>FWPU01000268.1_pt1 | contig 167285 bp, 152 predicted proteins | sample 2228361 | NCBI WGS metagenome assembly FWPU01 (sample SAMEA103939777, study PRJEB20133) | metagenome | reverse complement strand
CGGTTCTGGTCATGATGCTGACCGAAGTGCTCTCGCAATGGTTCAAAGACGGACCGTGGACGCGCCTCGCGGTGCTGGGCGCCATCCTGCTGACATTGGGGGCGATGCGGGTGGTGGCGGTTCGATACTCGCCCACGCAGGGCGACGCCTCGACACGGTCGCACGAGTCGCTGTTTTGAATCGAACGCCGGAGGTGTGACATGGATCTTCAGACCGCGACGACCGAATCGTTGGTGATCACGATCCTGGAACGCGAGCGGAGGCTCCGGCTGGATCAGATCGTCGCCCGGCTTCCGGAACTCAGTTGGAGTCAAGTGTTTCGTGCCGTGGACAGCCTGAGCCGCCGCGGGGCCATTCGGTTGGAACGACGGGGCTTCGATTACGAACTGAGTCCCGTGCCGCGCCGGCCGCATGCGCCGTCCGGCGCCGCATGACCTTCATGAGTTCTTCACCGACCAATCGGCCGGCACAGGCGGACACGCGTTCGACGAACGACGCGCAGGACAGCTCCGTCCAGGCAGGACCGGCCGGAGGACATCGGCAGGGCCCCGGCATCGTTGTCTTCTCTTCTTCGTTGAAACTCCTCCACAAGAACCGCCGCGCCGAGGAACTGACGGCCTCGCTGGCCGCGATGGATGCCGGCCCTCCCGATATCATGCCCGCGGCCGTCCACCGCGTCTGCCATTCGATATTGGAGTCCTTCTCGCGATGCCGGCCGGCGCCGGTCTGGGTCCAGGTGAGCGAGCGGGTGAGCGAGCAATGGAGCGCCGGCGAGCCGGTCCGTTCGGTGCTGATCCGGGGATTCGGCCTTCGCAAGGACACGCACATGGAGAGCGCCCGCATCGTCCTCGTCCTGGAGGAGCGCCCCTTCGGGGACACACCCACGACTCAGGCAGCTCCGCCGGCCCCTCACGCCCTTTGAGCGCGGCGACAGCCTGGCCTTGCGGATTTAACGCGGCCTTAACGTGACGGTAATGGCCGAGAAACATCGCCGGCCTATATGTTCCGCCGTCAAGGGGTATGGTGCAGGTATGAGCGTCACCGCGAGAACGATGGTCGGTCTTGTCGTGGTGGCTGGCTTGCTGTGGTGGATGCGCGCGGCGGAAGCCGAACGAGCCGATCTGGTGAGGATCGACGGGTCCAGCACGGTCTTTCCTGTGACCGAGGCGGTGGCCGAAGAATTTCAAAAGACCAACCGCGGAACCGTAAGAGTGACGGTCGGCATTTCGGGAACGGGCGGCGGATTCAAAAAGTTCTGTCGTGGCGAGACCGATATCCAGGATGCGTCGCGGCCGATCCTGGCCGATGAAATGGAGGCGTGCCGAAAGAACAACATCCGCTACTCTGAATTGCCCGTCGCTTTTGACGCGATCACCATCGTCGCCAGCCGTCAGAACACCTGGGCCGACGACGTCACGGTGGAGGAACTCAAACGAATGTGGGAACCGTCGGCTCAAGGGCGGGTGACGCGATGGCGGCAGATTCGCCCATCGTGGCCGGATGCGCCGCTCAAGTTATTCGGGGCCGGCGCCGATTCGGGCACGTTCGACTATTTCACCGAGGCCGTCGTCGGCACAGTCAAAGCCAGCCGGGGCGATTATACGAGCAGCGAGGACGACAACACCCTCGTGCAGGGCGTTGCCAGGGACAGACAGGCCCTCGGATATGTTCCCCTGGCGTATTTCGAATTCAGCAGGGACAAGCTGAAAGCCCTGGCTGTAGACGGAGGCAAGGGCCCGGTCATGCCTTCCCGGGAGACCGTGGAGAACGGGATGTACCAGCCCTTGTCCCGCCCGATCTTTATTTATGTCAACGCCGACTCGGCTCGCCGGCCCGGCGTGAAACAGTTCGTCGAGTTTTATCTGACGAAAGCCTCGACGCTGGTCCCCCAGACGAATTATGTGCCGTTGTCTCCGCAGGACTACCGCCTGGCGCTTGACCATTTTCACAACGGCAAACTCGGGACTGCCTTCCAAGGAGGCCGGACGGTGGGAGTCGCCATCCGGGAGCTGCTCCGGCGCGACGCGAAACTGTGAACCGGCCGGCGCGCACATCCGCCTGATCGATGAAGACCGAAGGTTCGGAACCACGTTTCCAACCTGTCCGTTCGGCCGCTATCCTCCGACGACCAGGGGAGCGGGCCATCGAGGCAATGCTTCTGGCGGCGGCGCTTGCCTCGGTCGCGATCACCTTGGGCATCGTGGGAGTCCTCTTGTATGAATCGGCGGCGTTCTTTCGGCAGGTTGCGCCCCTGGAGTTTTTCACCGACACCCAGTGGACCCCCCTCTTTTCCGAGCCCCGCTACGGCATCGCGCCGCTGGTGTGCGGAACCGTCGTGACCACCGCGGTTGCGCTGGCGGTCGCCGTTCCGGCGGGCACCATCGTCGCCGTCTATCTGAGCGAGTACGCCTCTCCCCTGCTGCGGGAAATCGTCAAACCGGTAATGGAATTGTTGAGCGCCGTTCCGACGGTGGTCTACGGGTACTTCGCGCTGTTGTTTGTGACCCCACTGTTGCAGCGCGTATGGCCGGAACTTCCCGGGTTCAACATGTTGAGCGCAGGGCTGGTTATCGGCGTCATGATCATTCCCTATGTCAGTTCGGTGAGCGAGGATGCCATGCGCGCCGTGCCGCTTTCTCTTCGGGAGGGGTCGTATGCGCTGGGGGCGACCCGCATGCAAACCGCCGCGCGCGTGGTCGTCCCGTGCGCGCTGTCGGGGATGGCGGCCGCCTATGTCCTGGCCGTTTCCCGTGCGATCGGCGAAACGATGGTGGTGGCGATCGCCGCCGGCATGCAACCCACGTTGACCTGGAATCCGCTGGAGCCGGCCGCCACGCTCACGGCCTATATCGTCCAGGTGAGCCTCGGCGATCTGCCCCACGGAAGCATCGGCTACCGGACGATTTTCGCGGCCGGCCTCGTGTTGTTTTTGATGACCCTCGCGTTCAACGTCGCCGGCCACGTCTTGCGCAAGCGTCTTTACCAGGCCTACTGACGGCCTGACGCTCCTCGGCCATGATGTCACGTCAACTCCGGGAAGGGTTGTTCGCGGTCGCGGGGCTCCTGACCATGTTGGTCGCCCTGTTCACGTTGGGCGCCCTCCTGGCGGGGCTGGCCATGGACGGGTGGGACCGCTTGTCCTGGCGCTTCTTTACTTCCTATCCCTCGCGCTTTCCCGAACAGGCCGGCATTCTGGCCGCCTGGGTGGGCACCGTGCTCGTGATGGTCGTCACCGCGTTCGCCGCCGTCCCCTTGGGACTCGCCGCAGCCGTGTATCTGGAAGAATACGCGCCCACGCACTGGCTGACGGACCTTATCGATATCAACGTCGCGAATCTGGCCGGCGTGCCCTCCATCGTGTACGGGCTGATGGCACTGGGCCTCTTTGTGTACCGGTTCGGCCTCGGTCACAGCGTTCTGACCGCGGGGCTCACGCTGGCGTTGCTCGTATTGCCGATGGTGATCATCGCGACGCGGGAAGCGATCCGCAGCGTACCGGACGAGGTGCGCGAAGCCGCCTACGCCCTCGGCGCGACCAAGTGGCAGACGGTGAAGGACCACGTCGTCCCCTACTCGATGGGAGGCATTCTTACGGGCATCATTCTCGCGCTTTCGCGCGCGATCGGCGAGACGGCGCCGCTGATCACGGTCGGCGCGTTGTCGTTCATCGCGTTCTTGCCGCATCCTCCCTGGCAAGCGGAATTTCCGTTTGTCTCGTTCCAGTGGCTGCTGGATCCGTTCACGGTCCTTCCCATGCAGATGTTCAACTGGGTGTCCAGGCCCCAGGAGGAATTTCATCGCAATGCGGCGGGGGCCGGGCTGGTCCTGATGGCGATGACGCTGGCCATGAACGCCCTGGCGATCTACGTGCGCGCGCGGTTTCGCAAGCGAATCCGCTGGTAAGCAGGACCGTGACGACGATGGACGCACCGTCGGTCAAAGCGGAGGTCAGGAACCTGAATTTCTATTACGGCTCGATTCAGGCCCTCAAACAGCTTACGCTGACCATCGCCGAGCGCCGGGTGACCGCGTTGATCGGACCGTCCGGATGCGGAAAAACGACGTATCTGCGGTGCTTCAACAGAATGCACGATCTCTATTCCGGCACCCGCTACGAAGGGGAGATCGTCCTCTACCCCGACAAAACCAACATCCTGGATCCGGACCTCGATCCGATCGAAGTCCGCATGCGCGTGGGCATGGTTTTTCAGAAGCCCAATCCGTTTCCCAAGTCCATTTACGAAAACGTGGCCTACGGCCTCAGAATTCGCGGCCGCCGACGCAGAAGCGCGATCGACGACGCCGTTGAACGGGCGCTCCGCGACGCCGCCCTGTGGCAGGAGGTCAAAGATCGGCTGCATGAACCCGCCTTCGCCCTGTCGGGCGGTCAACAGCAACGGCTGTGCATCGCCCGCGCCCTCGCGACGGACCCGGAAATGCTGCTGTTCGACGAGCCGACCTCGGCCTTGGATCCCACCGCGACGGTCAAGATCGAAGAGTTGGTGAATCAACTCAAGCAAAAGATTACGATCGTGATCGTCACTCACAGCATGCAACAAGCCGCCCGGGTCTCGGACTTTACCGCCTTCATGTACGCGGGATCGCTCGTGGAGTTCGACAAGACCGAGAAGATGTTCACCAATCCGTCGAATCAACTGACGGAGGATTACATTACCGGACGGTTCGGCTGAAGGACGGGTAAGGGGTCGGGGGGTAAAGGGTCGGGGGGGAGGGTGAGGCGTACGGGATGGACAATCGACCCACTGTTCGCGCATGACGCATCACGCTTCATGTTTCACGTGTAACGCGTCCCGAGGACTGATGCATCGTCATTTCGACGAAGAACTGTTGGGCCTTAAGGAGAAGCTGCTCCTGATGGGCGGACTGGTGGAGAGCCAAATCCAGGGGGCGCTGCGCGCGCTCACCGAACGCGACGACGGACTGGCCCGCCGCGTGATCGAGACCGACCATCGCGTCAACGCCTTGGATGTCGAGGTGGACGAAGACTGCCTTCGGCTGCTCGCGTTGCAGCAACCGGCCGGCCGCGATCTGCGGTTCATCACCACGGCGATGAAGATTTCCACCGAACTGGAACGCATGAGCGACCTGGCCGAAAACGTGTCCGAGCGGGCGCTGGAACTCAATGAAGAACCGCAACTCAAGCCCTACATTGACATTCCCCGCATGGCGAACTGGGCGATACGGATGGTGAAAGACAGCCTGGACGCCTTTGTCAACCGCGATGCGGCGCTGGCGAGAAAGGTGATCGGAGACGACGATTTCGTCGACGATCTGACCGAGCAGTTGTTTCGCGAGTTGCTCTCGTTTATGTTGGAAAACCCGAAGACGATCACGAGAGCCATCCGCCTGACCTTCATCGGCAAATACTTCGAGCGGATCGCCGACCATGCGACCAACATCGCGGAACTCGTCGTGTATATGGTAGAAGGGAAGATCATTCGTCACACCGAACCGTCGAACACACAGCCGATGGCCGAAAGCGAGTAGCCTCGGTACACGCCGCGCGCCGGCGGACATCGCCTCTCGGCTTCGAACATGACCAAACTCGCCATTCTCGATATCGGCACCAACTCCATCCACTTGGTTCTGGCCGAGGTCGGCCCCGATCTTTCCTACAAAATTGTCGATCGCTTCAAGGACATGACGCGGCTGGGCGATGGCTCGTTCGCCAGCCGCCGGCTCTCGGACCAGGCGATGGCCCGGGGGTTCGAAGTGGTCCGCAACCTGGTGACGCTCGCCCGCAATAAAGGGTACGACCGGATCGAGGCGATCGCCACGAGCGCGGTGCGCGAAGCCCGCAACGGCGGCGAGTTCATCGAAGGCGTGGTGAAACAAACGGGCCTGACGGTGCGGGTCATCAGCGGCGTCGAGGAAGCCCGCCTCATTTTCCTCGGCGTGCGCCACAGCATCGCCCTCTCTGACCGGCCGACCTTGGTGGTGGACGTCGGAGGCGGCTCCGTCGAGTTGATGGTCGGCAACCGAGAGACCATGCTGCACGCCAGAAGCCTCAAGCTCGGCGCCATCCGGATGAAGGATCTGTATCTCACGCGCACGCCGCCGTCGAAAGCCATGTTGCGGGACATGCACGCGGCGATCGAGCGACACTTGAAAGCCGCGTTGCAGGGGTTTCGGACCGCGCGGTACGACGGCGTGGTGGCCACCTCGGGCATGGCCGGCAACCTGGCGGAGGTGATTTATCTGCGACGCACGGGCCATCCCCCTCCCCAACTGCATCTCGCCGCGGTCTCCGTGAAGGAAGTGCAGGAGGTGGAAGCGGTGCTGGCCGCCTCGAGCGTCAAGGCGCGGCTCGCCATCCCCGGTCTCGATCCCAAACGCGTGGATACGCTGTTGCCGGCTGCGGCGGTCCTGCGGATCCTCATGGAGCTCGCCGGAAAGGACGAGCTGACCATTTCCGACAAGGCGATCCGGGAGGGCATGATTTACGATTTCATCGAGCGCCATCGGGAGGGCCTCCGCGCCGAACTGGAGATCCCGGATGTCCGCAGGAGAAACGTCGTCCATCTGGCGCGCCGCTGCCGGGCGCCGGAAACCCATTCGCTGCATGTCGCCGCGCTGGCGTTGCAGTTGTTCGATCAGACCAAACCGCTGCACGGGTTCGGGCAGCCGGAACGGGAGTGGCTGGAATACGCCGCGCTGCTGCACGACGTCGGCTACCTCATCAACTCCCGGCAACATCACAAGCACGCCTATTACCTGATCAAGCACAGCGACCTGTCCGGGTTGACGGCGGAAGAGGTGGACATCGTCGCCAACGTCGCGCGCTATCATCGCCGGGCGTTGCCGAGTCCGAAGCACGCCCCCTTGGCGGCCTTGCCGGCCGGCCATCAGCGGACGGTCCAGGTGCTGGCGGCGTTGCTCCGGATCGCCGATGCGCTCGACCGCACCCATTTTTCCGTGATTCAACGGGTGACGGTGAAGCTGGGGGCGATCGTGACGATCTCGCTTCAGACCGCCGGCGACGCCGAGTTGGAAACCTGGGCCGCCCGCGGCCGCGCGGACCTGTTTGAGAAGGTCTTCCGGAGACGGGTACAATTCGTCATGCTGTCACCGGAGGGAGACCCGGCATGACCGGTCCATCCCCGGCCGGGGATGCGCCGCATCCCTATCCCGGCAAGTTGATCATCGTCGAAGGCATCGACGGATCGGGCAAGAGCACCCAGTTGCTGCTGCTGCAGAAATGGCTGGAGTCGCAGGGCCACAAGGTGTTCTTCACCGAATGGAATTCCTCCGAATTGGTCCGCGAGACCACCAAGCGGGGGAAAAAGAACAAGTCCCTGACTCCGACGACGTTCAGCCTGCTGCACGCGACGGACTTCGCCAGCCGCCTCTATCACGAGATCCTGCCGCCGTTGAAGGCCGGCATGCTGGTGCTGGCCGACCGGTATATGTACACGGCCTTCGCGCGCGACGTCGTGCGCGGCGTCTCGCCGGCCTGGGTGCGGAAGCTCTACAGCTTCGCCGTTCGTCCGGACATGGCGTTCTATTTTAAGGTGCCGATCGACGTGGCGACCGACCGGCTGCTGAGAGGCACCCGGGCGCAGTTGAAGTATTACGAAGCCGGCATGGACATGGGGCTGAGCCAGGACATCGCCGAAAGCTTCCGGATTTTTCAGTCCAGAATCCTGGCGGAATACGACAAGATCGTGGAAGAGTTCGGGCTCATCACGATGGACGCCACCAAGGAGATCGAAACGCAGCAGAACGAGATGCGCGGGATGGTCGCGAAGGCGTTGGAGCACTACAAGCCGCGAAGGGGCACCCATGGGAGACGCTCGCTATTTTGGCGACGGTTTGACGTACCTAAATCCGAGTGATTTGAAAGGAAAGCTGATCGCCATCGAAGGCACCGACGGCGTCGGCCGGTCGACCCACATCGAGTCGTTGCAGGAATGGCTGGAAGTGCAGGGCTACGGCGTGGTCACCACCGGCTGGACGCGGTCGAATCTCATGTCCAAAACGATCGAGATGGCCAAGCAGGGCAACATTCTCGACCGGTGGTCGTTCAGCCTCCTCTACGCGACGGATTTCGCCGACCGCCTGGAACATGAAATCATCCCCGCCCTGCGCTCGGGCTTCGTCGTCCTGGCCGATCGGTATATCTATACGGCGTTCGCCCGGGATACGGTCCGCAGCGGCGACCGCCGATGGATCAGGGACGTGTTCGGGTTCGCGCTCGTGCCGGACCTCGTCTGCTATTTGCGGATCGACGTGGACACCCTGGCGCTGAGGGTCATCGAGAGCAAAGGGATGAACTACTGGGAATCCGGGATGGATTTGAAATTGGGCGCCGATCTGTACGACAGCTTCAAAAAGTACCAGGCGTTGCTGATCGAGGAATTCGACAAGATGGCCGAGGAGTTCGGATTCGAGGTGATCGACGCCCGAAAGCCCCCGGAGGAAATCCAGGAGGAGTTGCGGGCCAAAATCCAGCCGCTCTTGACCGGCAACGGCCCCGCGCTCCGCCGGCCCGCTCCCCAGCTCGACGAGGTCCTGCCTCCCGCCTGATCAGGCCTTGCGCAGGGCGCGGAGCAGCCCCGGCCCCAACCACCATTGCAGGTGTCCTCTGCCGGGCTTCGGAATCCCGTCGAAATGAATGAGGCAGGCGCCCGCCTTTTTGAGCGAGAGACAGGCCGCCGGCTCGCCGAAAAGCATGACCCCGGCCGTCTCGCTCAGATGGGGCTCGTGTCCGACACAGATCACACACGCATCCGCGGGAAAGGATTCCAGCAACGGGAACAATTTGTCGGGAGCGGCCCCCGGCAGCAGTTCGTCGCACAGACGAATCTCACCCTTCAGCCGGAACGCCTCGTGAAGCAGTTTGGCGGTGTCATGCGCCCGTACGAACGGGCTCGACAGCAGATGTAAGGGGGCAAGATCGAGCCGCATCAGGCCGGAGGCCGCCTGCCGCGTCCGCGTCCGGCCCTTGTCGGTGAGGGGTCGGTCCGCGTCCCGTCCGGACCATTCCGTCCGTTCCACCGCGAGCCCGTGACGAAAGAGCACGCAATCCATGAAGAGACCGGCTCCTGAGGGGGCCTACTCTACCACATCGGCAGGGCGGCCTGAAACCGCCCCGGCGCGCCTTGAAGCCTTGCGGGAGGCTCTGTTACAGTCATGATCCCGTCGATTCACCCAATCCAATACGAGTGCCGCCGTGCCGTCCCTCTCCGTCGACACCCGAGCAGCCAAGTACCACTCGATCGTCCTTCAGGCACTGGCCGGACTGGCTGATGGAGATCGGCGTCCTGAAACCCTCCATCGCGTCAGGGTCCATTTGAGGCGACTGCAGGCCTATCTCGAGCTCACAGGAAAGGACGAGCCCGCCGCGGTTCTGTCCCGATGCGTGTCCCGCCTCAGCCGGCTGAGAACCCTGCACGTGTTCGCCGGGTACCTCGCCCGGATCGGCGCTCCCAAGTCGGATCGCGATGCGGTTCAAGAATTGGTCGAGCTGATGTCTACGAAGCTCCTAGAAAAGAACGTCTATGACTGGATGGAACGTGTTGTCTGGAGACATGCCTTGCCGGCGGAACCGACCAATGCCGGCTGGTTGGACAAGCGATTCGCAGCCTTGGCCCAACTCCACCTGACGGCATTGGAGGAGCTTCTGGCGACGGCGTCCAAGAAGCCGCGCCGAAAACGCCTTCACGCGCTCCGCCTGCGGATCAAGTCGATCCGCTATCAGGAGGAGTGGGCTCCCAGCCGGGACCCGGCGAAAACTCGTTTCCTCGGCCGGCTTAAGGATGTGCAGACCATCCTGGGCAAGTACGAGGAGCTGGCCGAATTCAAGAAACTGGGGAAAAAGCTCAAGCTGGAGTCGCTGCCCCGGATCGTGAAGGACTGGCGTCCTGCCCGGAAACGAGCGCGGGCCGTACCGGACCGGCTCGGCTGGCTGCTGAAACGGTTGGCCATGAGGCGATGCGCCACCGGGGTTCAGGACGCCGGCACCAAAATGGCCGGATGATCCTCCCGAAGCATCGAGTGGACCGAATCCACCGAACGCGGAAGACTCTCTGCGTCCGAGGACCCTTCGCGGTGCGGGATATCCCACGGCCGTTCCTGCTAGCGATCCGGCGCGGGGCGACGCTCGAGGCGATCGCCGGTCGACAGACTCTCGTCCTTGACTTGCAGCCCGATCTCGCGCAGCGCCTGCGCATAGAGCGCGCAATATTCTTTGGCCCGCGCCGGCGCCTGCTCGTATCGTTCCAAGCAGGCGCGATAGGATTTGAGAAGCTGCGCCGCCTCCGTATACACCGCCGTGGCGGCTTCGGCTTGTCTGAACTGTTGGCACTGCAGCGCGGCCTCGCGGGATTCCGCGGTGTCGCCCGGCATCTTGGCGCAGGCCGTGTCGATGTACCGGTATCCTTCCCCGCACGCCGTCAGCAGCGAGACGCTCGCCGCGACAAGAACCGATGCGATCACTTTCACCGGTCTTCCTCCTGTTCTTCGGCCGCGGATAAACCCCGGCGACGGCTCGCTCGCCCGTGACGGCCGTCGAACACGCATGCGCGTGCCGGGCTAGCCGGCCCGCAGTTTGTACCCCAGCCCCCTCACGGTGACGATGCATTGCGGGCGGGAGGGGTTCGCCTCGATTTTCTGACGAAGCGCATGGATGTGCACGTCGAGGGCATGCGCTTCCAAGGCGTAGCCCGGTCCCCACACGCGATCCAACATCTCCTGTCGCGAAAAGACCCGGCTCGGCGACTCGAGAAAGCATTGCAAGATCTGAAATTCCTTCGGAGTGAGATCGATCTGCCGGCCCCGTACGGTAACTTCATGTCTCTCGAGATCCATGCTGATGTCGCCGATCCTCAGCACCGCGGGCGATTCCTGGCCGACTTGCCGTCTCCGAAGGATCGCCCTGATCCGGGCAACGAGTTGCGCCGGGCTCTGGCCGCACACCGAATCGTCCATTCCCAGATCGAGATCTTCGATACAGTGCTCTTCGAGGCACGCAGAGGATTGCGGCTGGAACGCAATCAGGGGAACGCCTCGGGGAATGCGGCTCTGGCGCACTTCCTGGTACCACGGAAACTGGCGATCGACGATGATCAAAAGGGGATCCTTTTCCTGGATCTCGGCCAGGACGGCGGTTTTGTGCGCGGCGACCACGACTCGATAGCCTGACTCGGCCAACCGCTGGCTCAGCGACTGCGCCAATGAGTCGCTGGCAGTCACGAGCAGAATCGGCGATGTTCCGCCGGCCATGTTCGCCTCACTATTTCACAATGGGGCATCACTGTAGGTCACCGGCGGCAAGAAGGGGTTAACCGGAAGTTAAGAAACCGTAAATTATGCAAAATGGGCGCGGCGCTGGAGGTCGGAGTTTCTTCCCCCCTCGCCCCGAGCCCCCTGGCTGTTCGCTCAGCCCACATTTGTGCCATGATGCGTGGGTGGGCCGAAGGCTCATGAAGACGGCGAGAAGATTGCGGGCGCTGTCCCGCCTGGAGTTGTCTGCAGGTGGACGCGCCTGATCGAGGCGTAACACATCTTTAATGAGATCGATACGGCGTTGAAACACTGCATCGGTAGTGTGCGGCTGTAAATGCGGCGCATCCGCCGAGACGTGATGTTCGTGTCGATCGGAGGTGGAAAAGCCCTCCGTAACCGGATGAGACGGGCTTACGGCGCAATGTTTCCGGGACAGGAAGCGTGAGATGGGCATCCGCATGACCGTCCGGGCGCTCGGGTGTTTTGGCGCGTGGGCCGCACTGGCCTGTTGGATCGCAGTTCCCGGTCAGGCCCAACTCAAGCCGGAGCTGGACCTGAAGATTCCTCCGTACACGCCGGCGAGCGCCGTGTCGGGATCGCTGGTCGTGGCCGGTTCCGAGACCATGCGCCCCTTCACGCAAGGTTGGGCCAACGAACTAGGAAGGCTCTACCCGGGCGTGACGATCAAGGTTGAGGGACTGGGTTCCGAGACCGGACCCGTGAAGCTCCTGGAACGGAAGGCCGAGATCGCCGCCATGTCGCGGCGGATGACGACCCAGGAGATCGCCGACTTCATGCAGGAGTTCGGGTACGAGCCGACGGAAGTCCCGGTCGGGGTCGACGCGCTCGCCGTTTTCGTCCATCGGGAGAATCCGATCGCCGGGATCACGCTGCAGGAGCTTGACGCAATCTTCTGCCTCGAAAGACGCCGAGGGATCAAGTACCCGATCGACTCGTGGGGCTTGCTCGGCCTCGACGAAGATTGGTTTGACGCGCCGATCCGTAGCTACGGCCGTGACGGACTGTCGGGGACCGCGGCATTTTTCAAAGAACAGGTATGTGACGGCGCCGAGCTGAAGCCCGGTATGATCAAGAGCCCCGGCTCGGCGTCCGTCGTGATGGATGTGAGCCATGACCGGCTGGGGATCGGATTCAGCGGCATCGGCTATCGCACCTCCGGCGTGCGGCCTGTACCCTTGGCCAAGGCGAAGGGCGGCCGCTATGTGGAACCGACGTTCCAGACGGCCATCGACGGAACGTATCCGTTACGGCGGACCTTTTACCTGTACGTCAACAAGTCGCCGAAAGCGGCGCCCTCTCCTCTGGTCGCCGAATTCGTGAAGTTCGCGCTCAGCCGGCAAGGGCAGGAGCTCGTGATCAAGACGGGCTACTTTCCGCTGACCGCGAGCGAGATCACCCGCCTGCTCGCGTTCTGGTCCGTTCCCGTCAACGCCGCGTCCGCCGCGCGAACGCCGAGTCTACGAAACTGAACCCGGCTGGACACGGCGTGTCGAACACGCCATCATCGGAACGACCCTTCCCGGGAGCGGAACAGAACGACGTGTCAGGACGGCGGTCTCGACGGGGCTGCATGCGGCCGAAAATCGCGGTGTGGGTGAGCATGTGCATCATTGCCGGCGCGGCGGGGTGCGGAACGCCGCAATTTCCCACCAAGGTGGTGTACGAGAGCGACCAGTCGTTCGTTCGGCTCGAAACCGATCAAACGGTCGAACGGGGGAATGAACACAGCCATCCGGTTTCGATCTCCGCCGAGCAAATGGCCGCGGTCCTCGGCGGCGTCGTTGTGGAAGAACCCGTCTCCCGGATGCCCTTCTACGACGACCTGAGCCGACCGCGCCGACATCCGGCGTTTACCGACGCCGAGATCGAGTTTTTCGCCCCATTGTTGGCCGACGCGTTACAGATTGCGACGCCCGAGGAAGTGGTGACTTTTTATCAGACACGTCGGGTCTCGGCGATCCGGCGGGAGGTGACGTCCGGAGGGTTGTTTGTGAAGGGCGATCGACTCCATCTGTTCCTCAGCAATTATCGCTCGAAGACCCACTATCGAGCCGATATCGGAGTCGCCGATACGACGGATGACAGGCTCACGCCCATGAAACCGATCGCACCGCAGGAAGGCAAACTGGATTTTGAACCGCAACACTATCGGGTGCCGTCCGCTCCCGCAGGACTGGCCCGGCTCTTTCATTGGGACCGGCGCGAGCTCATCGTGCTCTTCCGCCGGCTTCCTCCGAGGCGCCTCTCGTCGGGGGCCGCTCCCCGTTCCGGGGACGTCTTGCCCCGGAAGTGATCGCGGTCGCCCGCTGAATCCGCCGGCGGGCGTCAGAAATTCCACTGCAACTGGAACCGAAGCAGATTGCCGGTCTGGAGTTGATACGGGGTCTGCAGGCAGGGAATGTTCGTGAAGAGCGGGTTGACGCAGGTGGAAGGAACGGCGCCGGCGTCCGCCGACGTGCGTTGCGTCCAGGTATACATGACGGTCAACTCGACGGCCCTGTTGAACTGATACTCCAGTCCGAGCTCGAGTTCACGGACCGAGTTGCGCGGCGAGTTCGGCTCGTGCTTCTTCCCGCCGAAGTATTCCTGGTAGCGCACGAACGGAAAAACGCTCAGGCAGTAGGTTTCGCACCGGTAGTTGTAAAAGAGCTGCAGGTAGCCGCCGCGCAAATCGCCCGTCACCACGTCGGTGCGGGCTGTGTTCAATTCGGGTCCCCGCCCGATGGTGTATTCGCCCTGAAGGCCGAACGGCTGCGGGTACAAGACGAAGTGCCACGCGACTCGTTCATCCACGTAGTTGCCGTTGTTGGTGACGCGCGGCGAGGCCGGGGTCCCCGCCGTCAGCGACGGGTTGAGCGGCACGACCGGCGCCGTGTCCACGACGAACTGTCCGGTGTAGGCGTCCATGCCCACTTCGAAGATCTGACCGTTGGGGAATTCGTGCGGATACATGAAGTGAAACACGACGTGCTTGTTGTCGTTTCGTTCGGATTTGTTGGCGGTCTGCCCATTGTACACCCCGATGCCCAGCATGCCGTAATCGCCGGACCCTTTCAACCCGCTGTCGACCAGCCGGCGAAAGCGCTCGCGGACGGAGGTCGGCGCGTAGTAGAGGAACAAGCCGAGATCGCGTTCGTTGAACGCGGCGCTGTTGATCGCGTCGTTGCGGTCGAACGCCAGACGGTTCTGGCTGGACTGCATGTTCTCGAACCCGAACGGCACCTTGGACTGGCCGGCCCTGATGCGCCACTCCTTGTTCTCCGTGAGAAAGAGATCCGCGTACCAGTCCCGCAATTGCCCGACGTTGTTCGACCCGTCCACGGACGATGCGAAATCCGGCTGAATGTACACGAACACGCGGTCGTGCGGTTGCCCGCTGATGATCACGCGGCCGCGTCTCAGGAAGAACGTGTTGGATTTTCCGATCGACTTATCGCCCTGCTCGTTGATAAGGAACTCGTTGTTGAGGGTATGGTTGTAGCGTAATTGGCTGTATCCGCGGATGCTGATTCTTTCATACCACTTCTCGCGGACCGGCGCGTCGCCGACGCCCCGACTCTCTTCCAAAGCTTTGGCCTCCCGCTTCTCTTCCTCCGCCTTCAACTGCACCCATTCATCGATCGTAATCTGTTTTTTTTCGAGCAGGAGATCCTCGAGTTGCCCCGCCAGAACCCGGTCGCCGACCCACGCCGTTCCCAAACAGGCCACGCAGAACAGCGCCAGCCCGCACGATACCCCCCCTCTCATTCACCCTCTCCCTGTCGCGCGTCGATCGGGTGGGAAAGTAAAGAAGGAGGGTTACGCGAACGTTACGGCCACATCGGCGCTCGGTTAATTCGCTCGGTGGAAGAGACAACCATGCGACCTATTTAGCACGGCCCCGGGAGGACTTCGAGCCGTGTGCCGGCGCAGCAACGGCAAGGCTCGTGGCGCGCCTTAGCGCTCACAGAACCGGTCGAGCAGGATGTCGACGATCCGCCGGGAAGCCCGGCCGTCCCACAAAGGCGGGGGACAGGCGTTCGAAAGGGGCGATCGCAACATTCGCTCGGCTTCCTTCACGAGGGCGTCGGGGGAGACGCCCACCAGACGGTTGGTTCCGTGGGACACGGTCACCGGCCGTTCGGTGTTGTGCCGCAACGTCATACAGGGAACTCCCAGCGCGGTGGTTTCCTCCTGAATACCGCCTGAGTCCGTGAGCACGAACCGCGCAGAAGCCAGTAACGCCATGAAGTCGAGGTAGCCCAACGGTGGAACGCAGAAGAGCCCCCGCTCCGGCGCCGGTTCGTCTTGTGATCGGAACAACAGGCTGCGTTCGCCCGCGGTCTCGATCTGCCGGCGGGTGCGGGGGTGTACCGGAAAGACGATGGGTATCAGATCGGCGATGTCGCCGACTGCGGACAACAGCCCTTTCAGCGTGTCGGGATCGTCCACGTTCGCCGGCCGGTGCAGCGTGAGTATCCCGTACCGGCCTTTGAACAGACCGAGGCGGTCGTGGATCGTCGAGCGAATCCACCGACGATGGAACAGCATCAGGGAATCGATCATCACGTTTCCGACGAAAAAGATTTTGTGAGGAGGCACACCTTCCGCCATCAGGTTCCTCACCCCGCTGTCCTCGCTGGCGAACAGAAGGTCCGAGACGGCGTCGGTGACCACCCTGTTGATTTCTTCCGGCATGGAGCGATCGAAGCTTCGCAGGCCCGCCTCGACGTGCGCCACGGGGAGTTGAAGTTTGGCGGCGGCCAACGCTCCGGCCAATGTCGAATTGACGTCGCCGACGACGACGACCACCTGCGGTCGCTCCCTTTCCAAAATCGGTTCCAGACGCTTCATGACTTCGGCGGTCTGGTACGCATGGGATCCGGCTCCGACTCCGAGCTGAAAGTCCGGAGTGGGAATCTCCAGATCCTCGAAAAACTGTCCGGCCATGTCGGCGTCGTAGTGTTGGCCGGTGTGAACGAGAATCGGCGTGATCTGGGGATGCCGTCGCATCTCTTTGATGAGAGGCGCGATTTTGATGAAGTTCGGGCGGGCGCCGACCACGTTGAGGATCTTCATGACGTCATCCCGCGGCGGTGCCGGGAGGAACGTGCCCGATGACAGCGCCGGTATGCGGTATGAGCCCTTCGCGCAACCGCGCGACAGCCGGCGATGACCGGGAGCGTCATCGCGCGCTCCGGAAGAGCCGGTGCAGGAGATGAAGGACGCGCCCCGGCCCGGCCCCGTTCGTCCGGTAAGCGGCGCGCCGGCCGGTTGCGCGATCGCTGGACAATCGGGCGAGACGATGTTCGACGTCGCGGAACGCCGGATCGCATCGGGCGATGTGACGGTAGGAGTCCAGCGCGAGTCGGCGCCGCCCGAGAGACTCGAAGGTGCGGCCCAAGACATACCGGACGTGTAGGACCTCTTGCCCGGAGCCGGTCGCGCGGTCTAGCGCCTTGCCCAGCGCCTCCGCGGCGTCTTCGAGGCGGCCGGCCGCCCTCAGGCAGAGGCCGGCCTGCGCGTACGCGCGAAACGCGTGGTCCGGAGTCTCGGCCGCCTGCAGAAACGACGCGACGGCTTCCTCGAAGCGCCCGGCCTTCTTCAGGGTCAGACCTCGGTCATAGAGCATGCCGGCGGTCTGGGTGTGCCCGCCCGTCTGGCGCCGATCCTGAATCGGCGGGGAACCGGGCTCGGCCGTCGAAAAACCGTGACCAGGCGCCGGGCCCTTCGATCGATCCGAATCCTTCTGATCCCACTCCTTGGCGAGGGTTATCAGGTCTTCCCCGTCGCGCAGCGGCAGGATACCGCCTCTGCGACGAGCGAGCGCCGCCTGAGCCACGAGCGTCGCGGTAATCCGCGGCGTCTGTTCGGCGAAGCCGTACGCCAGCGCCGTATCGCACACCTGATTGATCAGCCGCGGGACGCCGCCGCTCACCCGATGAGCAAGAACGCAGGCTCCGTCGCTGAAGAGGGTCGGCCGGCCGCCGGCCACGCCCAGCCGGTGGCGGATACAATCGGGCGTTTCGTCCTCGGACAGCGGATCCAGGTGGCAGTCGACTGCGACGCGCTGCGCGAATTGCGTCATGTCGGCCCGTTGCAGCAGAGCGCGGAGCGGCGGTTGGCCGGACAGGATGACCTGCAAGCATCGCCCCCGGCCGTCGTTCAGGTTCGAGAGCAGGCGCAGCTCCTCGACCATCGTCGGCGTGAGATTCTGCGCTTCGTCCACGACTAATAAGACCCGCCGCCGGCGGGCGTGCTCACGCGCCAGGAAGGCCGAGAACTCGGAGAACGACCCGACGGGGCCGCTGTCGACGCCACCGAGACCGAACGCCGCCACGATCCAGGGCAACAAACTGCCGAGCGTGTCCTGAACGTTGGTCAACATGCCGATGGCGAAGATATCCGAATATTGGTCCAGCAGGGAGTGCAGCAACGTCGTCTTGCCGGTCCCCGGTCCGCCGGTGATGATCACGAACCCGGCCTGGTTGAGCAGGCCGTACTCCAACAGGTTCAGCGCCATCCGGTGACCGGCTCCCAAGTACAAGAATTCGGGATCGGGCGATAGAGAAAACGGCTTGGCGCGAAACCCATAGAAGGATTCGTACATGATTATCCCTTGTCCGCCGGGCGAGCCTCGTCGTGTTCCGAGAGCCGCGCGGCGAGCCGGGGAAGGCTCCGGTCCCGCCGGCCTTCCTTGTTCAGGACCGTGCCCAAGATCGGCGCTGCTCCTGCGACCAGCAGCAAGGCCTGTTCAACGTCTTCCACCGTGGTGCCGCCCTCTTCGACGACGAGCAGCAACGCGTCGGTGCAGGGTGAAAAGGCCAGCACGTCGGCCCGTCGCAGCAACGGCGGGAGATCGAACACGATGACCCGCGACGGATACCGGTGTTTGAGTTCTTCGACCAACGCCACCATTTTGGGCGAAGCAAGCGCTTCGGCGGAGTGCGAGAGCGGCCGCCCTCCGGGTAGTAGCACGAACCGCCCGATCCCCGGATGAATCAGCAGATCTTCGACCGGCACGTCGTCAAGCAGATAGTGGGCCAATCCGGCGCAATCGTCGAGACCGAACAGCTCGTGGACGCGCGGCCGCCGCAGATCGGCGTCCACCAGGAGCACGGTCTGTGTCGCCTCCATCGCCATGGAAATCGCCAGATTGACGGACGTCAGCGTCTTGCCCTCCCCGGAACCGGGACTGGTCACCCCCACCGTGTTCCATCCGTTCTCCCGCAACCGATGGAGGACCTGTGTGCGAAGCACCTTGTAGCCGTCGACGAAGGGACCGCGGTCGAACCCGGCCAGGATGCGACGCTCACGAAGCGTCTCCCGCGGGATATCGACCGTCCTGGTACGGGTATAGACAATGGACGGGGGAACAGGTTTCGTGTCGCGGATCCGCCCGCCCCCATCCGGCGGACGAGGGCGCGGCTGTTGCTGTTTGAACCGCTCGAGCGCTCGCTGCAGGCCTTCCATATATCAGTTCCTCCCGGCCGATTCAGAGTCCCAGCTTCCTCAGCGCCGTGAACCAGACCACGTCCAAGGGCAGCCACAAGAAATGCCCTAGCAGCGCCAGCGCGACGGCCACGCCTATCCCCGCCCACCGGAGGGCGCTTCTCCGCTTCGCGATGCGCGCCAACTCCTCGTCGGTAGGCAGGTAGGGGATGACGGCGAGCGGAAACGCTTTGATGAGCCGATTGAGCTGCTCGGGAGTGCGGATCGACCGGTCGAGCCGTTCAGCGGCGGAACCGGCCGCGGCACCTCCGGCCACTGCCAGCATCAGCCCGAGAAACAGCAACATCGGCCGGTTCGGCCGTTCGGGTCTCTCGGGCAAGTCGGGGGGGTCGATCAACGAAAAGCGTTCGCTTTTGCGCTGAAGTTCCAGTTCCTCCGATACCTGCGCCTCCATGAGCCGGGACCGGATTTCCCGATATTTTTGCGCGGAACTGTCGCGATCCCGCATGAGGTCGAGATAGGCGGGCTCGATCTGCGGGGTGTTTTCCAGACGCGCGGCATACGCGTCCCTGCGTCGTTTCAATTCCGCCCGTGATTTCTTGAGAGCATTGAGCGAGGCCGTCGTCGAAGACAGTTGCGCCTGCAGGTTGATGTAGGCCGGATTTTCCGGCTTGACGGGCGGCGCGGGCGCCGGGAGCTCGCCGGCCCGCCGCAACTCCCGTTCCAAGGAGGCGACGATGCTTCGGACCCGAAGCACATCGGGATGGTCGTCCCCGTACCGTTCGCGGAGGCCGGCCAGCTTGGCCCGTTCTCCTTCCAGCCGTTTCGTCACTTCCTCGATCCCGGCCGGCGAGCCGGTCTCTTTCTCCAAGGCCTCGATCTCCTGCCGCATCCTGATGATGTCCGGATGTTCCGAAGACAGATACGCGGCGCTGCTCGCGATCTGCGCACGTAAGGCCTTGAGCCGCTCGGCGGCGTCGAGAATGCGCTCCCCGGTGGCGGAGATGATGGGCGTGTGAGGCTTGACCGTGGCCAACTCCCCTTCCAGATAGGTTTTCCGTTCTTCGAGGCTCCGGATCTCCCGATCCACGTCCACCAATTCGCGGTCGGCCTGGCTCATCAACTGCATATTCAGTTGGATCAGCTCGGGAAGCGCGCCGTCCGCCTTCTGTTTCAGCTCGGCGATCCGGCTTTCCACCTCTTCGATGTGACGGGAGAGGTTTTCCGCTTCCTGGCGAAGGAAGGCGGTGGTCTCCTGGGCGTGCCGCGCTCGAGTCTTGAGATTTTCCCCGAGGAACAGGCTCGTCAGCTCGTTGGCGACTTTTTGCGCCAGTTCCGGCGTCTCTCCGTCATAGGCCAGCGTAAACGCGATCGTCGCCTGCGTGGGAGTCTGCGAGCGTTTGTCGATGACTTTGGCGTTGATCACGTCGATCCTGATGTCTTTAACGAACCGCTCGAGCACCTCCTCGGTGGGATGTCGCTTTCGAAGCCCCTCGTACAATCCGTACTGTTCGATGATCCGCCAGAGGGTCGAGCGGCTCATCACCTGTTGCTTGATGGTTTCGATGCGCTGGTCCGCATAACTGGTGATCGCGGACCGGACCAAATCCGGCGGAATCTCCTGATCTTCGATCAGAATGGTGGCGGTCGAGCGATACACGGCCGGCAACAGAAACGCCGTCGCCGTCGCGATCCCGAAAGTCGCGGCGGCGGTGAGCAGGATGGGGACCCGGCGCCGACGCACCATGTCCAGAAACTCCCTCGGATCTCGCGGCTGTCGTTCCACGGCGTGCATTTTCCCGCCTCCCGTTCACCGAAGGCCGATCACCGCGAGACGGCCAGCTTGGGCATGGTGTAGGTCAACATCACGAAGGTCGAATGGGCGCCGGCGGTCCTGGACGGATGGTCGATGTCCAATTGCGCGTAGGTGTAGGACATCGTCAACCCCCACCAGTCCGTCATGCGCCAGGCGATTTTGGGAGTCGCGCTGACGTAGCGTTGATCCGGAAAACGGAACGCCAAGCCTTGCGTGGCGATACCGGACGCGAGCAGAATCTGCCCGGTGATCGACGCCGTCACGGTTTCCGTCACGGCGCTCGAGACCGTGACGGCGGCCCTGTCCGTCTGAATCAACAGCCCCAGGCCGCTCGGGTTGATGTCGCGGCCGACATCGATCTGCAGCGACGAGCGTTCACCCTGTGCGCGCAGGTTCGCCGCGAACAGCCAGACCAGTTCGGAATCCTTCAAGCCGAACTGGCTGGTCGAGACCTGCCGGGGACCGCCCGACAGCGTCCCGCTCGTGGTTTCCGAAAAAAAGTGCGTCATGCCTGCGGTCGCGCCGTAATACACCGATCTGAGCCGGGCGTCGGGCGCGGAAAAGGTCACGTAGTGGCCGGTGAATTGGCCTTGATCGCGTTCGGTCATGTCGTACAACACCGCTCCGTTTGCTCCGTGGACCTGATAATCGATCAGACCCAGCCGCAAGCCGTTGTCGTAGGACGCGTCCGCGAACTGATAGCCGCCCTGCACCGACAGCTTTTCCGTCAGCGCCCTCGTCCAAGCCGGATTGACCGTCCACCGATTCCGCTGGGTGAAGCTCACGCGGACGCCGGTTTGCTGCAATTCGCCCAACAGGGTGTTGTCCCTCGTAAACCCGCCCTCCAGGCTCCAGGTATCCTGCTCCCGCCGATAACGCGCCGAGAGAGGAAAATACAGGTTCGTGAACGAGACGTCCTCGCCGCCGGTATAGCGGACGAAATCCGCCGCCGCCTTGGCGCTCACGCGGAGAGTCTCCGTCGAGCCGGCGAACGTGACCGCGGGCGACACCCAATACCCCCACACCTCGGCGTGCGGAAAAAACGTCAACGTCAGATTGCTGTTGTAGTCGCCTTTAAGACTCACCGACGGTTCGGCCGACCATTCCGCCGACCTGACCTCGACGGCCCACGCAAAAAGGGCGATGCCCGTCAGGACGGCCGGCCACAGATGCGGCGGGCGACGGGCTCCGTGGGCGATGCTAACGAACACGGGGTGCCTCTGTGGGTTCAGGGCACCATGACCACATCGCCGCGCTCGAGAAGGATGTTCTGTTCCAGATTCTTCCCTTTTCTGGCGTCCCCGTAGCGGAACCGGAAGACCCGCTGTTCCCCGTTTTGGCGGCGCACGATCGTAATATCGTTCTCGGCGGCGAAGGGCGTCAATCCGCCTGCCAGGCTGAGGGCCTGGAGGACGTCGGTGTAATGCCCGACCAGAAATTCGCCCGGCTTGTTGACCCGGCCCAACACGTAGATCTTGTAGCTCAGCAGCTTGGTCACCGCGACCGAGACGTGCGGATTGGGAATGAACTTCGTGAGCCGCTTGGCCAGATCGGCCCGCAGGTCTTCCACCGTTCTGCCCGCCGCAGGCACGTCCCCAACCAGTGGAAACGACACCATGCCGTCCGGACGAACCACGGTTTCGCGGGTCAGGTGTTCATCCTTCCACACGGAAATCAGGACGACGTCTTCCGGTCCCAATAAATAGTCGGGTCTAACGGCTGGCGGCGGACCTACGCCGTTGCCGCCAGCCGCGGCGACACCGGTGAGCACGCAGACGAGCATCACCAGGAGCCAGACGGTTACAGAGGGCCCTCCCGGGCGAAGACGGGTTTGGTGCGACAACTTCCGCATAATTATCCCTGCAATTGCGCCAACATGGTTTGCGCTTCCGCGACGCCGGGAAAGGCCTTGCCCGAGGCGATGGCCTTCCGGAGGTAGGCCTTGGCCTCCGCCGCCAGGCCGGCTCGATAATAGGCCACGCCCAAATGGTAATTCAGGACCGGATGGTCCGGCACTTTGGAAAGGGCGAGCCGAATCAGGCGCACCGCTTCATCGCGATGACCCAGTTTTAGGTGGACCCATCCCAAGGTATCGAGAAAGAAGGGGTGCGGGGCCTGCGTTTCGAACTCGCGGCTCAAGGCCAAAGCCCGTTCCAAACTTTTCGGATCGCCCTTATGATCGGCCAGCAGGGCGGCGAGATTGTTGGCCGCGACAAGCGCGCGCGGGTTCATCCGGAGCATCGCGTCGTACTCCTCGATCGCCCGATCGATTTGCCCGGCCTCCTCGAGCGCGGACGCCAGCAAGAGGCGAAGCTCTCCGTGACCGCGGTTGAGTCGGACGCCTTCGGTCAGAAGCTGAATGGCTTCCGGAAGCCGCTGCTGCGTCAATTTCAAGGTGGCCAAGTTCATCCACGGCATGGCCCAGTCCGGCTTAATCCTCGCGGCCTCGCGGAATTTGGCCTCCGCCCCCGCCTGGTCCCCCTTGATGAGCAGGAGTTCTCCGAGCAAGCCCAGGGCGTAAGGGTGCTGTGGATCCCGGGCCAGGAGACCTTCAAGCCGAGCCTGGGCTTGGGCCTGCCGGCCGAGCCCGTATTCCAATCGCACAAGCGCGAAGAGCGGTTCCGGCGCGGCGGGGGCCGCGGCGGCCGCCCGTTCGAAGGCTGCCAGCGCCTTGTCCCACTCTTGTCTGGCGAGCAACAGATTGCCCTCGGCAAGGTCGACGGCAACCTCTCCGGCTCCCGCCCGGCGGAGTTTGGCAATCGTTTCCGCGGTCGCGCCCCAGTCCCGCTCAGCCGCCTGCAGATTGAGCAACATGCCGAGGATCGCCAGGTTGTCGGTATCCAGCTTAAGCAGGCCTTCCAATCTCGACCGGGCGTCTTTCGTTCTGCCCCCGGCCATGTCGAGGTGCGCCAACGCAAGCTGCGCGTCAAGCAGACGCGGGTTCAGGGCGACCGCCTTCTCAAGGTTCTCGCGGGCCAGGTCCATTTCGCCGAGCGCCAGATGCGCCCGCCCAAGCAGCATATAGGCTTCTGCATGGTCCGGCTGGTCTTTCAGGACCGTGCGGAAAGACTGAGTGGCCCCTTTACCGTCCCCGCGACGGAGCGCGATCCTACCCTGGAGGAGCAAGGCATCGGAGGCCCGCGGGTTCTCTTTCAGGACTTCCTGCAACTCCCGCTCGGCTTCTTGCTGCCTGCCCTCTTCCCAATCCATGGCGGCCAACCTGACTCTGGCGTCCAAGGACGCGGGGCTTCTTCGTCGATCGTCGCGCACTTCCTCATACACGCGCCTGGCTTTGTCCCGCTGTTGCATCGATTCGTACAGCCGGCCGAGGGCGAACCGTATGGCCGTCGAATGCGGGAGGCTCTCTTTGGCCTCCAGGAGCGCCGCCTCCGCGCGGGGCGCGCCTCGACGGGTGGCGAGAAAGTCCGCCAGCGCGAGCCGGCGCGGCTCGCTGTCCGGGTCGGCGCGCACCGCGTCCCGCAACACGGCTTCGGCTTTGTCGTAGTCTCCGCGTTGATCGTAGAAGCCGGCTAATTTGACGCGATGGTCCAACACCTTGGGCTCGGCCTCCACGATGCGCGTCAGAATCTGCTCCGCGCGGGCTGCATCGCCCATGCGGACGTAGGTCGAAGCCAGGCTGTTCAGCAGCTCGAGATCGCCGGGGTGCGTGTCGGTCGCCCGTCGCAGCACCGCTTCGGCGTCGGCGGCCCGCTGCTGTGCCGCATACAGACCGGCGAGCAGCAAGACCGCATCCTTTTCGGTTGGGTACTCCGCAAGCAGCGCCTCGGCCTGGGCGGTCGCCTCTTGCAATCGCCCGCCGACGGCCAAGACCGCGATCTTGAGGGCCCTGGCCTGCGCGTGCCGCGGATCGGCGGCCAGGACTCTTTCCGCCGACTCCACGACTTTGTCGGTCATGCGGGCTTCCAGATACAACTTGCCCAATTTGATCAACGCGCGCTCGTGGTTGGGTGCCAGTTCAACGACACGCTGATAATTGGCGAACGCGTTACGCCAGTTTTTTTCCTTTTCCTCGACCTGAGCGAACAAAAAGTAGGCTTCGGGATCCTTCGGATCGATCCTCAGCACGTTCCGCAGGGCGACCCGCGCCTTGGGGAAATTTCCCTGCTGGATATAAGCCTGCGCCTTCGATCGATAGCTCGCTTTGCGCTCCTCCGGTCCGCCGCAGCCGGCGGCGACAATCAGGAGCAGCGCAACGGCGACATGCACCGTTCTGGAAGTCATACCCGCCTCCTCACCGAGCTTGCTGAGCCAGCCGCCATCTGATGGCTCTTGCCGGCCGGAGAGAACGCCCCTTCCTTTAGACCCTTCGCGACCCGTCGCCCCCGTCTCGCGCCCGCCGTTGCCATCGCCGCGGTCACCACCACGCCCGCAGGCCCACCCAGAACAGCATCCACAGGGACACGAGGCCGAGCCGTGCGATGCGGACCGCGCCGTTGTGGAGCAACAACTCGAACGAAAAAAACAGCACGATCAGCTTGGCGGTCAACATGCTGAAATTGATGTCGCCGACCCGCATTTCCGGCAGGACAGGGACGATCAACGCCAACACCACCATGAGGTAATCCAGCGGGGTCGTCTCGAATGCGGGCCCGGCGCTGAAGCGGATCGCCAGCATCACCAGCAGCGCCAACACCATGAACAACACGTTGAGCGGAACCCGTAGATTCCATTCAACGTCGAGCGAGGCCTGTTCGACCAAATACATGACGAACGCGCTGCCCACGTACAGGCCGGTCCGCACCAACAGCGGCGCGGCGCGCGGGACGACGGCGAGACCCACGAGGATCGCGACGAACAGCGCCGTCGCGCCGTAGGCCATGTCGTCGGGCACGCGGCGGACCAGGAGCACGCTGAACACCAGCAGGAGCGGCACCGCGACACTCAACATGCGGAGGGCGGCGTCAGCCGGCCACAAGCGGCCCCCCAGACGCCGGAGCCAGGGCCACCGCGGACGCGCCGCGTCGAGTTTCCAGGGGAGCCGCAACGCGCCGCGGCCGGCGGTGAAGAACAGAGCCAGAATGCCGGCGGCCAGGACACCGTAGAGCGCCAACACCGCGCCGTCGGATTGCCAACGCAACAGGTAGGCGAGGCCGACCATACCGGCCTGGAGCGAATAAATGAGGATCACCGCCTCGCGCTGGGACAGGCCGACAGTCAGGAGCTTGTGGTGAATGTGGTTCCGGTCGGCCAGGAAGGGCGAACGGCCTTCGCGGATCCGCTGGATCATGACGGCGACCGTATCCAGGAGCGGCACCCCCAAGATGAGCAGCGCCAGGGCCGGACTGTACGGCCCGCGCGCCGGGTCGGTCAACGCGACGGACGACACGGCGAGATAAAACCCGAGGAACTGACTGCCCGCGTCTCCCATGAAGAGCCGCGCCGGGTAGGTGTTGAACCGGAGGAACCCCAACAGTCCGCCGAGTACCGCCGCCATCATCGCCATCACCACGATATCGTCCGCGAGATACGCCAGGTACGCGATGCCGGCGAAGCTGAGCAGCGAGAGGCCTCCCGCCAGCCCGTCCAGCCCGTCGGCCAGGTTGATCGCGTTGGTTACGCCTACCAAAACGAGCAAAGTCAGCGGCGCGGAGACCCAGCCGGGCAGGGCAAGATCGGGCCACAACGGCAAGCCGGTCAGGCGAACGCCGCCGAGAAGGATGACGACGCCGGCAGCCACCACTTGCCCGACAAACTTCATCCGATAGCTGAGACCGGTGCGGTCGTCCCATACTCCAAACAACAGAATGATCGCGCCGCCCAGGAGAGCAGCCACGACCATATCGTCTTTGGGAACCCAGAGCAGGATCGCCGTAAACGTTCCGGCGGCCAAGGCGATCCCCCCGATTTTCGCGACGGGACCCGCGTGAATTTTGCGGTCCCCCGGCAGGTCGATCAGGTGGAACCGATCCGCCGCGACGACCAGCGGCGGAATCAACGCCATACAGACGATCAACGATCCGACGAAGCTGAAAAACAGCGGGCCCGACATGGCCTGATCCTCAATCAGGGACGTACGCCTTCAACAAGGGATGCACGAGCGCGGCGAACGCGGCGAGCCGACTTTCCACGTCGCCCTCCTTCTCGCCGGCCCGGATTGGTGCGCTCAAGCGAACGAGCGCTCCGTCCGTCCGCCGTCGCGTCAGGGTATCCCACAGGAGATACGCTTTGACCGCATACTCGTTCGTCAACACGCGGTTTCGCTGCTTGAACCAGTAGAGCACAAGCTGTTTGTCGGCGCCCTTTTGGATGAGCGCCCGATTGACTGTGAGACCGGGCTCCGCGGCCGAAGGCGGAATCACTTCGACGTCGCGCAATGACGATATCTCCCATCCGCCCCCCGGAATACAGGTTTTGGGCGAATGCACCGACCGTCCTTTGCGCTGAGAGCGGTAGTACGCGACGTAGAGGTTGGCGCTTCCCCCATCCGGCCTTGTGTAATCGGCCAGGATATAGTCGTCGAAGCGGAGGGTGTCGACGTATTGTCGCTCCAAGGGATAGGCGAGGCCTGCCCAGTCCCCGACCTGCAACGGAAATTCGAGGAACGCTTGCCGCGGAGGCGGCGCTTCCTCCCGTTCCGCGAGGCGTGGCGAGCCCACCGCAACCAGGGTGAGCAAAGCGAGACAGGCGGCGTACGCCCGCAGCCACGCGCGCCGCGACGGGATGCGATTCGAGAGAGCCGGCCCGGCGTGAACTCCTCTCCGCACCGGACCAGGCGCTCCGATCGGATGGATGCGCGAAAGCAACCACATTTCGCCCAACAGCAGCAGCAGACTGGCCATGAACAAGACCCATCCCTCGAATAGATGGAGGAACCCCTGAGCGGCACCGGGCCCGTACCGATCGACCAACACGCCGATGACCCCGATCCGGAACCCGTTCAGCAGGATGGAGATCGGAATACTGGAGGCCAGCAACGCGATTCGCTTCCACATGCGCTCGCGGAACAGGTAGGCGCAGAGCAACGCCAGCGACACGAGTGGAAACAGGTATCGCAGACCGCTACAGGCCTCGACCACCTGCAACTGGATCGGCCCGAGGTCAATCACGTTACCCTCCCGGAAGGCCGTGACCCCCACGATCTGAAGGCAGCCGACGCCCAATGCCGAAGACAGCAACTGCAAACGCCCGGACAGGGCCTGGTACAGAAAATCCGGGAGCGGGATCATGGTGAGCAGGTATGCCAGGGCAAAGGCGATCTCCCTGGTGCCGCGGACGCCGAGGACTGCGAGCGCGACCGCGACGACGACCATCCAAAACGACAAGTGGAGGAGCACGTAGAGGGTGGCCAGCTCCCCGACGACATAGAGCCCGAGCCCGGCCACCAGCAACACGGGGCCCCACCACGACCCTTGAAGTCCCGACGCCCTGAGCGCGTGTCGCCGCTCCCACACGACGTACAGAAAGATCAAGGGGACGAAGAACCCGTGCCCATAGTTCTCGTCCGTGGCCCAGATGTGTACCATGTACGCCAGGCTGTCGATGTAAAGGAAGCCGATTAGAGGAACTGGAGCCAGCGCCGCTGCCCAGAGGAGGCGGTCACGTGTCCGGGTTCCGGAGTTCCGGTCGGCCTCGATTGACCCGGCAATCGAGGGCTTGCCTTGCGCGACGGGCAGGGGCTGATTCATCCGACCACCTTTTTTTTCAGTACGTGCCAGGCGAACAGCGGCAGCGCGGCCTGCCGGCCGATTCGAGTCGGTTGGGCGGCCAACCGGTAGAGCCATTCGAGATGAATGCGCCTGACCGATGCCGGCGCCCGCTTGACCCGGCCGGCGATCACGTCGAACGTGCCGCCCACACCCTGGCATACCTTGACGTTCAGCGCGGGGAGATATCTGTCGATCCAGGCTTCCTGCTTCGGGCTCCCGAGCGCGACGAACAACAGGTCGGCGCCGGAGGCGTTGATGGCGGCCACCAACCCGGGCATGTCTTCCTCCCGCAGGTAGCCATGGCAGGCCCCGACGATACGGATTTCCGGGAACCGCCGCTGCAGGACGGTCAGGGTTTGCCGGTTCACGTCCGGTGTCCCGCCGAACAAGAAGACCCTCTGCCCGGCGGCGGCGGCGCGCTCGCAGAGTCTCGGCATCAACTCGGATCCGGGAACTCGCTCAAACGAGCCCAAACCCAACAGGCGGGCGGCGAACACGATGCCGATGCCGTCGGGAATGAGCAGATCGGCGCGGCGCAGCCGATCGAGCAGCAGTGGATCTCGGGTCGCCCTGACGACCTTTTCAGGATTGACTGCCATGACGCTGCACGGTTTGTCACCCGCCAGCATGGCGCCGACAACCGCGACCGCCTGCTCCATCGTGACGGGGTCTACGGGGACACCCAGGACATCAATGCGCGCCGGCTTCATCGATCACCCGCCGCAGTCGCGCGACCGCGGCCTCCGCCGCCCATCGCCGATACTGCCCGCGTTCCACCCGGACCACGGTAACGAACTCATGGGGCAACGGTCCTTCGTAACGGCAGCGCACCGTCGTGATGGGCACCTTGACCCCGTACGCCGGAGACCGCCAGCCGGACGGAGGATCGGTTTCCCCGCGGTGCCACGAGACCGTTCCGCCCGTGACCTCCATTCGGACGGCCGTCGCCCCCGACCGGAGCACGGACGAGCCGGCCTCCACAAAAGGATCGGCCCCCAGATGCCAGTTTACGTCGAGCCGATGGACGCCCCGCCCCGTCAGCCGATCCAGAATCACCCAGCGGCTCGGCGGTTCGTACAGCAGCGCCCGCCGGTGCAGGACACCGAGCCGTTTCAGATAGCCGTCATGGCTCGCCGCCAGCGCGATGTGTCCGTCAGGATTCACGTCCCGATGTACGACCCGGGTAGAGAACGGCTGCGTCCACAAGAAGGCGGTTTCCTGGACGGCCTGATCCAGTCCATCCACCGTCACGGTGTTGTGAGCGCTGGTGCCGCGGAAGTACTTCCTCCACGAAGGCTCGCCGGTGTACGTGTACGTTCCCGGATCGATCAGGACTTCCAGGTCGTCGATGTCCAACAGAACCGAGAGCGCGTCGGCGTGGCCGTGCGCGTAGCAGGGAGCCATCCCGAGCGGCCCGTGGTCGAAGATCAGGCGCGAGCGGACGCCGTCCACCCGCGTGACGACGGTGTAGCCGGAGGACCGAAGCGTGGTCGTCGAGGCCGCAGGCGCCGGCTCTCCGCGAGGAAACCGCAGAAAGGGCGACAGCGCGTAGCCGTCGTCGCCGTCGCCGATCGCCGGCCAACGTTCAGCCGGCCAACCGAACGCGGCCTCGAACGCCTGACTGCGCGCCACGGCCCGCTCCAGCGCCGCAGGCACGGGCCGGTTTTTCGATCTGAGCAGGGCGATGACGAGTCGGTACAGGTCCGAGACCATCCGCTGATACTGGAATCCCTGCTCCGCTCCGCCCCCGTCGTCGAGGATCTGATGGGCGGCTTCTTGTTCTAACAACCGGAGCCCGATGGCCTGCCATCCTCCGCTGCCGTCCAATTCCGGAAACAGCAGACCGGCGTACACCAGCCCGGCCGCCTCCGCGACGGTATGGTTGCCGAGGGACGAACCGGTGGACAGCCGGCGCCGAATGAATTCGGCGTGCGCGCGGATCAGACCCGTCACGACGGGCCACGTTCCCTGGGGATCGCTCAACCAGGGCCGGGCGATGTCGATCGCGTGACACACGGCCAGGAGGCGGAGCGCGCACTCCATGGCCGAAATGTAGTGAATGCCGGTGAGGAACGGGTTGGCCTCGCGCCATGACCGAAGCCGGGCTTCCAGCGACTGAACGGCGCGGCGGCCCAAGCTCGCTTCAGCCGTTCGTGAGATCAACGCCAGCGCGATCAGATGTTGAAGCCGCGCGGGTTCCCAGGCAACGCGCACGTCCCCGTACGGATTGCCTTCGCGATACGGAATGCTCCCGAAGAACGTATTCGGCCAGAGCCTGCCGGTGTCCGGCGCTCGGCGCCAGGTGTCCGGATCCTCACGCCATGCCCACTCATGGCCGAGCGCGCGGAAGCGCCCTTCCACCAACCCCTCCGCCGAGTCAGCCAAGGCATCGAGCGCCCAGGGCAACTCCGGCAATTGCGGTGTCGAGGCGGCGCAAAACGCCAGGCGGCCGGCATCGCGGACCGGAGCGTCCGCCGTCAGCCACCCGAAGCGATGGCCGACCTGCCAGGCTTTCAGCGCGCACTGCTCGCCCGCCCGACGAATCAATTCGGCGGGACTCATCATGCTCGCGCGCCTGGCGTACCAAGCCAGTGTTCGGGAGACACGGAAGGAATGAAACGGCATCGTTCCGGCGGTGTCAAACGTCATACACGGCTCCCGTTCGCAGGCTTAGCGCGGCCAACAGGCTGGCGCGGGTGACGGCCCACACCTGCTCGAAGGGAATCAACGGCGGTTTTCCGCGCGTGATCGCCTCCACGAACTGCGCCATTTCCTCCCCGAAGCCTTTGTCGCGCGCTCCGGACTTGAACGTCCGCTTGCGGCCTTGCGCATAAAGCTCGGTCCGCACGAAATCATCCATCGTCAGGGCCCGTCCATCGCCGAACACCTCGACCCGTTCCTTGGGCAGGGCGGTGTCGCCGCCTGCCGTGTAGACGATCGTCCCGATCGAACCGTCGGCGAATGCCAGCGTGACGACGCACTGGTCGTCGGTAATCCCGGAGCTGTGCCGGCCGATCCTTCTGGCATGCACCGAAACCGGGAGCGCGCCGCACAGAGCCTGAAGGTAGTCCACAAAATGGCAGATTTCCCCGAGCACCCGCCCTCCTCCCACGTCGGGGTCCTGAATCCAGTGCGCCGGTGGAATGGCCCCCGCGTTCACCCGGTACACCATGACCAGCGGATCGACGCGCCGGCGGAACAACGCGCGCGCCTCGGCGGCATGCCGGGAGAATCGACGGTTGAACCCCACCATGAGCTGCAGCCCTTGGTCGGCCCGTTCCCGATACACCGCCGCGATACGGTCCAGTTCCTTCTGCGTCAGGCAGAGCGGTTTTTCCACGAACACGTGCTTGCCCGCCTCCAATGCCCGGACAACCAGGTCCGCATGGGTGTCATGCCGAGTTCCGATCAGAACGGCGTTGACCGCCTCGTCCGCCAGAACGGCCTGCGGATCGCTGGTGCAGTATGCCGCGCGGATCCGATCGGCCAAGGCCTTGGCGGTGACGCCGGAAGCGGTGCACACGGCCCGGATCGACACGCCCCGCACTCCCACCAGCGCCGGAAGCAGCGCGTCCTTCACGTGCCGCCCGGCTCCGATCAACCCCACAACCACGGAGGCCGCCGGGTGAGCCGGCGATACGGCGATCACCGGCGTTTCCGGCCGCTCGTGATTCGACGGATACGTGATCACCAGCCCCAGACAGGGCACCGTGTCGTCCATCAGGAGCCGGTAGGCGTCCTCGGCCTGCTCGATCGGAAATCGATGGGTCACCAGACGCTTGACATCGACCTTGCGTTGCCGGATCAGGTCGAGAAACGCTTCCATGTTGCGGGTCTCCGTCCAACGCACATATCCGAACGGATAGTCGCGACCTTTTTCCTCGAATTCCTTGTCGTAACGGCCGGGTCCGTAGGACATCGACAGCCGGAATTCGAGTTCTTTCCGGTAATAGGGCTCCCGCGGGATCGTCATGCCGACCGCGCCCACCACGACGACTCGTCCTTTCTGCCTGGCGATTTCCCCGGCGATCTGCACGGGTTCGTTCTCTTTGGTGCTGGCAGTGATGATGACGGCATCGACGCCGCGCCTCTCGGAGATCGCCAGCGCCGCTTCCAGGAGGTCCGGCGGGCGAGCCACGACGTCTGTACCGAACTCTTGCGCCAGCGCAAGCCTGTCCTGGTCCAGATCCGACCCGATGACGGAACAGCCCGCCGCTTTCAACAACTGAACCGTCAATTGACCCAACAACCCCAGACCGATGACGGCGACGCGCTCGCCCAGGCGGGGGTCGGCCTGGCGGACTCCCTGTAACGCAATAGCGCCAAGCGTGACGAACGCGGCCTCTTCAAAATCGACGCCGTCGGGAATTCTGACGCACAGGTTCTTCGGCACGTACACCACTTCGGCGTGAGACGCGTACTGCTGGCCGGCGCAAGCCACCCGGTCTCCGACGGAGAAGCGATCGACCGCCTTGCCGATCTGCAGCACCGTACCCGCACAGCTATATCCCAAGGCCGCGGGAGTATCGAGTCGTTCGAACACGCGCTTTACGGTCGGGACCAGGCCGTCTCTGTGGATGTGATGGAGCACTTTGCGCACCATGTCCGGTCGCTCCATCGCTTTGCCCACCAGGCTCCTGTGTGCGACGGCGAGGGTGGACTTCTCCGTTCCGGGACTGATCAACGACACCCGATTGGCGACCAGCAGCCCTCCAGGTTGCAACGGAGGCGAGGGCACATCGTCGACCTTCAACGCGCCGGTGCGGTAATTCTGGACGACCTGTTTCATAACCGAGTCGCTTTGCACATAGGCAAGGAGAGCGGGGCTCACAGCGGGCAGCTCAGTGTCGCTCGCTGCTGACCACTCGCTGGTACGAGCGGGTATTCTAAACACCTGGCGAAGCGTAAGCGTTACGCCTGGGTTAAGGATGTGTTAAAAGGACGGCCAGGCGCTTAGGTAGCGGAGTCGCGGGGCGTCTCTTCGAACCAGCAGGCGTGCCACAGGACGAGATTGAGGAGATTCCAGATCTTGAAACTGTTGAAGCGCTTGCGCCGCCGGTGGCGGTCGAAGAGCCGTTCGATGAACGGACGGTTGAACCGCTCGGCGATCAGCGGGCTGCCGAGAATCCGTTCGCGCGCGAACCGCGTCACCGCGTCGCTCAACATGGTCGAGGCGGAGCCGCAAAATCCCCGTTTGCTCCGGTAAATCACCTCGTCCGGGATGATGCCGCGGGCCGCCTGCTTCAGGAGATACTTCCCCTCTCCGTGGCGGAACTTGAGGGCAGCGGGGATCCGCAGCGCGAACTCCACGACGTCTTCATCCAAAAACGGCACGCGCGCTTCGACGGAGCAGGCCATGGACATCTTGTCCACGCGCATCAAGAGCAGTTCCGGAAGTCGGTTCCGCAATTCGAGCGCGAGGATGCGATCCAGCGGTTCCCGGTCCTGAAACGGCGACGCCAGGTCGCCGATGAGCCGTCCGGAGGAGCGAGGCATCAGCCGCTCAGGCGTGAGCAAGCCGCGCTTTTCACAGTCCCAAAAGGCGACGGCGTTTCCGAAAAACAGGGGCTCCTCGTCGGCCGCCCGTCGGAGGGCGTCCGCGTACTCGGCGGGTAGGAAACCTTCGAGAATCGCGTGAGCGAGTCGGCGCAGCGGGCGAGGCAGACGCAGGTACGGCCGGTAGGCGGCCCGTTCCCACCGGGCGAAGGCGTGGGACATCGAATAGCCGGCGAACAGCTCGTCGCTGCCCTCTCCCACCTGAACCACCGGGGTCCCGGACTCTCGCGCCAGCTTCGCCAGGTAGTACAGCGGTACACAGACCGGATCGGCCAGCGGCTCGTCCTGGTGATAAGCCATGCGCGGCAGGAACTCGATGAAGTCCCGATCGTCGATGACGATCTCGTGATGGTTCGCGCCGAACCGTTGCGCGATGAATCGGGCGTGGGCGAACTCGTTCGCCGGGTCGCCCTGGATGCCGATGGAGTACGTCTCGACGGGTCGGCCCAGCAGTTCGGCCATGAGAGCCACATTCAGCGAGGAATCGACCCCGCCGCTCAAGAACGCGCCGAACGGCACGTCGGAGACCATCCGCCGCGCCACCGCCTGCCGCAGCAGGCGGCGGAGTTCGTCCATGTAATCGCGTTCCGGAATCGCCGCGTCGTGCGGCGCGAACCGCGCCGGATCCCAGTACCGGTGCTGATGCACCCGGCCACGGCCATCGACGACAAGATAGGTCCCGCTCTCCAGCTTGGCGACGTCGTCGAACAACGTCCGCGGCGCCGGCGAGTTGGCGAACGTCAGATAGTGAAAGAGGGCCTCGTCGTCGATGGCCGGTTTCGCGTCGGGATGCGCCAGGATCGCCTTGATCTCCGACGCGAAGATCAGGCCGCCTGGCCGGCGCGAATAATAGAGCGGCTTGACGCCGAGCGGATCTCGGACCAACGCGAGCGTTCTCTCCATTGCGTCGAAGAGCGCGAACGCGTACATGCCCCGCAGGCGAGCCAAGCATCCGTCGAGGCCCCACTCCCGGACGCCGTAGAGGATCACCTCCGTGTCCGTCTGCGAGCGGAACACGTAGCGTCCGGTCGCCAGGAGCTCGTTCCGAAGCTCACGGTAGTTGAAGATTTCGCCATTGAATGCGATCCACAACGAGCCGTCGGCCGTCGCCATCGGTTGTCGGCCGGACGGAGACAGATCGATGATCGATAGCCGGCGATGACCGAGGCCGACGAACAGATCGCGATCCCGATGCGTAAACAAGCCGGCGTCGTCCGGACCCCGCCTGATCATGCGATCGCGCATGGCGATCACGGTCGCATCGGGGACGACCTCTCCGCGCCAGTTGAATATGCCGACGATGCCGCACATGGTCGATCGTTCCCGTCAGCCTTTGGCTCAATCGCGCACGATGACACTCATGGATGGTCGAGAGGCACGGGGCGAGAGGTGAGGACAATGCCGGGTATCACTCCGTTCTCTAGCCTGGCGCCTCTTGTCATACCAGTCGCTCTGAGCGACCGCTCACCCGCGCTTGAAAACAATACTTCGACCTGAGACTTGTCACCTCTCCGCGTACCCGGCATCCCTCGCGTCAGTCTTCCTGACTTGCCGCTCCGGCCGGCGCTGTGGCAGGACGGCGGGGCAACCGAGTCTGGGCGATCTGCGCCAGCCAGCCGAGAAATTCGGACGACCGAGGAACACTCGGCGGTTTATCCGGCGAACCCAGGAAGCGCAAGACCGCCCGCATGATGGAGCGCGGCGATTCGGGATCGAAGGTTTCGCGAGGAACGGCCACGTCCCGCACATAATCCCGTTCCGCGGCGACGATCGGCACATTCAAGGCGCCCGCTTCCAGGAGGGGCAAGGCGAAGGATTCGCTCAGGGACGGAAAAATGAGCGCGCCGATCGAACGGTAGAATTCCACAATGCCTTCATGGGGCAGGGCGCCGAGATTCGTCACTTGGACCCCGCGATCCCGCTTGACCTCTTCGATGTCTCGAGCCAGCCGCGCATCCATCGCCTCCGGCACGGTCAGCACCAGCGAGGGAGTCAGCCCCTGCTCCGCCAGCAAGATGAAGGCCTCGAGAAGCCGCCGGTGGTTTTTATGCGGCCAGGGAAGAGCCGGGTAGCCGAAATCCCAACGGGGTGACGGCTGTTCCGATGAGACATCGCCGGACACGGCCGGCGGGTCAAAGAACGGTCCTAGCGCGATACGTTCCCGGCGGATGGACGTGCGTGCGAGCAGGCGGTCCCGCATGCTGGGCGTCTGCACGAAGAACAGGTGGCTATGGTCCAGGGTCAACCGGAACCAGCCCCGCTGAAACCAGATCGGGAAACGGCGAGGCCAGGACACAGCGACGCCAGGGTCGGTGCCGGCGACATAGGTGTTCTGAACATAGGTCACGACGAAGCCTTTGATCCGAAAGAGCGGCGGCACGTTCGCGAGACACAGGACCACGTCATTTTCCCGCGCCGTGGCGGCCAAGAGCCGTTCAGCCCGGAGCCAACTGCGGAGCGTAGGGTCGACCGTCGCGAGCACGGTGGCTTCTGCCTCACAGACATAGTCTACCTGGAAACGCCGGTCCCGCACGACCATGACCTGGGAGAAATGCTCCCGATGGTCGCGCAATCCGCGGAGCAGGCCGATCAACAACGACTTGCCGCCGCCTGCGTACATGAACGGCGCATGAATGATCAGCCGCATGGTGTGTGGTCTCGTCCTCGGTCGGTCAGGGACAGGTTCCGGACGCCGTCTCTAGCATCAGTAGTTGTCATGGACCTTCGGGCCGCTCCGTAGGATGAAAATCGCCCCCTCCCCGAGACCCTCCCCCTTTGAAGAGGGGGAGAAGAGGGTGGGGGTGAAGCTACTGATTGTTCGCTCTTTGCTGCTGGCCTTTTTCAAAGCAACGAGCAGCCGTCTGTGTCCGTCTCGACGCCAGCAGCTCCAGGATGACCTCTCCGAGGGGTACCGACGACCGACCGTATTCGCGGGCGGCGGCAATACAGGCCTCTTGGGCGCCCCGTCCGAGCCGCAGCGCGACCTCGATGCCTCTGGCCAGAGCTTGGGAAGTCCGATGCTCCACCAACGCGCCGTTGATCCCGTCACGGATCACGAGCGGAGCGACGCCGACGCGGGTGGCCACCACCGGCGTCCCGCAGGCCAGGGCCTCCAGGACGGTCAACCCCACACTCTCACGTTCGGACGCCGCGACGCACACGTCGGCGGCGTTATACCAGCGCGGCAACTCGTCATGCGAAATCTTCCCGGCGAACAGGACCCGCTCGGAGACACCCCGTTCGGCGACCTGCGCCCGGAGCGCGCCTTCTTCCTCGCCGTTGCCCACGATCGCCAACTGCAGATCCGGGTGGTCCCGAGCTACCGCGGAGAAGGCGTCTAGAATCAGGTGGACGCCCTTGAGGCGACTCAGCCGGCCGACGTAGAGCGCGACGCGCATGTCCGCCTGCAAGCCGAGACTGGCCCGCAGGTGCGGCGTGCGCGCGGAACGCAAGGGCTTGAAGACCTCCGGCTCCACGGTGAGGGGCGAGAGGCGGAAATCCTTCGCTCGCGCGGGCCACCTGGTCGTGTAGAGTCGATAACTGTCTTCATCGATGCACAGCACGCGATCGGCCCGTTCGATGAGCATCGCGATGACTCGTCGATAGAGACCGAGAAAAATCCCCGTCCTCGCAAACCGATACCGGGAGCACAGCGCTCCGGCTTCCTCTACCCCGTGGATGGTGTAGACGACGAGGTGCCGCTTCGGCACGACGAGGGGCAACAGTTCCGGGGCATGAAGGTGTACCAGATCGAAGGACCGGTCGAGCAAGCGCCGACCGCGCAGCAGACAGGCCCAGAAGGCACGCGCCCGCAGGGGAAGCCGAGGCCGGCGGTGATCCAAATCCTCCACCGGCACGCGATACAGGGGAATGAACGGATAGGTTTGCCCGTTGATCGTGCGGGAAGATACCCGGCCCACCGGTTCCTCCGGCCTCCAGGTCAGCCCGAAGAGGATGATGTCGAATTGAGACGTCTCGACCTGCGCGAGCAGACGTTTCACCGCGGTCAGCATCCCGCCGGTCGGCCGCTCGTCGAAATCGCTCGGCAGCACCACCGCGATGCGCGGGCGTCGCCCGGGCCGAACACCCGCGGCCTCGCTTGTTTCACACGCATCGACAACGGATGCCGTCAATTCCATACCGATGCCTCCCCTTTCAGCAGCGATCGGAGGGCCGCTTTGTCGTGCGGATCCAATCCCAAGTGACCCAGTAGGCCGAGGTACAGGCACCCGGCCGCGACGGCCAGCACAGGGTCGTAGATCGGCTCGAGCAGCGGCTTGGTCGCCGCTAAGGCAACCGCCATTGCCGCTCCGGCCACCGCCTGTTTGGCCAGTCCCCAGGAGAACGGATGAATGTGATACCGGCGCCAGACCTGAATCGTTCGCACAACAGCGGTCACGATCAAGGTTCCTCCGGCCGCCGCCGCTCCTCCGAGCAGATCCCACCGCGGAACCAGCAACGCCGCAGCCGCCATGAGGCCGATCCCCAGGACGACGGTATTGATCAGCGCCAGACGCGAATGGCCCCCCATGAGCAGCACCACGTTGGCGGTTCCCGCAGCGCCGTAGATCACGTGCCCGACGGTCAGCACGATGAGCGGGAGGGCGCCTGCGACATAGGCAGGCCCGAACAGCGCGAGGATGTCCGCGGAAAAGGTCATCATGCACACCGCGATCGGCACCGTCACCAGCCAGGTCAACCGAGAGACCGATTGAAACGTGTGGGCCAGACCGGACGGGTTTGCTCGGACCAAGGCGCGGCCGATCACCGGGGCGAAAGCGGTCTCGAACGCGCTGAGCACCAGGGCCAGGATCGCGGCGGTCTGGAACGCGGCCGAGTAAATGCCGACGTCGGCCGCGCCTTTCCAGAAACCCAGTAGGAACACATCCGCGCGCGGCGCCAGCGCGTTGAAGGCGGTTGCCGCGGTCAACGGCAGACAGAACACCCACAGCTTGCGAAGCTCGCCGCCGTGCGGGACCGCATGATCCTGCGACCGTTCGATCGCTCCGGCGACGGCGAAAGCGCTTGCCGCAACGCTGACAGCCAGCGTCAGTCCCACGGCGCTCAGGACCCCGGAGAGCCCCCACCCCAGCCCCAGGAATGCCGCGGCCAGCGCAAACTTGGCGCTCGGCTCCCAGCCGTAGCGAATCGCGACCAGGGGGCCGACCCGGTGGAGGGCTTGCAGGGCCGCGAAAAGAACGGAGCCGACTGCCGCGAACGGCAGGGCGGCGCCGAAGAACTGCAAGACCGGAACCAGTTCAGGCTCGCGATACAGGGAGAGCGAGAGCGGTCCGGCAAAGACGACGACGAACAGACCGGCCGCAAGGCCGCCGAGGCCCGTCACGGCGACAGCCTGAAGAATCGTCCGGGCAACCAGGCTTCTGCGCCCGAGCTGTATCTGCTCTGAAACGAACTTCACGACCCCCGTGTCCAAGCCCAGGACCGCGATCAGGCTCAGCGCTTGAAACAGGGCGAGGCCCAGCGAGTACAGCCCGAAGGATGAGGGACTGAGGCGGCGTGCCAGATACATGCCGAAGGTGTAGTTCAGGCCGCTTCCCAAGGCCGAAGCCAGCAAAATCAGGGCACCCGCCCGGGCGATCCTGCGGACATCCTCGACCGCGACGGAGTCGGCTTCCTCTCGTGCGCCGGCCGCGACGATGACCGGAGACATGATGAGCCTGCTGCCTCCTCAGCGGACGCTGAGCCCTTCGGGCCGCGGCAACGCGAACGGGCCCGATCGCAGCGCGCGCACCTGCTCGTCCGACAACATCGTGTACAGATAGACGCCGACGCCGGTGTCGGGCCAGCGCCGCTGGATCATCGAGACCGTCTCGGCCAACCATCGGCCGTCTCGAGGCGCGTGGCGCTCGCCCGAACGCAGTTCCGTATGATCGGTGACGTTGGCGATCAACAGGGTGAGGGCGTCGGGTTGCCGCAACCGGGCGCGGATGGAATCCGTCAACCGCACGTCGATCGTCCGGTAGTAGTCCATGCGGAACAGCCTATCCACCAACCCTCGATTGACCCACTCGACGGCGTCCTGTCCCTGCTCCGGTCCGGCCACGTCCGGAATGGCGTCGACGCTGATGACAAGACCGGGTTTGAGGTTGCGGACCCGTTGGGAAATGGCGGAGACGAGCGCGGTCACGGCCGTCTTCTGGTACTCGACCAGGGTCGGCGCGAATTGGGGCGTCACCTTCACGATCAGCGAGTCGGCGGAAAGGCTTCTCCCGTATTTCGCAAAATAGTCCCGCTTGCAAAACTCCGTGTCGCAGAGCTTGACGGCGCGCACGTAGTCGAGGTTGACGCCGTCCAGATCGTATCGGCCGGCGACCTCGCCGATCAGACTGGCCATCCATCCATGAAAGCGCTCATTGTGGACGTCGAACGCGCCTTCTTCCTCTCCGCGCGCCGACGGCAGGGCCAATTCCGGATGCAGATCGGCCTGCCGGAGGACGACCGTGAACCACGCATGCACTTCGATGCCCATGGCATGGGCGGCGGCGATAAGATGCCGAAGCGGATCGCTCCCGGCGCGCGAAACGCCGTTCACCCGCGGGTCCCACGGCGCATACTGCGAGGGCCACGTCGTACCCCGGCCGTGCCAGACGTTCGGCGCGTAGACGTTGAACCCCGCCGCCTTGACGCGAGCGAGCGTGCGGGCCGCGCCTTCCGGAGTCGTCCATCCCGTGCTTTCGTCGAAGATCACCCGCTTTCCCGCGAAGCGGCCGCGCGCTTCGGCCGCGGACTGAAGCACGCACACGACGCAGACCAAGCCGGCGAGGAGCGCGAACAATACCCGAACCGTCTTGACACGCCGGCCGATCATGGCGAGAGCAACGGAAATCGCCGCCCGGATCGAGCGCCGGCCGGAACGAGCGGTTCGTAGCGGGACGGCGCAGCAGTACCGTCAGGGTCGGCTTGCGCCTCGGCGTCCGTCGAGGCCGGGTGTCCCTGGGCGTGGCGGGCGAAACTCAGCCCGACCATGCCCCAGACGAACCATTGGTAGCCGGGGTATGCGCTGGGCACCAAACCCACCGCGTCCACCATCCACATGATAAAGAGCATCAGGGCCCCCACTGACAGGGGGTCGGTCGCGCGCCGCAGGTCGCCTAGAATGCGCGCGCCGATGGCGAGAAGCAACGAGACATAGATGCCGAGCCCCAGCGCCCCCCCATGGAACAGGATCTGAAGGTAATCGTTGTGCGCGCCGATGGCGGCTTTCCCGCTGCCGAAGAGTTTGGCCGCCCAGTGCAAGTGCTGCCAGTCGGCAAGCATCTCCTGCCATCCGTACCAGCGGCCGGCGAAGGTCCTGGTCTTTTCAACGGTGCCGCTCAGGAAGCCGAGTTCTTTGTGATAGATCTGAAGGATGTCTGCGATCAATCCCTCGCCGTACCAGACTGCGAACACTCCGCCGCCTGCAATGACGAGCGCCAGGGCCGCATACCGTCTTCGAAGCAACGTCCAGCAGGCGGTCCAGGCCGCCAGGGTAAAGATGCCGGACTTGCTGTACGTCTTGAGCAGCACTGCGGTCGCCAAGCCGGTGTACGTCCATGTCAGGAGTGCGCCCGGGACATTGGTCCGCTGGGCGTACATGGCCCCGTACAGCAAGACGGCGAGGATGGTTTGCAGGGCATAGACCCGGAGACTCACGGCGTCGTGCCACAGGCCGATGTTTCGGATCACCCCTTCGCTCTGTTCGTAGCGCCACACCGTCCCTGTCGCGAGCTGGTAGAGCCCGACGGCGACCGGGAACAGTCCGGCCGCGGCCAGCGCGAGGAGCAGTCCCTTTAGCCGGGCCTCGCTCTGAAAAAAACGTTGGAGCATGTAGAAGCCCACCAGCCCGTTGAGGTGCCGCAACAACACCTCCGCGCCCTCGAGAAGCCCTTGGTTGTACGCGATGAGTCCGGAAAAGACACACACATCGGCTGCATAGAGCATCCAGATTCCCTTGAGCGGCATGCGGTCCAGCCTCCCCTCCTCGCCGGAGAAGAGCAGATGTCCGGCGATCCCCAGCGGCACGAGCACGGCGGTCAGCTCGGTGAGCCTGAAATCGAGCAACACCGCCTGATCGAAGGTGGCGTCGATGAACGGCTTCGCGATGAACACCAGCGGGATGCCGATGACCGGGTTCACCACGAGGGTGAGGACCGATACACACAAAAGCGCGATGGCTGCGTACAGGATCATCGGCCGATCACGCGTGGACTCCGTCTCTCCGGCGCTTCATCAGCACAACGGCATAGACCGCGAGCCCGCTTGTAAAGAGAACCAGGCCGGCCGGGAGCGGGACCTCGGCCAGCACCGCCTTGCCCTGCAGCGTGAAGGTCGCGGACCGGAGGAACGGCCGGTCGTCGAACAGATGGTCCCAGCCGATGCAAAAAGCGGCCGTCTCGGGGTCGAAACTGCCGGTGGCCACGCCGCCGATGTTCCAGGCCTTCAGATGATCACCACGGGAGATCCCGAAAAACAGCGAGGTCACATCGACGGTGATCCGGGACCCGTCGATCACGGCCGAAGGCGGCGGAGCGCCCTGCACTCCGCTGGTAAACAGCGAAAGCGTGAACGGACCGCGCGTCATCGGGGGAAAGATATCGGGTGCCGGTTGGTACCGTCCCATAAGGAGCGTGCCGTCCTGTTCGAGGACGCGACCAAGTGCGCGGCCCATGGAGCCGAACCCGACATTCAACTCGACGCTTCCGCCCGTCAAGTCGAGCTGGGTGACGACCATGGCCTGGGCCGCGACCGCGTCGAGACCTAAGAGGGTCACGAGCACGCTCGCACTGAACCAATGGGTGGTGCATGTGGGGCGCATAGTCAGGTCTCCTTTCAAAAAACAGCGATGCCCGGACGCACAAACGGCCGTCCAGGCGAGGGATCATGCGAGACAAATCCAGCGGTTGCGTCGGCCCAGGTTAATCCCGAGCGAACGCGCCGAACCCGACAGAGGTCTCCGCCGCACCCGAGCCGAGCTGGCGCTGAATATTCCCGCGTAGAGACTCTCCGCGGAGTCTCGTCTGTTCGAATGAATCTAACCCCTGCTCTTCACGTACCTCCTGAGCCGGTCGATCACAAGTCCGGCCAGTCCGCCGCCGAAGAGCACAGCGGTAGCCGGGAGCGGCACCGGCGCGAATCCGTCATGGGGATCGATCGCCGCCGTCAGCGTAAACCCGGGGTCCCAAAACGGGTGAAAGCCATTCCCGTCCAAATCCCACTCCAAGACCAGCTTGTGGTAATAGGTGAACGGCACGACCGGGTTCGCGGAAAGGGACGCGTCGATCGGAAAGAAATACCATTGATCGGCGTAATCGGCCGGGTTGGAAAGGTTGAAAATCGTCCCGGTCGAATGCTGTTTGAGCGCGAAATCGATCAAAGTCCCTCCCGCGAACGCGTGCGTCCCGACCCACGAACCGGCCGGTGACCAGGTCAGACTGAACGGCACGAACCCGCCATTCTCGATATAGCCGAAGGCGAACCCGCCGAGCGGCAACGTCGCATCGAGGTTGAACGTCGTGAGGTGAGGATTGCTGTCGATCCCGTCGATCGCCAGGACCGGACCGGGACCGTCCACGCGGAACGGATTGAGCCCGGTCGCCGCCGCGGGCGTGTAACTCCAAAACCATGCGACCGACGCCAGCGCGGCCGCCAGCATGGTGTTCCATCGTACGATCATAGCGTCCTTCCCTATCCCGTCGCGGGGACGGGGCCGAGCCCCGTCCCCGACGGTCTCGCCTGCGCGCAACGCTACGGCAGGTTGTTGTTCGTGTTGATGCACGGCGGCATCGAGGCCTGCGCCGCCAAGCTCTTCCACAGCACCGGCCCTTTGTCCTGGTTCTTAGTCACCCGCATTTCCTGCGGCGACACCCAGAAATTCCCGACGTTGGGCAGGTTGTTGATCACCTGCGGGCTCTCCACCAGAGCGAGATAGGCGTTCACGAGCGCCGCCTGGTTGCCGACGGGCGGATTGTTCTCGCGGGTATTGAACGATTCGAACACCCAGTACTGCTGCTTGCCGCAGCGGATGTTCTCCTTCTCGTTGCCCGCGTAGAGCGCTTCCGTCCGGCGGGCCCGTCCGCCGTCCACCGACACGATGTAGCCGGCCGCCGGATTCAGCGTGGCGGCCTGCTCCGCTTCCATATAGCCGATGGCGGTCGGGTGGGCCGGGCGCGGACCTGGGTGGGGGAACGGATCGTTCGACGGGATCGTCGGATTCGGATTCCCCTGGATGCAGTCGCGGACGTCGTTGTTGGAAATCCCGAAATAGGTCTTCGGCGCATCGGCGAGCGTCAGATCGAACGTGCCGCTGTTGGGCGGCGACGCGCCGGTATGCTCGCTCGCGTCTTTCAAGAGCGTCTGGTCGAGCGCCGCCTTGGTGCCGGACCCCGCGCGCCGCGCGCAAATCACGACCGGCGACGGGTTGTCGCAGATCCCGTTGTTGTCCACATCCGCGCACAGCCCGTTCAGTTGTCGCCAGTCCGTCACGCCGCGCGAGAGCAGCGCTTCGACCTGCATTTGCGTCAAATTGTCCACGGGACCGAGTACCGTGCCGGTGACCGGGTCAGCCTTCTTCACCGCGGCGCCCAGCACGATCTCGAACGGCACCACGACCGGCCGCGTCGTCGTGATCCCGGCCATCGAGCGCGGTCCGCTGTTGATGGTTCCCTCGATCACGCCTCCGGACCAGCCGGTGGACACCTGGCTGAACGAGCTGCCGTCTACGTCCGACACGCCCAGCGTCACGTCCTCCGCGCCCGGCTGTCCGGGGTTCGGGGAGAACTGCGTGCAGTTGGGGAAGAACTGTCGCGTATGCCCGGCACCGTCCGTCTGGTTGAACGGCGCGCCGCAGAATGCCGGATTTTCCAGCACATAGACTTGCTGGGCGCCTGCCGTCCCGGGGTTGTTGCGGATCTTGTCGATGCCGTCGCTCGAACCCGTCGACTGATAGCGGATGATAACCGTCCCGGGCAGGCTTAAGTTCGGGTTCGTCGCTTCGCAGACCCAAGTCACGAACTTGGAATCGGCGATGGTCCCCTTATCGAGGAAAATCCGCGGAGCCTGCGATCCGGGCACGACTTCCGGGGCTCCGACAGGACCGGTCGGGTTGTTGCAGAGCAGAATCGGCACTTCCTCGACGAACGGCTTGGCGGCCGAGGCGCCGGCGATGTTCATCACTGTTTGGGCTTCGGCCGACCAGGCCAACCCCAGGACCGGGAGCAGCCCGGTCAATGCGGCGATCGCTTTCCTGCTTGATTTCATGGATTCATCTCCTTATTTGTTATGGTGATCCTGCGACGCTACGTTGTCGCTGAAACCGCTGAACGTCGGGGATGCGTGGTTTGCGGCCGGCCACGGCACGGGGGATTCGGTTCCCTCACGCAAGCCGCGCATCCCTTTTTTGATCCGGTTACGCCGCCTGCGTTCGAGCCAGAGACCGGCGAGCAATACCGACCAGACCGATCAAACCCGTCCCGAAGAGCACGACGGCGGCCGGAATCGGCACCACCGCCGGATTTCCCAGGAACAGGGTCGCGCCGCCGTTGACGGGCAACAAGAAGGCGTTGCCCATCTGCGTGTACTGCTGAGTAAACTGGTCGTACATGTGCATGTGCAGCTCGTTGCCGAAGACGCTCTCGCTGTTGAATCCCATAAACCCGCCGAGTCGGCCGGCCGTGCCGAACGTGCTGCTGAATGAATGAGCGGCGCCTTTGCTGACGAAGGCCGGATTGGCCGTTCCGGTATTGACAGGTAGGCCCAACAAGCCCTGCCACCCGAAGAACAGATCGGCGGCATTGTCGGGGAACGAGTTGCCCAGTTGCGTCGGCGTGGGAGTCGCCGTGGATGCGCCGAACTTGAACGCGCCGGCGAGCGGGTCATATGACAGGAGCGTATAGCGCACCCCGGCGGTGGCCCCGGTCTGCAAGATCGCCAGATCGGGAGCGCTAATCGTAAACGACGAGGCGGCGCCGGGGGCGAGCAACGCATTGCTGTCCCCCAGATTCCAATACATCTCCGTATCGCCTCCGTACACGATCAGGCCGAGCTGCCCGTTCGGAAAACTCACCGCCTGGGCTTGGCCCGAAAATCCGACAACGGCTGCGCCCACAACGGCCAACGCAATCATGGTCCGTCTCAAGACTCTGAGGTGTCGTTTCATAACAATCCTCCTCGATCGTAGTGAAGAACGCGCTGTCTTGAATCCATTCGTTTCGTTCGATTACCTTTTTTCCGGCACTGCGCCCCGTGCTCAGGCGCTCGGTATCACCTCCTCCCCTGGTGATGTGGGCCGATCGATCCGCCCCGCTCCTTGGTCTCTCCAAGCCAATATGCCTTTGTAACTCGCGCTTCTTATCGCCTTTGCCTGTTAAATTTGGCTGAGGGCTTGTGTTAACAAGCTGTAAAATTTCGCCGGCAGGGGCCGGCTGGAAAATTCATGCCACTAAAGGCCCGTGGTTCGCCCTCTCACTCCCCCTGTCGGGAGAGGGCGGGCGAAAAGAGAAATGCCAAGACGGATCAGTACAACGAACTGTCGGAGTGGATCGCTAGCGGCCATTATTCACGATGAGCCCTGTCGAGCTATTGGAACAGCCTTTCGAACATGTCCGAGCCTATGAGGGGCAGGGCACACGCCTTGTCAGGATCGTGTTTCCCCTCGGTCGAACCGTCCGCACGGTCGGTGGACGCCCCCGTGGGCTTTTGCGGGAACCCCACGCCCCTCGTCGGTGCGGAACCCGCCCGGTGTTTTCCCGTCGCACCCGGCACTAGCCGGGTTCGGCCCCGACTGCGCTGGCCGCCCGTCTTCACGCCGCACCCCCACGGCGCAAACTGGGCCGGTGCACCAGCGGGTCAGTGAAAAGGGGTCGGGAGTCTTTATTGAAGCCGGGAGTCTTTATTGAAGCTGAATCCCAGAATTACAGAGACCACAGCGGAAGCGAGCCGTAGCCGGAAAAAGGGCACGTAGGTATTTGGCTCCCCCGGCCGCGTCTCCAATCCCTCCGAGTCGGAACGTGCGGCCAATGAAACCGAGTAGCGCGGGAGGATTCCACTTTCAGGCCCCCCAGAACTGGACGTGAACCTCTCGATTCCACTGGGTCCGTTCGTCTCATCGTTGTCGCCAGAGCCCAATCCGCCAACAGGTCTGGTTGGCGAGCATGGCCGCACCGGAGCCAGTGCCGCGCTGTCGCCTTATGCGTGCGAAGCCTCTGGTATTTCCGTTGCGCCCATCGCACCAGGACCGCATCCCGCGTGCAGGGTCGGCAAGAAAAGGCGTCGGGAGGGGATTCGTGACAACCGGCCCGCGATTTCAGCAGGAGTGCATCCGGGCTCTCTCATCCATGCGCGGCCGCTGGTGCTGTCGTCTATCATGCCATGCGCCACGAAACGACTCCCGACCCCTTTTCTAATCCGCGCGGGGCGAAGGATGCTTCTCTCCGCTCCCTCCCCGGAGAAGAGAGGGAAGCGCACATCCAGAAAGTTTACAGAGAATTAACAGAGGCGAATACTCGGTGTAACGGGCTCTCGCTACGCTGCCTATTGTGTATGGATGGGGAGATATCTCCCAACAGTGCGACCGGCGTGTGACACAACCCTCGTGCGGAAGGAAGGAGATTGTTTATGGAGAGCGGCTACTTCCTGCATGTGCTTGACGGGCGGGTGCGTATCAAAGTCCCTGGGATCAAGCGATCCCCCATGAAGGCGTCCCAGGTTGAGAGGGCGTTGGCGAAGGTGAAGGGCATCACACACGTCCGTGCCAATGCGGTGACCGGAAGCGTGCTGGTCCTGTACCACTCCAAAACGATTACGCCGCACCGGATCGCGGAGGCGCTGAGGGATCTGGGCTGTCCGGTGTTCAACGAGACTCCGCCGCATCGATCGCGCAGACTTTCCGATTTTGTGATTCAATCCGTCGCTGAACAGCTCCTTCAGCGCGCCCTTCTCGCCATTTTGTAGACTCTCCTCAATCGCGGAGCTGCGCTCGATCGAGCAATGGGCGAAGACCGTTGGCCGTCGCCAGCATCGCCGAGCCGTTGCTCAACAGGGTGGCCGCGCCGGGACCTAGTAACCCGAAGACCGACAAACCCAACGCCACGGTGTTGGGAAGCGAGATGATTGACCAATTCTGGCGGATAAGGTCGGTCGCTTCCCGGCCGATTTCGACGGCGACCGGCACCTTCCATAATCCGCCGTTGATGAGGACGACTTGGGCCGTTTCTCTGGCGATGTCGGCCCCACCGTCGACGGCGATGCCCACATCGGCATGCGCAAGGGCCGGGGAATCATTGATCCCGTCCCCCACGACGGCGACCGTACGTCCTCTTGCCTGAAGGTCTTTCACGACGGAGACCTTCTGCTCCGGCAACGCTTCGGCCACATAGCGCGTGATGCCGACCCGCTCCGCGACGTGACACGCCACTTGCTGGTGATCGCCGGTGACCATGATGCAGTCCTTCACGCCGAGATCCCTGAGCCGGCGGACCACCGCCTCGGCGTCCGGCCGAAGCGGATCGGCACAGGCCAGCACCCCGGCAAGCGAGCCGTCCACGGCGACGCAAATAGGAGACAGCGCTCGGTGCTCCCATTCCCGGAGATCGGCGTCGACTTCCCGCGGGACTTCAATGGCGTGACGGGTCATGAACCGCCGGCAGCCGACGTGAACGATCCGTCCGTCGACTTGCGCCTGGACGCCGAGGCCGATGACATACTTCGACGCCATGCGTTCGGGAATGTCGAGGCCGCGCGCGGCGGCCGCTTTGACGACGGCTTGCGCGACCGGATGGGTCAAACGTCGCTCCGATGCCGCCGCCAGAGCCAGCACCTCGCGGGCCGACCACCGGCCGCACGACGCGACGTCCACGACCTCCGGAGCGCCCATCGTCAAGGTGCCCGTTTTGTCGAACACCACGGCGTCCACCTCCGCGAGTCGCTCCATATACCGTCCGCCCTTGATGAGGAGACCGTGTCTGACGGCTTTGGTCATGGACGCCAATACCGCGGTCGGCGCAGCGATCCGGATGCCGGTACCGTAGTCGACGATCAGCACAGAGGCCGCACGCTGGAGCGACCCGCTCAGGACCGCGGAGGCGCCGGCGACCATGAAACTGTACGGGACGAGGTCGTTGGCCCAGCGCTCGGCATAGTTCTGTATCCGTGTTTCCTGGACGGGAGCTTCCTCCACCAGCCGAACGATCTTTGCCGCCTCCGTCTGATCGCCGATTCGCTCCGCTCGGACGTACAGTTTCCCGTCGCAGACGACCGTCGCCGCGTACACGGGATCGCCCTCCCCTTTCTCGACGGGCGACGATTCTCCGGTCAACGTCTGTTGATCGACGGCTGCCTTGCCCGAGATCACCGTTCCGTCCACCGGTATCCGTTCTCCCGGGTATACGACTACCGTCTCCCCCATATCGATCTGATCGACCATGACTTGAATTTTGACGTTGTCGCGGAGCACCCAAGCCGGTGATTTCCGGTAGGCGAGTACGGCCTTGACCGCATCCTGAGCCTGCGCGAGCGTCGCGTCGCGGATGTAGTCTCCCAAGTTCACGAGCCAGGCCATAAAAAGCGCCATCGACAATTGTCCCTGTAGGGTCAGCACTGCGGCGGCCGACGCATCGAGGACGTCCACGTTCAAGGTGCCCTTCCGCGCAAAGGCGTCATAGGCACGACCCAGCATCGGCAGCGTACTTCCCAGCAGCAGGAACGGCACCAGCGGCGCCGCCGCCGACTCCGCCAGGAACCCGAGCACGAGGCCCGCGGTCGAAAGCAGCAGCTCGAGTCCCGATCCCTGGGAGGCCTCGGTCGCCGGTTTCGTCCGGCGACTGCCGTTGCCTTGGTAGTCGCGCAGGTCTCGGCGAGAAAGCCCTCGCACCGTTTCGAGCACGATGTCCGGTGTGACCGCCGCCGGATCATACGTCAGGGTGACGCTCGCGCATCCTTGATTGACCTGAACCTCGATGATCCCCGGCCGATCTTCCAGAACGAGCCGTAATTGGTCGGCCAGCCTGCCGTCGCTCTTCAGCTTCGGCACACGAACGCGCAGGCGCCCGTTGATCGCATGGATGAGCGTCACCGGGCCAAGATCGCCGCAAGCCGCTCCAACGGCGGCTGACGGTTGCGCATCGGTCGTCGATCGAGCGGACGGACCGGCGAAAGCCGCCGCGGTGCGGTCCTGCGACGCGGCGCGATGAACCGCTTCCCGGGAACGAGCCGAACCGTCGGCGGAGACCGCTCCGATAGGGCGCGCGCGTCGCGTGGTCCGGCGGGGAACTATCGCAGCTTTCGACGCGCCGTCGGTGCCGGACGGGGGCGGACCGCCGTTTTGGCCCAAAAAATGGCGCAATTTTTCGGCGGTCCAAATCGCCCGGTCGTATGTGATTGTCACACAGCCGGAACCCGGATCGGCGGCGACGCTACCGATTCCCGGAAGCCGTCGAAGAAGACTCTCGACCCGCGCCGCCAGCCGGGGCTCTGTCCTGATGATCGGCCATTTCAGACGCGAACGGCTGCGGAAGGGTGAGGGCTGAGCGGACACGGACACCTATGCCTCCCGTTTTCTGCTCGCGAAAGGCCTTGTTCAAGGCCGCGGTTGCGATCAAGCTCGTGTCGGTGTATCGCGGTTCAGCATGAAAAAGGAGCCGAACGCGAACCAAAAGTAGTCGTGCCAGGCGGGAAATGTCAGCTTCTCCGAAACGAGAAGGCTCCGCACGCCCAGCGCGAACAGCGCCAGCGGGACCAAAAGGCGCATCTGCTCGGATCCGAGGAAAGCGGACCGTGTGCGTGAAGACGCTCCGTTTCGGTGAGCGCCCTCCAAGAGGGAGAGAATGTCCGGAGAGCATTCAGCCAACGACACCCCGAAGGCGTTCGCGACCGAAGCGTAAAAGTCGAACGACTCAGAGAGCTCGGGATCGTACTCGATCAACACCGTTCCAGTGAGCGGGCTGGCCTCGACTCGATCGATGCCCGGGATGCCGGAGAGCCGTTCCCGAACCGCGCTCGCATCGCGGGGACTTCCCTTCAATGACCCGACCCGCAGTCGAACGCGTCCCGGGAGCGCGTGGACCAAACGGATGTCATCGGCTCGTCTCATGTCTTTCCATTCAGACTATCCTCGCCCGTCGTGAGGGATGCAGGGGCGCCCCTCATTCGCTCTTTCGCTTGCGCGATGTCGCCGCGGCTTCTGCTTCCGTTGCGGACTCGGCCATTTCGGACCTTGCCTCTGCCACCAGATCGTTGAGCTGTTCCCCGGCCTCCGCAACGGTTTCCTTTACCGCATCGTAGATCATGAGCCCGCCTTTCACGGCGGCTTTGGCCAAAGGACGAAAACCAGAAGCCAGGGCGGGCAACACTGTCGGAGCCACGATGGCCGCTGCAACCCCGATCAAAATCGCCGACAGAGACCCTTTTGTGACATCCTCAATCAACGACATGAGCGCACCTCCTTTCACACGGGTCTTCTCCTGTAATCGTCACCTGATCATAACTTGATGTCTTTGTAACTGCGGCTTGGTTTTATATTCCTGTTACCCTGCTTGTTCAAGTTAAGAAATTGTGAAGCTCGAGCGTGAGCACGCGGAAGATCGTCCGAGGTCGGTTGCGTCTGTCCGAACCGGATCGCACGGTTCAATGTGGGCGGCGGAAGGTCCGATTGACACCGAGAGAGTTCTTTCTGCTGTGGACGCTCGCTTCTTCCCCCGGCAAGTTGTTCCGTCGAAGAGAGTTGACCGGCGCTTTTGCCATCGCCGGCCGGGTGCCGAGTCCTCGGGTCATCGACGCGCACATCGCACGGATTCGGAAAAAGCTCCGCGCCCTGGGGGGGGACGCGTCTTTGATCGCCACCGTCTGGTGCGTCGGCTACAAGCTTCGCGATGAAACGCCTCCGGCGACCTCAGGCTGACCGCGAATCGCCGGGGGTGGCTCCGGCGCTGGTTATCCGACAGCGCCACCGCTCTCTCGCCCCGACTTCTACAAATACCAATAGAGGCAGAAGGAGTCTCCGATTGGCTGAGCCTTTCACGCCGGAGGAAAGAATTTCACGATGATGCGGCGGTCGGCTCCCGGCGGCGGCGGCCTGACTTGTTTGAGTTGGGCAAGCGCATCGAGCGCGGACTGGTCGAACAGCAGACTGCCGGACGAATTCACGAGCCGGTATTCGAGGACGCGCCCTTCGTCGTCGAGGACCAGTTCACACAGGACCGCATAATCCAGATTGTCCGGCAGCGCGGGGGGCTGCACATAGTGCTGCTGGATCGCGGCGGTCAACAAATCTGCATAGCCGGAGAATTTCCCGCGGCCTTTTCCGATGGCGAACGGCGTCGTATCGACCGGCGCGGAGGCCGGTCGTTCCACAGGTGAAGGCGGCGGAGCTGCGACGGGCTCAGGCGGAGGCGGCGGGGCTTCCTCTGGTTTGGGCTCGGGCTTCGGCGGCTCCGGCTCAGGCTCCGGCTCCTTTTCAGGAGGAGGCGGCTCGGGTGGCTTCTCCTGCTTCATGAAGGCGTCGAGCTTGTACACCTTGATGAGGGACTGGCCGAACTCCGTCTGGGACAGCCAGTACAACCCGGCGGCGATGCCGACGTGAATCAGGGCAACAATGAGGAGCGTGGTGCCGAGCTTGGTTTTTTTCTTCTGGAAGCCGGTGTAGCCGGGCATCTCTTCTTTTCACCCGGTAAGGAGTCAGGGGTGGAGGTCTCACCGCTCACCCCTGACCTTTCTTTCACAGGCCTTCTCCCATCGGTTTGGTGGCCAGAGCGAGGTCTTCGATCGGGATGCGTTGCAGGACGTCCAGGACCGCGACCACGTGTTTGTATTCGACGCCGGCATCGCCGCGGAGGACGACGGGGAGTTTTCCGCCTTTGGCTTTTTTCAATTCCCGCAGCAGGCTCTCCAATTCGGTAATCTTGACCTTTTCCTCATCCAGGAAGATCTCTCCGGTCTTCTTGACCGAAATGGTCCTGGTGGTGCTCTCCATTTCCGTTTCATGCGGCGTGGATTCCGGCAACTTCAGCTCGATCCCCTGAACCATGGCCGTCGTGGTGATGATGAAGATCACGAGCAGCACCCAGGCGAGGTCCAAGAGCGGCGTGATGTTGATGTCCGCGACGGCGCCGTGGCCGCCTCTTGAGAAGCGTCGCATGGTTCTTCCAGTTCCTCCCCCACCCTACCCTCTCCTTTCAAGGGAGCGGCTCTCGGGAGGGATCAGTGCGCCGCGGCCGCGCCCATGGACGGCTCTTCTTCCTGATGCGAGCGAGGCCGATACTCCTCGATGTCCTCCTCGGTCTTCGCGCCGCCGTTCCGGTTTTCCTGGAGAAATTCCGTCATGAAAACGGTCTCCAAATGCGCCGCGAAATTATCCAGCTCCATGGTCAACGCCTTGATCTTCGTCACCAGGAAGTTGTAGCAAAACAACGAAGGGATCGCGACCATCAGCCCGGCGACCGTCGCGATCAAGGCCGCGGCCACGCCCGGCGCCATCGCGGTGAGGCTGGCCTGCTGCACCCGCCCGATGCCGGAGAAGGTGTCCATTACCCCCCAGACGGTGCCGAGCAGTCCGACAAACGGCCCGCCGCTGATCGCGGTGGCCAGGATGATCATACCTGATTCCAGGCTCACGGCCGCCTCGCCGAGCACCCGCTCCAACGCAATCCGGACCGCGTTCATCCCGTGGCGGGGGATCCGTTGGCTGCCGTACTTCTCCTGCTGCGCTTTGAGCTCCTCGCATCCGCCGTAGTAGAGCTCGTACATCGGCGAGCCGTTCAACTGCTTGATCGGGCCCTTGTTGAAAATCGAGAGCGGCGACTTCGCCCGCGAATAGGCGTTGAGAAACATCCGGTTCCGTTTCCGGGCCTTCGCCAGTTGGCGGAACTTGTTGATGATCACCGTCCAGCTCACCAGCGAAAACAGCAAGAGCACCGAGATGGTGATTTTGCCTTCGAGGGTCGCGTGATTCAGCGCGAACGCGATGCCGCCTGACCCGAGATCCATGCTCCGTTCTCCTCTGTTTCGTCAGCTCCCCGGCGAGGCTTGGGGTTTCACATCCACCTGAATGGTCACGCCCCGCTTGACCCGCACGCTTTGGGCGAGACGGGTCTTGCCTTCTTTGTCCTCGGACTTGGCGGTCATCGTCTTCTTCGCTTGGGCCTGCGCCTGCTGAGTGGACGCCTCCGTCGTTTTGTCTTGAACCGCTTCAACCGACTTCGCGGCCGTGGACGATGTGCCGGCCGTGGCGGACGCCGTCGCCGCCACCGTGCCCGTCACGCCGCTGAGCCCGCCGCCCAGGGAGGACCCGCCGGCGCTGGCGCCGCCGCTGATGCTGCCGCCCACGGCGGACGTGCCGGAGAAGCTGCCGACGAACGCGGTGGGAGACCCTTCGAGTTTACCCCCGACGTCGAACTGGATCTGTCCCTCGATCGTCCCTCCCTGGAGGTTCAGGTCCCGACCGGCGAGGAGGTTGATCCGTCGTCCCCGGATGCCGGCCGGCGGCACCACGATATCGCGGCCGGCCTTTAGATTGATGTCGCCGAGTTCCAACGGCTGAAAATTCTTCTGGGGATTTCGGTTGATGAAGTCGTCGAACTCTCGTTGAAACTCCGGCTCGCGAGCCTTGACGGCGTCTTCGAGCTTCGCTTTCAGCGAGGAGGTGTCGCGGCCGAGGAAGTCCTGTTTGGCGATCTCGTATTTGATCGCCAGGATCGCCGCCGTGTCGAACTTCGGGAACGGAAGCGGAAACTCCGGGTCGTTGGGATGGAATGTGAAAATGCCGCTGCCCGGTACCTCGTAGGTCGTGAAAATGCTCGTTCCGTTCGGAAGGACCGTTTCCACGTTGAACGCGGTCCGTTCGTCTTTGCCGCCGCTGCCGGCATTGACGTCGCCGTTCATGGACGAGATGGCGATGTCTCCGCCGCCCAAGGTGGCGACGCGCGATCGATTCACCTCCACGTTGCCGACGGCTTTGATGTCGATACCTCCTCCGCGGAGCGTGACGATGCCGGTGTCCTCCGCCTGTCGCCGCGTATTGGTCCCGACGTTGACGCGGCCCCCGACCGGATTGACGATCGCGACCGGCCGCCCCCCGACCTGGAGCGCGAGTTGCCCGTTCACCAGAGCCGGTCTTCCGTCGGCCAGGACCGGCCGACCGTCCGCACCGATCACGGGATTGCGATCCACCTGGTAGGCCTTGCCGTCCGCAATGATGTACATCTTGCCGGACTGCTCCACGATGACGGGATTTCGGTCCAGGACCAACGTGTCGTGACGAACATCGGCCTGCGTCAGCACGGCCGTGTCATTCACGAGCACTTCCTTGCCGAAGATCAGGATGGCGGACGCTTCTCCGTTCTCCGCGACTTCAGCGAGGACCGGCCGGCCGACCGTGCCGGGATTGCTTCCCCGGGCCGGCTGGGTTCCGGTCAGCACACTGCCCGGGCCCACGGCCGGTCGGCCGTTGACATCGGTCAGCGGATCCCCGTTCGCATCGAGCAACGGTCCGACATCCAGTCCGTGAATGAAGATCGAGGCGCCGTTGCCGGTGTTGATCTTGGTCTGGACCATCTCGAGATTGCCGCCGACCGCGATGTCCAGCAGTCCGCCCTGATCGGAATCACCCGGACGCCCCGGCCGCAAATCGTGAACGATCCCGCGACTGTCGGCCAGATTGAGATCGCCCTTGGCCCGCACGACGGCGACTCCCGTACCGTAAAATTCCAGTCCGCTCGGCGCGTTTTGCGTGCCGAGCTTTTTGAGGTCGATGTCGCCTTCCGCGCTGACCCGTGCACCCGCGATCGGAGCCCCTGCGGGGTCGCGCCCCAAATCCGGCGCCGCCATGCGGGAGGAGAAGGCCGTGATGTCCGCAGCCGACGAGACGTCGATCTGTTTCTTGAGCGACGGACTGTACAAATCCAGGCGAAGCGTCGAAATGCTCCCGGATCCCGTTGCAAAGCGGACCGGAGCCGGCTGAAGGACCGACACGTGTTGAGCCGGCTTGTCGAGCGCGCTGAGCAGTCCCCCGGCCGACCCCGTAGCGTTGTCGGCGATGGCGCTTTGCAGGTCGTTCTGAAACAGTTTGACGACCGGCGCCGGCGTTTGGCTGTTCACCAGAGGCGGATTGTTGAGCAGGTCCGAGGGCACCGGGGGCGCGCCCGGCGGCGGCGTTTGCGCCAGATACAAGGTGTTCAGCACGGGGTCGGCCTGAGCTTGTTCGAGCGTCACCCATTGCCATTGCCCGCCCTGTCCCGGCAGGCCGACAAAGATGAGCCTGGCGGTGGCGTCCGGTTCCGGCGGAAGCGTCTTGTTCACCCCTCTGATGCTGTTGCCCGCGAAAAAGTCGAGACGCCCGGTCGCCGACGGCCAAAAACTGAGGTTGCTTTCGACGACGATATCGCCCTGGTCCGCCTTGGCCGTGAATGACGCAGGATAAATCGTACGGAGCTTTTCAAAATTCGCCAACTCCGGCGGCTTCAAGAAGATATTGCCGGTCACCGAGCGGAGGTTCAGGCTGTTGTTCGGATCGGCGGTGACATCGATCCGATTCGGGTCGGCGGCGACGCCGGCATCTTCGGCCAAACCTAAAAACAGCGAGCCGACCGCGGTCATGACCACCTGCGCGCTGCCCAACGTCAGATTGGCGTAGGCCTTCGACGACCCGATGTTCCGCCCCGCGACGACCGTCGCGGTTCCGTTCGTCAAGAGGAACCCCGGGCCGGTCTGAACGGGCGAGCCGGGGAGACTGCCCAACCAATCCCGGCCCGCTGTGATCCACAGGTCGCCGGGTCCGCCGACCAGAATGCCTTTGCCGGATTCAAACGCCGCCGGAGCGACGACATCGCGGCCTGCGCTGAGCGTGATATCTCCGCCCTGCAGGGTCTGGAGACTGGAGAGCCCGAAGCTCCCCTCCAGCAACTGAATGTCCCGCCCGGCCGTCAGCTCGAGGCTCCCGGCCCTCGTGGTCATGAAGTCGGCGCCCGTCAGGAGGATATCGTTCCGTGCATGGAGCTGAATATCCCAGCGCCCGCCCGCTCCTCCGTTGACGAACGCGTCGGTGAAGCGAATGTTGCCGCCCGCCTTGAGCCGCCACGTGCCCGTTCGGCCGGCATCCAACGGCAACTGGGCGAGATTGAAAAAGCCGCCGTTCACCGTGATGTCCTTCATCGCGATGAGCGTCAGATCGGGAACAGGCGGCAGGTTGTTCAGATCGAAAATCTCCAGATTCTCCGGAATAAGCTGAAAGCGGCCCGTCACGAATCCCGGCTGAGCGAAAAGCGACAGGGTCCCGTTCTGCGTGACGTTCGTCCCCTGCGGCCCGCCGCCCAGCGCAATCAGTCCCCCGTGTCCGCCTTGCGCGCCTCCGGAAACGTCCAACGTCGCACCGGTCTCGACCGTGACCCGCCCTTGCGCGCCACTTCCCCCCGTCGCCATGGCGATGATCGTGCCTCCGTCCGATACGCTTTGGCCGTCGCCCTTGGCGAATGTCCGTCCGCCGGCCGTAAAGGTCACGCGTTCGTCGGCGACCAATTCGATGCGGCCGTTGCGCTCGCGCACGCTGTTCGCCTGGACCAACCCGCTTTGGTTGACCACTCGCCCGAAAAGACTCACCTGGCCTCCGTCGGCGATCAGTTCGTTCAGATTCGCCGCCTGTCCTGTCGGCGCCGTCACTTCGATGAACAAGCCTCGCCCGTCGGGACGGTTCGAAAGAAAGGCGCTTGATCCCGCGGCCAGCGCGACATGGCCGTCGGGGCTCTTGATGATGCCGGCGTTCTCGACGTTATGGGCGAAGAGATAGACGCCTTGCGCGCCGGCCGTGATCGATCCTTCGTTGCGGACCAGGCTGTTCGCGACGGTATCGGGCAGGCCTGGGTGCGTAGAAACCGCGCCCAACCGGTAAGTCCCGGCCAGAAAGTCGGCGTCGCTCATATGAAGAGCCGAGGCGATGAGCCCGCCCGCATTGACCTGGGCGGTCGGTCCGAACAACACGCCGTTCGGATTCAGCAAGAACAGCAACGAAGTGGCGAATAGGTTCCCGTTGATCATGCTCGCTTTGTTGTCGAAGACGCGGATCAGCGCGGCCGCCCCGACCGGCTGGAGCACCTGCACCGTCTGCCCTTGGATGATATCGAACTGATTGGCGTGGGCGATGAGTTTCCCCGTCTGCTGCTGGAGCGTGATGTTGGCGGTCCCGGAGCCGGTGATCGTGCCTTCTCCATGCACGATGGAGAGCCCGTTGACCTGGCCGGCCGCTTCAAAGGGGATCGCCGTCTGGAAGATCCAGCCGATGACGAGCCAGGCCGTGACGATGGCGCGCCGCCTCCGGCCCAGCACCTCCAGGATGCGCCGCAGTCTTCGCCGATCGATTTTGAGATAGGCGGTCGCCGAGCATGCCGATCGTGTCACACCGCCCTCCATGTTCAATAGGCCAGACTCACCATGAAATGGACGAAGGTGTCGCCCGCCCGCGTGACGGTCGCGCCTTGCAACGCGAATCCTTGATCGACCTGGAGCTGGAGATTGTAGGGCGCCAGTTGCGCGCGCAATCCCCCGCCGACGCCTTCCAATCGAAACCGGTTCCTCTGTCCGATCGGCGCATCCCGCAGCCAGAGACTGACGGCGTCATAGAACGCGGCCAGTCGCCAGGTGATTTTGAGCGTGGAAGCCTTCCGTCGCTGCCAGAACCGATCGAGCGGGATCTCCGGGAGCGGCGGGGAGAGCAGCTCCGCCCGCCCCCGCACCGCGTGGTCGCCGAGCGATTCGTTCTGGATGTAGCCCCGGACCGTGTCCATCCCGCCGGCGAAATATTGTTCGGCCGGCACCAGGGGTTCACTGGCCCATTGGCCGTCCGCGTGCAGCGAGAGACTGAAACCCAGCGGCAAAGGTTGAGCTCGATCCAGCCCGGCCTGCAGGACAGCAAATCTTCCGGTCGAACCGGCGCGGTTGCCCGGTTTGTTGAACGGATCGGCCGGGTCTCCGGCGAAGTCGGCCTTCTTTCCGCCCGGGATGATCGGCCAGTAGCCTTTCGCCGTGACGGAAAATTGGGTGATGCCCCATGCATCGGGACGGATGCCGGTGTATCCGAGAGAGAGCGGCGTGTATTGGATTGGGCTCGAGATGACGGCCGTGCCGAGGGGGCCGGGAAACGTGGCCTCGGTTTTCTCGAGCCGTTTGTAGTCTGCACCCAGCGCGATCTGATGGGTGGTCGTCGTCCCTTCGAACACAGGGAAGACATATCGGAAGCCGGCGATGGTGGCGTTCCCCGCAACCGATACATCGCCGGGACTCAGCGCCAACGTCGTTCCGGCCAACACCGACGTGCTCGTCACTTTCGACGCGTAGACGGCCAGCACATGTTGCGGCCCGGTGATCGGCGCGACGTAGCTGAAGCCGTAGGCTTGCACCGCGCCCCAGTCCTCCGGCGTCTGGGTCGTCTGCAGAGTCAGAATATGGTCTTCGTCCCACAGGTTCGTGTACTGGACCTCCGCCGTCAGCCGGTTGGCCGGCGTGGTGAACGGGCCCTTGTTATCGCCGATCATCCGGGCGTGCAGCGGCAGCCGCTCCTTGACTTTCAGCTCGACATCCACCGTGCCCGTAGCCGTTCCCGGTTTCAGCACCGGCGTGATCTTGCGATCCGGGTTCACGTTGACGGCGTCCAGCTCCTTGACCAGAGTGGGCTCATGGATCAGGGCGCCGGGACGGAGCGACGGCAGTTTGGCGAGAATGTTGTAGCGGGAATAGTAGGTGTTCCCGACCAAGCGGACCTCGCCGATCCGACTTTCCACGACCGTCAGGCGCACGACGCCGTTCTCGATGGTCTGTTCGGGAATGATGACGATGACGGTGGGATAACCCAAGGCCTGATAGGCTCTCTCCAATTCTTGTCGCGCCTTCTCGATGTCGGCGATGGTCTTCCCCGAACCTTTGTGCTGATCGAGCACGCCGTTGACTTTCTCCGGAGAGAGAAGCGAGCTTCCTTCGACGATGAATTCTTTTATGTCAAAGGCGGGAGACTCGGGAGCCGGAGGAGGGGACTCCGGCACCCGAGCGAGCAGAGAACCGGCGGCCTCCAGGCCGGCCGGCGCCGCACCCGTTCTCTGGACTTTTCCCGGGTCGGTCTGCTGCATACGTCCGGGTCGGGAAACGGTTTGGGCATTCCGCTGACCGTCCGCCTTGCCTGAGGAGGCGGGCCCGACGGCGGTCGCCGGCTCAATCATGGCGGCGACCAGACCGGCGCAGAGCGCGAGGGCAAGGAAAGCCACCCCACCCCGTCCTTTCATGCGCCATCGCTTTCCTCAAAGCGCCCGTCATGGAAAACGCTCCGTCCGTCCTTGGGCCTTGCTCCGATTCGCGCCGGCACTCGACCTGCCCTCATTTCCGTCGACGAGATGAGTTCCATTTCCGATCTCATACTGTGCAGTCAGCGATACCGGGAACGATGTACCGGTCGAATGTTACGGAAGAGTTATCGACGCGTTCGCGACCTGTTAACTGTTCCATTCGACGAATCCCATGCCGTCACCCCATTGCAGTTGTCGAGGCAGTCGGGATACCATACGGCGCCTCGAGCAGACGACCCGCTTCGTCCGCGTGTTCTTGAGAGCGATTGTCTTATGTGGCGGCGGATAGGACTCGCGCTGTTTCTGACACTGTCCGCGTTCTTCATCGCCCATACGATCAACGCGTTCATCGCGCATTCGCTCTCGGTGCCGTTCACTCCGCAGTCGTTTTCTTCGGTCGCCGAACCCGCCGCGCCGACCGTCCCGCCGGCTCAACTGGCGGCTGAAATCCGCGCCAGCGAGATCTTTCCGATCCCGGAGGAAGAGTCATCCGAGGTCGCGCTTCCGGGGCAACCGGCCAAAGCCAAGCGCCCGCCCCTCGACGTGGCCAGAAAAGTAAAACTGTTGGGCACGGTCATGGGCGACCGGGGCGGCATCTCCGCCGTCCTCGAAGATCTGGCGACGAAACGACAGAACCTGTTTCGACTGCATGAGCAGATTCCCAATGTGGGAGAGTTGGCGGAGATCAGGAAGGACGCCGTCGTGATCCGGGAAGACGGCCAGGAGGAATTGCTTCCCCTCGCGTTGCTTGACCAGGGCCGGGCGGAGGCGGCGCCCGCATCTCCGGCGATGTTCGCGGGTCGCAAGCGCGTGCCGCCTCCGGTCAACCGGGTGTTGGATCGCCGCGAAGTCGAACAGGCGATGGCGGACGTCTCGAAGCTGTTGACCCAGGCCCATGCCGTGCCGCATTTCACCAACGGCGCGCTGGACGGGTTCCGCATCGACTTCATCGCTCCGTCGAGCTTCTATGAAAAGATCGGGTTGAGTTACGGCGACGTCCTGCAACGGGTCAACGGCGTGGAGGTCCGCGACCCCGGCACTATGCTGCGCATCTTTCAACAGGTGAAGAACGAGCGGACGGTCAAAGTCGATGTCTTGCGCAACAATCAACCGACGACCCTGACGTATGAGATTCGCTAAGCCGCTGGCCGCCCTCGCCTTGGCCGCGCTGCCGCTGATGAACACGCTCGCTGCGGCGGCGCAAAACGGAACGCCTCAGCCGGGCCGCGTCACGCTCGATTTCAACGAGGTCGAGCTGCCGGTGTTCGTGCGCTTCATCAGCGAACTGACCGGGAAAAATTTCGTCCTGGACGACACCGCCAAGAAAACAGCCGGGAAAATCACGCTGTTTTCTCCCACCAAAGTCAGCGTGGACCAGGCGTACAACATGTTCCTCGCCGCCTTGGAAGTCAGCCGGCTGATGGCGATTCCGAAGGGAAACGTCGTGCAGATCGTGCAAATGGCGGAGGTGCCGCCCGAGCGGAACGTCTACGTGTACAAACTCAAGTACGCCAACGCCACCGACACGGCCGCGCTGCTGACGAACCTGGTCGCCAAATCCTCCGCCGTGCCGACCGCAACCCCGACCGGCCGCCCGCCGTTGCGGCCGATGACGGAATTTGAAGCGCCGGTTCAGGTGTTCGCCGATAAAGCCACCAACAGCGTCGTCATCAGCGCTACGCGCACGGCCTATAACCGGCTCCAGTCCGTGCTCCGCGAGATCGATACGCGCCGCCATCAGGTCTTCGTGGAGGCGGTCATTCTCGAAGTGCAGGTGGATCGCCTGCGGCAAATCGGGAGCGACCCGCTCCAGGCGATCGCCGCGGGAAGCCGCGGATCGGTGCAAGCCATCGGGGGATTCAACCGGGCGCCCGAAGATCTGGCCTCGCTCGCTCAGACGATCAGCGGCATCGGCACGGGGGCGGCGACGGGAGGCGCGCTGACCGTGCTCAACACGATCAACGTGCGGGCGTTTCTGCAACTGCTGATGAACCTGACGGACACGAACATCCTGTCCACGCCGCAGGTCATGGCCGCCGACAATCAAAAAGCGAAGATCGTCGTCGGCGAGAATCGGCCGTTTCCGACCGGACAGGCGCAGGGCATCACCGGCGGCACGCTCGTGACGATCGAGCGAAAGGACGTCGGCGTCACGCTGGAAATCACGCCGCAGGTGTTGGAAAACGATCTCGTCCGGCTGGAAATCAAACAGGAGATTACGGCGATCTCGGAAAGCGTAGCCCAGACGATCGGGACCGGCGCCGCGACCGTGCCGGTCGGCCCGACCACCACCAAGCGCGCCATGGAGACCACCACCGTCGCCCGCGACAAGCAAACCCTCGTCATCGGCGGGTTGGTGCGCGACAACGTCACCCTCAGCGAGCGCAAGATTCCGCTGCTGGGCGACATTCCGCTGCTCGGCTGGCTGTTCCGGTTTCAGAGCCGGCAAGTGGAAAAGCTCAACCTGCTCGTCTTCCTGACCCCGCACATCATCAGGGACGAGATCGACATGGTCGAACTGAATCAGCGCAAGGCCGCGGATGTCGGCACGCTCCAGCGGGAGAACCGCATCGAGGAACCGACCCGCCTGAAACAGGATGTGATCGAGCATCTCGAACCGCGCAACCAACAACCCGCAGATCCTCACGCCGCCGGAAAACAGGTCCCGGCATCATCCTCACCCTGAATCCTCAGCCAACAGCGGATAGCCGATAGCGGGTAGCTCAGAGCGATTTGCTGGTCGCAACTTTCAGAGCCGATCGCTACCGGTTATTCACTTCTTTGAATAGCGCCAGCAGCAAATAGCGAACAGCCGGTAGCGTCACCCCCACCCTCCCCTCCCCCTTCAAGGGAGAGGGTCTCCGGGAGAGGGGCATGCTCCAGTGTGAGCCCAAGGCTCATAAAGACTGTGGAGAAGCGGAATTTAACGCGAAGTTAATCTGCGCGAAACTGCGCCGTTGCCTTCCCGGTGGTACCTTCCCCCACGCCGCGATGAAGCCACATCGCAATCACTGTTTGACCGGAGGACCGGTTTGAATCCGTCACAATATCGAGCCAGGTACGCGAGCGCGTTGGCTCTGCTCCTGTGGCTTTCGGCCGCGCACCACGAGGTTTCCGCCGAGTGGTATGTGGCGGGCTACGGCGGCGTCAGCACGGGCGGCGCCTTGCGGGACGTCACGATGAATAACCTGGGCGAACGTCTGGCGCTTCAGCAGCTTCCGCCGGGGATGTTTGATCCCAACGACGTGGCGTTCGGGTCGTTCACCCAATCCTTCAACACCGAGAATCTCTCCTTGAAAAACTCGCTGATCTTCGGCGGCAAAGCGGGATACTTTTTTTCGGAGGAGGGCCTTGCGTGGCTGGGAGTGGAGGTGGAAGCCTATACCACCAAGCCGTCGATCCGGAAACAGACGGTTCGCTCTCGTCAGGAGATCACCTATACGCCGAACCAGGACGCCGGCGTCAACTGCCAAAACCCCATCCCGCCCAGCAATTGCCCGCAATTCATCAGATCCGACGGTCAAGTCTCGCTTGCTGAGGAATCGGATCTTCGCGTGACGACGGTCGCATTCAACGTGCTCGCTCGGTATCCGGGCGAAATCGTGCAGCCCTATCTCGGCGTCGGAGCCGGCGCGTTTTATTTTTCGTCCTCATCGGGTCCGGTTCAAGGCCGGCAATGGGTTCCGGGACTGAACGTGCTTGCCGGATTCAAAGTGTTTGTGACCGACGAATGGGGCGTCTTCGCGGAAGGGAAATACAATTATGCCACCATCAGCACGTTCGATCCGACATTCGGCGTGAGCGGCGCGTACAGCGTGTTTCACGCCGTCGGAGGAATCGCCTATCGGTTTTGACGATACTTCACAGGGAACACGTGAACATCCTTTCTTCGGAGACAAACCTCAACTGCAGGTTGAGGTCATTTGCGCTCACCGGATCGTTCGCGTTTCCGCATCTTGCCATCGGGCGAGAGGAAGAGTATGTTTGACCTGCTTCGCGCCTGAATATCAGAGGGTTCCACGCGGTTTCTTTGAGTAACGTCTGAAGCCGGCGCGACACGGGCTCGTGATTCGTGTGACGGTCACCTTGATGCGAATTGGTGCTGCGTGAGCGGGAGCGGTGGGGCTGTGGGATACGGACGGCCGCTGCTGGGAACCATTCTCGGCGAGAAATTCAATCTCCCGGAAGCCAAGCTGGAAGAGGGGCTCGCGCAACAGCGGGACAAAGGAGGGCGGCTCGGGGACGTGTTGGTACGGCTGCGCGCCGTGCGGGACGATGAAGTGCTCCAGGCCCTCGCCCATCAGTTCGACTTGCCGTGGCTTCCGCAACTGGAGCCCAACCAGGTCGATCCGGCTCTCCTGAAATCCGTTCCCATCGGTTTCGCCCGCCGGTACCGGGTGCTCCCTTTGCGGGCTGAGGACGGCGTCGTCACCGTCGCCACCTGCGACCCGCTGGAGACGGCCGCCCTGGACGATCTTCGCCTATTGCTCGGCTCGCCGGTCGCGCCGGTCTTGACGACGAGCGTGTCGCTGCTCTCCTGCCTGAATCACGTGTATGACCAAGCCGCCAATCCCGCCGCCGCCGAGCAGGTCATGGAGGATCTGGCGGCGGACGAGAATCTGGACCGCCTCGCCCGTGAACTGGACGAACCCCAGGATCTGCTGGACGCCACCGACGAAGCGCCCATCATTCGCCTGGTCAATTCCATTCTCTTCCAGGCCGTCAAGCAGCGGGCCAGCGACATCCACTTCGAATCGTTCGAAAAAGGCTTGGTCGTCCGCTACCGGATCGACGGCGTGCTGTATCCGGTGCTGACTCCGCCCAAACACCTGCAAGCCAGCATGATCGCGCGCCTGAAAATCATGGCGGGCTTGAATATCGCGGAGAAACGGCTGCCGCAGGACGGCCGGTTCGGGATCCGGACGGCGGGGAAAGACGTCGATCTCCGCGTGTCCGTTCTCCCCACGTCGCACGGGGAGCGCGTGGTGTTGCGGCTGCTCGAAAAGGAGAACCGGCTGCTGAACCTCTCGGAAATCGGGTTCTCGCCCGATAAGCTGGCGGTCATGCAGCAGCTCATTCAATTGTCGCACGGCATCATCCTGGTGACCGGCCCGACCGGCAGCGGTAAGACGACGACGCTCTACGCGGCGCTCAGCCAGATCAATGCGCCGGACAAGAACATCATCACGGTCGAGGACCCCGTCGAGTATCAGCTTCAGGGCATCGGCCAGATGCAGGTGAATCCGAAGATCAACCTGACCTTCGCCTCCGGGTTGCGGTCGATTTTGCGCCAGGACCCGGACGTCATCATGATCGGGGAAATCCGGGACCTGGAAACCGCCGAGATCGCCATCCATGCTTCGTTGACCGGCCATCTGGTGTTTTCCACCTTGCACACCAACGATGCGGCCAGCGCCCCGACCCGCCTGATCGACATGGGCATCGAGCCGTTCCTCGTCGCGTCGTCGGTCGTCGCCGTGCTGGCCCAGCGGTTGCTGCGGAAGATCTGTCCCGATTGTCGGCGCCCCTACCGTCCGAGCGACGAGGAGCTCACCCGGCTCGGGCTTCCCCTCACTACGCCCCGCCCAACCTTCTATCGCGGCGCTGGCTGCGCGGCCTGCTCCCAGACCGGATACCGCGGCCGCACCGGCATCTATGAACTGCTGTTGATGGACGACGATATCCGTCGCCTGATCGGCGCCAAGGCGGACTCGGCGGCCATCAAGCAGGCCGCCATCGCCAAAGGGATGGTTCCCCTCAAGCAGGAAGGCGCGCTCAAGGTCGCGCAGGGGGTGACCACCACCGAGGAAGTGATGCGCATCACGCAGCAGGAAGTCGAACTGTAGCGAACCCCCCATGCCGGTCTATCAGTACAAAGGCGTTCGCGCTGACGGCGCGACAGCCAGCGGCATCATCGACGCCGAGAGCCCCAAGGTCGCACGGCTAAAGCTCCGCAAAGGCGGGATCTATCCGACCGATGTCATCGAGCAGGGGCAGCGTCGCGCCGGCGGAGCCGGACCGGCGGTACGTGTGCAGTCGGCACAGGGACGTTCCGCCTCGTTGTCCGTCCAGGAGCTGGCCGTCGTGACCAGACAATTAGGCACCCTGCTGGTGGCCGGTCTGCCGCTGGTGGACGCGCTCGGCATCCTGGTCGAACAATCGGACAAGAAGGCCGTCAAGAGTCTTCTTGCGGACATGCGCGAAGAGATCCGCGGCGGCAAAGCCCTCAGCGCCGTGTTGGAACGCTATCCGCGGGACTTTTCTTCCATCTACGTCCATATGGTGCGCGCCGGCGAAGCCAGCGGCGCGCTGGACCATATCCTGTTCCGACTGGCCGATTTTCTGGAGAAGCAACTTGCGCTGAAACACAAAGTCACCAACGCCACCTTGTACCCGGTCCTCATGCTCATAGTCGGCGTCGCCGTGCTGTTCTTTCTCATGACGTTCGTGGTGCCCAAAATCACCGCGGTGTTCGCCGATCTCAAGCAGGCGCTGCCGTGGCCGACAGTGGTCCTGATGGGGATCAGCCGGTTTCTGGCGCATTATTGGCTGTTTCTTCTTGGCGGGATCGGCCTGGCGCTGGGAGGCGCTCAGCGTCTCCTGAAGACTCCCGCCGGGCGTCTCGCCGCCGACCGGTTTCTGTTGAAACTGCCCCTGATCGGCGACGTGGCGCGGAAGGTCTCGATCTCGCGGTTGGCCGGCACGTTGGCCACCATGCTGGCGAGCGGGGTGCAATTACTGGACGCCCTGGACGTCGCCAAACGGGTGATGAACAATCGCGTGCTCGAACGGGCGGTCGAGGAGGCCCGGCAGAACATCCGGGAAGGGCAGGCCGTCGCCGAGCCGTTGAAGCGCAGCGGGGAATTTCCGTCCCTCGTCACGCACATGATCGCGGTCGGCGAAAAGAGCGGCGAGATGGAGGAGATGCTCCGGCGGATCGCCCAGATCTACGACGGGGAGGTGGACCGGATCATCACGCGGCTCACCTCGCTGCTGGAGCCGGTGATGATCCTTATCATGGGCGTCGTGGTGTTTTTCATCGTCGTGGCGATTCTGTTGCCGATTTTCGAAATGGGACAGATGGTTCGTTAAGACCGTGATTGGTGATTCAGTGATTGAGTGATTAGGGACGGAGTGGGTATGGCAGTTACGTCAACTGGAACGATCACCTCATTCGAAGAACTTGACGTGTACAAGCAGGCTAGAGAAATCAGGCGCGAGGTTTGGATCTATACGCGGTCTCTACCTCGCGAGGAACGGTTTGTGCTTGCGAACCAAATGCGGAGGGCGGCCTTATCGATTACGAACAACATGGCCGAAGGGTTCGGCAGATTCCACTTTCAAGAGAATGTACATTTTTGCCTTCTTGCCCGAGGGGCGGCCAACGAATTGCTGAATGACTTTAACGCTTGCCTTGACGCCGGATACATGGAGCAACCGCAAGGCAACCGATTGAAAGGCATGGTTCTCAACCTCATCAAAGGATTGAACGCGTATATCGCCTCTCAACGCCGTCAAAAATCCAAGCAGTCTGTTGCCTCACAATTACACAATCACCAATCACTGAATCACCAATCACTCGATCAGTGTTCAAAGGAAGGCGGCTTTACCTTCATCGAGATCATGGTGGTCGTGGCCATCTTGGCCATTCTCGCCGCTTTGGTGGTGCCGCGCATCATGGGCCGCACCGATGAGGCCAAGCGGACCGCGGCGAAGGTCCAGATCCGCAACATCGAGGGCGCCCTGCAACTGTACAAACTGGACAACGGCGTCTATCCGTCGACGGAACAGGGGCTCAGGGCCCTGGTCGAAAAGCCGACCGTCGGGGTGATTCCCAAGAAGTGGAAACCCGGCGGATACCTGCAGAAGATCCCGGAGGATCCTTGGGGCAACCCGTATAAGTACCTCAGCCCAAGCCCGCGCGGCGAATACGAAATCATCTCGCTGGGTACCGACGGCGAAGTCGGCGGCGAAGGGGTCAATGCCGATATTACGAACTGGAATTTGGACAAGGACTAGAGGATCAGCGTCGAGAGGCTTCACGCTCGTGGAGATGATCCTGGTGCTATTCCTCTTGGGGGCGCTGCTGACGCTGGTCCTTCCCCGCGCCGGCATCGCGAACCATTTGCCGTCGGCGACCCGGCGCGTGGCGGCGGCGATCCGTTCCTTGCAGACGGCCGCCGTGTCGACGCAGAAGCCGTTTCGCCTCCATCTCGATCTGGATCAGCGGACGTACTGGGCGGTGATGCTGGACGGAGGAGAAGAACGGACACCGGTCGATCCCGTGCTCGCCCGGCGCGAAACGCTGCCGGAGACGATCAGATTCCTCGCCGTGACCGCGCCGAACCGAGGAAGGGTGGAGTCCGGCAGAGCCTCCATTCAGGTACTGCCGACGGGCAAGACGGAGCCTGCGGCCATCACGCTCGCGGATGAAGACCGGAGCATGCTGACGGTGAAGATTCACGCCCTGACGGGTGCGCTTGAGATCAGCGATCGCGCGGCTGAAGACAAGCCGCTGGAACCGGTACCGGATCGGCTTCGCATCCTGCTCCAGCCGCTCGTCGGGCCCACGGCCGCGCCCGCGCCGGTCGGCGGAGGGAAGCCATGAGCGAGTGGGATCCCGGCCGCCGGGCCGACGGCGGATTCACGCTCCTGGAGGTCATGATCGCGCTGGCGATCCTGGCCATCGCGCTCCCCGTCCTGTTGGGACTGCGCAACTGGGACGTGGCCCTGCACCTGCGGGCGCGCGATTTGACGACCGCCACGCTGCTGGCTCAGGAGAAACTGCTCGAAGCGGAACTCGCCGGGTTTCTCCCGCTGGGCGAAGTGAGCGGAGATTTTAAGAGCCTGCCGCCGGGAATTCAGACAACCGCCGAGGCCGGCGACCGGGCGCCGGGCTACCGCTGGAAGCGGATCGTCTCGCCGACGCCTTTAGATCTGGTGCGCGAAGTCCGCGTGCAGGTGATCTGGCCGAGAGGCGACCTCGAAGAAATGGTCGAGGTGAGCACCTATGTCTTTCGATCCGCCGCGTCCTGACGGACAGGGCGGCTTTATCTTGATCGAAGTCCTCCTGGCGGTCGCGGCGTTGGCGACGATTGCGGCATTGATCTTTGCCTCCCTGGCCTCCACCATCCGCTTGACGGATTCGGTCAGAGACGCCGCCGCGCGGGAGCAACTGATCCGCAGCAGTCTCCGGTTGATGGCCGACGAGCTGATGTCGGCCCAGATCCATCCGTCGTCGCCGTGGATCGGTCAGAACGGGCAACAGAACGGTCGGCCCGCGGACATTGTGGCGTTTCTGTCTTCGAGCCAGATCAGAACCCATGACGCGGCCGCCGAAAGCGAGCTGACTCGGGTGCTCTACACGCGCGAGGGAACGCGTCTGGTCAGGATGGCACGGCGCAATCTGTACGGTCTCACCGACGAGTGGCTCGAGCGAACCGATCTGGCGGACAAGGTCATCGGGTTCAATGTGCGGTATTTTGACGAACTGTCGCAGGCCTGGGTGGACGAATGGGATGGGCGGAACAGGCGGTCCCAACCGAAGGCGGTGTTGATCGAGCTGACGCTCCAAGTCGCAGATGAAGATGTGCGGACCATCAGAGAATGGGTCAACGTCGGAGCGTAGTCCTGATGTTCCAACTGGTCCGGTCACCGCAGGTCAAGCTTGCCGCCGGTTGGACGGCGGTGCTGTTCGGGCTGGTCGCGTTCTTTCTGGCGGTCACCTTTCCCTATGACGCTCTTCAGGCGCGCATCCTGGCGGAGGTGTCCGGCCGGACCGGCGTCGAGATCAACGCCGACCAGTGGGAGATTGATTGGCCGCTCGGCCTGAGCTGGCGAGAGGTCAACTTGTTCACGGAGGAGAACGTGCGGGTGCAGATGGACGAGCTTCGTGTCACATTCAACGCGGCGAGCGTGCTGACCGGCCGTTTGGCCGCCGACATGGTCGCCTCGTTGCACGGCGACGAACCCACCGGAGGCGGACGTGCGACCGTCCGGGTGACGGCGGACTCCTGGTCCGGCAACGGCGCGATGTCGGTCGCCGGGCGAATCGAACACCTGCCTCTCTCCGCTCTGGGCTTTCCGGCCGCGCGCCGCGGGAGCCTGAGTGTCGATTTTACTCAGCGGTGGGAAGGGACTTCGCCGGCGGGCGGCACGGCAGGCATGGAAGGAACGTGGACCATTGACGTGGCGGACGCGTCGATCGAGCCGATTGCCTCGGGTCAGATCCGTCTCCCCTCCGTCACGCTGGCTCACGCCAGGATGACCCTGCAATGCCGGGCCGCCGTTTGCCGGCTCCAGGAGTTGACCGGGGACGGAGCCGACGGGTTTTTTCAAGGAGGCGGCCAGATCACGCTCAGGCGGCAGTTCCGGAACAGTACCCTGGCGCTGTCCGTCGTCGTGACGCCTTCTCCCGTATTCGCGCAGCGCGCCGCCGCGTCGGGCCTTCCATTGGCGGCCGCCGGTGTACCGATGAAATTGAGCATCTCCGGCGTATTGTCACGACCGCAAGTGACGTTCTGACGACACACGTGTTCATGAGCCTTGGGTTTACCCTGGTTGACACGTTGCTTGCACCCGTTGCAACGAGAAGAGCAACGGATGCCTCGAAAACTTCCTCCCCGAGACTCTCCCCTTGAAGGGGCAGGAGAGTGTGGGGTGAAGCTGACGGCTTATTACCCATCACGGTCTTATGATGGTCGCTGATTGTATCGGACTCGACTTGGGGCGGACCGCCATCAAGGCGGTGCGATTCCGCCGGACGCTCAGCGGCCGGGAGTCGGTGGACTACTTTCACCAGCCGATGCCGTACGCGCACGAGCAAGCGCTGGAGCCGGCCCGCAAAGCCGCTCTTCTCAGGAAATTCCTCTGGCAGAACGGCCTCTATCACGGAGACCTGGTCACGGCCATCCCCTGCCGCGACATCTTCATCCGCACCCTCTCGTTCCCCTTCCAGGACGCCGGCAAACTGGCCCAGGTCGTGCCCTTTGAAGTCGAAAACCTGATTCCCCTTCCCTTGGAAGACGTGGCGGTCGGGAGCGTGGTGCTGCCGCCGGGAACGACCAAGACCGCGCGACCAGCCGCCGCCTCCGAGGTTCTGGTCACGGCGGCGCCCAAGAGTGCGGTGGCGGATCACATGAGGTTTCTGGCAGAGGCCGATCTCGATCCCACCGCCATCAACGTGGACGGCTTGGCCCTGTTCTCCGTGACGGAGTTCCTCAAGCAGGAAGGCGCCGACGTCCCCGGAGATCTGGCCGTCATTGATGTCGGCGCGTCCAAATCCACGCTCTGCCTGATTCACCAGGGCCGGCCCTTGCTTCTTCGCACGATCCCGTGGGGCGGAGACCGCATAACCGAGGCCCTGGCCGCCCGGTACGCCTGCACGTTCGCCGAAGCGGAGCGGCGGAAACGGGGAATGGTCGCGTCACAGGTGGAGCCCTGGCTGGAGCCGTTGCTCAAAGACGTCCGGATGACCCTGCATGCGTTCGAGTCGACGGCACGGACGCGGATCACGCATTGCTGGGTCTCTGGCGGAGGTTCGAAGCTCCGGGAGGTCAACGGATACCTGGCCCGCCAACTCGAACTGGTTCCCGTCGGCCCCCGGCAGGGGTTCGGCGCCGACTGCCCGCGCGCGTTCTCCGTGGCCTTTGGACTGGCGATTCATCCGAAGATCGTGCGGCCTCGGTGGAAGATCCGCACCCCGCGCTCGGCAGTCGCGCTCGACCTGAAGCAGATCGCGGAGTCGGCGGAGACGAAGCCCGCCGTTGCCCGCCGGGATGTGTGGCTCGCGGCGGCCGGAGTCCTCGTGCTCTGCCTGTTGGCGCTCGCCGATCTCTCCGTGCGGGTCTCGCTTAAAGACGCCCGCGTAAAGGAACTGAAGGCTGCCCTCAAGTCGCAGTTTGAGCGGGATTTCGGCGGCGGAGCGGCGCCCGGCGAAGAGCTGGACCAGGCCCGCGCTCGACTGGAGGGTGTGAAGAAAGCGCTGAGCGTCCTCGACGGATCGCAGGCGCGGGTGCTGCCGGTGTTCGCCCAGGTCGTCAAACACATTCCCCGCGGCCTGCCCTTCGCCGTGCGGGAACTGACCATCGAAAACGGCGCCGTTCATCTGGAGGCCGAAACGGAGTCCTTCGAAGCGGTGGAGAAAGTCAAGCAGGCGTTCGCCGCGTCGCCGGAGTTCCGGGAAGTCGCCGTCAGCGACACGCGGGTCGGCGCGTCGGCCAAACAAGTGGTGTTCCGGCTGGCGTTCAAGGTGCAGGCGCCATGACACAGGGTTTGGCTCAACGCTGGAAGACTCTTTCCCGGCGCGAACGGTTCACGATCGGCATCGGCGCAGCCGTGATCGGCGCCGCGCTGTTGTTCGTGGGCGTCGTCGATCCGTTGCTCGAGCGGCAGGAGGTGCTGGAACGGCAGGCCGGCCGAAAGCAGCGGGAGATTCGCGAGATCGCGACGCTCGGCGCCCAGTACGCCGCTCTGCAGGCGCGCCTCTCGACGCTCGAAAACCGGCTGCCGCCTCCCGAAGCGCAGTTTTCCCTTGTGGCCTTTGCGGAGGACGCGGCGGCGCACGCGCGCGTGCGCGAACGGATCGTCGGCATGCAGCCGCAACCTCCGGCGGTGATGCAGAGCTATCAGGAAACGTCGGTGGATTTGAGATTGGACGGGGTATCCCTCACCGACCTGTTGGCGCTGCTGGTCGAACTTGAACAAGCTCCCTATGACGTCCAAGTCCGGCACCTGCAGATCAAGCCGAAGTATGATGCGCCGTACCTGTTGGACGCCAACCTTCGCGTGGTCTCCCATGACAGGCCGCGATGAACGGGGCGTCGCCCTGATCCTGGCGCTGCTCATCCTGACCCTGTTGGCCGCTCTCATCCTGGAGTTCGACGCCGAGGCCCGTCGGGAATATCGCGATGCGGCGGCCTTCCGAGACAACGTCAAGGTCAACGCGCTGACCCGCGCCGGCGTCCAGGCCGCGCGGGCGGTGCTGTTGCAGGACCACAGGATTGAGAAGCTCACGAACCAGCGGTTCGACGCCCTGACGGACGTCTGGGCGCTCCCGATCGCCGGGTATCAACTGGGCGACGGGGCGCTGTCCGCCACGATCGAAGACGAAACCGGCAAGCTCAACCTGAATGAGCTGGCGAACGTCCAGGATCCCAAGCAACGCGAAAGCAAGCTCAAACGGCTGAAACGGCTGTTCGAGTTGCTTCAGGTCCGCCCCGACCTGGCCGAGGCGATAGCGGACTGGGTGGATGCCGACGACGTGCCGGAAGCCAGCGGGGCCGAGAGCGCCTACTATCAAACACTCCGGCCGCCCTACATGGCCGCCAACGCTCCCTTGCAGACCCTGTCCGAGCTTTACCTTATTAAAGGGATGACGAAGGAGGTCGTGCAACGGCTGGGGCCCTATGTCACGGTCCACCCACGAACCGGCGCCGACGCACGCGTGAACCTGAACACCGCCGATCCGATCGTCATCCAGGCTCTTGATCCCCGGATCACCCCGGCGATGGCCATGGAAATCGTCCAGGGACGTCCTTATCGCACCGCCCAGGACTTGGACCAGATCGCCAACTTCGAGCCGATTGCGAAAGAGCTCCGTCTCCTCCAGACCTACGATGTGAAAACCAACCTCTTCTCCGCCCGGATCGGCATCACGGTCAATGAGGTGAACAAGGCCGTGTATGCCGTGCTGCGACGGGATGAGGCCAAAGGGGACAGTTCGGTCGTGTCGTTCCGCATCGAATAAGACCTGCAACGCTCTGTGCAGAATTCCTTTCGAGCACTCCCCGTAACGGGCGTGAACGTCATCTGTAGCGCGGATGGGCATTTCATGCCCGCTCAAATTAACGCGCTTGTAACATGGCCGTTACCCGGATGATACGCCCTCCTTTTACCTTTCCCTCCGTATGACCGGTTGTGGGCAGCCGGTCGCTTGACTCCAATCCATGGAGTGCTCTTGGCTCGTTCACTCCATAAACCGACAGGAGGTTCTCGATGGCCTTAGGGAAAAGGTCAAGGAAGACATGTGTGGCGAATGTCGTCATGGCGTTGGCCCTGTGGGTCTTTGCCGCGAGCGGCCTGGCCGAGGCCCTCGAATCAGGCGGGGAAACGTCCACGCCATTCGGACCGAACCCGAAAACACCGACAGCCCGGTCGATTCCCGTCGTGGACCAGCCGTCGAGCGCCGGTCCATCGCAGGCCGAAGGCCAACTGCCTTTCACGACCGGAAGGCGATTTACGCTCGAAAGCACGCCGCTCGAGGATGTATTGCTGGAAAAGGGGCTCATCACGATGGACGACTGGCTGCGGATCAAGGCCGAAGAAGAACGGCGGCAGTTCGAGCGAACGGCGGAAGCCCAGTTTGCCGGAAGTCCCCGGTGGTACGAGCGCATTAAAATGAACGGCTATGCTCAGTTGCGCTACACGACGCGATCCCAGAACAATCTGACCAACCAGCAGGGGGAGAGCTTCTCCAACAACCACCCGCAGGACTTCTTTTTCCGTCGCATCCGATTGGTCTTCGAGGGGCAGGTGTCCGAGAGGATCGCGTTTTTCCTGCAGTTCGCGCTCGAGGGCAACGGCTTCGATTTGGAAAACAATGAGATGGTGGACATGTACGGTGACTATTACATCACGACGGACAAGGTCCATCGGTTTCGCTTCGGCCTGCACCGGGTTCCCAACTCCTTCGATACCTACCGATCCAGCTCCCAGCGGCAGGAGTTGGACCGAGCCGAAGCCGTCCAGACCGGAGCGCCGGGGGAGCGCGACCTCGGACTGGCCTACTACTGGTCGCCGAAAATTGCCCAGCAGCGATTCACCCGCCTCGCGGCCTACCATAACGGCCCCGGCGATTACGGTGTCTTTGGAATCATGGTCTATAACGGCCAGGGCCGCAGCCAGACCGAGCAGAACCGCAACAAGCATATCGGGGCGAAACTGGCGTATCCCTGGGAACTGCCCGACGGGCGACTGGTGGAAACGGGGGTGCTGGGGTACACGGGAGAATTCGTCGTCGGCAGCGTGGGGGCTCTCGGCAGCTCGTCCGCCACGCGGTGTTCGAACCCGCTCAGGGGCAGCGGGTGTCCCATACAGGATAAGCGGATCACGGCGTACATCTGGTCTCCTCCGCAACCGTGGGGCGTCATGGCGGAGTACGTGATCGGCCGGGGCCCCGAGCGCGACGCTCAGGGAATCGTTCGGGAGCAGGCCCTCCACGGAGGCTATGCGCAGCTCAACTATACCTGGCGCTATTCCGACGTCGGCATGCTCACGCCCTACATTCGATACGGCTACTACCACGGCGGCATGAAGAACTTCCAAGCCGCGGCCGCAGACAACACGATGTGGAATTTCGGCCTGGTGTGGGAACCGGACACCCACTTACGGTTGGTGTCCGAGTACTCCCTTCATGATCGGCTGGATACCACGGCTCTTCGGTTCAATACTCCGCAAGAGGAGATCTACGGTCAGATGATGCGGTTCCAGATTCAGTGGTTCTGGAACTAACGGTCTTCGCACGAACGGGCAGACGCGAAGGGCGCTCTCGGCGCTTTTCATCTCTGCTTTCCTCGCGTCGCTGCAAGATCGATACGCCGGATCAATTCATACAACCTTGTCGCGGTTCTTCGGCTTGCAGGGTGAGAGGGAGTACTATTCTGACCTCGGGCCTAGCGGAAAGTCTTCGGCTCACGAGCCGGCGGAAGAGAATTCGGCTGAAAGGGCAAGCGTTCCAGATCCACCACGACGACTTTTCCCTCATCTACATAATCCCAACGCGGCCGCAACGCTTTCGGCATGACGGCTTCGGGCGGCGAGAATGAGACCGCAAAGGACATGGCCCGCATCGAAAACAACGGGTCGTCCACCGGGTCGATCTCGTAGGTGATGGCCTGCGTATGACTCATTGCGTCCGAAGGTCGATTGCGATGATTCGCGAGGATGAAACACAAAGCCTGATGCTCGACGAACAAGCCCCCCGAGGTGAACCCCAATCCCAGCGTTCGGTCGGAGACGCGACGGTAGAAGGTCACCAATTCACCCGGAGAAGCCGTTTCAAGGGCCTGGCTCAAGGCCGGCGCAAGGGCCAGGACTTCTTCCCTTGAGAAGGCGGGAACCGGCTCAGGTTTCCCCGTGATCAGGCTGATGATCGGATCGCCGCGCATCTGGACGTGGATGCCGCTCAGGACGGCCATCAGGCGTTCCGGAGGCAGCCTGAACGGATGGCTATGGCCGGGATCGCCGGCCCGAGGATCGCTCCTCAACTCCACGACGGTCATGGCATCCTTATAAACCGGGCGGGGCGGCGGTAGCTGCACGGAGTTGCAACTCATGAGTGATCCCGCCATGAGACCCGCGGCGGACGCCGCCATCGCGCGGAAACATTTCATCGAGGAGAACTCCTTCCAAGCGGCAAACGGATTCGGGAGTCAGGAGGTGATGGTCGGCCATGAACGTCGTGGCCGACCATCAGCGTTCATGAACGGACTGAAGTATACACCGCCCGGCGAGAACAATCCGAGGGCACGCGGCGATGGATAGCCGTGCCGAACTTCTTACCGCCCAGCTATGCGCTGCGCGACGGAAGGCATCGAAGCCGACGGGGAGCCGTCATTGAGCAGCATGAGGTTCTCTGTTACCCGGCGCGTGGGGAGCGGATAGAATTGGGCTCTGGCGACGGTATCTTGTCCTTCGCTGCTGTTCACAAATCTTAGGAACTCCGCCACGATCGGATCAAGTTTCTCCTTCGGATCGTGATTGACATAGAGGTAGAGAGTTCGGCTCAGCGGGTACGTGCCGTTCGTGACCGTCTCGGCAGTCGGCGCGACATAGGCCATGCCGCCTTTTTCCGCCACCGGGACGGCCTTGACGTAGGAACTCTGAAACCCGCTGCCCGCGTAGCCGATCGCGAAACGATCACGCGCGATGGCGAGAATTTCAGAAGCCGACCCTGGTTCCTCCTGAACCTCTGATTTGAGTTCTCCGTCCATCAAGGCGACATGAATAAAGAAGTCGCGGGTGCCCGACTTCGCGTCCCTTCCATGGAGACGGATGGGCTGGCGTTCCCATTCATCCTGCAAGCCCAACTGCCCCCAGGTCCTGATATCGTTTGCAAGACCCCGTTTCCGCGTGGATCCGAAGACGGCATCGATCTGTTCCATCGTCAGACCTTGGATGGGATTCTCGCGATTGACGAAGATCGTCACCGCGTCCATGGCGATCGGAAGCACGATCGGGTCATGGCCGTAGCGGCTTTTGAAGGTCTTGAGTTCATCGGCCGTCAACTCCCGTGACGAAGCCAAGATGGATGCCAGGGCCGAACCGTCATGTCCAGTTCGGGCTTTCTCTCCTCGCCGCTGCCTGGTATACCCCACCAGGAATTCGCGAATGGCTGCCGCAGATCCCCCGCCTTCCACTGCGATCCCGACGTCCGGATGAAAACGGCTGAAGGAGGCGGCCAGCTTGGTCAAGAGCGGCTGCATCGTAGTGGAACCGACAATGGCTAAGCGGCCCGACAGGTTCGTCGCACCGGATGTATAAGGCGCGATGTCGGAATCCACAACCGGCTTCGTGAGCGGCTCAGGCTGGTCTGCGCCCGCCCAATATGGCCATCCCAGCAGGACGCTCAACGCCAGGACTAGGCTCGTCCATTGAGTGCAATTCGTTCTCGACAGGCGCGAATGTGGTATTGATATCATCCCGACCACCATTTGTGATTGTTTGTTGCGCTCGTGAGCGCTCCCAGATCTCATGTCACACACGACCCTATTGCGTCGGGGTTTCATGTTGATAACAATTGTGTTACGGAATTGTTAAATCTTCGGCAGGAAAGACCGTACCCAATCGGCCCTTCACGGCTGGGGCTAAGCACGTCCGGAAGTCGCCCCTACTGCTCCACCAACTGCCAGCCCATCTTGCGGAGGCACCGCTCGGTGGCTTCGAGGAGCATCAGGCGAATGCCCTGCTGGAGCTTGGGGTCGCGGAGGGCATCGCCTTCGCATTTGTTGTAGTCCTGGGCGAAGGCGTCCTTCGGTTTGTTGGGATGGACCCACTCGGCCGAGCTGCAGGCCATGACCGTCAGAAGCAACGTGCAGATCGGCACCAGGGCGAAAGGACGCATCGAGGTCACCTCAGGCAGGCGGTGACTCAGAGTCACGCGGGGCAGAAGATAAACCGAATGGGCAGGTCGGGTCAAGCGGCGGCAACGGTCATCCGAGCAATAGTCTTTGGGCGGTGGGTGGTCGGTATCCGCGCTATTCTCGGCCTTTTCTCCTCCTCGATGGTATAGCCGTTAGGACTTAAGCGGTATAAGAAAATCACCTGTCATCCCTTGCGGTCCGACTGTCAACTCTGTTACCGTGCAACTCCACCCGGCACCGGCGGGGAGGAACCTCGTGAGCCCTTTAGAAAGTTTGATCCTCGACGCCAAGCAGGCCATCCTCGACGAGCAGCACAAGCGGTTTCAAGCTCTTCAGCGGGAAGGGCGATGGCAGGAAGCGATGCAACAATTTCACGTGACGCTGACCTGCGCGTCGGACCTGCTCAATGAGTCCCTCGCCGTGCTGGAGCGCGCCTTGAACAACTACCGCGAACGGCACCGTCTGTCGCCCCCGCCCTCTCCTCCTTCCGACCCGACTTCTCCCTGAGGGCTTCTGGCAGCCCGAAGAAAAGGGGGCGCCCGTCCCGCAGGCACCGGTCAAGGGGGAAGAAATCCGTTGCGCACCGCGCGCCGGCTCACGAGTCGGTCAGGCCGCGCAGGCGAGGCTCACCTGAAACGGAACCCGGTCTCGCAGAATGTGGTACCGGGCGCGCGCGAGCTTATGCGCCACCGCCTCCGGCGCGACGACCTCCGCCGTACGCGCGGTCTGGCGCTGGTGGAGCCGGCGCACGGCCGGGTCGCACCGAATCGCGACGTGGGCGGCTTCGACACACACCCGACTCAGATACGTGTTCCCATTCTTCGGGTTGCCAGCCCCCTGGCGCTTGCCGTTGCTGCAATGCTGGCTGCGGACACAGCGACAGGAAGTGGCGAAGCGGCAGAGGTCGGCGGTTTCCAGCAGGATGGCCAGCGCCAGGACAGGCCCGATCCCGGTCACCGTCCGCCGCAGCGAGCGAAGAGGCAAGGCATACTCAGGGTACCCGTTGCCCTTCCTGTTGCAACGGGTCCAAAACGTCGAGCCGCTGAGCGTGAGACCCGTTGCGTTAGTTCAAGGAGCAATGGGCACTCCGATGAAGCTGGAAGACTGTTTCGACATCCTGCCTGATGCGGTTACGGTGTGATGGGCTGCACCGCGTTGGCCGCTTGTTGAGGTCCGATGAGATTGAGTGCCGGCACATCTTTGATGAGTTGGAATTGTGTCCGGACTTTGAGAGCAGGCCACTCCGAGCGATCGTTCGTCTTCCACGATGCGGGGTCCTGCGTCTCTTGGCGTTGTGGACTTTCCGTCGCCGATTCAGACAGCCACCGCTGTACAGCGTGCCGGGCTGCCGCCAGGGAGGCGAGATCGAAGCCGTTGTCCCCCGACGACTTTGCCAGGCGAGGCGCTTCACGAACGCCTCGGCCTCCTTTTTCCAGGATCAACGTAATGACCGCTGTCCGTTCGTTCCCCGGGAGATGGCCTTGACTCCACGAACGCTCCGTGATCGGTGGATTCCACGCTTCTGCCATCATTGCGCGCAAGGAAGCCAAATCGGGGAGAGCCGGCTGCTCGATCATGGACCGCGCCTTCTGCTCGAGATGGGCCGACCGTGATGAGGTCTCTTCTCGCTCGCGCGTCGGATCGGCTTCGCTCACGTCCAATCGCACGGTGGTGCGCTCGCGCGGCACAGCATCCACCGTAACCTGTGCCGAGACGACCGCGGATGCCTGCTGGGGAGTCAACCCCGTCACCACCGCCTCACCCTGAACTATCTTGTGCCCCTCGATGCGCACCCACTGCTCATCCGCTCCTGATACCCAAGAGGACACGCGCCATCCTTGCATGTCCGAATACACGGCGACCGTCCGCCCGTCATGGGAGAGCAACCTGACGAAAACGCGTCTCGGTTCGGCGATTTCCCGAACGAACTCTCGATTGATGTCAGGAACCGTCGACAGCTTGATCGCGATCGAGCCGTCCGGCCCCGGCGGATATCGCACGACGCCGCCCATCGCCTGCACGGATTCCACCACGGTCGTCACCGTGGACGGAGCCATCCGAAGCCGGACGGGAACGCGGAGGGTGACGGCTCCGTCTCGCTGTTGCTCCAGACGAGACGGGCCGATTTCCGCCTCGACCCCGTTGCCGACCAACCGCTCGACGATTCTTTTGATCTTCCGCTGGGCGTCACGCGGAGGCATGTCCCCATCTGCGGTCCGCAACAATTCCGCTCCCGAAAGCATCCGAATCGTGCCAGCGTAGTTGGACCGAGCTGTTCGGTTGTCCGGATCGGCTGCCAGCGCCCGTTCAAACGCTTCCAACGCCTCAAACATCCTGCCTTGGCGGCTCAACACCTCGCCTGTCGCATTGGCTTCAGCCGCCGTGAACATTCCCGGCCGCAGCTCTCTATGCACCGCGGCTTCTGCACGGCCATCGGCGGAGCGAAACAACTCCGGAACCTTCGTTACGAAGGCCCGGGTGACGGATGGGACCATTGTCAGAGGGCCCTCAACGGCCGCGGTCCCAAGTACTCGTCCCTGCTCCACCCCGACGAGCTGGGCATCCAGACGGATGCGATCCCCGATCGCCGTGACGCTGCCCGTGATCAGAACCGTTGCGCCGACCAACCGTCCGATCCGAACGGCCGTCTCATCGGCCACCCGGCCCGAGAGCTGCAAGGCCTGTTCCCGCATAATTTCTTCCACGCGATCACGCTGCACGACAATGAGCGACGGATCGCGCGCTAATTCGGCTACCAGCATATCCGCCAATCCTTTTCGAAGCCATGCCAATTCCGGCAAACGCGTTCGATCTTCGAAGTACATCACGGACAGCACCAAGGGAGACGGAAAACTCAGGGAACTGGTGAGGCTGGACGCAATTGGAGCGGGTGTGTCGCCGGTATGCGGCGCGTCGCCGATCCGAGCGCAGGCGCTGATCATCGAGAGCGCCAGCAGTGCGCCGGCGCCGCTCAACGCCAACCGAAGACATGCCTTCCGAGACGAAGGCTTAGGAAGGCGTGAAGAGCGGGGTCGCATGGCGCGGCACAATACAGGGTTACGCACTGGAAGCCAAACTCGCTCCGGCCCGGCTCTGGGAAAGACCCCGGCCCAGAGCTCGCCAAACGGGCGATCGCCCGGTCATCCCGCACGCAAAGAAAGAGGCCGCACCCATCCCACCCTGAGGACCGCCTACTCTTCTCTCCATATATCGCGCCCAAGACTTCGCGTTCCGCCTCCCGGTCGAGAGGCCCCAGGCTCTGCATGAGAGCCGGCCTATCGGCGTGGCGGACCGGAAGCTTGGTGGCCGGCACCAAACGCTCGAGAGCGTGCGCGAGCCCGGCCGCAGCAGTCATTCACAACCATCAAGCGGCCACCGTGGAGCATGAACATGCGGGTGGCACCGACCTGGACGCCAGCCCATGCGCAGCGGGGTCCCTACCCCGGGCGGGGTACGGGCCTGCACCCGTTGCAACGAGAGATGAGCACCGGGCACCCGGCTGGTCGGCGGCAGGCCCAGCATTGTCATACCACATTCCAGGGCAAAACGATTGCCGGGCCGTTTCGCATTGAGCAAACACCTGTATGGACAGGACCAAGGACTTCATCGTCTCCAACCCGAAGAGGACAACTGCCTGCAAAGCCCCGGAAACGCGGCTGGGGAGTCCATAAAACGGCGAATTGACCAACTGTAGATTTTGGTCGACATGCCTGTATCCTTGGCGAGAACCCGTCCCAGCTTCTCAATCGAGGCGTCCGGCGATTGAAGCTCCTCCATCACCTCATGGCAACGCGACGGAAGACTCAACGTCTGCATGCCTGAGGCAAGCTTCCCGAGCGCGTTGTTGGTCAGCGGATCGCGCACCGCGCCGGCACGCGCCGCGGTAGCCCGCAGCAGACCGGGCGAGCAGGATGTCAGCGGGTATTGGTGCGCGGCACCTACCGACCGCAAGCCCGCATCGCGGTCCGAGTGTTCGGACGGCAGAATCCGAACGACATGCGGGTAGCCGGTCGTAACCTCCGATAACGACTGGCCCCCGTCCATCCCGGCGTTTCGCGCATCGGTCACCAGGACGTCGTAGGAGTCTCGGGCATGCGCAGCCAAGGCCTCCTGTCCGCTCGAGGCGAACGTCGCACTCCATTCCTGCTCGGGCGGCGACCCCGTATCGCGCCGACAATCAAGGGCGTTCGATTCATCATCGACAACGAGAATGCGCGTCTTCATTCCGTTCCTCTCACGGGAACGGACACTGATCCGTCTTGCGCGCGGCGCGGCGGACCGTTCGCGCCCTCCTCCATGCTGCCTCTCTTAGCGGAAAGGGTCCATGGGAGACGTCCGCTCAGAGGGGCTGTTCCGCGTCATCCATGACGGCAATGAGCTCGACGCGCCGGTTCTTGGCGCGATGCTCCGCGGTCAGATTGTCCGTAACCGGCCTGAACTCCGCAAATCCGGTCGCCGACACCCGCTCCGGCGGCACGTGATAGTGCTCGGTCAGCACTCGCGCAACCACGACGGCTCTTGTCGAAGAAAGCTCCCAGTTGGAGGGAAACTGCTGGGATCGAATCGGGACATTATCCGTGTGGCCCTGTATACGAATTTCTTCGCTCGCGCCAAGGCTCAGGACCTCGCCGATGGCTTCCAACACCGGAAGCGCTTCGGGGCGCAGGTCGGCGCGCCCGCTCTCAAACAGGAGACGCTCCGCGATGGTGATCAGCACGCCCCGTTCGATCGGCGTTACCGTGATCTGATCCTGGAACTTGGCCTCTCTGTTGAGCTTATCCAGGGCCGCTTGAACCCGCCTCACGAACTGGACCTTCTTGCCGGCCGTCGGAACGAGCGAGGACTTGTAGTCTCCGACATCAAAGCGGGTGGGGGCGGCGGGAGGGCTCACCATTGGACGTAGGGCTGCGTGAATGGACTCGCTGACAGTTCTGAATTTCCCCTCGTTGACCACCGATACGGAATACATGACGACGAAAAAGGCGAACAACAGCGTAATGAAGTCGGCATAGGAGACCAACCAACGTTCGTGATTCTCGTGTTCCTCATGGTGAGCCTTTTTCGCCATCGTGCCGCTCTTCTCCGTCACCCGTCGTCCATCACTCGTTGTCCCGCCTTCCGCTACCCGCGCCTCGCCTCACGCGACCGTTCGTCAGGAGGCAGGCAACTTTCAAGTTTTTCCTGAAGCAGGCGGGGATTGTCTCCCTGTGCGACGCCGACGAGTCCGATGATGATCGTCCTCCGCAGAGACGCCTCGTATTTGCGCTTTAACTTGATCTTGTTGCTCAAAGGAAGAAACAACAGATTAGCCGATCCCACTCCGTACACCGTCGCCACGAACGCCGTCGCAATCCCGCTGCCTAACTTGGACGGATCGGCCAGATTTTCCATGACATGAATCAGCCCCAGCACCGCACCAAGAATGCCGATGGTCGGCGCGTATCCGCCTGCGGCTTCCCACACCTTCGCCGCGGTCAACGCCTCTTCTTCTTCGTGCTCGACCTCGGTTTCCAAAATGTCCTGGATCAGTTTCGGGTCCGTGCCGTCCACAATCAACTGCACGCCCTTCCTGAAAAACGGATCCTCGATTCCTTTCAACTTCGCTTCGAGCGCCAGGAGACCCTGTTTGCGGGCAATGTTCGCCAATTCGATGATCGTCTTGATTGCGGCCGCCCCATCGTGTCTCCGGTCGAACAGGGCCAAGGACAACGAGGACAAACCTTTGAGCATGACCGAAAGCGGATGCTGGATACAGAGCGCGCCGAACGTGCCCCCGATCACGATCACGAAGGCGGTCAGCTGTAGAATCGAGTCGATATGGCCGCCTTCAAGCGCCTGCCCGCCGAGGATCGCGCCCAGCGCGACCACCACGCCGATCACCGTGAGCAGATCCACAACGCTCCCTCATCACACAATGAGCCACGCATTCCAGCAGGCGTCGCGCGCGTCAGACTACCGCCCGCCAGCGGAAAGAGCCGCAGCATTTTCGAATCAACCTGAGCTCCGCATCCGATCTGTTCAATCGCTCGCTCATGATGCCGCAGCCGGTCATGGCCGACCGGCAACACGATTGTCGTAGGTGCCCGGAGTCAGGCGAACGCCCTCACGTCTTGACGCCGTCGAGCGCTTCCCCCTCCCCGGGGGTCAGCAGCCGATTCAGATCCAGCACGATCAACAGCCGCTCATCGATCTGTCCGACTCCGTTGATGAACTCCTCGCCGATCGTGGTGCCCAACGCCGGCGGCGGCTCGATCGCGCTCTTGGGAATCCGGAGGACTTCCGAGACCGAGTCGACGATCAAGCCCACGACACGGCCTTGGACGTTCACGACCACGATCCGCGATCGCGCGGTTCGGGCCGCCCCGGGCAGGCCGAAGCGGCGCCGCATATCCAGGACGGGAATGATGCGGCCGCGCAGATTAATCACCCCTTCGACGAAGGCCGGTGCTTTGGGCACGCGCGTGATGTCCACCATCCGATTGATTTCTTGCACGCTGAGAATATCAACGGCGAACTCCTCACGGTCCACGCGGCAGGTGACGAACTGCAGGAACTGCTCGCCCGCCTCCTCCGCCCCTGCATGGCGGCCGCCTGTTACAGCGGACGATTCCATCTGGGAAAGACTCATGGCGTCATCCTCCACGACGTTTTTCACCGGAGGTGATTTTGAAACTGCCGACGATCGCTCGGAGCTCGTTCGCCAGCACGCTGAGATCATGGCTGGCCTTCGCCGACTCGGCCGCGCCGCCGGCGGACTCCTTGCTGACCTTGGCGACGCTTTCCAAATCACCGGCGATGTGTTGGGTCGCCACGGATTGCTCCTCAGCCGCGACCGCGATCTGCCGGATCATATCCGTCGTCTGGGTCACCATCTCCGCAATCTTGGACAACGCTTCACCGGTCTTGTTGACCAGCGAGACCCCGCCGGCGACTTTCTGCGTGCCCTCTTCCATCGACGAGACCGCGCCCTTGGTGTCATGCTGGATTTGTCGGATCATGTCTCCGATTTCCTTCGTCGCCTTGGTGGTCCGTTCAGCCAGTTTGCGGACTTCATCCGCCACCACGGCGAACCCGCGGCCTTGCTCGCCGGCCCGAGCCGCCTCGATGGCCGCGTTGAGCGCAAGCAGGTTCGTCTGATCGGCGATATCTTCGATGACCCGCACGATCTCGCCGATCTGATCCGACGATTTCCCGAGCGCAGCGATGATCGTGGCGGACTGGGCGACCGCATCGGAAATCTGCTGCATCCCGTTGATCGTCTCCGCCACGACCTCGCGGCCGCTCTTCGCCGTCTGCACGGTTTCCTGAGCCATCGTGGCGGCCTTGTTGGAATTCTGCGCCACCTCGCCCACGGTCGCATTCATTTCCTCCACGGCCGTCGCGGTCTGCGCGGTCCTTGCCGTCAAGCCTTCGGCCCCTTTCGATAGTTCCTCGGCCGTCGCGGCCAGTTGGGCGGACGCCGACGCCACCCTATCGGTCACATGGGCCACCTTGGCGATCATCCCTTGGAGCTTGTCGAGGAAGACATTGAACCAGTTCCCCAATTCAGCGATTTCATCCCGCCCCTCCACGGGCACCCGTTTCGTGAGATCACCCTCGCCCTCCGCAATGTCCCGCGAAATCGCCGTCATCGCCGTTAAGGGCTTAATGACCAGGAGACGCAGCATGACGCACATCGCCACGAGCGTCGCAAGCATCACGGCGACCAGCGTCAAGCTGGTACGTCGAAGGGATTCGTTCGACGCAGCTTTGACGGCGCTCATCGGAATGGACAGGGAGAGCACGCCCAGCACGTCGCCGACCTGTTTGCCGGTATGGCAGCCGATACAGGCGGTCGTCGTGGCTTTATCGGCGCTGGCCCTCCGGAACGTCAGCACGCCGCCGGTTTCTTCGACCTTCGAAAAGCTCTCGGCCCCGCTCATAATCGCCTTGACGGCCTCCTCCTCGAACCGGTCTTTCGGCCCATTGGCAGGATTCAGCGGCGTCGAGCTGATCAGCCGGGCGTTGAACAGGCCGCTTTTGGAGAGTTCCTCGCTGATCTCACGGGTCGCGGTCGCCGGGAGCGGAATCGCCTGCGGGTTATCAAGATGATCCGTCGCGACGACAATCTCTTGACCGCGCTTGGAGTTCCGAATCTTCTGCACATAATGCTTCGCAATATACCCCCGCGTCACCTGCGTCTGCGCTTCGATCACCTTCGCCCGCTCGCCGAGCATAAAGAGGATTTTGGATTGCTCTTGCTGATAGACGAAATAGAGGCCGACGCCCGTGATCACGACCGCGATAGACCCCACGAGGAGCAGAAATCTCTTGGCGATCTTCAACTGATTCAACCGCTTCAGCATGTCCCCTCCTTCGTCGGATGATCATCCGATGATTTTCCGGCGCCTCACCCGTCTGGTTCAACCCGGCTCAGACCATGTTCATGAGTTCCCCTGCGATCAGCGACAGGGGTACCACCTTGTCGGCGTACCCGCCTTCCACCACCGCCTTCGGCATCCCATACACCGTGCAACTTGCCTCATCTTGAACGACGGTACGGCCGTTCGCCCGTTTGATGGCCCGCATGCCCTCGACGCCGTCTTGCCCCATCCCGGTCAACACGACACCGATCCCCCGCTCCCCATACACGTCAGCGACGGAGCGCATCATCACGTCCACCGACGGGACGTGGAGCAATCCCTGGGTATTGGGGCATAAGGCGGCTTCCACCGCCGTTGCGTTCCGCCGAACCACCTTGAGATGCATCCCGCCCGGCGCGATGAGCGCCACTCCCGGCGCCACCACGTCGGCATCCGCCGCTTCGCGCACCTCGATCCGGCAGAGTTGGTTCATCCGCTCCGCAAACGGTTTCGTGAAGAACTTGGGCATATGCTGAACGATCAGGATTCCGGCTGGAAAATCCTCCGGCAACAACGGCAAGATCTCGATCAGCGCCTGCGGGCCTCCCGTCGAACAGCCGATGGCGACCAGTTTGCCGCCCCAACTGGCTCGCGCTGAAGCCGACACGGCGCCAGGCCCATGAGCGCCGGGACCCGATTGTGCCGCAAATCCGGCGTTCACGCCTTGCCCGTCGGCCCTCGGGAGAGAAGCCGGCGTGCGTCTTCGGCGCAGTTTGCCGGCCGCCCCCGCAGCCGCGATGATTTTGTCGATCAACGCGTCCTTGACCTCGACGATGCGCGTCGCCACGCCGTCGAGTTGTTTGGGGATATAATCCACCGCTCCTAATTCCAGCGCCGCCAGCGTCTCTTGGGCGCCTTCCGTGGTCAGAGAACTCACCATCACCACCGGCAGCGGCCGGGTCTCCATAATGCGCTGAAGCGCCGCGAGCCCGTTCATCACCGGCATCTCCATGTCGAGCGTCACCACATCGGGGTGCAACTGCTCGATTTTTTGGAGCGCCTCCTCCCCGTTGCGTCCGGTCCCGACGACCGTGATGCGGGGGTCCGACGCCAGCAGGCCGCACAGCGCCTTCCGCATGAACGCGGAATCATCGACCACGAGGACTCGGATCGGAGCGTTCATCATGAAGGCCCTCTCCTCCAGCAGAACCCACCGCCTCCAACACCCAACGGCGCGCAAGGCGGCGGCTTGCAGGCGCGTCTCAGCGACGGAGCTTAAACCCGCTCACGACGGCCTGAAGCTCGTTGGCCAGCCGAGCCAAATCCGCCGACGCGGCGCCGATCTGTCCGATCCCTCCTTCATTCCGCTTACTGACCTCGGCGGTCACTTCGATGCTGCTGGCGATCTGATGGGTCGCCGTGGACTGTTCTTCAACCGCCGCAGCGATCTGCTGAACCATAGTGGTCACCGTTTCGACCGTCCCGACGATCTCACTGAGACACGCCCCCGCCCTCTGCGCCAGTCCCGTCCCTTCCTCGGCTTCGCGGGTCGCCGCCTGCATCGCCTCCACAGCAACGGTGGTGTCGCCCTGTATGGTTCGGATCGTATCGGCAATCTCTTTTGTCGCCTTGGTTGTGCGTTCAGCTAATTTACGGACTTCATCCGCGACAACGGCAAATCCGCGCCCCTGCTCACCAGCACGGGCCGCCTCAATGGCCGCATTTAAGGCAAGCAAGTTCGTCTGGTCGGCGATTTCCTCGATGACCCGCACGATTTCGCCGATTTGCTCCGAGCGTTGGCCCAGCATCTGAATACGTCCGGCCGAATCGCGAATCGTCTCTGCCAAGTGCATCATTCCCGTCACCGAGGCCGTGACAACTTCATTGCCCTGCCGGGCCGCCAGATTGGCGTCCTGCGCCTTAGAGGCCACGCCCTGTGCGTTCTTAGCCATCTCGGTCACCGTCGCGGACATTTCCTCCACCGCCGCCGAGGCCTGAATCGCTTGCTGAGCCTGTTCTTGCCCGCCTTTGACAAGCTGGCCCGTATTGGCGGACAGCTCCTCCGCCGATGCCGCCAACGACGTGCTCGATGAGGCGACTCGGGTCATCGCGTCTTCCAGCTTGTCCATGAATTGATTAAAGGTCTCGCACAGCCGGCCCACTTCATCTTTTCCCTTCACTGTGAGCCGTCTCGTCAGATCCCAGTCGTTGCAGATCGCAACGATCACCGTGATTGCGTCGGTCAGCGCCTTCGTGAAGGATCGGCTGAGCACCACGCCGGCCGCCACCGCCAGCCCCGTCAGTATGACAAGCATCCAGAGCAGGCGGCCGCGCAGGGCATCCGCCTCGGCATACGCCTCATCACGATCCTGCCCCACCAGGAGCCCCCAGCCAAATCCCGGGAAGGGCCCATACCCCGCTGCGCGTGCATAGCCCAAGAGGGCCGGCGCTCCCGTGTAGAGATTGGTTCCGTCGATGAACCCGCTCGCTCCCCTGTCTTGCTCCAGCACGGTCCTCACGCTGGGGTTCTCTCGGAAATTCGACCGCACCGTGCGCATGTCCGACGGAGACACCATGACCGATCCATCCTGATTCACCAGCGTCAGCCTGATGTGATGCCCGGCCTTCTGCACGGCGCGCATTTCGACCTCTCTCAGCAAGTGTTCCACGACGCTCCAGTCAAAGCGGTTGGACCACACGCCAACGAGTTTCCCCTCGCTGTCTTTGACCGGATAGGTAAAGGCTAAGACGCGGCCTGGATCCCGATACAGCCGGGCCACGGCGGAGTCCTCGTACAGATCACCGATAAGCGTCTCGCCGTCCTTCACATTCCCGCTGATCGCTTGTCTGAACCAACGCTCATGGCTGACGTCGGTGCCGATAAGCGAGGCGGAATCCAGATCCTCACCCTTCGGCCCGACCGTATTCACCGCGATGACCCTCCCGCTTCGATCCGCCATGACCATCAGGCGATACATCGGTGCATAGATGCGGACCATCCGGTTCATGAACGCCATGAGCCGCTTCGGATCGCTGCTCCGAGCCGCCTCGCTGCCGGCAAAGGCCTGAACATCTCCATAGCGTTCAAAGAGGTTCCGATCCACCTTGTCCAAGGTATCGCCGGCGAGATCCGCTGCGGCCACTCCGATTTTCGCTTCCAAGGCCCTCGCGCCGCTCCGGTACGCCAACCACCCGACGCCGGCCGCCGGAACGAGCCCGATGACGAGAAATGCGACAATCAGCTTGACCCTGATGGATTGTGTCTTGAACATAGTCTGCCCCGCGTGTAGGAGTCTTCGTGCTCGATCAACTCGTTGCCGGGTTCGATTGGAAACCCGTTGGTGCCAAGCGACGTGGATCTCTTTCCTTGGCGCAGCGCGCCAGGGGATGCTGACTGTGTGCCTCGACGAACGACTTCGAGCGCATCAGGATCTCTCGACGTAGCGGGAGACCGTTTCGCCCAGGCACTTCGGATCAAACTTGGTTACATAATCGGTTGCGCCGACCGCTTTCCCTTTGTCCACGTTGCACGTACCGGTCAACGACGAATGCAGGAGAATCGGGATCCCGGCGAACCGAGGATCCGATCGAATCTGTCTCGTCAAGCTGAAGCCATCCATCTCGGGCATTTCGATATCGCTGAGAATCAAGTGAACCTCGTCGCGGACCGATTTCCCTTCCGCCGCGGCCTTCTCCGCCAGCGCGGCCAAGAGATCCCACGCTTGCCGCCCTGTGGCCGCCTGCAGATAGTCCACTCCCAGCCGTTCGAGCGTCTTCCGAATTTGGGTGCGGGCGACCGCCGAGTCGTCGGCAAACAGCACCCGCTTGGCCTTGAGCCGTGGATTCGCTTCGAGTCCGGCATACACCTCTGCGTCAAGCTTGGGGCAGATCTCCGCAAGAATGTTCTCGACGTCCAAGATCAGCACCATCCGCCCGTCGCCGAGCATGGCGACCGCCGTGACCATCCCCTTCGCCGTGTCTCGAAGGAGCGCGGGCGGCGCCTTGATCTGAGACCAGGACAAACGCAGGATGCGATCCACACCGCCGACACGGAACGCCTGCAGGCTCATGTTGTACTCGGCGACGATCAGATTGCCTCCGGCCTCCCGGGTCCCGCCGACCGCGATCCGCGCTCCGTCTTCTTCACCCCGCGGGTCGCGGTCCATTCCAATCGTACGCTTCAAGTCGATGACCGGAACCATGGTTCCTCGAATGTTCGCTAATCCGGCGATCCGGGGATCGGCTTCGGGCATTCGCGTGAGCGGTGGAACCTTCATCACCTCGCGGACCTTGAAGACGTTGATGCCCAAGATCTCGTCGGTGCCGACATGGAACAGCAGCAACTCCATTTGATTCGTCCCGGCCAGCCCGGTTCGAGCGTCAACTTCTTTGATCAGCGTGCTCATGGCGCCTCCTCGGTCATGCACGCCAGGCCGGCGGCGGGATGCCCGGCCCGGATGTCTTGGACCAACTCGGGAATATCCAGGATCAAGACCACCTTCCCTTCCCCCGTGATCGTCGCGCCGACAACCCCCCTGATGTCGGCCAGACAGTCTCCCATCGGCTTAATCACCACTTCTTCCTGCGACCGCAACCGATCGACGATCACCCCGACCCGCTTCTCCCCGACCCCGACGACGACGACATAATACCTGTCGCGTTCACCGCCCGGCGGAATCTCGAACGTATTGGCCAGCCGAAGCAGCGGCAAGACACGTTCTCTCAACTTGAGCACCTCCCGCCCGTGAATGGTCTTGATGTCGGACCGGGTGATCTTGACCGCCTCGATGACCGAACTGAGCGGGATGGCGAAGGTAGCCTGTTCGACCTCAACCATCAGCGCCTGAATAATGGCGATGGTGAGCGGCAGCTTGATCGTCACGGCGCTTCCCTTGCCGGGCTGAGAATCGACCTCGACCGTGCCGTTGATGCGACGGATGTTGGTGCGCACGACGTCCATTCCGACGCCGCGCCCGGAGATGTCCGTCACCTGTTCGGCGGTGCTGAAGCCCGGCACAAAGACCAGGTTCATGATCTCGCGCGGGTCCATCGCCGCCAACTCGGCTTCGGTGACCAGTCCTCGTGCCAGCGCTTTGGCCTTGATCCGCTCCACCTGCAGCCCCCGGCCGTCGTCCTCGATCCGAATGACGATGCTGTTCCCTTCCTGACAAGCCGCAATCCGCACGACGCCTTCCGCGGGCTTGCCGGCAGCGCTCCGTTCGGCCGGCGGCTCAATGCCATGATCGATGGCATTGCGCACCAGGTGGAGGAGCGGATCTCCGATCTCGTCGACCACCGATTTATCAAGCTCGGTTTCTTCACCCTGAAGCTCCAGCCGGACCTGCTTCCCGAGTTTCTGGGATAGATCGCGCACCATGCGCGGAAATTTCGCCAGCACCTTTCGGATGGGCAGCATCCGGGTCTTCATGACCGCAAGCTGCAGATCGGTCGTCACGAGATTCACTTGCGCCAGCGTTTCCCCCAGTTCGCGTACCAGCGCGTCGTTCTCGCAAGCCTGTTCCAGCCCGCTGCCGAGTTTCATCAAGCGGTTCCGGCCTAACACCAACTCGCCGACCAAGTTCATGACCGCATCCAAGCGCCGCGTCTCTACGCGAATCGTCTGATCCTCTTCTGCCGCACGGGCCGGTCTTGCTTGCTTCTGCAGCGCCGCCTCGAGCGCCTGCTCCGTAAGGGCGCCTGATTGAACGAGAACCTCGCCCAACGGCGGCTTTCGTTCCTGCTGATCGAGCGCTTCGAGGAGCTGTTCTTTGGAGACCTGCCCCTCGGTGACGAGAATCTCCCCGAGTTTCTGCGCGCTCGACTCGTCAGGCCTGGATTGCATCGGTTGCGGCGGAGCCTTCCGGTCGGCTTGTGGCCCGGAGCCGCCCTTCATGATCCGATCGAGTTTCTGCGCCGTCGGATCCGTCGGCACATGGGTATCGGTTCCCGACGCCCGGATATCGTCCATGAGCGCCTTTACGACATCGACGGCTTCGAGAACTACGTTGATGACCTCCGGCGTCAGCGCCAGTTCGCTCTGCCGGAGCTTGTTGAGGATGTTCTCCGCACGGTGCGTGATCTCCACCATCCGAGTGAATCCGAGAAATCCGGCGGATCCCTTCATGCTGTGCAGGACTCGGAAGATGTCATTCAACAGTTCCGTGTTGTTCGGATCCGACTCCAGCGTGACGAATTGCCGATCCAACCGCTCCAGCATCTCTTTGGATTCGACGAGGAATTCGTCTCGGATTTCTTTTAACTCGTCGCTCATCGCCGCTTTCCCGACCCTATTTCCTAAAACCCGAGCTCGGTGAGAATTGCGTCGACCAAATCCTGCTTCAGCGCCGTCGACCTGGACGCGTCCAATTGCTTCAGCATCTCGCCTGCTTGGCCGTCGAGTCGCCTCCATCCCTCTTGCTGCTTCGCACCGAACGCCACGACGAGTTCGAGCAGCCGGCGCTCGACTTCCTCAAGAATCGTCACGATCTTGTTGATCCGCTGCCCGACCAGGTCCTGGAACGAGAGGGCGGTCATGATCTCCAGCAGCCGCTTGTCGTCGGCCTGGAGCAATTGTTTCACCGCCGCAAAGCGGTCCCCGCGAGCTTCATCCTCGCCTATGCCGCCGGCCGGTTCCGCCAGTGCATCGAGGGCCTTCACGATCCGAGCTCTGTTGTCTTGAATCGCCTCGGTCAATTCCATCACGGTGTGCGTGCCCTCCTCCGTCATGCGAGTCAGATCGCGCAAGTGCTCGGACGCTTGAGGCAGTTGGGTGGCCGTCGACGCGAGCGGCATCTCGAGTCGGCGGAGCTTGCGCATTGTCGTTTCGAGATAGCGGACCAGTTCGCCCAACCCGCTGTAGAGCTTCTGACTTGGATCGTCCACGAAGGCCTCCCTGACGCTGAAACCGGGGTGTCCGCCTGAGCCTTTCACGGCCTGCCAGGCCGATCGCTGACGGCTGAAGCCGATTGTTATGCAAAAATCTTGTCCATCTTGTCCTGCAGCACCTCGGCCGTAAACGGCTTCACAATATAGTTGTTCACGCCGGCCTGGACCGCTTCGATCACGTTTTCTTTCTGCGCCTCCGCGGTCACCATAAGAACCGGAATGCTCTTCAACGACTCGTCCGCTCGAATCGCTCGGAGCAATTCGATGCCGCTCATCACCGGCATATTCCAATCGCAGATGACGAAGCCGACCCCACCGGCGCGCATCTTGGCGAGCGCTTCCTGCCCGTTTTCGGCTTCCTCGACGTTGACGAACCCGAGTTGCTTCAAAATGTTTTTGATGATCCGTCTCATGGTGGACATGTCATCGACCACGATGACCTTCATGTTGGGATCGGCCGGCATCGTTGCTCCTCCTCATTCTCCGCGTTCCGCCAGCAAGGGCCGGACATCCTCTGCCGGTCGTTTCCGGCGCACCGGCTTTGCTAAATGAGCGCGGCTCCCGCCGCGAACTCATGCTTTCGTTCGTGTTCGGCATCCTCCGTGGTCAACATCAGGACGGGAATCGCGCCATAGGTTCGGTCCTGCTTCACCATTCTCGTCAAGGCCATCCCGTCCATCTGCAACATGTTCATATCCGTGATGATGTGATCGACCGGCTCATGCGCCGGTTGTTCCAGCGCGTGCAACCCGTTTTCGGCGTGAATCGGAACGTACCTTTTCCGCTTAGATAGAGCCCCGCCAGGCGACTGGCGGTGGCGCAATCATCGACGACCAACACCGAGGTTTTCTGAGTCCTCGCCGACCATTCTGCCCATTTCTCGCTCAGCCTCGCTCAGACCTTCTGGTAGACCACCGATCGATTCGCATGCACGGGGCGAAACGCCCGCGACAGCCCCTGCAGGGATTCGGAGAACCCGACGACGAGATAGCCTCCCGGGCGCAAACAATCGTACAGGTGGTCTACGATCTTTTGCTTCGCCTCGTCGTCGAAGTAGATCAGGCAGTTGCGGCAGAAGATGACATCCATGCCGCGAATCAGTTTCACGCGGGCGGCATCGTAGAGATTGACGTTCGCAAACTTCACCAGGCGTTTGACCTGTGGGCCGACGACGTACTGTCCGTCCTCGGCGGTGAAGTACTTGTCCAGCAGAGCAGGCGGCACGTTCCGAACCGCGTACGTCCCGTACACGCCTTTGCGCGCCGCCGTCAGCGCAGCCTCGCTGATGTCGCTGCCCAGAATCGCGATCGACCACTTGGCCAGCGCGGGATGCTCCAGCATGATGATGGCCAGCGTGTACGGTTCCTCGCCGGACGAGCAGGCCGCGCTCCACACGCGCATGCGCGACGTCCCGCGGTTGGCCTGTACGATCGCCGGAATGACGGCGTCGGCGAAGGCTTGGAGTTGAGGGAGATCCCGATAGAAAAACGTCTCATTCGTGGTCACCAGGTTGAACAGCGTGCTCAACTCCTTGTTTCGACAGGGGCCGTATTTCAGCAACCGGCAATACTGCTCATAGGACGAGCACTGTCGTTCCCGTAATCGGGCTTGCAGGCGGCTTTCGAGCAGGTATTTCTTGTTCTCATGAAAGAAGATCCCGCTGTACTCGTAGATCAGTTTGCGAAGTTCGCGAAATGTCTCGATGCTCAACTCCATGGCGTGCCTTCTCAAACCGAACGCCTCGGCTCAGCCGGCCCCGGTCCTGCCGCGCGGCGCTCGGAAGCCCTCGCGCCGGTTCGCCAACGCGTGCGCCGCCGTTGCGCGCACGCCCTTGCAGGTCTGATGAACCCATCCCGACACCCGGTGGCGAGCCTCCTCGACGCCGATTCGAGCCCGCCATATTGCGGCTCGTACCGCAACCCGAGCAGGCGGGTCATCACAGCGCCGCCTCCGATTCGGATCTCACCACCGACGGCGGCTTGCGACATGCCGGGCTCGTCGTCCTTGAGGGACTCGACAGGACGGCGACGCCGCCCGCTCCGCCCCGTTCAGCCAACTGTTCCAACACCTCTCCTCGGACGGCGGGTTCTTGCCGCCGAACCCGCTCGGGGCAGGATCGTGCAGCCGAGCCCGCGCGCTCGAGATCGAGGGCCGTCCTATGACTCGGACGTTCAGCGGCCTCCACGATGGGTCATGCCCGTGCCAGCCACCAGCGTGTCTATCCGCGGTGCGACTGTCGACGCATCCAGCCCTGAACGTCCTCTCGAAGGAAGCGCCAGTGTTTGCCGATCTTGGATGCCGGAAGTTCACCCTGACGGGCCAGCTTGTACACGGTCGATTTGGGAACTCTGAGAAAACAAGCGACCTCGGGCGCCGTTAAAATGATGCCGTCCGATACGGAATGTTCGTCCCGGTTGTTGTCAGGTGTTGCCAGCACGGCGTCATTCATGTCGAAAGCTGTATCGGCACGGCACAGGAGAAACTTGAATTCGGCCCAGGGCGAGAAGGCGTTGAGCTTGCCGTCACGGACCAACCGCTGATTCCCTTCCACGGAAAGCGGGTCGCCAGGGCGTGCGAGCATCTCGCGTCTCTTATCCTTCTCACCCGACCTCGGTGAGCGGGACGACGCGTCGATGACCGTTTCAGCGGGATCCCCAAATGCCTGAGCCGGCTAATGGGTCCTGGTCGGCAATCTTGCCTTCTTACCGGTACGGCAACCGCGTCATCGAGGCGGCGTTGGAACATCGGTGGGGCGGATGGACCTAGCCGTTTGGGATTCGTGCCTCGCTCAGCGGCCGCACGGAGTAGGTCGACGGCCAGACCCTCTGCGCGGCACGGAGGTGAATACATCGGGGGCGCGTGGCGATGCAGGCGACGGTCGTTCTGCTGCCCGGCGGTGCCATCCACGGTGCGTGATCATCACGCTGCGCGAGGTCCCGGCCGCGATCTGCCCGGTTTCCTGTCAGCGGCGCGACATGGAGAATCGGCCCACGGAACGGCACGACGGCCGGCCTTGGGCCGGACGAGGTGCGCGCGATTCCTGGGCCGATCACTTCCGCGTGCTGCCGGCCGCCGCGGCGTACGTCTTGCTCCGGGGATTGCGCCCTCGGGCGCTGGGCACCGCCTGCGCCACCGTCCGATTCGTGGCCCTGCGAGCGGCCGCCGAAGCTGGCCGAGCGGGTCGAGCGATCGGTGCGCCGGCTCGTGCTGGACCTGCTCCGGTTTGCGCCGTGGGGTGCGGCGTGAAGACGGGCGGCCAGCGCGGTCGGCGCCAGGCTAGCGCCGGGTGTGACGGGAAGACACCGGGCGGGTTCCGCACGCACGAGGGGCGTGGGGTTCCCGCAAAAGCCCCGGGGGCGTCCGCCGACCGTGCGGATGGCTCGACGGAAGGGAAACACGATCCTGATGGGGCTTGGGCCCTGCCCCTCACAGGCTCGGACACGTTCAAGAGGCTGTTCCAGCAGCTTGGTAGAGCTCATCGCGAATAATGTCCGGTAATGACTTCGAGGCCGTCTGTATCCGGCATGACAAGGTCGGTCCGGCCAAGGTCCGCCGATTCGACTCGGAGCAGCGCCAGGGCGGCCGACTGTTGGGAACGTCCAAGCCGGCGTGTCCTTCCTGCTCCACGATGACGTGGAGCAGCGCGCAGACAGGAGGCCGGTCAGCGATGATCAACGCCTCCGCCATGGCGCCTGTCCAGGACGTCCTGGCCCGCTACCGCGTCGCCGCCGCAGGCGGCGATGCGGGCGCGGGATTCACCGGCCGCAACGCCCGGTCCAGTGCACAGCCGAGGGCATGCAGTGAGAATCCCTTCTTCAGAAAGTCCATCACGCCGAGCGTCCTGGCTTGCTGCTCCATGGCCTCCGTCCCGAACCCGGTCAGAATGATCACGGGTGTCAGCGCATCGCAGGCCCGGATTTGTTCAAGTACGGCGATCCCGTTCATGCCCGGCATGGACAGATCAAGGATCACGACGTGCGGACGTTCCCGTCGAAACAGATCCAGGGCTTTGCGACCGTCATGGGCCAACAGCACCTCGTGTCCGCGTCGGCGCAAGATGGTATCGAGCAGATCTCTGATGCTCTGTTCATCGTCTACCACGAGAATTCTCGCCATGCTGCGGCTCCTTGTCATTGCGGTTATTCGAATGGCCGAGCCGGGTTGCCGACAGGCCGCCTGCGAGCCTCCTTGAGCAAGCGGCGGCAGAAGGCGTTCAACCGGATCTCAACCTCCCGGCGTGTACCCCGACACACGGTCGGTTATCAGTTGCCGGCGAGGCTTTGGCGCAGTTAGACCGCCCGCCGTATGCTAAGCATCGCACCCCAGCCCCTGCCCGGCGCCTACAACGTACACGGGAAACGTTTGGCATCACGAAAGGGACGGCGACCGCATGTGACGCCGACCTTGACACGCGGGCGAAGGGCAACGCAGAGGCTCCCATGGGGCGTAGCGGGGGCTCCTCCGACCGACGCCGCAAAGCCTGCCCCCTCGCCGTAAGCACGGGAGGCCGGATACCAGCTTGGCTGGTACGAGCGGTAACCCAATCGAGGGTGCCCACGCCTCGTCCGATGGTTCAGCACGTTTCGGACGGCACGGAACCGCTTGACCCCAATAACCAAACGGCGTTCTGCGAGATGCGGCGGGAACCCGCGCCGGCGCATAGACTGGCCCGACGTCGCGTTTCATCGTGTGGAGCGACGGCCACTCCACGGCACGCCGAACTCAAACGCGCAGCTTGCACCCGCCGACCTTGGCAATCGCACGGCGGAACTTGGCAACTCGCCCGCGTTCGCCACTAACCAATCCCGCCCGCAGGCATTATCGGCAGGACGCAGGAAAAACTTGAATTCGGCGTACCGCAAATGGGCACGGAGTTCGCCCTCGGCAGAGCAAGCGCTGCATCCCTCCGCCGCCGGAAGCGCTTCGACACGTTACGTAAGAGTTTGGCTTCTCTTATTGTTCTGGCTCTGCACCGGTAAGCCGGACGGCACGGCAACGATCGTTTCGGCGGGATCCGACAAAGAGGGGGTCGGCAAAGGCGTCGCGATCGGCACTCTTGCCTTCCCGCCGGCGCGGTCAGGGGATCACCCTTGTGCATTGGGACCTAGACGGGGCGGATGCGCCCATCCTTCTTGGGTCTTTCCTCCATCCTGCACTTTGACGGAGTTTCCGCCGCGTCGAGTGGATTCGGCCGACGCCATCGCGCAACCGGTGAACGCCTAGCAGGATGTTGAACAAATCCGCCGGCTTTGTTGGGGTACCCATTGCTCTTGTAGCGCAATGGGTCTGACGCTCAGAGGCTCAACGTACCGCAAAGAGTCCGCCTCGCCTCTTCGCTCGCTGCGGCCGCGCTGGACGGCCCTGTTGAACATCCTGCAGGCTATTCTCATCCCGTCCTCGATCTCCAGCGCTCATGCGCGTCCGGGGCGCCAAAATGGTTCTTCAACAGCTTCCTAGGGATCATTCCGGGAACCGGAGAGACGCTTGCGACCGCCAATATGCCGTATGCCGAAAGCAACAGCAGATTCGGTATCTCCGCAAGATCGAGACAGCATCGTGCAGATCGCACTCGGCGCGTAAACCAGCTGCCATGGTTTTGGAGGTCTTTTTCAGCCGACTATCGACTTGCGGGCGCGACGCCGGTTCTGGACCCGTATCGCTTCATCAAGCCGGCGGCCATCCGCCGAGTCTTGTCCGAATCTCTGGCGGGTGATGCGATCACCGAGCGGCTCGGCTGAGCCGGACCTCGCCGGCGTGGACGAGGTGCTGACCGCAGCCGGACCGATCGATGGATCGGGAGGAGCCTATCCGACATTGCCGTTCGTGGCGAGGCCGCAGGCCGCGAAAAACCGGGGGCGTCTTCGCTGGAATCGGGACCCATTGCTCCGCAGCATGCAATGGGTGCCCCGGATTTGTCGGAGGCGAGAACGAAGCAGATGTCGGTGCATCGTTCGCCGCAGTAGAAAGGTCAATGTCGGACAGGTTCCTAGAATAGCACTGGACGGATTTGTGCCGCTGGCGCTTCGCTCTACTCGCGCTCGATCGAGTGCCGGGTGCGCAGGCGCTCGGCCTGCCGGTGGAGGATATGGCGGATGAGGCGTTCCCGATCGTCGGCGCTGATGGCGATGAATTGCGCGGCCAGGCGACACGCATGCGCGTGCCCGTGCAGGGGACGCACACCCGTGACCTCGGCAACAGCCTGGATAGGAGTGAAGGGTGGAAGAATCAGTCGAAGATCAAGATGGTCCCCTACTTGGAAGCCCCGCATCGCGGTGAAGCTGATTCCTCCGCCGCTGATGGTCACGTCGGTCATTCGCGGCACCGCAAGCCCTTCTCCGCTCAGACGCGACAGCTTGTGGAGCATCAATTCCAGCACCCAATCGATTTTCCTCAGCCAAGGCACCAGCAGCAATTCATGTTCGGAAAGCTGATCGTGCGCGAGCAGGTCTTGAGTGGACTTGGTAATAAAGGTGGTAATGGCGTCGGCGGTCTCCTGCTGGGAGAACGAAGCTTCCGCGCTTGTCGCTGGCTCCCCGGCCAATCGATACTCCAACAACAGGCGGTCGTCGATCCGGTGCCACTCCCGTTGATCGTCCACGAACGTCGAGGTCTCGGGTGCGTTCATCTGAACGAACTGTGTAGACAAAAGGGTGAAGGGTGAAGCGTGAAGGGTGAGGAACGTTCACCCATCACCCCTCACCTTTCACTTCTTCAGACCCCCTTGCCGCTCGCCCGATCGCGGCGTTAGACCAGCCGATCGACGCTTCTTCCCCTGACGACGCCGCCGTCGCATGTCTCAGCAAACTGTGCGAGAGCATGGCGCGTGACGGCGAGGTCTTCGAGCAGCCGGGCCACGGCAGCTCGAGCCGCTCGAGCTCGCTCATGAACGGCCGTATCCATCGCTAACAGACTCCGCGCCGCCGCCGCCGACATCTGCTGGGATCGCAGCATAGGCTCACGCTGCCGGTAGCATCGCCGGGCCATGTCCCAATCACCTCGTTCGGCGGCCGACAGGGCCAGCCGAGTGAGCGCGTCGAGATCGGTTTCCTGAGGCGGAGCTAAACCGGCTTCACTTTGTGGCATGGGAGAGCGCCTTTTCCTGAGCCAGGGTGTACCAGGCTTCCCGCACCGTCGCCAGGCATCGGATCGGCCCTTCCAAGTATCTGGGATCGTGATGCAGATTGGCCTTCGTCAATTCATCCAACACATACGTGTAGAGGCGGCGCAACAGAGCGGCAAGGTCGCCGCCTCGTTCCATGTCGAGCACGTTGGAGAGTTCGCTCACGATGCCGACCGCCCGCCCGAGAAAACGCGCCTTGTCCGCGTAATTATTCGTCAGCATGCCGTTTCGGGCGAGCTCCAGCGATTGCAGCGCTCCGTCATACAACAGGGCAATGACTTGCAGCGTCGAAGCGGTCAGCACTTGAGTGCGCCGGTATTGGTGCACGCCTTCGTTCAGCATCATGGTCCTTTCCGGCGGTCACAATCTGGACTTCAGGTAATCCAATTGTGCCTGCATCTGCCGCAACAGCCCATCCAGCGCCGCATACTGCCGGCGTAATCGATCTTCGTAGGCGGCCAACGCGTCTTCTTTCCTTCGGATCTGATCAGCAAGCGAGCTGATCTCTCGATTCAATCCATCCTTGCGTACCGTCAGGACGCCGCCCACCACGTCGTCGAGCTCGTCGACGGCCTCGTACAACCGCTGCGCGACGCCCGTGACGCCCGATTGGTTAATGAAAAGATTCTTCACGTCGGCGTAGTCGGTGCTCAACGCTTGGTCCAGGGCCGACTCATCGAGGCTGATCGTGCCGTCTTGCTCGGTCTTAAAACCGATCTGGGAGACAGCGGTGATCCCGCTCAGCCCGACGACCTCGTTCGACAGCGCCTGGCGGATCCGGCTCAACACCGCCTTCGCCGCTCCCTCGTTGATGAAGAGACCGCCTTGCTTTTGCACCGGATCATAAGCGGAGCGCTCGTTGACGAATTGAACGATCTCATTATAGGCGGTCACGATCGCCGTGATATTCGCTTTCACCGCCTCGAGGTCCCGAGTAACGTTCAAGCTGATCGTGCCGCCGGCCGCCGTCGGTTTCTTCAAATTCAACGTCACTCCGGCGATCGCATCCGTGATCGTGTTGCTGCTCCGCTGCAACGTGACCGGGTTTTGAGCCGGATCGCCCAGCACGATGATTGCGTCCTGCGCCGCCTGCAGCGTGTCCGTGCCGCCGGTTCCGGTGGAGTTCAGAAAATCCAGGGTCGTCGTATCGCCGGTGATGGTGATCGTATTGCTCGCCCCCGTCTCGCTCGCCGTCAGCACCAACCGGTAAGCCGGGGACGAGTCCGTCCCCGTATTGACGATGGACGCACTGACCCCGGCCGCCAAATCGTTGATGGCGGTCTTGAGCTCGTCAAGTGTGGCGGTCTCGCTCAGAGTGATCGTCTGGACGGCCCCGCTTCCGACCTGAAAGGCGAACGTCGCTGATCCTCCGCTCACAATGTCTGCATCGATGCTGGAGACGGCTCTGGCCCCCTTATTCGTGATCTGGTGGCCGGTGGCCAGTTGCAGGACTTGGATGGTATAGCTGCCCGGCGTCGCCGTGGACGATGCCGAGGCCGTCAGGACCGTCTCATCGCTGACCGTCGTCGCCGATCGGTCGTAGCTGTTGCTGAGCCTCAAGCTGTTGGCCGCGCTTTGCAACGCCAACAACTTCGCGCCCAGCGCGTCGTACTCCGTCAACTTGGTTTGGAGCGTTTGCCGAGTTTGAGAGAGTCGATCAATCGGCAACCGTTGAAGCTGGACCAGGTGGGCCACCACCTGGCCGAAGTCCAATCCGTTGCCCAACCCTCCGAAACTAATCGTTGGCATCGCGTCGTCCGCCCCTACGTTTGCCGGTCGATCAATAAGCCTTGTATCTCGCCCAACTGCTTCGCGATCTTCAGGAGTTCCTCCGGAGGAATTTGTCGGATGATCTCGCCGCTTTGCTCATCCACGACTTTGACAATGACCCGGTCAAGGTCGGCATCGATCTCGAATTTCAGGTAGGACTCCGCACGCCGTCCATGCTCGTGCACCTGGGCAAGAGCCTCCTCCAACGTCGATCGATCCACGACCGAGCGTCTCGATGCAGGCGCATCGGCTTGCTCGTCCGATGGCCGGGCGATGACTTGCACGCCTGCGCTCGTCCGGTGTGCATCGTCGCCTCGCTGCCCGATTCCCATCGGAGGCATGCCCCCAATCGCTGCACTCTGTATCATGGCTGCCTCCGCGAGCGGAGGAGCTTCACCCGCCCTCCTGGTTCAGAAGAGCGGGTGAGCCCCGAGGGGTTACCGGAGCAGCGTCAGCGCTTGCTGGGGCAAGAGATTCGCCTGAGCGAGCACCGCGACACCCGCCTGCACGAGAATCTGATTCTTCGTGAACACGGCGGTCTCGTAGGCGATATCCGCGTCACGGATCCGCGACTCGGCGGCGGAGAAGTTCTCGCTGGTCACCTGCAAGCTGGCGATCGTCGACTCGAACCGATTCTGGATCGACCCGTACTCCGCGCGGGCCGTCGCCACTGCGCTGATCGCACTGTCGATATTCGCCAAGGCGCTCTGCGCGTTGGCGGCAGTTGAAATATTGACCGAACTGAGACCGAGCGTATTGACATCCAGATCGTTGAGATCCAAGCTTAAGGTGTTGTTCTGGCCGCTCTTAAAGCCGACCTGAATGGTGAACGTATTGTTCGCCCCGCTGAGGAGCGGGGTTCCATTGAATTCGGTGACGGCGGCGATTCGATCGATTTCTGATCTCAGCGCGACGAACTCCTGATCCAGATATGAACGCTCGGTGCTTCCCACCGTGCCGTTGGCCGATTGGGAGGCCAACTCACGAAGTCTGGCCAAGATATTGCCGATGGTCTGGGCCGCTCCGTCTGCAATCTGGGTCAAGCTGATGCCGTCATTGGCGTTGCGGATCGCCTGATTGATGCTGCGGATGTGGGCGCGTAACGTTTCGGACACCCCTAACCCCGCCGCGTCGTCGGCGGCCCGCGTGATGCGGAGCCCCGAAGAGAGCCGCTCCACGGAGCGCGTGAGCGCATTGGTCGCCAGAGTTAAGTTGCGTTGAGCTGCCAGAGACGCAACGTTGGTGTTGACGATCAGAGCCATGATGTTCCTCCTTGAAATGAGTGTGAACCGGTTGCCTTGGAGTCGTCGGCATCCGTACCGATGACCGGCAGCGCTCACGGTCCTGGCTATGCGCGATATCCCGCCAGACCGTCGCCCGCCCTCCTCTTGCAGGCCTTATCGGCGTCCCGATGGCAAAACTTGAGGGCTCTGGCCAGCCGTTCGTTGTTGCTCGTTTATCACGGTTGATGCGGCACCAATGACCGTTCACGGCCAGCGCCGAGGAGTCACAAGTCCCTAATATCCAGGGAGTCTCGGCAACAGCTCATACTCGATGAGATCGGCTAGGCGAACGGCATCTTCCGCCGCACGGGCCTCCAGGAGGGGGGGGATCCACGGCGAGAGCGGTTCACCGGGGCGGGCGGCGCGGGTCGAGAGTCCCGCGGCTTCCGTCGCTTCGAGATAATCGGCCACCAGCCCGAGCCAGGCATCCAGCGACGCGACGGCGCCCCTACCGGTCCCGGTCCGCAGATCGCCTATCAGCGTCCGGCCCTGCTCTTTGATCAGCGCGCCGAACCGACGCAGGGGCTCGCTCGCACCGTTCAGGATGTCTTCGAGGCTCTGTGACGTCGCGCGGATGTCGCCAACCTCTCGCCCCAGTCGGGCGAGCAAGGCAGGCGCAAGATCGCGGTCGGTGAGCCGTTTTCCGCCGACCTCGAGGAAGGTCACCAGCCTCCGCTTGGCATGCGCTCGATCGCTCACTTGAGCCAGGATCTCCTGAAGCGACAGATCATCGGCTGCTTCCCATCGTTCTTCATCGAGTACGATCCGCATGATGTTCTCCTTGTTGGCGACATTCGAGGTTGCAAGCCTCTGGCGGGCCTGATGGAAGCCCAATGTGTTACCCCCTTTGAGCGGCACCGCACATCGGCATGGCATCCGCGACTTCGTGCGCCGGGCGGTCGGCGCCGCCGCTGAGCGCGCGCATCGCCGCCTCGACTCGCATGCTCCATGTTCGACAGGCGACTGCCTGTTGCTGAGCCATGTCGAGCAACCCTTCCGCATCCATATTCTGTGACTCGCGCAAGAAGGCCACGGCTAATGGCGAAAAGGCCGGCGTGGTCATCGCTGCCGCAACAGCGACCTGTCGCTGCTCCGCAACCAGCGCTTGCGCGGCTTTCACCGCGGCGGCCGGAATCGGATGCAGCCCGCTCAACCTCACCACGCGGTCCGCATGAGCGACCAATCGGTGAAGCTGAGGTCTAAGCTCCCGGAAAGCGGCGACGGCTTGTCCGAGATCCGGCGGCTCAGCCGACGGCGGCTCCGGTGCGCGGCTTCGCCGACCGGTCAAGGCCTCATACCAGAACCGACGCCAGAATGAGCCGTACCAGTCGAAACGCGCATCCTCGGAGCCGGCTCGGAGCCGATAGCAGCCGAGACCGTCTTCATCGACGCCTGAGACAAACACCCGGGCTCCGGTCACCCGATCGGGAAACGGCCCAACACCGAGCGCGTGCAGGCACACCGCCGCGACTTCCTCGGGAAGAAGACGATCCTTGCACGCATGGTGAGAGCAAATCTGATCGAAGTCGCACGGGGCGCAATCCAACTTCGGCTGGATCACCCAATGGCCGCATCCGTACGGCCCCGTCTCGCGGAAGTCGACGTGCCCAACCGAGAGGTTCACGACCGACGTCCCAACGCTGACGGCCAGATGCATGGGGCCAGTATCGTTGGTGAGCAACAGGCGGCATTCTGCGAGCAGGGCACCAAGCTGGGGAAGGGTCGTTCTGCCGACCGCGTTGTACCAGAGCGCCGACCCACGCGCGGCACGGTACGCGGCGACGACCTGCTGAACGGCCGCTGCCTCGCTTTCCGTCCCGATCAACACGAACGCGACCGGCGCCCGATGACTTATGGCCGCCATGGTGAGCCCGAAGTACTCCGGCCGCCAGGCCTTGATTGCTTCGCTTGCCCCGGCCTGGACGGCGATCCATGACGATGGTTCGACGTTCGACGTTCGAGGTTCGATGTTCGAGGCTCGAGGTTTAAGCGCGGCGCGAAGCTGTGTTTTTGCCCACTCTGCCGCAGCAGGATCGACGTTCAACGCTAGCGGGGCGAACCGTCCAGGGCCGCTGCCGCCCAGCGCATACAGGTCCACCAGGTTAAAGCGATTGAGCCGGCGGTGTCGGTGCAAATCGGCAAAATACTGAAGCCACGGATTGCGGACCAGCAGCGAGCCATCCGAAGCCACAGTCACGCCTCGGATATCCGGCGCGCCGATGTAGCGAGTGAGGAACCCGCTTCTCCGATTAAACGTAAGATTCACGATGCGGTCGTAGCGGGCTTGAGCAAGCGGCTTCGCCCAAGCCTCGAGGTCCCGATAAAGGTTCACCACATCCCTAGCCATGGTGCGGCTGTCGTCGATGAGACGCTGGAAATCATACGCATGCACATGCCGGACCCCTGGAAGCATCGTCCCCATCTGGGCAAAGGTCGTATCCACGACGAGATCGACCGCCGCTCCAGGCCACTCCTCTTGAAGCCGCGCAATCAACGGTCCGGTCTGAATCAGATCACCCATGCGGGTGATGTTGAGGAGCAGCACTTGCCTGTTCATAGAAGTTGCGGGTTTCGAGTTGCCGGTTGCGCGTTGCGGGTTGCGCGTTGAGAACCCGAGACCCGAAACGCTCTACCTACACCAAATCCCGCGTCTCCTTCCGGTACTCATCCATCAGGAGCACCAAGAGTTCCTCCCGGCTTAAGGGGGAGCCGGGCCCCCGGCCGCGGATGTGGGCCGCGAGCTCCTTGAGTTCCACCCGCTGGCCCGAGGGAAATGCTCGCAGGCACGAGACCAGCGCGTGGTCGGGGGCGAGCCGGGCCGATAACGAGCCGGCTAGTCTCCCGCCGCGCAACACCGCTCCGATGCGATCCGGCTGGGCCACCCCGATCCCGGCGAGCAGGTCCCGCATCCGATGCACATACGTATGCTCGTTCAAGAGGCGGCGCCGCGCAGCCTGCGCCATGGCCGCCCGCGCCTCGGGCTCACGCAACCACGTGCGAATCAGCGCGGGCAGCTCGTCGGGATGCCCAAACGCGACGATCTCGTCCGAGGTGAAGATCTCCGGCAAGAGACGGCGCTGGTCCACTAATTGAAATGCCCCGCAGGCGGCCAGCTCAAAAGTGCGCGGGTTGACGAAATCCCCCTCGGGATCCAAGCCGTCTCCGGTGAAGGAATGCACATTGAGATTGACTTTCGTCGCATTGAACACTTTCACGCTGGTCTCGGTGTCGATGCGCGCGCCCTGCCGCTGGAGCACGCCGGCCAGGTCCGCCGCGCCGTCCCACTCGTTGCCCCACAGCTTAAAGGTCCACTCGCCCTTGGCCAGGCGAGGGAACATCGCGCGGCGGTTGGCATAGCCGGCACCGACGAAGGAGACGTCGGCGCCGAATTCGGCGCGTTCGCCCTCACTCAATGCGACCGGCCGGTGCACGGACGGCTCGGCGGCAAGCGGTAGATAGGTGACGTGTGAGGCGCCGGCGCGCCTGAGCGCCTCCTCGCACGTCCCCTTTTGAATGACGAACCAATGGTCGTATCCGCCGGCGACCTGTTGCCAGTAGGTCAGATGGCGGTAGTTTTCCACGAACCACATGGCGGTGAGAAACTTCTTCCTGCGGAGATGCTGCAAGATCGGAAGCGACAGCGGCGCTTGCGCGAGCGCCAGCACCAGATCGGGAGGCTCTTCCGCCAAGCGGGCAAGGGTTAATTGGCCCAAGAGATCGGCCAATCGACTGTGCAGAATCATGCGAGATCGCGCGTCCTTCAGAGCCTCCATCACGCCATAGCTGGGAGCATGCGGGCTATGATCGATCAACGTCACACGGTGGCCCAAGTGCTCAAGCGCGGAAGCCGCGTACCGCGCGACCGGCAGCGAGCCACCGTAGATCGGTCCGACCACGGCGACCCGGAGCTGCCCGCCGGCCTGCGCGGCCAACTCCCGGCGCAGCGTCATTTCGATCCGGGCGTACGCCTCGGCATGGAGCCGCGCCGCCGGCTCGTACGTGAAGATCCGGAACGGCTGGTGCACCTCCGCCAACACGCGTGCGATCTGTTCGGGTTCGCCCCAGATCCACATCACCCGGTCCAGCCATCCGGTGAGATCCCGAGCATGACACGCATCGTGCAACTCGCGCACATCCGGCACGACGACCGCCATGCGCGCATCAGCCGGAAGCCGCCGCACGAGCGCCTCCACGTGATACAGCAACCCCACCCCGCGCACCACCGCGACTTCCCCAGCCTGCCAGGCGTTGGCCTGGGCCTCGGCCCACGCCTCCGCCTCCCGCACGGGATCATAAGCGCTATGCACCTGACGGCCGTCCGCCGTCGCCGTGGGCAGCCCGTTTTGGCCCATCGCCACCGACAGCACACCCCCGCCGCCGTCTCGGAGGTGCCTCGCCAACGTTGCATCACGGTCGGCCAGGCGAGCACAATTGTCCAAGAATCCCTTCACCGCAGCTCTCGTGCCTTCCTGCTCTCCACGCTATTGGGGGCAACCGCTCCCAGAGCCTCATCGGCGTCCTCCCACACGGGACGCCTCGTTTTGCTGCCATGGGCCGGTGCGGCCAGACGCCTCCAAACATCGGCCCGGCCGTGGTCGGGCTCCACCGGTGCGCCCGCCACCGTGTAGTACACGCCCCATTGGTCGAAATGACTCCGCCACAGCGACCACCCATCCGGAACCGACGCGCAGGACCCGGTCAACAACAGCGCGATGCTCTCTTTCACCGGCCAGGACCGTTCGAGGGTCGAGGGTCGAGGGTCGAGGGTGGACAATCCAGATGCTCTCCGAATCCCTGAACTTCGAACGTCGAACTTCGAACTTTGAACTTCGAACATTTCAGACGCGCCGGCCTGCCAGACCCAATGCCCCGTCCCATACGGCCCGGTCTCGTGCACCCGAGCTCGGGCGAGATAGAAGCCCATCGCCCTGGCCCCGACCGCCGCGCCCAGATGGAGCGGCCCGGTATCGGCGCCGACCACCCAGTGGCAGCTCGCGAGCAGCCAGGCCAATTGGCGAAGCACCGTTCTGCCGGTCGCATCCCAGACCCGTCCCGCCACCAGAGGAGACAGCGCCTCCTGGATCGCCAGCGCGGAGCCCTGTTCGCCCGCACCGCCGACCAACACGACGGCCCAATCCGCGCACGCTCCGGCCAACGTGGTGATCCATTGCGCCCAGATCCTTGGGGGGATCACGCGATCCGGATCGCCTGCGCCCACCGCCACCGCGATGCGAAGCCCGCCACATTGCGTAACCCGCTCGAGATCAGGAGGCAGTTCGACCGGACGCACCTCAAGGCGCGGCGCCATCCCCGGCGGCCGAACTCCACAGAAGCCGCACCACGCATCTGCAAGGTGGACCCGGTTCGCCCCCGGCTCCTGAGCGACCTGCCGGAGATAGGCGGCCCACGGCGGTAACGTCTCGGTCAACGGTCCGGTCGCGCCTGGCCCCACAACCCGCTTACCGAGCAGATGTGCGGCGTAAATCGCACGAGGGTGATCGTTGAGGTTGAACGCCACGTCATACGGCTCCGGGACGAGTTCGCGCACCATCGCCTCGGCCTCAGTGAGCGATGCGCGTCGGGCGAGGGCGCTCCACCGCGTCCCGTCCCAGGGCACCACCGCATGCACCCCCGGCAACCAGGCAGCCAGCGGAGCCAAGGGCGCGGGGCAGAGCACGTCGATGAGACGGTCGCGGTCCTGTGCATTGAGCGCCAGGACTGCCGGCGCCGACTGCACCAGGTCGCCGAGGCGGGCTAATTGAATGACCAGAGCCCTGTCTGCCACAGCGTCCTTGACTTGCATCCGCGCACTTTGCTCGCGCGGCGACACGGGTGAACCCGTATCGGCTCCACCCGCAAGGCTATCGGCTGATCGGCCTCTCCGAAATGGGGCACACATTCACGTCCCCGACCTTTCCCGGTCTTGAACTCGCCACCAGCGCAATCGTTGCCTGAGTGATGTCACCTCGAATTCACCTCGGCCTCTTGCCTCTTTGCCTCTAGCGACTGGTCCAGCTCCGCGAGCCCCGCAAAGTCCGGCTGAAGCAGCCGGATCGTCTCGGCCTCCCGCCTGGCCTCCTCGACCCGCCCGCAGCGGAGGAGCACGCCGGCCCACGCGTACCGCACGGCCAGCTCGCCGGGATTCCGCTGAACGAACCGGCGCAGTGCATGTTCGACCTCGTTCCACCGCTCCAGCGCCGTGCCGACGCGCAGGACCCAGTGCGCCGCCTCAACGTCGTCCGGGTTATCCGCCAGGACGGCGGAAAAGGCCCGCCAGGCCAGCTCGCCGTCACTCAGCCCCATCGCGGCCATGCCGAGCCCCATTCGTGATTGACGTGGATCGCCGCCGTTGCGGTGCGCGCGCTCAAACGCGGACGCGGCTTCCGCATAGTCGTGACGCTGCATGGCCCAGATGCCTCTCAGCATCCAGCCCTCGCCGTATTGCGGTGCATTGGCGAGCAAGGCCGTCAGGTGGGCGTCGGCTTCGTCCGGCTGTCCCCGTGTCAACGCCGCGCGAGCCAGTGCGGCCCTGGCGTCGCACGCGTCCTCCAACGTGAGCAGCGTTCGCCAGAACGATTCAGCCAGATCGGGGGCGTCAATCCACTTACCGACGCGAGCCGCCCAGCGAAGAACGGCTCGATCCCTCGGCCAGGCATCCGCCCGCGCCAACAGTTGCTTTAAGCCTGCAACATCCTGCCGATGCGCCAAGCGTTGCGCCTCGGCCACCACCTCCCAGCGAGCGCGGTCACCGCGGTTCTCGAGGAGTTCGAGCCGGTCACGAAGGATGCCGTTCGCTTCCTCCGCCCGATAGGCGTAGCCGTCCGGGACATAGATCGCATCCTCGTCCGGCAACCACCATTGATGAGCCCAACGCTCGCGCAGTCGCCTCGCATTCTCCTGCTCGTGGGCCTTGCGGCCCGGCGTCTGGCTCTCGAGATGGTAGAGGACGCTCTTGGGCTGATACACAACCCGCCAGCCGCGCTCCCGAATCTTAAGACACAGATCGACGTCTTCAAAGCCGTTTCGATACCCCTCGTCGAACCCGCCGACGGCCTCGAATGATTCGCGACGCACCAGCATGCAGGCGGCCGTCACCGCTTGAAATTCTCGCCGCCTATTCACGACCGGTGCGTTTTCAGGAAAACCACGATACACGTGATAGGGAGCAAACCATACTCGCGAGAAGGCCACTCCGGCATGCTGGATGGTTCCATCCGGATAGAGCAGCTTGCTTCCGACGACCGCGACCTCCGGGTGCTCTTCGACCTCATCGATCAACGCCTTGAGCCAGCCCGTGCGCGGAATCGCGTCGTTGTTTAAAAAGACGAGATAGCGACCTTGTGCGGCCCGAACGCCTTGATTGCACGCCTTCGCGAATCCCGCATTCTCGCTGTTTCGTATAATCCGGATATCGCCGCTAAGGGTTGCGAGGAACGATGCGGTGCCATCGGTGGAGGCATTGTCCACGACAATGACTTCGTAGTCGACGCCCTGCGTCACCGACGCCAGGCTTGTGAGACACTGCCGCGTGAGTTCAACCTTGTTAAAGACGGGAATGATGATGGACGCCTCGAACGGCTTTCCGCTTCTCTGGCCGCCTCGCCGTTGCGCGGCCCAGATCTCCGCGCCCTCGATCACCCCGAGTTCATAGGCTGTCCTCAAGAGCGCGTGATACACGGGATACAGCACCTGCTGCGCATAGAATTGATCCAAACCGGTACCCTGAACACGAATACGAGCCAAGGCTTCTCTGTCGGGCTTATCCAGTTCCCGCACAGCGCTGAGCAAGCGGGTGATGACCTCCTGCTGAGTGCGGCTTGGGGAGCTTAGAATCGCTTGGACGCCGAGCAGAGCCTTGTCGAGCTCAGGATGCTTATCCGCTAGGATCACCGCCATACGGCCGGCGTTCCGCTGACGTTGCACGAATCCCTCAGGGCTCATTTCATGATGATGCCTGGTGACGGCCCTCGGGTTGTAGTGGAGTTGCATCCCTTGACGGGTCAATCGGTAGCCGAGCTCAATGTCGTCGTAAGCGGGATAGGCAAAATCCGTATCGAAAAGGATCGCCTGCTTGAGCAGCAAACTGCGCTTCACGGAGACATTGCTCGTGTAAAACAGACGGAAATCCGCCTTGCCGTTCTCGACCTCATGAAACGCAAACTGTTGCCCGCCCTCGGGCGAGACAAGAAACCGCATGAACGGAGTGATGGTGATCTCCGGGGACCAATCAATGAAGCCTAGCATGGCCTCCAGTTCGGATGGATGCTGCCGGTGAAACTGCAAATGCGATTCCACAAACGAGGGTTCCGGGATCATGTCATCGCCTGTGAGCAGCACGATCTCGCCCTGAGCAGCGCGGATCGCTTGATTGCGTGCGGCATTGGCTCCCTGGTGCGCTTGCGTCACCACTTTGAGGGCGAACGGCGCCGTGAACTGCTTGAGCATGGCAATTGTGTCGTCGCTTGATCCATCATCCGCGACGATAACTTCGAACCGATCCGGCGAGATCGTCTGGGCCGAGAATGCCACCAGCGTCTTTCGCAGGATCGCGCATCGGTTGTAGGTCGGAATCACGACGCTCAGGGAGACTCCCGACGGCGCCGGGCTTCCAGACTCGCAACGGTCTTCCGGCCTCACCGACCCGTTACCCGGTTGGTGAGACGTGGGAGAGACCAGTAGGCGAGCCGCTTCGCGCAACTTGGCGATCGGATCGTCCAATTGATAGGCCCATCGTAGGAGTTGCTGATAATGCCGGCCGGCTATGGCTTCGAGAGGCTGGAACCGTCCGCCGACCAGGCGACGCTGGAGGATCGCGAAGCCTTCCTCCAAGAATCGTTTTCCGTCGATCAGGTCGTCCCGAGTCAGGTTGGGCGTATGCATGGGAACTTGATGACCGCCGTAATCCCGCCACTGAAGCGAATCAATCCACCCTGCACGCAGGCCTTCCGCATACAGCGGAGTTCCCGGATAAGGCGTGATGATCGTGACACCGATTGTGTCCGGTTGGTACCGCTGGATCAGATCGTAGGTGGCAACGATGGACTCCCGCGTTTCCTGGGGAAGGCCCACGATCAAAAGAAAGTGCAACCGGATGCCCAATTGCCGAGTTTGCTCCCGCAGACGGGCGAGCTTGGGGACGGTCAACCCCTTTTTCACCTCCCGAAGGGACATCACCGTTTCGTCACCGGTTTCCACCCCAACCAGGAGACCGACGCAGCCGGCGGCACGCATCTTTTCCAGCAACGCGTCGCTCAAACAATCGACTCTGGTCTCGCATACCCACTCGAGATCCCATCTCGCCGCGATAATCAACTCGCACAGCCGCTCGATCCGTTGCTGCTTCAGCGTAAACGTTGCATCGCGAAAATAGATCTTGGTGATACCCAGCCCTTCGACGATTTCTTTTAGTTCGGCAAACACGCGTTCCGGTCCCTGCGCACGCCATTTAGTTCCTTCAACCAACGGATAGGGACAATAATAGCGACAAGGGTACGGACAGCCGCGGCTGGTTTGCAGGGTTGCAACCGGCCCGCCGAGCAAAGGATAGCGATACAAGGCGTTCGGGAGGAGATCGCGCGCGGGGAAGGGCAGTTGGTCGAGATCGTGGACGGGCTCGCCGGGCTCGAATTTGAGCACTGGCTCGGCCCCATTGGGCCCAGGCTCCAACCATGCCGTTCCGCTGCGGCTCCTATCGTGTATGAGATCGACAATGCTTAAGTCGGCTTCACCATGGATGAGCACGTCGGCTCCGCTGCGCTGCAACAAGGCCTGCAGCACAGTCTGCTCCCGCACAAGGGTTTTGCCGAACACCCTGGCTTTCGGATAGCGGCGGCGCAGTTCCGCGAGAAAAGACGCATCCTGCTCCCACGTTGGGAGGGAGGCGGTAGCGATGAACAGGTCCCAGGCTCGGTCGCCGAGTCTCTCGCATACCCCTTCGACATCCAACCGCAGCGGATCCGCATCAATCAGGTCAACCGTCTCCCCGGCTTTGCGTAGAGTCGCCGCCATGATCGCCAGATCCAATGGAGGCAGTACCATCTCGTCATTGCCGTCGAACCCCAGTCCACCGGCCATGCTCCGGCTCACCGGACGAACCGTCGACGACGGGCTGTTGATCAAGGCAATGCGCATGTCGTCACCTTGCTGGCCGCCGACACACCTCGGCCTAATGCCACCCGTTGTTCTTCCGGACCTCCTTCATGCGCCGGCGCAATCGCGCGGGCCAACCATTCGTAATCGACATCCTTCATCTTGGCCTCGTTGGGTGTTCGGCAGGACCTCTGTAGGGGTCCACAATGACCATCCCCTGTGTGTCGATCTTCTCCGCCATGCCGCTCCCCGGCGTCGGGGTAAAGAAACTCGTGCTCAGACGATCCGGTTTAATCATCCAAATCATTCGGACTGTATCTATGACTTCCGCCCGCGTCTCGATCGGCGCGCCGAACATAATGTCGGCCTAGATCTTGACGCCGAATTCTTTGCTGAGTTCTGCGGCTTTCAGACTCTCTACGATGGTCGTCCCCTCAAGTCGACGAGATCTACGGCATAGCCGTGCGCCTTTGCCGAGGCATTGATCGAGACGAGACCGTGATCGATGAAATTGGCCTCGGTCGCGGGTGTCTTTTTAAAACTATCGAATCCTGGCAGCGCAATGCCGGGAAAGATCAGTGTGACGCGCACGATCGCGCTCCTTGCCGCAGTCGGATCGCACTGAGAAGCGCCGGCAGGCCCCCGCTGGTCTGATACCAGGACAACGTCGCGGCGAGACCTCGCACAAGCGACCAGCGCGCATACTCACCGATCTGCGTTCGAAGCTTGGCATTGTCATACACCCGATGGCATTGTTCTTGGTTCCCCATCAAGATATATGCAAAATCGGGAGCAATGGGCCGGGTGGCTGGCTCGGAGCCGTCAGGCGGCATCTGAATCCGCGCCAATTGTTCGCGCAACTCGGTGAGATCGGCCAGCTTTTGCAGATAAGCTCCGATAGAAACCCGTTCTTCACCGGTGATGTTGTAGACTCCGTCCAGTTGCTTGGCCACAGCACGCATGACGCCTTCGATAAGATCGTCGATGTACAGTGGCTGGAACGTACGATGTTGAAGCAAAGGCCAGACATGGCGTATCGGGATGGCGCCGATGAGAGACATCAAACAGGGTTGGAGAAACCATGCGCTGCCCGGACCATAGATATTTCCGATCCTGAGAATCAGGCCATGTCGATTCTGCGGGTAGCTCCAATTCAGCACCAGTCCCTCCGCCTCGACTTTCGAGGCGCCATAATCCGAGACCGGCCGGCATGGAGCTTCTTCACTCAAAGGGACCTCCCGATCTGATCCCGGCCCCTGAGCTTCAATGCTGCTAGCATAGACGAAGTAGGGAACTTTGAGCGCAGTCGCCAGACTCAGCGCTCGTCGCGTACCTTCGACATTCGTGGCCCGAAGCCCCGGATTGCTGATCGAGACGTCAGCAGCCAAGTGGACGAATATCTGTGCCGGTGAAAATGTATCGGGGCTGGGGACGCCCGCGGGTGAGGACAAATCGCAAGGGATGACCTTGGCCCCTTGTCGAGCAAGTTGAACGGCGCGAGGCGATCCGACGCGCCGAGTGAGAATCGTGACCCGAGCCCCTGCGGAGAGCAATCGCGAACTGAGATGCGAGCCGATAAACCCGGCACCACCCGTGATGATAATATGGTTACTAGCCATGATCTTGATCAGGTCCATCCGTATTCCCTTCCGGTGACTTCGGATCGTCCAGATCACTCAACGGGCAAAGGAGCCGCGAGCAAAGTACGGGCCAGCCTAGGCCGGATTGGAATGAGTCATTATTTCAATGAGTTGGCGGCGACGCGTCGCCTGGAGAAGCGGGACGGCGACATAAACTAGGCAAAGACTTCTCTCCGGCAGGGAAAAACCGAGCACCAGTGAGGAGGCCTGGTCATGCTCCAGGCATGAAAGCCGATGCTCGAAGGGCTAAAGCTCTTCGAGAAGCGCCACGTTCATCGAGCCGCCCTCGTACGGTTCTTCCCGCCCCATCCCCCGCATTATCGAATGGCCTGCGGCTCAACTTTCATACAATCGGAAGCGAGTCAATTGCCCAAGTCATTCCACGCGAATCCTTGGAAGGGTGACGACCACCACGGCAACCTCTGCCGGAGCACCGATGCCGATCCGGCAAGAAGAGCAGGAAACAGGCAGGATGCGCCTGGACCGCGGGAGGCTCCGGAGGGTCGGAGCCTGTCAACGCATTGACGAGCATCAGATTGGCATGCCTGCTTCGCGACGGGCAGGCCCGCCGGAACTCGCTCCACCGTCCCGACAGTCCGGACAGTCCGGTTGGGAGCGTCCGTTGACTCCCACCCGGGGCTCGGATACAGTGCCGCCAGGTCGCCGATGAACCTGGCCCACGTGCGACGGTGTGGTGACCCTTGCCGCCGAGGGGCTTGCTGGGCAGGCCCGTCGTGCCGGCTCTCATCGCCGCAGGGACCAGGACCCGGCTCTTTTCTTAGGGAGCCCATTCAGCATGGGGGAGCCAGAACTGCTTGAGCGTCTGAGAACGGAGTTACCGCGGCTCCTGCGGGAGCATCCCGAGGTGCGGCACGAGGTGTGGGGGCTCATGCTCGAAGCCTTTCCCTCGCGTGAGGAGTTCGCCCGGCTCTTGGACGAGGTCCGGGCGCTGCGGGAAGACTTCCGCCGGCATGCCGACGAGACAGCCGCCCGCTTCGCGGCGATGGACCGCCGGTTCGAAGAGCTGCGCGCCGACATGAACCAGCGCTTCGAGGCCGTGGACCGGCGGTTCGAGGCAGTCGACCACCGGTTCGAAGCCGTGGACCGGCGGTTCGAGGCGCTCATCCGTGAACTCCGCGGAATTCGCTTAGAGGTCTCGGCCATGTCGGGCCGCCTCGGCTACGGGCTTGAGCAGATTGTTCAAGGCGTCATCGAGGAGTTCTCCGGCCAGACCTTTTCTCGGATCGAGCGCCTCATCCTCGTGGATCGCGCCGGTACGGTCTATGGCGTCCCTGGAGCCCAGGTCGAGTTCGATCTCCTGGTGAGTAACGGAACCGCTTATGTCGTCGAGGTCAAGTCCCATTTGAAGCCGGACGACGTGCTCGCCTTCCACCGCAAGACCGAGTTTGCCACGCGCGAACTGGGTCGTCCTCTGAAGAAGCTCATCATTGCCGCAAGCATGGACAGTCGTACAGAGCCCCTTTTGCGCCAGCTCAGCATTGACGCGATTGTCCGATCTCGCCTCTAGCCCGGGTTATTCACGTCGCTTCGTCACGCTGCACCCGTTGCTTTGGCCCATTGCAGTTGGCAGAGCAATGGGCGCCCCGAGCAACGGGTATCCGGGAGACGCGTTGTGTTCGACCCATTGCAGCAAGAAAAGCAATGAGTGCCCACAATCGCAGCCACGAGGGAGGGAGGCGTACCGGGTACCTGTTGCCAGGCTTCGTGCAACGGGTGGTCAGTGCGTTGACCAACTGAGGGGCGAGCACGCCGGGGACCCCTTGCTCCGGAAATGCAATGGGTGCCCAACAGCGTATCCGCGTTTGCAGTAGAAGTGTTCGTGAATAATCCGGGCTTGTCCAATCCCCTTGCAAACGGGGAGAACCAGGCGGTGGAGGCACGCGCGTTCGGGCCCGCGTCGTTCGTTCACAGGCCGGGGTCTCGAGAGTACAGTGCCTTTCGACCATCAGATCTAAGGAGCCCATCCAGCATGGCTGAATCCGATCTGCTCGAGCGATTGAGAACGGAGTTACCGCGGCTCCTGCGGGAGCATCCCGAGGTGCGGCACGAGGTGTGGGGGCTCAGGCTCGAAGCCTTTCCCTCGCGCGAGGAGTTCGCCCGGCTCTTGGACGAGGTCCGGGTGCTGCGGGAAGACTTCCGTCGGCATGCCGACGAGACAGCCGCCCGCTTCGCGGCGATGGACCGCCGGTTCGAAGAGCTGCGCGCCGACATGAACCAGCGCTTCGAGGCCGTGGACCGGCGGTTCGAAGCCGTGTTGGAGGCATTGGGGTCGCATCGCGAACAATTGGAGATCCATGGAAAACAATGGCTCTTCAGGAAATCGTGGGGGCCTGTTCTTTTTCCCTCTCCCTTGAGGGGAGAGGGGAGGGTGAGGGTGAACACCGGAGTTGGTGGGCAAGACGGTGATGCCCAGGGAGGCCCACGATGTTTCTGAACAGTCACCGCCGCATGCCGATGTCCCCCCTCACCCGCACCCTCGCCCCCGCCAAGCGGGGGCGAGGGATGTCCCGGAGTGCTCTACCCACCCAAGATCCGGAAGAGCCAAAACAATTACGGGAATTGACCCTGCATGTCTCGGCGCTGGGCGGCCGCCTGGGGGGCGGGCTCGGGCAGGTTGTGCGGAAAGTGGTGGAGGAAGTCGCCGGGCAGGCGTTTCCCACTACCGAGCGGCTGGTCTTGCGGAATGAGGCCGGCGAGGTGTTCGGCGTCACCGGCGCGGCGATCGAGTTTGACCTCTACGCACACACGGCACAGCCTATCTCGTCGAGGTCAAATCGCATCTCAAGACCACCGATGTGCTCTCGTTCCACCCCAAGGCCGCCGTTCGCCGAACGGCAACTGGAGCCGATCGGTTACCCGCCTGATCATCGCGCTCAGCATGGAACCGCAAGCCGAGGCCCTCATGCACCGGTTGGGGATCCGCTACCGGGTGCGGGCGCGGCTCGAGCCCGACTAAGCGAGCCGCCTCACTCTTCGCCACACACGGGCGGCTCCTCAGCTTGCCTTCGGGCATGGTCGCCCCCATGGCCTGTGACCCCCGTACGCCCGCGGAGAAACCTCGACGGTCGCAGACCGATGGCCCGTCGACGATCGAGCCTGGGGCGGAAGTCGGATATCCCCCTCCCGGCGAAACATCCCGCGGACGATGCGCCTGCGGCCAACGAGTCGAGTACGTCAATGACTCCCGACCCCTTATCGCTTTCGAAGCCGGATGCTGGGCAGGGTAACGACCTGCCCGGCAATCTCTGCCCGAGCCTCGATGCTGATCCGGCAAGAAGAGCCGGAAACAGGCAGGACGAGCCTGGACTGCCGGAGGCTCGGAGCCCGTCAACGTGTTGAAGAACGTCAGATGAGCCTCCACACCAGGGCCGGCCCCACAGCCCCCGGCGGCACAGTCCTAGCCGGTTGTTGAAAAGCTAGTTCGGCGCTATCGAACCGCAGGACTTCAGCCGATTACCAATCGGATCAAAAGCGCCTGCAGGATGTGCAAAAAGGCCCCCCACACAGCCGCAGCGAGGCGCCCGCTGGAGGAGGAACGAGCAGCACGCGTGTGCGCACCGGCCAGTCGGTAAGCCGGCCGTGTCTTAGGCGAGGCATACTTGAAGCACTCGTTGCTCTTCTTGCTGCAACAGGTCAACAACGTTGAGCTTCCGAGCGTCAGACCCATTGCGCTAAAAGAGCAATGGGTGCCAACAAAGTTAACGGACTTTTTCAACATCCGACTAGGACTGGTCCCCAAGATCCTGGTGGACAGCCAGTGGATCACGTATCAGCAACAACCGCACAGAACTTAATAGAACGGCTCGTCCGCAGGAATCGAGGATCGATAAAGACAAAAGCGATATTTTCAGAACACCGATCGCTCAAGTTCAGGTGGAAAAACGCCGAAAACCTTTCTGGGAGTTTTATCCGGACCCGATAGCGCGCATTATTCATGACGGTTCGTCGCCTTCACCCGTTGCTTGGCCCATTGCAGTTGGCAGAGCAGTGGGCACCCCGAGCAACGGGTATCCGGCAATCGCCAGGTGAGATAGGCACGCGGAACCCCATGAGGCCGAGGCGTACTGGCGACAGTACGTTGAAGCGACGCGGGGCAAGCCTGCCAGCCGGCACGCCGCTCAAGCGTATGCCGGCTTGTCGCAGCAGCGAATCCCGGGACCCATTGCTCCGGGAATGCAATGGGCGCCCCAGCAGAAGCGTGCATGAATACCGCGCGTTAGGCCAGCGACGCGCCCCATAACGTCCGATCCCGTTGGCACAACCGCTGATGGGCACGCTCAAGCGAATCCATATAAATCAACTGAAACCCGGCATGTTCGTCGTCGACCTGGACCGCCCATGGCTAAAGACGCCGTTCCTGTTTCATCGGCAGTACATCAAGGGGCCAAAAGAGATTCTCAAACTGAAGCACTCTGGCATCCAGCATGTGACGATCGACGTGACGAAGGGTGCGGACGTAGAGGAACACAACGCCTCCCCGCCGATCGATCGAGCAGGCCAGCACACCTCCTCGGCACACCCGTTCCCTGAAGCCAACACGCTGGAAGCCCGCAGCAAAGCACTCCGTGCCGCCCGGCAGACCTATAACGAGGCACGAGCTACGATAGACCGATTCTTCGAGGTGGCGGCCGAGGGGCAGGTGCCTGGCGCGTCCGCGCTCGTCGGCATTGTCGCCAACCTGTTGGATTGTCTCCTGGCCGATCGCGCCGCCATGCTCACACATCTGGCCCTCCGGCAAATGCGGGAGTATGATCGCGAACTTCCCGCCCATGCCCTTGAGACGGGGGTGCTCACTCTTTTATTCGCGACGACCTACGGGCTGACCGGACCGGACCTCGAAGCGGCGGGACTCGCCGCGCTGCTGCACGACATCGGTTATGTGCGCCTGCCGCGCAATCTTTTCCGGAAAGCGCATTGCTGTTCCGAGCAAGAGCGCCGGGTGATGGCACAGCACCCGCAGTTGGGCGCAACTCTGCTGAGGGAGCAGGCGAGCGTGCAAGACGTCGTTCGGCGCGCCGTCGAAGAGCATCATGAACGAATCGACGGATCCGGATTCCCCGCTGGGCTGAGCGGCCAGCGAATCTCTCTTCTCGGACAACTGGTCGGCCTCGCCGACGCCTATCAATCTCTTGTCTGTCCGAGGGGCGGAGCCCTTCCGCTGACCCCGCACCGAGCGGTCGCGCAACTCTTCGGATGGGGACAACAGGGCCTGTTCGACCACACGCTGATCGAAGCGGCCATTGCCTGCCTGGGGATTTATCCCATCGGCACCTTGGTTGAACTCAATACGGGAGAACGGGCCATCGTCGTCTCCATCAATCCGCACAACCGGCTCCGGCCGGTCGTCGCCGTCATCACGAACGTCCAGGGGCAACCGTCCCCTAATCCGGTGTACGTGGATTTGTCCACTCAGGATGCCGGCGGTCCGACCAGAACGATTGTGCAGGTCCTTAATCCCTCACGCGAGCACGTCGAGGTCGACAGGTATTTCGATCCCTCATTTACTGAGCGGTCCAGGTCATGACCTCCAAGCGCATAACTCGCCGCGCATCAACCCATCAGTCGTCTTATAACGCCGCATTCCATCACGTGCTTCTGGACGCCCTGCCAATCGGGGTCTGCCTCATCGATGGACAGGAACGCATCGTTTCCTTGAATGCGGAAGCGGGTCGGATCCTGGGAATCAGCGGGGAGTGCGCCACCGGCCGACACTTGGGCACGGTGCTGCGTTGGAGCGGTGATGCGCAGGCAGACTGCTGCGGAGGTCCGGTCATCGGCGAAGTCCTCCGGAACGGCCAAACCTCCATCAGCGGGCACGCGATTCTGCACCGGCGCGACGGGCGCGAGCGACGCGTGGAATGGCAGTGCGCACCGCTTCCGGGCCAACCGGCCCTGGTGGTTCTGACCCTACAAGATCGTTCCAGGCAAGCGGAATTAGAGCGCGATCGCGATCGACTCGCCCGCCTCGCCGAAGAAAGCCCATCTCCCGTCGTCGAGCTCGATAGGTTCGTCAGTCTGCTTTATGCCAACGCCGCCATGACCGATTTGATTGATCGCTTTGGCTATACGGAGCAGGGCTTCCCGACGGTCTTCCCGGCCGACATCGCCGCTATCGTGCAACAGTGCCTGGCCACCGGCCGATCAATCCATCACCGCGAAGTTGAATTGCCGGCCGCTTCCTATGCATGGAGTTTTTGTCCGGCCCCTTCGACGGGAACCGTGCGCGGCTTCGCCACTGACCTTACCGCGATCAGAGCGGCGGAACGAACCCTGCGGGAAATCAACCAGGAGCTCGATCGAGCACTCGTTCGCGCGCAAGAAGCGGTCAATACCAAAAACGTGTTTTTGGCCACCATGAGCCACGAACTTCGGACGCCGCTCAACGGCATCTTGGGCATAACCGAGCTGCTGCAAGATACTGCGCTTCAACCCGAGCAGCGCTCGTTTGTCGACACCATCCACCAATGCGGAGAGGCACTTTTCCGCTTGATCAATGACATCCTCGATCTGAGTAAAATCGAGGCGAACAAACTCGAGCTGGAATCCATCGACTTTCAAATCAGAGCGCTGGTCGACCAAGTACTGGCGCAGTTCGCCAAAACGGCCCAGACAAAAGGGGTCGAGCTCGCGGGCCTGGTCCATACTGCTGTGCCGGACACGCTGGTAGGAGATCCCAGCCGGCTGAGGCAAATCCTCACGAACCTGGTCGGCAACGCCGTCAAATTTACGGAGCGGGGCGAGGTGGTTCTCGAAGTGCACCTGGCGGAGCAGCACGCCCGCTACAACGGCCGGCCTATTCGTCCGGACGAGGTCCGCTTGTTCATTTCGGTTAAAGATACCGGGATCGGCATCGCTCCGGAGGCCGTCGACAAGCTGTTCCAGCCCTTCACGCAAGTTGATACCTCAACAACCCGCCGGTACGGGGGCACGGGACTGGGGCTCTCTATCAGCAAGAAACTTGTTGAATTGATGGGCGGGACCATAGGTGTGTCGAGCGAACCCGGCCGCGGGAGCACCTTCTGGTTCACGATCCGGTCGGCCAAAGCGGCACAATCCCCGGCGGCGGCATGCGCGGAGTTGGCTGGGCGGCGCGTGCTGATTGTCGATGATAATGCGACCACCCGCCGGATCCTTCATTCTCTCATCTCCTCCTGGGGTATGGCGGCCGTGCCGGCCGAAAACGCGGAGGAGGCAATCCGGCTCCTCCAACATGCGGTGGCCGACCATCAACCGTTCGACGTCGCCATCGTGGACGTCGTGATGCCGGGGGAAGACGGGATTGCCTTGACACGCCGCGTCAAGACCCTGCCCGGTTGCAGTACGCTCCCGTTGATCGCGCTAACCTCCTTGATCCAGCCTGGACAGGCCAAGGCGGCCCATGAGGCCGGCGCGTCGGCTTGTCTCACCAAACCCGTCCGACACGACCAACTCCTCCAGTGTTTACATTTCGCGTTAGGAACCTCATCACCCGCCACGCCGCTCCCCGCTGAACCACCACCGAACACGGCTGCGTCCACACCCGTCATTACCAGCGACGCCATCGGAGACTCACACCGATGCGCGCGCGTGCTCGTCGCTGAAGATAATCCGGTCAATCAGACCTTGACCGTCAAGATGCTCGAACGGTTCGGGTATTGCGCCGACGCCGTAAGCAATGGACGCGAAGCCGTCCGTGCCATTCAGCAGGCTGCTTATGACGCGATTCTCATGGATGTACAGATGCCGGAGATGGATGGCTTGGAAGCCACACGGCGAATCCGCGAGTGGGAAAGCTCGGCGGGCCTCTCCACCGGGGCCGAAGCGGATCGTTCTCCTAAGAGCTCGACCATCCGCCATATCCCGATCATCGCGATCACCGCGAACGCCATGCCGGGAGATCGCGATCGCTGCCTGGCCGCCGGCGCAGATGATTACCTGGCCAAACCGATCAAGACCGATGACCTCAGGGCAGCTCTCAAACGCTGGCTTCCGTCCGCACAAACCCGCGAGACGGACAGAAGAGCGCCCCCCGCCGTGGTGGCCGCCGCAGAGGACAATTCGTCGAGCGTCTTCGATCCCCACGCTATGCTCGGCAACATTGACGGGGATGCCGAACTGCAGCAGGACTTAATCCGCCTCTATTTAAGCAGCTATCAGTCTGCCATCGACCGTGCGAACCAAGCCCTCGCCCAGCAGAACCGCAGGCAACTCGAGCATGTGGCCCACTCGTTGAAAGGCACCGCCGGCAACCTCTGCGCGCGAGAACTCACCCAGGCGGCTGGCCGCCTCGAGGTGTTCTGCCGGATGGGCAGTCCCGACGAGCTCCGGCAGGGATTCGAGGCGTTGAAACGGGAGGCCGTTCGTCTCGCCGAGGTCCTGGAGCGTTATCAGACTCGCGAGTCCTCCCCTCGGCAGTAGCCGGTTCTCAAGGGATGTCAGAATGACCTCACACTGCTCGTTGCGTTGCACGGCGGCGAGCGAGTCGTTACTCTGGCGCCGCTCCTCGGAGCCAGGCCATGTTTCAGCGGCACCGTGATGTCTTAGTCGAGATTGGGGCGAAGTTGGCCGATCACCCATCGGTGCTGCAAGCCATCGCCTATGGATCCAAAATTGGGGGAGAGGAACGCGCGCTGATTCGGACTTCGATACTCTCGTTGGCGTGGCAGAGAAGGACCCTGAGATCGAGGACGCGCTTCGAGACCTGTTTTACCGGTACGAACTGGAGAGCGGGCGGTCCGTTTCGGTGGCGATCCTGACGCGGCCGGATGTTGCCACGAACGAACCGCTTGGCAGCCCCTTCTTCAAGGCCGTCAGATCGGAGGGGGTCGCGTTTTATGGCGTCGCATCAAGAGGAGAAACGCGCCCTTTCGCTGGACCGCCTGGACAAAGCTGACCGGTTGCTCGCGGTCGCCGGGTTCCTGCTGGAACAAAGCCGGTGGGAGCCGGCCGTGCAACGGAGCTATGATGCCGCGCCGAGCGCCGGACGCGCGATCCTCGTCCTCGTCGGCGGGGCCCCCTGGACTCACAAGGGTGTCATGACCATGGTGAATCGGAGACTCGTGCCGGGAGGCTGCCTGTCGAAGGAATATGGACGATGGTTTCGCGATCTCTTCTGAAAATAGGCGTGGGGCAGAGGCCCGAGGCTGGAGTCGCTTCCCCCTCGCCCCGAGCCGCTCGTCTCTCGTCCAGCCTTGATGTTCATCACGCGTGGGACTGGCATGAAAATAGCCGTCGGCGATCAGCCTTCAGTTCACCCCCGCCCCTACCCTGCCGAATGAGTACGGCAGGTACGCCCTTTACGCTCGAGCGGCGTCACTCGGCCGTTTCGTCCAGCACGAGCTCGGGGTTCAGCCCAACCCGGTCAGGACCGACCACCGTTTCGATCCGCCGGATCGGCTTGCGACTCTGTGCGGCTAAGTCAAGCGGCTTCGGTCTGGCTATCGTGCGACCATCGGTATCTTTCACAAGCAGTACGGTTGGCATTAACGGCGCATGCCGGTTGATTCGGCTGACGACCGCGAGTTCACCTGTATTCAAGGCCACGCACGACCCGACCGGATATACCCCGATGCACTGAATGAATCGTTGCACGAGCGTCGAGTCGAGATGCCCGCTCTGCCCGAGGCCATAGAGAATTTGGAGCGCTTCATGCGGCGTCTTTGCCTTGTGATACACGCGATCACTGGTAACGGCGTCATAGATATCCACGACGCTGGAGATCAGACCGAAGAGGCTGAGATCCTTCTGTGTTCGGCCGAAGGGATAACCTGTCCCGTCCACACGCTCGTGATGTTCGAGCGCAGGCCGGACGATCTCGTCCTTCACCCCTGTCGTCCGGGATAGTATCTCCGCGCCCCGGAGGGCATGTTGCTTCACGATTTCGTATTCGTCAGGATCGAGCCGGCCCGGCTTGTTCAACACTTCCAAGGGTACCTTCGTCTTCCCGATATCGTGCAGCAGGCTGCCGATGCCGAGTTGCTGCAGCGCCGTGCGGTCCATGTCCAGCTTACGTCCCAGCGCCAGCGCGAGAATGGAGGTGTTGACCGAGTGAAAAAACGTGTACTCATCGAAGCTCTTCAGCCGAGACAGACTGGCCAAGGCATCTTCATTGCGGAGGATGCTGTCCGCCATTTCGGCCACGACCCGATTCACGGCATCGGCATTGATTTCTCGCCCCATTCGAACATCGTGCATCGCTTGCTCGACGATCCGTTTCGCTTCCCGGTATACCTGGCGCGCGATCGGCAATTCCTCTTCGAAAGAGGTCACCGGGGGAGAGGGCTGAGAGTTGGCGTGCACCTCGGCCGGCCGACCAGCCAACGAGCCGGAAGTTGCCATCTCCGGATCACTCGCGCACGTGCCCTCCGCTCCTTCGTGAACCTCGACCTCGACGACACGCACGCCGCAAGCCTTCAACGTGTCGATCTGCTTCTGCGCGGTGACACGCATGCGATGGCGCACAAACGGCGTTTCCAACCAGGATCGATCAAGCGCGAGAATCCGCATTCCGACGGTGAGCTGCTCGATCGGAATGCGTTTTCGGCGGGCGGAAGGATTCGGTTGGGGGTGACTCATTGGATCCTGTGACTACCTGTTCGGCGACACCGTGCAGCTCGATCGTACCTTTCCCAGTTACCGACGTTGCTCTCAACAAACATAGGAGGTCGCTGATGCCGCCGTCGGCTCGTGGCGGGAAAGCATGTGGACCCACTGTGATCGTCAGGATCGATCACGTCCCAACGCCCAACACGGCATCGGAATATCCAGGCGAAACTTGAACCCCGGGGTTGGCGGCAAGGCCGCCTAACTCGGACAGGAGACAAGAGAAGGCGGTCTCCCGGCCATCGACTGCGATGGGTGCGAGGGAAACAGCGGATAACGGATGGGCCATTCTTCGTGAAGAATCACTTGCTTGGCCATGCGGGTTCGATGATTGACGATGACCGGACCTCGCAGGTTGGCCGTCATCCGAATCGGATCATCGGATGGGACGGTGAGGACGACGAACATGAGGAGATCGTCCTCTTTCAGGCAGCCTAAGTCGGGAAGGCAATCTCGAGCAACGGACACTCGGTAGTCCGGCTTAAACACGGCCGGATCCATAATAACGAACGCCAACGCCCCATCATCCACGCTTTGCAGCCACTTAAACGGCACTTGACGATCGTGATCGAGAATCAGAAATCGGGTCGCCTCGGGGAAGCCGATGAGGCCGGACGGAAAGGTAAGAACCATGTCGTCTCGGTATTCGATGTCGCCGAAGCGGGTGGTCGTGACCTTCATAGACCCTCAGGCTGAGGCTCGGGTTGAAACTCCGTTTGGGATTCGACCCGCCTCCTGACGCTTAAATGCTTCACCGCCTCTAGCGAATTGAGGCTCGCGACAGCGGCTCGCTGATTCTCGTCAAGGATGCGGGCATACACTTCGTCACGGTGAATCTGAACCGTCGACGGGGCCTCGACGCCCAGCCTGACCTGCCTGCCCTTGACATCCAGGACGACCAGCCGGATATCGGAGCCAACGATGATCCCTTCTCCTGCCTTGCGCGTCAGGACCAGCATGATCGCCCTCCCTGGCCCATGCGTCCGATCCGCCTCGGGATCCGCCTGCTTGATGGCTGGTTCGCAATTCAGTGCACGGTTATCTGAGAAATGTGACCAGAGAGCTTTCAAACAGACGGCTGGCCGCCTCCGCCGCCGCCTGAATGGCAACCTGTTGCCGTGCAAGATCCGCCACGGCCTGGGCCAGATCCACATCCTCCTGTCGCGAGAGGACCGTGGTCAACACATCCCTCACCTGCCCCAGCATCATCGACGTGCTCTCCGCCCGGTTCGCCATTGCGCCAATCCGCCCCTGCGCGTCGGCGACTTGCGCGAGCGCATCATCCATGGCGGCGATCCCGGCCTCAATGCCGGCGCCATCGTTGCTCTCCAGGGCGGAGAGCAAATCCCTGATCGCGTCGAACACGTTGACCCTGGGACCAGTAAAGATCTCGTCGCCGGGTACCGTCACCTGGATCGTCTGGCTTGTGCCCACCTGAATCGATTGTCTCTCATTGTTGCCTTGATACGTCACGGCATCTCCGACTCCTAGGACGAACGGCAAAAGATCGGTTTTCGTCCCGGCAAACAGAGTTTGGCCGTCGATCTCGGAATTCGCCAGCTGGACAAGCTGCCTATGAAGCTGGCGCACCTCTTGTGCAACATGGCTGCGGTCGCCGGCGGTCTTCGTGTCGCTCCGTGCGCCAACGGCCAGTTCCTTAATGCGGCCGAGCAGTGTGCTGACCTGGACGAGCGCTCCATCAGCCGCATCCAAGCGCGCAGAGGCAAACTGGATATTGCGGAGATATTGTTCAGCTTCGGCGAGGCTGGCCTTTCCAACAATAATTCGGCTGAACGCGGCCGGATCATCGGACGGCTTCGCGACCCGCTGTTGCGATGAGATGCGCTCCTGTGCGATCAATAATTGCTCTCGAGCCCGCTGCATGTTTCCTAAGACGACCCCGACGATCTGCTGATCGGCCACTCTCATGATCATCCCTCATGACGGTTCATGGCGGATCGCCACCGGCGCGTGCCCCCCGTCTCCACTTGCGCCTATCGCTTGAGCTCCAAGATCGTCCGCATCAACTCGTCCGTGAGCACGATCAAGCGGGAGGCGGCTTCGAACGCCCGCTGGTACTTGATCATATTCACCATTTCTTCATCCAGAGAAACGGCGGATGCTTCGGCTCTGTGGGCCTCAAGCTGCTCGTGCACGATCTGCTGCGCGGTCAGATCACGCTCCGCAGCTTGCGCGACGGTGCCCAGATTGGCCGCCGTCGTGCTGTAATAGCGGCTCAAGGTCGCATCCCCCAGCGCCGACAGAGACAGGTTCTTGAGCGCAGCCAGTGCCAACGCATTCGCATTATTGCCCGGGATGCCGGTCGCGGTGTCCGAGGCAGCGATCGCCCGCGGATCGGTGATGGCAACCGATATCGTTGCCGCCGTCAGACCGGTCGGCGAGAAGAAGTCTTGCCCTGTGCTCCCATCCAAGCCGTAGCCAGCCCTGTGCCGCTGGTTCACCTCGGTGACCAGCGTGCCGGCCAGCGTGTCGAGCGCGGTGAGCAGATCAGGAATGTTCGAATCGCGAACGTCCAGCAGCCCTCTCAATCGGCCGCTTGAAATGACCGGTGCGATGGTCACCAGCGTCCCGCCCACGTCCTCATAGTGGACATCGAGCAGCCCGTTGTTTCCAGGCGACGCCGTCCCCACTAATCGGCGGGCGTCTCCCTTTTCAACGAGCGCCTGCCCTCGCCCGACAAAGACGGTTACTTGCCCGGTGGCATCCTCGATGACCGAGACCTCGATCCGCTCAGCCAATTCATTGAGCAGCCGTCCGCGCTGGTCCCGCAAGTCATTCGCCCGCTGCCCGGCGGTCTCAGCCAAATTGATCTCCGTGTTCAACTCCGCAATCTGCGAGGCCAGAGTGTTAATCTCGGCAATGGTCTGGCCGACCTGAGCATCAAGCGCCTGCCGTTGCGCATGCAGATCCGACGCCGCTTGGTTGAAGCGAGCCGCGAGCGTTGCGGCCTTCGAGAGCAGCACCGACCGGGCCGTCACATCCGACGGATTCGTCGCGACGTCCTGAACGGCGTTGAAGAACTCGTTCAGGCTCGCGCCGATGCCGAGGTCGTTGGCATCGCCGAAGAGGCCTTGAACAACAGCGAGACTATCTCTGGAGGCTTGAAATCGACCGAGGTGCTCACGGGAGGCCAGCAGTTGGCGCTCGACGAAGGTGTTCAGGGCACGGCGGATCTCGGTCGCCTGCACGCCGGTGCCGATCTGGCCGGGACGGCCGTCCTGCGCAATCGCTTCGGAGAGGATCGCTTCCTGCCGTGAATAGCCGGGGGTCTGCACATTGGCGACGTTCTGCCCGGTGACGGCGAGGGCGCGCTGAAAGGCGAAGAGCGCCGACGTGCCGATCCCGAACAGACTCGTGATCCCCGACATGCTCACCCTTTCCGTTCAATCAGCCCTCCGCCTCCTGCGGCAGGCTGAAGTCTCCCCGAGTGCGCGTACAGCGTGGTGCGCCCTTCTCTCCTTTGTAACAGGCTGAGGCCTTGATGGAGAAAATCAAGCGACCACGCAATGAGCCCGCCCGTGAACCGATTCCCCTCTCCCACTGCGGTGACTGTCGCCTCAAGCCGGCGGCGCAGATGCCGCAGCAGGTTCGCCTCTTCTCCTCCGATTCTACGCGCAATGTCCTCGAGGGTCAGCGTTTCCGGAGGAACAGCCCACTGGCGGGCCAATTGTCCGATCAGGGCAGAGCGTCGCTCATCAAGGGCTCGCAGGTCGTCCAGCAACCGGACCTTCTCTACGAGAAGGCCGTCGAATTCCTTCAAGGCCAGCGTCTTGAGGCTCGCGTGCTCTCGCGTCAGCAGTTCAAGCAGAGCTCGAGCGCGATCCTGTATCCGTTGCAGCAGGTCGATCAGTTCGCCGATGAAGCACGCTGGTGGCGATGAAGGAGTCGGCATCCGGACCCCGTTTACGCGCTCGGCCGATTCGGATCAGCATCCTCTGGAAAAGGCGCCGACGCACCCTTCGTTCTGCAAGAGAACAGGATCACAGAACAGTCTCCGTCAGCACGTTGCGAATCAAGGCATCGGCTGTGCGCCGCCCGCTGACATCGTACGTCCCCGCCTCGATTGCCTGGCGAAGACGTTCGATGTGTTCCTCTCGGGATAAAGCGGTCTGCTGCACCAATGACTTGATCTGCTGGATCTCCTTGGCGCGCTGGGAAATGCGTATCTGATCGGTTTGCAGACCGGACGGCGTGGTTTTTGGGGTTCCCGTCCGCTCGGACTCGTGCACTCCTAGGAGAAATGCTGCCAGCTCTCGAGCGTTGTTTTGTCCTGAAATTTCCATCGCTTGGCTCCTTGTTCGCCGGCTGAACGCTCTAAGTCCGTCCCAACGCGCCGATGGCCTCCGGCTGTGCCCTTTATCGGCCGCACAGGCACAAACTTGAGCACGTCTTAGGCACCGGGATAGCCTCGCTCTTTCAAATGGTTCTCCATGATGGTCGCAAGCCCGATGCCTCCAGCCTGTGCGGCCAGCCGTCCGATTTCTTGATCGTAGAAGCTGTAAAATTGCGCTCCCGCCTTATTTTCAATGAACCCCTTGGGAACGGTGTCTCTCATCACTTTCAAGAGATACGCCAGAAAATAACCCTCGAATTCCTGTGCGGCCTTGCGAAGCTCCTCCCCGGACACGGTAAGTTGTTGAAGTCGGCGGGATATGGTCTGAGCCAACCGGCCAGCCTGCTGAATAGGCAAGTCGGCGAGTTGGTCGCTAGCGGTGCTTGATAAAGGCGGCGGCGTGATCTCCATGTGACCGTCCCTCGCTAGATGATCTCGAGGCCGGCTTGCAGGGCTCCGGCCGCCTTCAAGGCCGACAGAATGGCCACCAAGTCTCTGGGCGTCACGCCCACGGCGTTTAAGGCCCGAACGACCTCGCCCAACGTCACCGTTTCATCCACGACCATTAAGCGAGATTCCTGCTCTTTCACCTCCGTCTGGACATCCGGCGTCACGACCGTCTGCCCCCCGGTCGATCCAATCACCGGAGCGGGCGGCTGAGAGACATTCAAATTGGTTTTAACCGAGATTGTGAGATTGCCATGGGAGATCGCGCAGGTGGCCAGGCGAACATGCTCGCCGAGGACAACCGTGCCGGTTCGCTCGTTGATCACCACCTTGGCCGGCACGTCCACCGCGACATCCAGCCCTTCAAGGGTCGCGATATATTGCACCACCCGACCGCGAAATTCCTGCGGAATGGAGGCCCGAACCTGCCCGGCGTTGACGGGGACGGCCGTCCCCGCTCCGAACACCCCGTTGATCGCGTCGGCGATGCGCAGCGCGGTCGTGAAATCGGCCTGCCGCAGCAGGATCAGCACCGAATCCCACGCGTCCAGATCGACCACGACTTCTTTTTCCACGATCGCGCCGCCGGGGACCCTGCCGGCCGCCTGATGATTCTTGGTCACCGTGCTGCCGCCCGGACCCCCGATACCCCCGAGAAAGCCGCCGATGGAAATCGGGCCCTGCGCGACGGCGTAGACCTGTTGATTCGGCGCTTTCAGCGGCGTCAACAGCAACGTCCCCCCTTGCAGGCTTTTCGCGTTCGCCATGGAGGAGACCACCGCGTCCACTGTCATCCCCGGCTTGGCGAACGGCGGCAATTTGGCGGTCACCATCACCGACGCGATATTGCGCGTCAGCAGCATGATCGGATCAATCACGAGATTGATGCCCATTTTGTTCAGCATGGACATCATGGCTTGCACGGTGAACTGCCCGCCGATGACCTGGTCGCCGGTTCGATCGAGTCCCACCACCAAGCCGTACCCGATCAATTGGTTCTCCCGCACGCCCTCGAACGTCGCAACATCCTTGATGCGCGCCGCCTCCGCAGAATGGAAGGTAAAAGGCAAAAGTCCCAGGGCCACAATAATGGGAACCGACAAACTAGTCGCCCATGGAAGGGTCTTCCTCTTTGCCGCCCGTGCCCCCCGCATGTCCTTCTTCCTCCGCCTTCCGATTTCCGCCGTTTACCTCGCGCCTTCCGCTTTTTGCCTTGTGGTGTTTTCTTTCTGCTAAAACGGATAAATCCAGTCCAAGATCCGGACAAACCACCCGGGCCGCTGCACGTCGTCCACCACCCCGAGCCCCGAGTACTCGATTCTCGCGTCGGCGATCGCCGTCGAGAGCACGGTGTTTTTGGTATCGACATCCACGCGGCGCACGACTCCGCTCAGCGTCATCACCTGCCGCTCGCTGTTGATGGTCACCTCGCGCCGCCCTTCGATCCGGAGATCGCCGTTGGGCAGTACTTCCGTGACCATCGCCGACATCGTCCCGGTCAGGGTGTCGGCCCGACTCGTCGCCCCTTTCCCGTTGAATTTATTCTTGGCGCTCGCATCGATGGCGAGTCCCCGCTGGACCTCCGCCCCCAACCGGACGCCCGGGATTCCGATCGTGCCCACCGCGCCGCCGTCGACGCCGTTGGAGAGCGTGGACTCCCGCTCCGCTTTCGTATCGGCGCTCTTCGACCCGCTGTGCTTCTCCACGATCTTGACGGTCAGGATATCCCCCACCCGCATCGCGCGGAGATCTTCGTACAGATAGGCGCGGCCGTTCTCTTCCTGCCACAGCGACCCGACGGTCTTCGGCGGTGGAATCGGCGGGACCGCCACGGTCGAGCTGATCGGCTTCGAGCTGCAGCCCGCCGCCAGCATGGCCGGCATCAGGAAACCGATGCCCGACCACAGCCGACACGCCCGGAAGGCGCAACAGAACAGGTCTCGAACGCCGCTGGGTCTCGGTTGCTTGGCTGCTTGCATCGACTGCCGTGCCGCACCCTTCACTCAAAACTCCACACGCACCACACCGGGTCCGACGACCTGTGCCCGCACGTCTTTTCCGGAATCCTGGTTCGTCACCGTCACGAACTGCCCGATCTGGCCCATTGCCTTGGTAATCCCCGCAGCCTGAATCAGGAGTCCTCCCCGCCGGGCCTCGATAGTGACGCGCTCTCCTTTTCGCACCAGATATGGCTGACCAAGAGACGAGGTCGGAATCGGCGTCTGCGGGCGAATCGGCCTGACGGCGCGCTTGCCGATCGCGTCGCCCGGGTCGGTGACCACATCCTGAAAAGCCCCGGGAATCCTCATTCGGACCACGGCGACATCGTCCCGCCCGATCACCTCGTCCTGTTTGATGAGCCGTGTCGTCGCCGCCAGATCAGCAAACGCCGTCACCTCCGCCGTCGCTTTAATGACCTCCACCGGACGTGCATTCACCAGAAGGGTCACATCGAAACGCTGCCGGCCGTATCCGGCCTCGACCTCCGAGGCCGTCACACGTATCGTCAACGGTCCGGCCTTCACCGGCACGGGGTCCTGGGGATCAAGGAGACGCACGGCCACCTCCTCGATCGGTTTCGCGATCCGCCCTTCCAGGTAGCGCCGAATGGCCGCCTCGATCCGGTCGGCCGTGACGTGTTCAGTCCGCATACGGCCTGCCATCTTGGTCCCGCCGCTCGCACCCGCCCATGTTGAAGGCGGAGCGAGCAGCACGCCGACGACCAGCAGCACGATGATTCTTCGCACCATCGGCTTCTTCGCCTCTTCTCGCTTCGTTCGTTCCGTTCCGCCTCGTCTGCCTTATCGTCTGAGATTATTGGCGATGCCCATCATATCGTCGGCCGCCTGAATGGCTTTGGAATTGATCTCGTAGCTCCGTTGCGCAATGATCATGTTGACCATCTCCTCCGCCAGATTCACATTGGAGCTTTCAAGAAAACCCTGCTGAATCGTCCCAAAGCCGCTGGCAAAACCCGGCACGCCTTGAATCGGCGGTCCCGACGCAAAACTATCGAGGAACAGATTGTTTCCGAAGGCGACAAGCCCGGACGGGTTGTCGAATCGCACGAGCTGAATTTGCCCCACTTGCGTAGCTTGCGTGACTCCGGGCATCAGCACCGAGACCGTGCCGTCTTGGCCGACATCGATTTTCAACGCGCCCGAGGGGATGGTAATCACGGGGTTCAGGAGATCGCCGTCGCCCGTGACGAGGTTCCCCGCGTTGTCGCGCTTGAACGATCCGTTCCGGGTGTACATGATCGTCCCGTCCGGCCGAGATACTTGAAAGAAGCCCGGGCCATCGATCGCGAGATCGAGGTCGTTGCCGGTCTGCCGCAAATTGCCCTGGATCCATTCCTTGGCTACCGTCACGGGGCGCACACCGGCTCCGATCTGGACGCCAACGGGAAAAATCCCGATGTTCGATGCATTGGTCCCGGGCAAGCGTTGAACCTGGTAGAGCAGATCGGCGAACTCGGCCCGGCTCCGTTTAAACGCGTTCGTATTGACGTTCGCCAAATTGTGTGCAATCGTATCGACATTTATCTGCTGCGCGGTCATCCCTGTCGCCGCGGTCCACATCGCTCTGATCATCGTTCCCTCCGGTCACGCCACTCTCCCCACATCCTGCACCGCCAGTTCCGTCATTCGATCAAACGTCTGGATCAGCTTTTGAGCCGACTCATACATGCGCATGCTCTGGATCATGTTGACCATCTCTCCCACGGCGTTTACGTTGGACTCTTCGAGCGAGCCGGAGTGGATCACGGCCTCTCTGACCGGCTTGGGATTGCGGCCCGCAAAGAGGCCGTCCTCTACCTTTTGTAGGCTCTCATCCGTCGGAAACTCAACCACCTTGATGACACCAGCCCGCTGGCCGTTGACCTCGATGACTCCGCGTGGATCGATCCGGACCTCCCCCGGCGGCAAGGTAAGTTCGCCGTTTTGCCCCATGACGGGAAAGCCTAACTCCGTTACCAGACGACGCCGCCCGTCGAGGTGGAAGATACCGTTGCGGGTGTAACGCACGCCTTGCGGCGTGCTAATTTCGAAAAATCCATTGCCCACGATCGCAAGATCGAGCGGGTTGCCGGTCACCCGAAGACGTCCTGGCTCGAAGCCCGTCCGCAATCCCGGCAGGTCGACAAAGACCCGCTCCGCGGCCCCAGCCGGACGAAAATCGGAGAGTCTCGGTAACGGCGCCATCGCGACGGATCGAGCCAGAATCGATCTGAACACCGCCGCATCGTGTTTGAAGCCGACGGTGTTCACGTTTGCGATATTATTGGCGACAATCTGGACCTGCCGCTCCTGCGCCAACGCTCCGGAGAGAATAGGATAGATGCCTCTGTTCATAGGCCACCCTCACCTGCGTTCAGCGTGCTTAAGCAACCAAGATGCCACGACCAGGAAGGGGATGGAGACGCGATCGGCGCAGAAAAGACAGGAACTTGTTTCCTCCATACCGCGATTCCTTCATTCCGCCCGCGGCATCTTCTGCAGGAAGAGGAAGAATTTGCCGGGCGTCGGCGATCCGATAGGCGAGAACCACACCGCCGCATTGCCTGGAGCGCGCCATCTCGCTCGCCAACCAATCTTCAGATAGGGTCTACCTCAAAGACTGGAGTTTCGCTCTGAGACGCAGGATGGCTTTCGTGTGAATTTGGCACACGCGAGACTCCGTCACGTTGAGGATTCGCCCGATCTCTTTCATCGTCAGTTCTTCCACATAGTACAGGGTCAAGACCAATCGGTCCTTTTCCGGCAATTCTTCGATGGCCTTGGCTAACCGCTCGCGGATATGTCCACTGACAACCTGCGACAGTGGATCGGGATGCTCGGTATCGACCAGCATGCGAAGAATGCGGTGCCCGTCCGCCTCCTGAACGCCCAGGTCGTCAAGGCTCAGCAGCACCGCACCTTGGGCGCTGGTGAGATACTCCGACAGTTCGGCGAGCGACAGATTGAGCGCTTCCGCCAGTTCTTCGTCCGTCGGGGGCCGCCCGTACCGCTTCATCAGCTCGGCATGGGCTTTCTCAAGCAGGCCGATGCGCTCGTGCGTGGATCGTGGGATCCAGTCCATCGACCGTATCTCATCGAGCATCGCCCCGCGGATGCGGAATTCCGCGTAGGTTTTGAATTTGGCTTCGCGGCCGGGATCGTATTTCGTCATGGCGTCCATCAGGCCGATAACGCCGGCCGAGATTAAATCATCCGCATCCAGATGCGCCGGCAGCCGGAATGCCAGACGATGGGCGATGGCCTTGATCACGGGCGCGAATTCACGGATGATGCGCTCCTTTTCCGCATCCTGCCATGCGCCACACTCCCCGCGCGGTGCCTCGGCCGTGCGATACATCCTCGGTTCCTTCATCGGATCACAGTTCAACGCCGACTCGTGAACAGACCCCATGACCCCGGTGGCCGTAACGGCGGTGACCGGTAGCCTGCAGTCCGGTCAGGCCTGCTCAACCAAACGCTGCCAGAAGAATTGGACGCCGCCTTTCGGGAAGCGGGCTAATTCCCAGGCCGCGACGGTTTTCGCCAGTTGTTGAAATCCGCGGCTGGACGGCGCGTGCGGGAACAGTTCCACTACGGGCCGCTGCTGACGCACCGCAAGCGGCACATAGTCGTCGCTCAGGATCACACCCGCATAGTCGATCGACACGTTGAGAAAACGGTCGGCGACGCGGCCGATCTTGCGGTAGACTTCGATGCCCTCCTGAGGATTTCGCGCCAAGTTCACCAAGAGGCGGAAACGGGTTTCGCGATGCCGCTGTGACAGCACTTTCATCAGCGCATAGGCGTCGGCGATCGATGTCGGCTCCGGAGCAACCACCACGACAATCTCCTGTGCGGCAACGGCGAAGAACAGCACGTTCGATGAAATCCCGGCTCCGGTATCGATGAGCAGGAGATCGATCGCCCGACCGAGCTGGTCCAATTCATTTTGCAGGATCAGCCGTTCCCGGTCGCTCAGCGCCGTAAGCTCGTGCACGCCGGAGCTCGCCGGAAGGACGGTGATCCCGCCGGGGCCGGGCAGAATGATCTCCGACAGCCGTTTCTCTCCGGCGAAGACGTGCTCCAAGGTGTATTGGGGCATCAAGCCGAGAAGCACATCCAGATTGCCGAGTCCCAGATCCGCATCAAGGACCAACACCCGTTTGCCGGCTTGCGAAAGAGCGACCGCCAGGTTGGCCACCACATTGGTTTTTCCGACCCCGCCTTTCCCGCTGGTCACGGCGATGACCTGCAGAGGCGCACGGCACTCCGCCTGCTCGCCGATCCATGCTCGCAACGTTGTCGCCTGATCCATGACCATCCTCCTTCCCCACGTCTCGTCATTCCTAGGCGGCACGCGATCGGTGTCGGCCGTCACCCCTCACCTTTACGGGGTTCGCCCGCGCTCCGTCCCGCCCGCGTGAAGGCCGGCTGCCGCACATCGTCTCCCAGCACCAGCGCCGCAACGAGCTCCGGCCGTACGACTTCGAGGTCCTCCGGCACGCGCTGCCCCGTGCTGAAATACGACAGCGCCAGACCGGTTCGACACCCGAGGTCGAAGAGGCCGCCGAAGCTCGTGGTTTCGTCCAGCTTCGTAAACAACAGCCGGCTGATCGGAATCCCGGCATAGGAAGTGACGCCGTCTCTGAGATCCCGCTCGCGAGTCGCCGCCGACAGCACGAGATGCACTTCGCACGGAGGGTCCAGAGTGATCATTTCCTTGAGCTCCTCCATGCCTGCCGCATCTCTCGGACTTCTGCCCGCCGTGTCGATCAGAATCAAGTCGGCCTGGCTCTGCCGGCGAATACATTCCGCCGCCTCTCGCCTGGTCAGCGCGACATCCACCGTGAGCCCGATCAGGTGCGCGTACATTCTGAGTTGCTCGACGGCTGCCAGCCGGTACGTGTCGAGCGTGATCAAGGCCACCTTCCGTCGCTCCTGAAGCCGGTAATGAGCCGCCAATTTGGCGATCGTGGTCGTTTTTCCAACCCCGGTCGGGCCGACGAAGATGACCGTTTTCCTTCGCTCGTCCGGCTGCAAGAGCGGCCCGGCGACATGCACATGGTCCGCGAGCACCCGAGACAGAACCTGGCGGACGGCGGCGGGAGACGCCAGCGACGACTCTTCAAGTCGTTGCCGTACCTCTTCGACCATGCGTTCTGCCGTGGCGCACGTGAGGCCCGCGCCGATCAGATCCTGACACCAGCTCGAGAGGATGTCGGTCAGGTCCAGTCGTTTGTTTCGCTCAAGACGTGCGGGGGCTTCAGTGAGGATTCGGCGGATGTCTCTCAACTCGTTCAGGATCTCCCGCCATTCAACCGGCGTGTGTCTCGCCGGCTCTGGATCCTTCGACGGCATCGGATCCGACCGCTCGAAGGTCGCCCCCTCTTGCACTGAGGGGCGCTTAAGCGAGAGCCGCAGGAGATCGTCAAAACCGTGCTCGCCGCTCGGACTGCGCCGGCTTCCCGACGCTCGGTCCTTGCCGATGTTCCCCGGATCGATCGCCGCCGCCACCTCGATCATCGATCGGCCGAACATTCCGAACAGACGCCCGCCATGCCGGACCCGCTTTGTCGAGAGGATCACCGCCTCAGGACCCAGCTCCGTTTTGATCGCCCGCAGGGCCTCTTGCATCGTCAAGGCCCGAAATGTCTTGATCTTCATACCGCTTCCTCCTGGTTTCCTTAGGCCATGTCCTCGCCGAATCGGATCGTCTCATAGGCCGTGATCTTGGCTGCCGCATCGATCTCGCTGAGCGCCAGCACCGGGACCGAGTGCAGAACCCGATCAGTCAACCGGCGCAAATGGCGCCGAAGCGCCGGCGAACACAGAATGACCGGTTGCATCCCGCGCCCGGCGATCCTCTCGGCAGCCTGCTTCAGGCTGTTCAACAATCGTTGTGCAACCCCGGGGTCAATCGCCCCCTGCGTGCCCTGGGCGGCCGAACTCACCTGCTCCAGCAGCGTACGATCCAGGCGAGGGTCGAGATTGATCACGGGCAGGATGCCGTCCGGACCGAGATACTGCCGGGTGATCGTTCTCGCCAGCGCCTGCCGCGCCGCCTCGGTCAACAGGTCGGGATCTTTCGTCGCCGCAGCGTGATCGGCGACCGCTTCAAGGATGGTGCGGAGGTCGCGGATTGGGACGCCTTCTCGAAGGAGATTAGAGAGGATGCGGACCACGGCGCCGAGCGGAAGCAAGGCGGGGACGACCTCTTCCACCAGTTTGGGATGGGATTTGGCCAGTTCGTCGAGCAGCCCCTGTACTTCTTGCCGTCCCAGGAGTTCATGCGCATGGCGTTTGATGATCTCGGACAGATGGGTCACGATCGCCGCGCTTCCTTCGACCACGGTAAAACCGGCCATCTGCGCCTGATCCCGAGCCGACTCGGGCACCCAGAGCGCCGGAAGGCCGAACGCCGGCTCTTTGGTGGGAATCCCCTGGACGGCGGTCTTCTGAGCCGTTCCTGGATCGATGGCCAGAACATGCCCGGGCCAAATTTCCGCTCGGACCAACTCCACGCCTTTCAACAACACGGCATAGTCGTTCGGCCGAAGCTGCAGGTTATCCCGAATATGAATGGGAGGGACCAGGAATCCCATCTCCGATGCGATCTGGCGCCGGAGCCCCTTGATGCGATCCAGCAACGTCCCGCCCTGATCGCTTTCGACGAGGCCGATCAATCCGTAGCCGACCTGCACCTCCATAAGATCCAGCGGCGCCACCTCTTGAACCGGATCGACGGGTTTGAGAGCTGCGGCCGCAGGCGTCTGCGCCGCGGCATGCTCTCGCACGTGCTTGTGCACTTCATACGCCAACCACCCCACCAACGCTCCGAGCCCCATGAACGCCAGATGCGGGAGACCCGGCATCAGCCCGAGCCCGAGCAAGATGACGGCCGCGGTCCCCAGCACCTTCGGCGAGATCAGGATTTGACTGGCAATCTCCCGCCCCAAATTCATCTCGGAGGCCGCGCGCGTGACCACGACGCCGGCCGCCGTCGACACGATCAGCGCCGGCACCTGGGCGACCAGCCCCTCGCCGATCGTCAGCAAGGTGTAGTTTTGGAGCGCCGCCGTCAGGCTCATCCCCTGCTGCAGCACACCGATGGTCAGGCCGCCGATGATGTTCACAAGGATGATGATCACCGCGGCGATCGCGTCGCCCCGGACGAACTTGCTGGCGCCGTCCATCGCGCCGTAAAAGTCGGCCTCCTCGGCGATCTCCCGCCGCCGCCGGCGAGCCTCGGCCTCGTTGATCAAACCGGCGTTCAGATCGGCGTCGATGCTCATCTGCTTGCCGGGCATGGCGTCCAACGTAAAGCGCGCCGCCACTTCCGCGATGCGCCCTGCTCCCTTCGTCACGACGACGAAGTTGATGACCACGAGAATGACGAACACGACCAGCCCGACGGTATAGTTGCCGCCCACCACGAAATTGCCGAAGGCCCGAATCACCTCCCCGGCCGCTCCGGCGCCCTCATTGCCGTGCAGAAGAATCAGGCGGGTCGCCGCAATATTCAGCGACAATCGCAGCAGCGTGACCATCAAGAGCACCGAGGGGAAGACGGAAAACTCCAACGGCTTTCGGATCTGCAGGCCGACCAGGAGCACGATAATGGCCAGCGTGATGTTGAACGTCAGCAGGACATCCAGTGCAAACCGCGGCAGCGGCAGGAGCATGATCATCAGCACGCCGACCACCCCTAGGGACATCAGGGTGTCGGGATGCCTCACAAAGCTCATCGCGGATCGGCTTGTTTGTCCGTTCATCGTCGACTCGGATCGGCTGGGCATTTACCCCGCGACCACTCTTCCGCGCGCTCGATAGACCAGCGCGAGAATCTCAGCCACGGCTCGATACAGATCGGCCGGGACTTCGCGGCCGATGTCGACGAGCTTGTACAGCGCCTGCGCGACCACCTTGTTCTCAACCACCAGGACGCCGTGTTCGACGGCCAGCGCTTTGATCCGCTCCGCGAGGTAGCCGGCCCCCTTCGCCACCACGACCGGCGCCGACATGGACGCGGGGTCATACCGCAACGCCACAGCCAGGTGCGTCGGGTTCGTGACGACGACATCGGCTTTGGGCACCGCCGCCATCATGCGGGTGCGCGCCATTTGGCGCTGCAGGCTCCGGATGCGCGAGCGTATCTGTGGATCGCCCTCGGACTCCCGCTGCTCCTCCTTTACCTCCTGTCTGGTCATCCTGAGGCTTCGCTCCCATTCGAAGCGTTCATATCCGTAATCGGCAACGGCGATCACGGCCACCGCTCCTCCGACCCACACCGCCATCCTCAGAACCCACTGCGCCATCACGCGAAGCGCACTGAACAGGTCGTACTCCACCAGTTCAGGCAACCGGACGACGTCATGGCGAACGGCCATATAGCCGGCCAAGGCAATGACCGCCAGCTTCATGATCGCCTTCATCAGCTCGACAATGGATCGGACGGAGAAGAGGCGGGCAAGCCCGGCGAGAGGATTGACGCGGGACAGATCGACCCGAAACGCCTCGCTGCGCCACAACAACCCGGTCTGAATCAGGTACGCTCCGCCCCCGGCCGCAGAGACGGCGATGGCCAGCGGCAGCACAAGGATCAGCGTTTCCAAACCTGCCGACCGCAGGACGGCTTGCAACACGGACGCATTGAACGGCTCGTGGCCGGCTTCCACCGCCCGCCCCAGCCATTCCTGCATAAGACCGGTCATTTTGACCACGGCCGGCCGAGCCATCACGGAGATCAGGGCGGCTCCCGTAAGCACAGCCGCAGCCATCGGGACATCGCGGCTCACAGGAACCCGTCCCTTCTTGCGGGCTTCTGCGCGACGCTTCGCACTGGCGCGCTCGGTTCGATTCTCAGCGTGTGCCGCCATCGCCTCCCTCCCCTTCCGAGACCCGTTCTCAGCCCACCCTGGCCATCAGCCTAATCAGCCCCTGCACCGTTTCGAGCAGACGGCCGGACTCGGATTCGTACAAACGGGCGGCATCGGGAAGCGCCGCCCCCAGCACGAGAAATCCCACCGCGATGGCGAGGGGAAACGTGAGCACGAAGACATTGACTTGTGCGACGCCCCGCCCCAGGACGGCCATTCCGAGGTTGGTCAGCAACGTCGCGGCCAGGACCGGAGCGGCGAGCTTCAGCGCCGTCACAAACAGACCATGCGAAAGCCTGAGGACCTCCTCGAGCAGCGGGGCCGAAAGACCGGCTCCGAAGGGGGGAATCAGGTCGAAACTGCCGGCCACCGCCTGAACAACGGCGACGTGGGCGTTCAAGGACAGGAAAACCAGCGAGGCCACAAGCAGGTGAAACTGGCTCATCAGCGGCGCCGGCGCGGCGGTGGACGGATCGATCAATGACGCGACGCTCAAGCCCATCTGAATGCCGACCAGTTCACCGGCCAACTCGATGCCGGCAAAGACCAGTCGGACGGCCAAACCGATCACCATGCCGACCAGAAATTCAGCGGCCGCGCCGGCGGCCATGGACAGCGGATCGCCCGGAAGCCCCGCGATCCGCACCAGCGGCAGCAGAACCAGTCCCAGCGCCAGCACGAGGCTGACTTTGATGTGAACCGGGATCGACCGGCTTCCGAGAATCGGCCAGGCAGCCAGAATTCCGCCGACCCTGACCAGCACCACCAGCAAGGAGTGAAATTGCGGAACGGCAATATGGATGAAGTCGTTCATGGCGACTGCTCGCATGACGAGCGATGATCGTCAGGCCGCCGGATGCTCATGCCGCGCTCATCGCGTTGCCCGCCTTTCAATGCGCATATTCCGGAATGCTCGTCAGCAGCCACGTCATGAAACCGACCAAGGTGCTGAGCATCCACGGAAAGATGAGCAGCACGGCGACGAAGACCGCGACGATCTTGGGGACGAACGTCAAGGTGGCTTCGTTGATCTGCGTCAGGGCTTGGAAGAGGCTGACGAGCAGGCCGATCACCAAGCTCAGCCCGAGCATCGGCGCCGACACCACGAGCATCGTTTCGATCGCGCGACGCCCTATTTCAATCACGGCCTCAGGAGTCATGACCCGTCCAACCATGACCGATGCGCGACGCCTGCCGGATCGGATCGGGACGATCCGCCGTCATCGCGCTGCGCTCGGCCCTTGCCATTGCGCTACTGAAAGCTCTTCACCATCGACCCGACGACGAGATACCAGCCGTCCGCCAGCACGAACAGGATCAACTTAAAGGGAAGCGAAATCACCACGGGAGGCACCAGCATCATGCCCATCGACATCAGGACGCTGGCGACCACCATGTCCACGATGAGAAAGGGAATGTAGACCAGAAATCCGATCTGAAACGCGATGCGAAGTTCGCTCAGCATGAACGAAGGAATGATGACGTGCGTGGGAACGTCGTCCGCCGTGGCGGGTTGCGGCAATTTCGCCAAGCGGACGAACAACTCAAGGTCCTTTTCCCGCACGTGTTTCAGCATGAAGCTACGGAGAGGCGCGATCCCCTTCTGCCACGCTTCCTCTTGCGTGATCCGCTCTTCAAACAAAGGCTGCAAGGCGTCCTTGTACACGCTCTGAGCCACCGGCGCCATCACGAAAAACGTCAAGAACAGCGCCAGGCTGATCAGCACCTGGTTGGGCGGAACCTGCTGGGTTCCCAGCGCTTGGCGAAGGAACGACAGCACGATCACGATGCGCGTAAACGACGTGACCATGATGAGCAGGGCGGGGGCCAGCGAAAGCACGGTGAGGAGCGCCAGGATTTGAATGACGACGGCGGTCTGCCCCGGCCCGCCGCTTCCCAGATCGATCGTAATGCCCGGGCCGGCCGCCCAGGCCGAGGCGGACATGGCGAGGACGACAGGTGCGGTGGAGGTCGTGGCGGCGACGAAGAGGTGCGCACGCGCCCGCATGAGAGGAGACAGGAATCCACAAGCCTCGCAGGCCACACGCCTGCCAGGCAACGGGGCGCGCTCTCTCAGGCTTCGAAGACCGAACATGGACCGTCCTGGATCTGAGCCTCAGCCGTACCCGTCGTCTTCGCGGAAGCGACCCTCCTGACCCGCTCGGGATCACTAATTCGACCGAGCGGAATCAGATCGGTGGACGTCGCTCCGATAACGAACAATTCCTCTGCCACAGCCACCAGCGAGATGCTTGTGCGCGGGCCGAGGTACCCTGTGCTCAGAACCTGCACAAGCGGGCCTTCCCTGCGGCCAAGTGCTCGGGCCCTCATCGCACGTCGTGCGATCGCGGTGCAGACCGCCATGAGCCCGAGTACGACGGCCAACGCCGAAACCATCCGGATCAGACCATCATAGAAATCCATGTCTGGCTTTTCCCCGACCCATGCCGTTCGGTCGGTTTCTTCGTGACCAAGCACGACGGAACCAAACCGCTCGAACGGCTCGCCACGTTTCACATCAAATGCTGCACGCGCTCGACGGCGCTCACCACGTCGGTCAACCGGACGCCGAATTTGTCGTTCACGACGACCACTTCGCCTCTGGCTACCAGCTTATTGTTCACCAGCACTTCCATCGGCTCCCCGGCCAACTTATCGAGCTCGATCACCGATCCTTGGCCCAGTTGCAGCAGATCGCGGATCAGCATTTTCGTCGATCCCAATTGCACCGACACCTGCATAGGAATGTCGAGCACAAAATCCAGGTTTTGCGCCGGAGCAGACGAGGTTTTGTTTTCCAGGGGCGGACACGCAGCCGGCTTCGAGGCCGCCTGATTACCGGATGTGGCTTCGTCCTGCCGGAGTTGATTGACGTCGCTCTGTCCCATCGCTTTCTCCTGAGTGGCGGCGCCGTTCGACCGGCGTCCCGGCGTCGAGGCGGCCTTCATGTCATCAGCTTGGTAATGCGAAAGGCATGGCTTCCCTTGACTGCGCCCGCGACGCCTTCGAACTTGGGACAACCTTCGACAAAGGCCGGCAAAGGATCACCCGGACTCTGGTCCAGCATGAGGACGTCGCCAGGGCTCATGTTCAGCACGTCTCTGACGCGAAGCGTCGTCGACCCGAGTTGCACGGTCACCATCACCGGGCACTCTTCCAGTCGCTCTTTGAACCGTCTCATCCACCCGAAATCCTGCTCCATCTGGTCCGCAAAAAATCCCGCGTAGAGCTTTTCTTTAATCGGCTCGATCATCGCATACGGATAGACCAGCAATAGGTCATGGGACGACTCACCGAAATCCACCCGCAACGTGACGACCATGACAATCTCGGAAATCGACACGACCATGGCGAACTGCGGATTGCTCTCCATGCGGACGTGCTGGCATTTCACCGGCAGCACGGCCTGCCACGCCTTTTCCAAGTCGGCCGACGCATGGTCGATGATGGTCTTGATGACGCGTTGTTGGATCATCGTGAAGTCCCGCCCCTCAGGCTTCACATGGGTCTGCCCGCTTCCTCCGAAAAAGTAATCCACCAGCGTGTAGACCAGGAGCGCGTTCATCACGATAAGTCCATGCCCCCTGAGCGGATCTAGCCGAAACACGCTCAACGCCGACGGAATGGGAACCTTTTTGAGACAATCGCCGAACTTCACCACCTGCGTCGTCACAATCGTGAACTCCACCGGTTTGCGGAAGATGGACCCCCAGGACACTGATTGCAAACGCGCGAATCGGTCATTGATCATCTCGAACGTCGGCATACGGCTGCGAACAATCCGCTCCTGCAAACCGAAATCATATGACCTGATTCCGCCCTGCTGCTCTTCCTTCGGCGTGGTATCCACCTCCCCGGAGGCCACACCGCGGAGCAACGCATCGACTTCCTCTTGAGAAAGAATCTTTTCGCTCATCCCAACTCCGGATCGTCGGTCGTCAGCTTGCCGTACCCTGCTCTTGCCGGCCGGCTGCGCCTCGGTCGCGTTCACTGCACCAGGAACTCCGTGAAGTAGACCGACCTGACGCCCTGTTGAGGCAGGACGCTGTTGATGCGCTGGGCGATTTCCTCGTGAAGCTGCAATTTCTCTCGAGCGGTCTTCAAGCCGGCCGCCTCCTTGCTCGAGAGCAGAGTCAGAATGGCGTCACGCACTAGAGGAAGCCGCGGCGTCAGGTCCTCGGCAATCCCCGGGCGGTCAAGTTCGAGCTTGAGCGTGAGTTTTAAATAACGCGACTCAGGCGAATCGGCGAGATTGACGATAAACGGATCGAGATCATAGATGACCCCCGGCGCGCGATTCGAAGCCGAGGACGGCTTGGCCGCAGCATGAGTCTCGGCGCCGGATGGAATCCCCCCGGCCGACTGCTCAGCCACGCTCTTGCTTCCGCTGAGCTTGGTCAGGGCGACACCGCCCCCGATCCCCAGAACCAGCGCCATCAGAGCGATCAACACGACGATCTTGATCGGAAATCCCCCGGCCGGCACTGGAACCTTTTCCTCGATTGCTTCCGCCATAGTCTCCTCTCTTTACCAAGTGGTCCGCGGTGCCTACGCCGCTGCAATGCGTATGCCATGGCGCGCGTTGCCCATCGCTCGCGAACGCCGTGATGTCATAGGGGTTTTAAGATCGCCGTCATACGCGCGCACCAGGGCATTTCGTCGATATGACGGCCACCCCATTGACGATGTCAGAAAGCTGACGCTCGTCGCAATCGGCCGGCCGGCGTCCGCACGCAAAGACGAAGGCCGGCGGGATCCCCCGCCGGCCTTCGTTTCCATTGATCGCTGACGCCTGTGGTTACCGCTTCAGGTTGATCAGTTCCTGCAGCATCTCATCACTGGTAGTGATGGCGCGTGAGTTAGCTTGAAACGCCCGCTGGATAGTGATCATATCCACGAATTCCTTGCCGAGGTCCACATTGGACTGCTCCAAGGCTCCGGAGACGATGCTGCCGAGCCCATTGGTATTCGAAGTACCCGCCAGCGGCGCGCCGGAATCCGCGGACTCCGCAAAGAGATTGTGCCCCACTCTGACTAGGCCTTGCGGATTGATGAACCGATGAAGGACGACCTGCGCCAACGTCCTGGTCTGGCCGTTCGTGAATTGCGCCACCACCTGTCCTTGCGAATCGACCGAGATTCGCTGGAGCGACCCGGCCGCATAGCCGTCTTGCGATTGATCAAGCAGCGCAGACGGCGCCCCGTACTGGGTCATACCGGAGAAATCCACGGTGACCGATTGAGGAGTGGCCGCTCCGCCGCCGATCGTGAGCAAGAGGGTCTGGGTCCCGCCGGATGTCAGCGTTCCGTTCGAGCCGAACACGAGATCCGTCCCGGCGGTCGCTCCCCCGCCGTCAAGCTGATAGTGGAAGTCCCACGTGTTCGCCGTTGCGGTCTTGACGAAATACAATTGAAGCCCGTGCTGGACTCCCAGCGAATCATAGATCGTCAGGCTGCTCGAGAAGTTGTACGACGTGGGATCGGTCGGAGCGAAAGACGCGGCCGGCACTGTCGCCGAGGCATCGAGGTTGGCGAGCACGGTTGCGGTCGTCGTCGCCTGCGGCGCCGAGGCCGTGTTGCTCAGGGTGATATTTCCGAGCGAACCGGTGATGATGCCCGTGGTAGTGGCTTGATAGCCTTGCAGGAGGTTTCCGTTCAAATCCACGACCTCTCCCCGGTTGTTCAGCTCGAACTGACCGGCCCTGGTATAAAATTGTGCGCCGCTCGGGCTGTTGACCTGGAAAAAGCCGTCGCCGTCGATCGCCAAATCCAGCGTGTTTCCGGTCAGCATGATCGAGCCTTGTCCGAAGTTTCCCTGGACGTCACTCAAATAGACCCCCAGCCCCACCTGTCTGGAACCCGCGAGGCTCGCGAGCGTGGCAGAGACCATTTCGGCAAACGCGGAACGGCTCGACTTGAATCCGATCGTGCCGACGTTGGCGATGTTGTTCCCGATGACGGAGAGCGCATTCCCGTACGCATTCAATCCGCTGACCGCCGTGAACATCGATAAGATTCCCATGATTGCCTCCTTTCAAACTTTGAAGGACGAGCCCAGAATGAGCGAACCCGTCTGAGCCGCTCGAGCATGATGCGACCCGTCGTTCATCGCCCTGCAGGCATCGCCGATCGTTGATTGTGATCGACGATCTGCTGCGTCAGCGAGACGAGCTTGGAGAGTTGCTCCAATTGGCTGAACTGGGCGGCTTGCGAAACGAACGTTTCGCTATCGGTCGGTTTCAACGGATCCTGATGTTGCAGTTGGGCGATCAAGAGCTTCAAAAAATCATCCTTCCCCAACTGCCCGGTGTCCATCAGCGCCGTTGCACCGTTCTGTGTCGTGTCCGTTGCCAGTACCTCGCCGATGCTTGCCATTTGTTCCTCCTGTTCTGCGGTCAATCGTCAGCATTCAGCGTAGACGTTCGGGTTTGCGGCCTGCTTCCGCGGGCTTCCGTTCGCGGCTCCCTAGGCATCGTGCATGGTCGCTTCTGTCGGTCCCTCACACAAACAGATTCACTAAACGGTCTCTTCCCAACGGCGCTGCCGAGCCGCCGTCGACCACCGGCTCTTGCGGCAGGACGCGGTCGGGAGGGGCGGAGGCCGGCCGGCCGCTCGGGTCACGACCGTAGACGAACGACCAGTTCGGGTGACTTCGTCCGTGCTCCTGAGAGTCGACGGCGACCTGAAATCCGCCGACATCAAGCCCGTACGTGTTGAGATCGAGTTGCAGCCGCCGTTGATGCTGCAGCAGAAAATCGTGCAGTTCAACCCGCTCTGTGATGACCGTCGCGTAGACCTTCTGATCGGCCAGCGCGACATGGACCCGCACACGGCCCAAATCAGGCGGTTGCACTTCTAGATGAACGGATGCCGCGCCCTGCGGTCTGTCCGCCCCCTGCGGGAGATCGGGCACGGGCGTACCGGCCGGAGCCCCCTTGATTGCGGCCTTCTCCCCGTGACCGATCGGGGTCTGATGAGGCGCCTGTGCGAACCGCTCGCCGGACACCTCGCCAATGACATCTGCCCGCCCGTCATCCGGACGAACCGGCGCCGGCTCAGGCATTTCTTCCCGCATGTCGGAAGAGCCGGCCTGGCCGCCGTCGCGAGCGAGCACGGTCACGGGTTCCTGTGCCGCTGGTGCAGGCGCCTCCGGCGACTCCCGGGCAAGCGATTGCAACGGAGCCGAGGCCTGCGGCGGATCGACCAGCGTGCCGGAAACCGCATGCGGAACGGCGGACCGTAGCGGTGTTGCGGGCGCTTGGCCGTCTTCAGCCGGAAGCGTCCTTGCAAGATCCCCTCGGTGAGCCTGTTGCGGATCCCGCTGATCCGCCTGTCGGCTGTGATCGAGGAACGAATCTGCCCGAGCGGCAAGGCCGGCACGGGCGTAGGGCACAGTCGGCTCGGCCCTGTCGACCGGAAGTCCCGAGCCGATGAGCCGGACCCTGCGGTCAGAAACGGGCTCCGCTATCACGTGCTGAGGCGGCCCCGCCTTGGACGGGGCGGCGGTTTGATGAGTGACGCCGGATGCGCCGAGTTGCTCGGCCGCAGAGAGCGGCGCTTCCGCTTCGTTGACCTCTTCTCCAGCTGGATGTGACGCGGGCTTGAAAGACGCAGTCGCCGTGTCGGAGCGCGCATGTCCCGCCAGCAGAGCGGCCAGCAGGTTGATCGCCGTTGCGGAAGCATCATCCGACCCTTCGGCAAGACCTTTCAAAAGCCGAGAGAATGGCGAATGCTCCGAGTGTTCGGGCGCCGCGGCGAACAACTCGGTTGCAGCCGCATCGCCTGCCACAACGTGATTCACATTGGCTGCAATCCGTATGTCGAGAGAACCGTCCACCATCATCTTCCTCAACTCCGTCAGCTCAACTCAAGTCCGGTGCCACAGAGGCCAGGATCGGACTCCTGAAAAATCAGAAGCTTCGGCGATAAAGCCCCTGTGGTTCATGGGGAACGGGGCAAAGAGTGCCGAGCAGGTCGGCAAGAAAGGAAAGGATCGAGGAGGCGCGCATCCGCTTCTCAGCGGACCGTCTGTTCGGTCGGCGAGACCGTGGCCAGAAACCGCTCGGTCAGCTTCGCGGCCTTCCCCGGATTCATCACTGAGAGAATCGCCGCCGCAGTCTTCGACTTGACCGAACGGAGGACGCGCAAGGCCATTGAGGCCGGCAACTTTTCGATCCTCATGGCGGCCTCCTCCGGCGGCATCGTCTCATAGATTTTGCTCACCTGCAGCAGATTCGCCTTGTAGGCCGCCGCTTCGGCTTCCTCCCGTTTTCGCTTTGAGAGTTCTTCAGCCTGCGTCCGTTTTTGCTTTTCAGCCGCTTGACCGGCCTGCGCCGCCTGAGCGGACTGTTCATAGCGTATCAGCATCTGTTCGACCTCGTTCTTGATCGCTTCAAGCCTGGCCTCGGCGATTCTCACGGCTTCCTCTCTTTTCTCCAGTGCGCGCTTGCGCTGATCCAGCAGCTCCAGCACCTCATGCGGCTCATCGACGGCGGGACCGAGGATCGGTACGCGCGCGTCCGCGGCTGTCCGCAGCGAAAAGTCAGCCGGAATTTCCGACGGCCGAACGCCGCCCACCCAGAGCACAATCCCTATCCACACTGCGCTCGCCGCCCAAACGCCAGTTCGCTTCCTCCGGTTTCGCTTGCTGGTCCTCCTCATCGTGGCCATAACTATGGCTGCCGCTTCAGGCCTCTCGCGGCGTAGCTTCGCCCCGCCGCCTCATCCGCCGCCCGCTGTTCCGCGCGGGCTTCGGCGTATCGCCGTCGCCGGGCGTCGCGCTTCTCCAGGATCTCCATTTTCCTGCGCTCCCGCGCCGCATCCACCACCTCGGCCCGCTTGTGCTCCCATCGTCGTCGCACAGCATCGATCGCCTCGGCAGCTGTCGCGGCGGCTTGGGCCTGTACCTCGAGCTCCGCATACCGTGTCGCTGCTTCATCGGCTGTCAGCCCTTTGTGCGCGTCGTCCAGGTAACGGGCGATTTCACGCTCGGCGGCGGCCTGAAGATGCCGATGCGCCTCGGCCGCGCATCGGAGGGCCGCTTCGAGTTCGGCGAGTTGCGCGCGGAGCATGTCTTCAAGCTGCGCGTGGTATCTTCTCAGAACCGCCACATTCATCGTGCGGTCTCTGCAAGCTTGAGCAGACCGTCTACGCAGGTCGCCAGCCCGGCATGTTCAGTCGGCTCCTGCCGTAGATAGGCACGGATGGCCTCGATCATGCCGACCGCCCGGTCGAGCCGCGGATCCACGCCGGGCTTGTATGCGCCCAAACTGATCAGATCCTCGGCGCGCTGATAGACGGCCAGTAATTCAACGATGTTCCTGGCCGCCGCTTGGTGCTGCGGCGTCACCACGTCTCGCATGACTCGGCTGATGCTCTGCAGGACATCGATTGCAGGGAAATGATTCCGGGCGGCGAGCTCCCGCGACAGGACGATATGCCCGTCCAGAATTGCCCGGGCGGAATCGGCGACCGGGTCCGAGAGGTCGTCTCCCTCCACAAGCACGGTGTACAGTCCGGTCAATGTTCCGCTGCCGTCGCAGGTGCCGACCCGTTCCAGCAACTTGGGCAGCATTGCGAACACGGACGGCGTATAGCCTTTCGTCGTCGGCGGCTCCCCGACGGCAAGGCCCACTTCCCGTTGCCCGTGTGCAAATCGGGTTAACGAATCCATCAGAAGCAAGACATGCTTGCCGCGATCCCGAAAGTATTCGGCGATGGCGGTCGCCAGAAAGGCGCCCCGGATCCTGATCAACGGCGGCTGATCAGAGGTGGCTGCGACGACGACGGAGCGCGCTAATCCCTCGGGGCCGAGGTCCCGCTCGAGAAACTCCTTCACTTCACGGCCTCGTTCCCCGATAAGCGCAACAACCGTCACGTCTACCACCGTGTTCCGGCACAGCATGCCCAAGAGAATGCTTTTTCCGACGCCGGATCCTGCGAAGATCCCGATTTTCTGGCCGAGGCCGCATGTCAGCAAACCATTGATCGCCCGCACCCCCAAGTCCAGCGGCTGCGTAATGCGGCGCCGGCGGAGCGGATTCATCGGCTCTCCGTACAAGGGATATTGCGTCTCCGCAGGGATCGGCCCGAGTCCGTCGAGCGGCCGGCCGAGCCCATCCAAGACGCGCCCTAACAGCGCGGGTCCGACGCCGACCGAAGCGGATCGACCTTTCATAATGAGACGACTGGTCGGCCCGATGCCGCGCATGTCCCCCAGCGGCATCAGCAAGACGCGCTCTCCCCGGAATCCCACCACCTCCGCGAGGAGAGCCTCCTGACCATCCTCCCGAGTGACCTCGCAGATCTCTCCGATCGAGGTCATCGGTCCGAATCCTTCGATCACGATGCCGACGGCTTGGGCGACGCGCCCATGGACGACGAGCGGGTCGACCTGGTCCAGCAGCTCGCTAGGGTTCATGCCGGCCCCTCCGTCTGAGCGCCTCTCCGAGCTGAATCAGTTGCGCCTCGATGGTGGCGTCGATCAACCGTGTCGGCGTCTCGACCAGACATCCGCCCGGCGAGATCGACGCCTCCGCCTCCAACTTCATGGTCACCGGTCCCTCAAACAGCTCACTCAGCGCTTCGCGGGCTGCTTCCAGCACAGGGAGATCGCGAGGATTCACGCGAATTTCCACACTCCGGCTTTCCCGTACGCGCGCGAGCGCCTCCCGGGCTTGAGCCAGGATCAGGTCCCGCTTCTCTTCGGCACAGTCGCGCACGACCTTGCAGGCGATTTTGAAGGCCAGTGCGGCGACTTGCTCTTCCAGCCCCTGAGGCAGACTCGAGCCGATCTTGCCGAGTTGCGCGCCCAGGGCAGCCGCGAGGGTCTGCTGCTGGGCGACTCCCGTCGCTTCCCGTGCGCGGCGTTCGCCTTCGATGAGTCCGCGCCGATAGGCTAGATGCCAGAGATCGACCGAAGTCTGTTCGCCGTCCCTACCAGCCAAATCCGGAGCAGGTTGGTCGATGTCCTGAAGGCGAAACCCCTGCAACCGGACGCCGGTTCCCTTGAGAACGGCCTGCTTGAGCAGGCCGTTCTCATATTGCAGCCGTTGCATCTTCAGAGCTCGTCTGAGCGCCATGAGCACTTGCTCGGAGCTAAACGGCTTCGGTAGGACATCGACGGCCCCGACCTTCATGGCCTTGACGGCCAGATCGATCGTCCCGTAACCCGTGATGACGATCCCTATGATCCGGCCGTCGTAATCGAGCAGAGATTCGAGCAGGCTAATCCCGTCTCCGTCTGGAAGCCTGAAATCCGCTAGCACGATCTGGACAGCCTCCGTTTGAACGGCCTCTAGAGCGGCCTTCCCCGTCTCCACCGCCGTGACCTGGAAGCCTTCGCATTTCAGCGTGCTCTGAAGCCACTCACGAAGCCCGGTTTCATCTTCGACAATCAGCACATGGGTGGACCATCCGGTCCGCGCGCACGACTCCGGGGATGACCACTTGCTGCCGAGGCCGGCAATGGTCGCCCACTCCGGTTCCTGCCAAATCCCTTCGGCATCGGCTCGTTTCGCGCTCACACGAGCACCTCGGCTCCGCCGCCCAGTACGATACGACCTTCCTCTTCCAACTTCCGGCATAGCTTGAGGATAGTTTGTTGAGCGCGTTCAACCTCGCTCAATCTGACCGGCCCCCTGGATTCCATATCATCCTTGAGCATTTCGGCCGCTCGGCTTGACATGTTGCGCAAGATCTTGTCTCGCACTTCCGGGCTCGCCCCCCTCAGCGCCAATGCCAGATCTTCCTTGCCCGCTTCTTTCAGGAGTTCCTGAATTCCACGGTCGTCCACCTCGACAAGGTCGTCGAAGACGAACATCAATGCACGAATGTTCTCGGCCAGCGCCGGATCGCGCTCGGCTAGCTTCGCCATGATGCTGCCTTCCGTGGTTTTATCGAGCCGAGTGAGGATCTCGGCCATCATCTCCGCCCCGCCGATGGCCAGTGCACGAGGCCCTTTGCTTCCTTTCAGGGATTCCTGCAACGCCTCGCTGACATGCTGCAACATCTCCGGCTGAACTTCCTCCATCGTCGCCAAGCGCAGGGCTGCGTCGGCCCGTAAGGGCTCGGGAAGGGCGGCCAACACTTGACTGGCCTGCTCCGGATCCAAGTGCGCCAGAATGACGGCGATGGTCTGCGGGTGCTCGACTTTTAACAGTCCAGCGACGGTTCGCCCATCGAGCCACTTGAGCGACTCCAGCCCCGGGTAACTTTGCGACGCCAAAGATTGCATAATGTGCGCCGCCTTCTCCTGGCCCAGCGCCTTGCTCAAGATGGTCGTGATATATTGTTTTCCCTCGAATCCGATGGCTCCCGTGCTTGCCGCACGCTGGAATTCCTGCATCACCTCGGCCTCCTCGTCGCGGGAAATGTTCGACAGCTCCGCGAGCTGAAGGCCGATCTTTTTGATTTCCTTCGGCTCCAAATGCCGCATCACAGCCGCGGCCGCATCTTCGCCGATGATTTTCAATAGAATGGCCGCCTTGACCTCTCCACTCAATTCGCTGGCCACAGATGCTCCCTTAGGCGTTCTTGAGCCATTGTTTGACGATCAGCGCAGTCGACTCCGGATTGCTCCGAGCCAGCTCGAGAATTTGAGTCTGCGACGGGACAGAGAGCTGATCCGTTCCCGGTTGCGGCGGAGATGTGGTCGCCGGCATCGTCCGGGCCTCAGGCTCCGCCGTCAGTACCGCCAGCACCGGCCTGACCACGAAAATCAGAATCAGCGCAAACAGCAGGGCCGCCACGCCGTACCGGATGTACGGCGCCCAGACCGCTGCCGCGCCGGACGAGTCGTCGGCGCTGCCTCCGTTCACCTCGTCCGCCTCAAATCCGAACTGGACGTTGACGACTTCGACCTGATCCTGCCGTTCCTCAGAATAGCCCATCGCCTTCTTGACGATTTCTTCGATTTGCTTCATCTCCGCCTCGGTGCGAGGCACGTATTTCCGAGCGTTCTCCTTGGCACCGCTCGCAGTTTGCTCCCCGCTCGGCTTGACGGGCTCGTAGGTGCCGTCCACCAGGACGGCTACCGAGAGTTTCTTGATCGTTCCCGTCGGTTCGACGATCTTCGAGACCGTTCGGCTGATTTCGTAGTTCACGGTTTCATTGCTATTGGCGCTGCTGGTGGAGCTCGTCTGGGCCGGCTCGGCGGATTCTCCCGGCGGGACATTCGAAGCCACACCTGGCACACCGCCGGCGATCCCGTTCGTCCCGCTGGATTTCTCCTGAGTTCGCTGCTCGCTTCTGACGACCTGACCGTTCGGATCATAGCGCTCCTCGGTCATCTCCACTTGACGAAAATCCAGCACGCTCGACACCCGCACGACGGCTTTGTTTGCTCCGACGATGCGCTCGAGCATGGTCTGAATTCTGGTTTCGATATCCTTCTCCAGGGATCGTTGGTAATCCAGTTGGGTTCCGGTCAGACGAGACGATCCGTCATCGCCCGCCTCGGACAATAAGCGGCCGTGGCCGTCGACCACGGTCACATCCCTTGGCCGGAGGCCTTCGACGCTGCTGGCGACGAGATGGACGATGCCCTGGATTTGAGACTTGCTCAGGGTGTTGCTCCCGCGCAGCGACAGCACCACGGACGCACGCGCTCGGTCCTGCTCGCTGCTGAACAGGCGGCGTTCCGGAACGACCAGATGGACGCGGGCCCTGGCCACCTCCGGCATCTGGGCGATCGTCCGAGCCAGCTCTCCCTGCAGGGCGCGCCGATAATTGAGCTTCTGAACGAACTCGGAGACCCCGAGCGTCGTGCGGTCGAAGATTTCAAATCCGATTCCGCCCCCATGCGGCAATCCCTGCGCGGCCAGTTGCAACCGCAGCTCATGCACCTGCATGGCCGGGACCAGAATCAATCCGCCGCCGGCCCCGACTTCGTAGGGGACTTTGAACTCCTTCAGTTTCTCGACGATCGCCCCGGCATCATCGGGAGCCAAATTCGAAAATAAGACCTGCATCTCCGGCTGCTGCGTCCACAGCGTCACGGCAATCAGGCCGGCGACCGCCGCCGCCAGCGCGATGAGAAGACCGAGGCGCCGGCTGACTGGAAGCTCATTGAATCGCGAGAGCATGACGACTCTTCAGACGGTTGAGCGTGACTCCCCTCAGCCTCAACCTTTCTTCCCATCAAAATGTTGAACAAATCTGCCGGCTGTGTTCCCTGCCCGCGGCAGGCGCGTCGCATCGCTCAGTGGTTCAACGTCTCGCAGAGAGTACGCCTCGGGGAAGAGACGGCCGCCTCACCGTCTCGCCGGCGTGCACGAGCGTAACGCTCGTTACTCCTCGCAGCGTGCGCCTCGGTGCGGCCGCGCTGGACGGCCTCTTTGAACAACCTGCGGGCTCTTCCGATCCTACTGGGAATCGGCCGAAGTCCTGCGGTTGGATGGCGCCGAAATAGTCTCAACATCCTGCTAGATCTGCATTCGCTGAACGTCCTCATACGCCGCCACGAGCTTATTGCGGATCTGCATCATGAGCTGAAAGGACACATCGGCCTTTTGCAGGGCAATCATCATGTCGTGCACGTTCTGGCTTTGCCCGGTCATCACCTGGGTGACCGCCCGGCCGGCCTCAACCTGAATCTCGTTAACCTTGGCGATCGCCTCCTTGAGCGACCCCCAAAACTCTCCGTCTGCCGGACGGGACTGTGATCCCAGCGGTTCCGCAACCTCCCGGATGAATCCAGGGCCGATAGGGTTGATTTCGTTCATTTGCTCCTCCTGCATTATCGACCGATTTCCAACGCACGGACCCACATGGCCTTCGTCGCATTGATCGCCTGCACGTTGGCCTCATAGGCTCGTGACGCCGAAATCATGTTGACCATCTCCTCCATCACGTTGACGTTCGGCAGGTGCACATACCCGCCAGCATCCGCATCCGGATGCTTGGGATCGTACACCGTCTGGCCGGGCTTTCGGTCTTCGATCACGCGGACAACCCGGACGCCTTCCAAAGGCTTTCCTTCGTGTTTGGCGGCGGTCACACGAAGGGCGTGGTGAAACGGCGACGCGACCGGAGCTGAACGAAAGACGACGTCGCGGCGACGGTACGGGCCGCCGTCGGGCGTACGAGTGGATTGTGCGTTGGCAAGATTGCTGGCGATGACATTCAGGCGGCGCCGCTGCGCATCCAGCGCCGATGCCGAAATGGCCAAACTGTCGCTGATGTCCATAGACCTCCTCCGTCAGATCGGGCGAACGGTGTTCTCCTCTCCGGTCCGTGGCAGCCCGCCGCTCATCATCTGCCCTCGCGAATCGCCGCGAGGAGCTGCCGAAATCGCAACGCGACTACGGTGGCAGCCGTGTTGTAGTGCATGGCATTGTCCGAGAGCTTCACCATCTCACTATCCAGATTGACGGAATTGGCATCCAGAGGAAGCTCGGTTGCAGGCACTTCGACGATTCGGCCTTCTCCGGGAATGGATGGTTCCGCCATGTGCAGATGGCGAACATGGGTCACCTGTACGGCGACACGAGGTTGCGATCGGACGGCCGCCGACAGTGCGTCAAGAAAACGCAGGTCCTTTGCTCGGTAGCCGGGTGTCTCTTCGTTGGCGATGTTGGCCGCAATCACGCGATGCCGCAGGTCTCGCAGGTCCAAGACCTTCTCGATCACGTCCATCGTGGCGTCGAACAGTTTCATGGTCGCTCCTTCTTGATCCATGGTCCGGCGCTACGCCGCTCCCAGGGGCGGAAGATGCCCGGATACCCGTCCCGCCGCCCGGCAAATTTTGCCCATCAGGACAGACCGGTCTGCTGCGGCTCGGCCAGTTGGCGGTACTCGCGAAGCTTATTCCGCAGCGTCCGAATGCTGATTCCTAACGCCTTTGCCGCATGTGTCCGGTTCCCGTTCATCCGGGCAAGCGTTTTCATTATCAATTCTCGTTCCATCTCCCACAGCGAGCCGTTACCAGTCGCCTCGCCGTGCGGCGTGGAGGCAGCGCGGGCCGTCGCATGAGCCGAACCGCCCTCCTCGATCGCGAAATGCTCCGGCCCGATCGTCCCGGGGGATGCGAGCAGCACGGCTCGTTCGACGGCGTTTTCGAGCTCCCGTACGTTTCCTTTCCACGGTCGGCTTTCCAGGGCCGCGAGCGCGGCTTCAGAGATGGCCGGGGGCGGCAGCCCGTTTCGCGCCGCACAGCTTTTCACAAAATGCTCGGCGAGCAGGGAAATATCGCCCGAACGCTCCCGAAGGGGAGGGAGCGTCATCGGAAAGACGTTCAATCGATAGTACAGATCTTCGCGGAATCGACCTTGTTCCACCTCGTGGCGCAGCGATCGATTGGTCGTCGCGATCACGCGGATATCGACTTTCACAGGCTCCCGCCCGCCGATCCGGTCCACCTCCCGCTCCTGCAGAACCCGCAAAAGCTTCGCTTGCAACACCAGATTCATTTCACTGATCTCATCCAGCAAAAGGGTCCCGCCGTGAGCCATTTCAAATTTGCCGAGTTTTCGGACAAGCGCCCCGGTAAAGGCCCCGCGTTCATGTCCGAACAACTCGCTCTCCAGCAATCCATCCGGCAGGGCCGCACAATTGACCGCAACGAACGGACGATGCGCTCGCGGACTGCAGTTGTGGATAAATCTCGCCAGCAGTTCCTTCCCTGTTCCGCTTTCGCCGTAAATCAACACCGTCGCCTGGCTGGCAGCCACCCCCTCCGCCGTGGCAAGGAGCCGCAGCATGCCTGGATCTTGACTCAAGATCTGCCGGCGTTCGTCCGCCTCCGTTTGGCGACCCGCCGAATCATGCTGTGCCGAGACCTCCAGATTGCTCAGCACCCGCTCGAGATGCTCGGCCGCAAACGGTTTGAGCAGATAGTCGCTGGCGCCTTGCTTCATGGCCTCCACCGCCGTTTCGACCGTTCCGAAAGCGGTCATCACCACGACCAGTGTCCGCGGCGATCGCCTTTTGATCTCCTTGACGACCTCGATGCCCGTCATGCGCGGCATCTTGATATCGGTCAACACGAGCCACGGTTTGCACCGAGCGAGTTGCTCTATCGCTTCGTGCCCGTTCGCCGCCTCTGCGACACCGTACCCGCTGCGCCGTAAGGATTCCGTCAAGGCAAGCCGCATCGAGGGTTCGTCATCGACGACCAAGACGGAGCGCACCTCCTGCCCGGCGCTCCCGCTCGGTCGTTCGGATACGATCGCGTGCATAGGCCCTCCCCATTTAGCCCTTTCCCAGGCCGTTCCCCTTGGGCAGGACGACCGTCACGGTCGTCCCGCGCCCCAACGTGCTCTCCACCTCCACACGGCCTCGATGACCCTCAACAATCGCATGCACAATCGCCAACCCTAGCCCCGTGCCTTCGTCTCGGGTCGTGAAGAACGGATCGAAGATGCGTGAAAGATGGGCGGGGTCGATTCCGCTCCCCGTATCGGAGACGGCGATCTTCAGCTCGGATCCGGCGCTGCCGTTCCGGAAGACCCTGATCGAAAGCGTCCCCCCGTTCGGCATCGCCTGAGCGGCGTTCAGCATCAGATTCACCAAGACCTGCGTCATCTGCGCTGCGTCGCACCACACCCGCTTGATCCCGTCCTCAACCCGCACCTCAGTTTCGATCCGAGCCCGCTCGATTTCACCGGCCGCCAGAGCCAAAGCCTCACGGACCAGCGGCTCCGGCGCATGCCACGCCGACCGGGAGCAATCGGGCCGCGTGTAGGTGAGGAGATTCGTTAACAACCGATTCAGCGCGTGTACCGCCGTCAAGATATGCTCGGCGTACCGACGGCGCTCCGCATCGTGCGCCAAGTCTTTGCGAAGCAGGGAGGCGAACAATTCCACGCTTCCGAGCGGATTTCGGATCTCATGGGCGATTCGCCCCACCATTTCGCCCATGGCCGCCAGGCGTTCCCGCCGCCGGAAGCGTTCTTCGAGCGTTCGGATGGCCGAGATATCGTGGAGCAACACGATGCTTCCGGCCTGCCGCCCCCCGTCGCCCTTCAGCAGCGCACGCGAGAGCGAAAGCGCCGCGCCGGTCGGCGACACGATCGGATAGCATCCCCCGTCCAGCCCGGCCTCGTGCAATACCGAACCGAGCCGCCGTCCCAATACCCGACTCCTTTCCACGCCCAACAAAGCCTCGGCGGCTTGATTACACCGCACGATCCGTTCCTGCTGATCCGCAACGATGACGCCGGTCGTCAGCGATTCGAGCACGGCGGCGAGATGGCTCCGCATTTCCTCCTTCTCATTCAAATTAATGCGAAGGGCCTCGTTGCTGGCCGCCAGCTCCAGGTCCAGTTGCTCGACCCTCGCTTTGAGCGCCCGGTAGGACTCCTGCAGGTTCACCGCCGCTTGATCGAAGCTAGAAAACGCACGCTGCAGGAGGTCCAGACCCTGTTGTTCCTGAGCGGTGTGTTGCGTCATGCGGTCATCCTTCCTCCGTCTCCGTGGCGGGAAGGTCCGCCTGCATTCGTGACGAAAGACGGCGGATCAGATCATCGCTGGCCGACCGTTCGAGCTCCTGAAGGACCGCTCGCGCCGCCTGATAGCGGTGCCGGGTGCGCCAAATCTTGGCCATCTGCATGCGCGCCCAATCCGCATGGACGGAGCCCGGCGCCGTGTGAAGCACTCGACGATAGCGCGCAAGCGCCTGGTCGTATTGCCCGGTTTGCGCAAGCAGATCCGCACAGCGAACGAGCGCGGTGTCGCCCAATGCACCGGCCCGCTCGACCTCGGCGTACACCTGCAGGGCTTCTTGAATCGATCCGGATTCCGACAGCGCGTTCGCAAGCATGGTCAGCATGGTCGACCGGGCCGGATACGATGATGACTCGGGAAGTCGAAGCCATCGGCGGACAGCACGAACGACGCCCTCCCAATCCTCCTCTTCATGCAGAGCCGTTGCCAGAAAACACAGGGCATCCGATTTCCAGCGCCCCAGCGGATACTGGAGCAGATAGCGCTCGAAGACTCGACGGGCCGCTCCGTGATCGTGTTGATCCAAGTAACTCCGTCCCAATGCAATCAGCGCTTCCTCGTGCATCGCCCCGGCAGTGGGGTTCCGAATAATGTTCTGGTACAACTGAATCGCTTGCCCGGAAAAGCCCAGCCGGCGGTGAGCATCGGCCATCCGCAGCAGCAGGACGTCTCCGGCATAGATCCGCTCGGCCGCCATCCCATGCCGCTTGAACAAGGTCACGGCAGCCAAATCATCGTGCGCTCGAAGCGCAGCCGCCATCCAAGGCCTCAGCAGCCCGGAAAGGCGGGATTGAGCCGCCACGGGCCACGGATCATCCGCGACCATCCCTTCTCGCTCGCTCAGCACCCGGTAGGTCCTGACCGCTTCGGGCCAGCGCTGGATCAACTCAAAATGCTCGCCGAGGTGAAACAGCGCTTCGCTCCCCAACACCGAATCCGCATGGGTCTGGACAATGCTCTGAAAGATGTCCCGTTGCCGAGCCTCGTCAAAGACGGCAACGAGCGGCGCTTTAAAGACGGCCTGCACCGCCAGGTGAAGCGCGGCACTCTTGCTCCGCGCCGTCAGCTCTTGCCCCAACTCCGCTAGGCGCATGTACGCCACGAGCTCGCCGGGCGTCCCGGCATGCCTAATCGCGGCCATTTCGTAGACCAGCCCGGCTCGGTCGCCCCTCCCGGCACGACGCCAACTATCTCCGATGGCGATCAACGCCGATGCCGCTTCGGGAGCCTGTGGATAGATGTTGTAGAAGGCGGTGTACAGCTCCCTGGCCTTCGCGTTCTGGTTGAGCCTACTCAGCGCGCCGGCAAATCTCAGCAGAGACTGCGGTCTTCCTTTCACGAAGGCGGGCCAGCGTTGAAAGGCCTCTTCATAAGCCACCGTCGCTTTCTCGATCCGCCCGAGCTCATAGAGCGCATCAGCCGATCCGAGCACGGCGTGTCGGAGAAAACGCTCATCCTCCGTGTGGGCCTTGAGCCGCTCGAAGCACTGCTCGGCTTCCTTCCACATTCTGGAAGCCATAAAATTCATTGCGAGGCCGTGTAGGGCGTGGTCGGTGTCGGAAGGGGTCCGCGCTTCGCCGAGCGCCTGTTCGTAGGCCGCCTTCGCCTCAACCCGCCATTCCAACGCGTTATAGAGATCGCCAATGCGCCAACGAGCCCGAGCGCTCCTTAGTGTCCCGGGAGACTCGCGGATAAGGCTTTCATAGAGTTCGATCGCTTCCCTAAGCCGCTGAACGGTCGCACGATCACCGATGATCGACTCTGCGAGCAGAACACGTGCATCTCTCGCCAGAGGGGTACTCGGAAACTCAGCAAGCAGCCGCCGGAAGGCGGCTTCCGCCGCACTGAACTTCCTTGCTTCGTAAGCGGAGACGCCCTCTTGGAACAGGACAGCACCGGGTCCTTGTACGGGCGCTTCGATCCGCAGATCGTCATCGAGCAGGGACAAGCGCTCGGACGAATGAGAAGGCATCGCGTAGAGACGAGACGGCATCGGCGGGCTGTCAACTGCAGCCGAAGGACGTCCGAGGAACAGCATCAAGGGAACAAGGATGAAAATGGTCCATCGCGACATGCCACCGCAGACTCTAGCAAGGCTCGTGCCTTCTGCCGCCGAGTTCAACCCCATAGGCAGACCGCGTACATCGCGCGGCTGGCGAACTGATGCTGATGGCTGGCTCGACCGAGCGTCAGAGAAACCGGCAGTGCCGTACGAAAAGGTCAAATACTTGACGCTGGCGAATTGGACTGGTTAGGGGAATGTGGCCTATCGGAAGAGAGGTCGCATTGCAGTTTTGGATCCAACCCCTTTCGCTTGAGCTTTTCCACAAGCGTGGTGCGATTCAGATGCAGAAGCTGCGCAGCTTTGCTCGTCACCCCTTTCGCCTGGCGTAAGGCTTCCAAGATCAGCCGGGTTTCGTGCAGTTCGAGTTCCTTCATCAAATTGATGCCGTTGGCATCAAACCTGATCAGCAGCTCGCCTGTCGTGACGGGCCGAGGGAGGCTCTGAAGAATCTTCTCCGGGAGATCGGCCTTTGAAATGCTACCGGTCTTTTTCAGGACGACCAGCCGTTCGATGAGATTTTCCAATTCGCGAATATTGCCTGGCCACTGATACCGCATCAAGTAATCCATGGCTTCAGGCTCGACCCCCTGGATTGAGGCGCGCTTCAGACGATTAAAGCGGGTAATGAAATGATCCACCAGCAACGGAATGTCACTTTGGCGCTCTCTGAGCGGAGGTAGTAGGATCGGAATGACGTTGAGTCGATAGTAGAGATCCTGTCGAAACCGTTTCTCTTGAACGAGTTGCTCTAAATCCTGATTGGTGGCCGCAATGATTCGGACATCTACGGCGATCGTCTTCGTCCCTCCCACCCGCTCGAAACACCGCTCTTGGAGGACACGCAGCAACTTGACCTGAAGGGACAGATTCATCTCTCCAACCTCGTCGAGAAAAATCGTCCCTCCGTGTGCCATCTCGAATCTCCCCGGTCGTGCGCCCACCGCACCGGTGAAGGCGCCTTTTTCATGTCCGAACAGCTCGGATTCGAGGAGACTCTCGGGAATGGCCGCACAGTTGACCGGGACAAACGGGCGGTCTCGCCGCATGCTGTTGAAGTGCAGAGCGCGCGCGACCAACTCTTTTCCTGTCCCGCTCTCCCCTTGGATGAGCACCGTGCTGTCGCTGTCGGCGACTTCCTCGATAAATCGCAGCACGGCCTGCATCGATTCGCTCGTGCCCACGAGGGATTGCAGGCGATAGTGTTCTCGAACGCTTCTTCGTAGGAGAAGATTCTCTTGTCGAAGACGCTGGAATTCCAGTGCTTTCCTGATTACGAGCAGCGCGGCGTCCGCATCGAACGGTTTCGTAATGAAATCGACCGCACCGGCTTTCATTGCCTTGACGGCTGCTTCGATGGTTCCGTAGCCAGTCATAACGATGCCGGCAATTTTCGAGTCCAGCCGAGAGATTTCTTGCAGCAGCTCTAAGCCGTCCATGCCGGGCATCCACAAATCGATAAGAATGGCCTGGACGACCGTCTCTTTCACCACTTGCAGAGCCGCCGCCGCATCGGCCACCGCTGTCACGGCATACCCCGCTTCAGTCAACAAACGAGCGAGAAATTCCCTGATCCCTTTTTCGTCATCAACGATGACCACGTGGACTTGACTCATCGCTCTCCTCTCTCGAAACATTCCCAGCAGGATGTTGAAGGAGTCCGCCGGCTTTGTTCCCCGCCTGCGGCAGGCGGGACGCATCGCTCAGAGGCTCGACCTACCGCGAAGAGTACGCCTTGCCTCTTCGCTCGCTGCGGCCCGGGTACCCGCCTGGCTGGTGCGACGGCCTTTTTGAACATCCTGCGGCCTCTTCTGATCCTGTTTGGATTCCGCCGAAGTCCTACGGTTCGCTGGCGCCGCCATAGTTGTTCAACAGCCCGTTGCCGGACACTATTCACCAGAAGCCCTGCCAGGCGGTTGGAACAGCCTCTTGAACGTGTCCGAGCCTGTGAGGGGCAGGGCCCGGAGCCTCATCAGGATCGTGTTTCCCTTCGGTCGAGCCGACCGCACGGTCGAAGGTGCGGTTGACGACCAGGGGCCGATAGCACCAGGCCTCAGCGTGCTTTAGTGTGAAGGAAGAAGGTGCACTCCTCCTGGCCATGCGTCGGATCATGGGTCCGGTTCAGATCGATCGTGATGCGCGGCGCCCGGACCCTCAGCCGCCGCCGATGCGACGCGTCAGCGTCACGCCAGGGTCAAGCCCATCCGATACAAGTCCCACGGTCCTACCCGATGCTCAAACCGAGACAGGGGCGCCCCGGTAAACGGGTCTTGGCCCAGGCCCGCTTGTGCATGGGATCGTCCGCCAGCCAGGTGGCGTCGTTGGCGTCCACGGACCCACTGGCCAAGCCGACAATGCGCTGCCGCAGCAGATCCCGCACGATGTGCCGGATCGTGTCCGGATCCCGGCGACTGGCCAGACACCCGGCCAACTGGTCAGAGCGGTGGAGGCGGTCTTCCGCTGCCTGAAGCACCATCGTGTCTCCATCCGTGTTGGCATAACTCTGACCGAAGCAGGCCACCACTGGCCTCAGGTTGTCGTAGAATTCGACCCTCCCGTGGCGGTCTACGCCCTGTCGCCATCGAGGGTCCTCCAGAGCCGTACGTACAAGTGTCTCAACACTGCTCCTATCGCACAGGTTGCAGCCTCCCCGGCTTTTTTGCTGGGGGCCCGAGTCTTGAGCCGTTCAGGTTCAGCGAATTGCCCGGTGCGGCGAAGGGCCGCGCATGAAAATGACGAGTGCCTGCCGAATTGGGAAGGGGCGTCGACCGCAGTCCTACGGTGCCCCAGAAGCATTTGCAACCAACATGGCGACATATGATAGCACCAAGGTGCGAATCTCCCTAGGGCTATTTGGCCCTAGTCCAACTTCCGCCGTTCGCAAGGTCAGAGCGAAAGATTGCCGGGAGTTGCGCCAAAAGTCGGCACGACACGGGGACGGCTGCCGAGAGTGGCGAGGTCATCCGCAGTCGATGCGGCAGGTCCGGCCCCAACCGGTCAAGCAATAGGGCCTGCGCCCGAGTCGGCGCGCACCACACAGCGCAGCCGAACCTCCCGCTCCTCGGTCGTCGGTCACATCACATCGGTGCTCTGACTCGTCCGCAGTGCCTCTAAGATGGTGCGGGGGCCGCGGTCCACTCCGGCCCGCTGCTGCCACTGTTCCAGGGTCTTCCAGAAGAGGTGCGCCGAGAAGCAGACCAGGTTTGGGGGCCTGGACCCAATCCGCCCGTTGATGCCAGATGGGGCGCAAAACGCAGATAGCGCCAGCCCCTGGCCCGTAGCTAAGCCAGCTTCTTTCTCCTCCCTGGTTATGCACCGATCCATCACCAGAAACGCTGCGCGAGCCCGTGGCGGGCTTCCATCGTCCCCCACGATCTCTTCGACCGCCGTCGTGTCGGTGCGGTCGTCGGCGAAGACCTCCTCGCCTAGGAGCCGCCCTTCCCGCGTCACCACCAAGGCCCGGCCTCCGTGCGTGCAGTCCGGACGGTGATCCCGGCTGTAGCCACGCCGGGTGAGTGGGTTCGTGGCCGCCTGCCCTGCGAAGCAGGTGCCCGGAACGACATAAAGCAGCAGGTCGTCGTCCAGCGCGAACACCTCGCCGCGTCGGGGGACGAGGAAGCTGTTGAAGAACCATTTTGGCGCCCCGGACACGCATGAGTGCTGGAGATCGAGGACGGGATGAGAATAGCCTGCAGGATGTTCAAAAAGGCCGTCCAGCGCGGCCGCAGCGAGCGAAGAGGCGAGGCGTACTCTTTGCGGTACGTTGAGCCTCTGAGCGTCAGACCCATTGCGCTACAAGAGCAATGGGTACCCCAACAAAGCCGGCGCACTTTTTCAACATCCTGCTAGGTGCCCGCTCGTCCGTGTGTGGGGCAGCAAGCCATCCAAGGCTCGATAGAGCCGGTCGCCCTGGACCACGTTCGTCGACACGCCGAGCCGACCCCCAGCGCAGTCTGCCGTACCAGTCCTCCGCACTATGCACCGCACTCGCCGGTTCACACAGGCAGGCCAAGACCCAGACAGCGGCCTGGATCGCCCACGGCACGGCCTCGCGGCCTGCCGACAGCAGCGTCGTCAACCGCGTGTCAAGCCGCAAGGCCTGCCACAGGGTCCAGCCCAGCCACACGTCCCCGAAGCGCCGGTCGCGTTCCGGCCGAACGCGATCCAGACGGACCGGGACGACGACGTTCTCAGCGGCCTCCGGCGTGACCAACGCCGTCTGCGTGCCACGTCCAGCGAGCGCTTGCGCCTTCGCGCGCGCTCGGCCCTGCGCGTCCCGCTCGCCGAGCTGCGCCACAGTCTGCTGGACGACCCGGCGGCCGTTCCGCATCGAGCGGACCAGCCGCCAATACGTATGAACTTTGCCGTCCCTGCGGTGCGTCGTATGGCGCAGAGACATCCTACGCCCATATGCACCGAACGCACCGCCAACGTCAATGGGGCAGGTCGGCACTCCATCGTGTCTGCACGGAGGCGGTCTTCAGTTTGTCGGGAGTTGCGCAAGCGCAGGGGGCGAAACAAAACTCCCAGGTGACCGAATTGCGGAAGTTGGCTTGGGTCTTAAGCGGTATGAGAAACTCCCCTGTCATCCCTTGCGGTTCGACTGTCAACTCTGTTACCGTGCAACTCCACCCGGCACCGGCGGGGAGGAACCTCGTGAGCCCTTTAGAAAGTTTGATCCTCGACGCCAAGCAGGCCATCCTCGACGAGCAGCACAAGCGGTTTCAAGCTCTTCAGCGGGAAGGGCGATGGCAGGAAGCGATGCAACAATTTCACGTGACGCTGACCTGCGCGTCGGACCTGCTCAATGAGTCCCTCGCCGTGCTGGAGCGCGCCTTGAACAACTACCGCGAACGGCACCGTCTGTCGCCCCCGCCCTCTCCTCCTTCCGACCGGACTTCTCCCTGAGGGCTTCCGAGAGACCGCCGCTTTTGTCGTACTGATCAACCGCGCACGGTTTCTCGCTTACGAAAAGCGCAAGACAGCCGTCTGTTCCCGGCGCACGATGCCCAAGTAGTTGAACGGTCAGCCGAATTCCCCTACACTATCCCCTACGCTGCGCCGTATCCCGTCGCGCCGGTCAGTTATTGGCTTGATTCCGCTGGAAAGCTGGCGTAGCTCAATCGGCAGAGCAGCGGTTTTGTAAACCGCCGGTTGGAGGTTCGAGTCCTCTCGCCAGCTCCA
>FWPU01000267.1_pt1 | contig 167502 bp, 137 predicted proteins | sample 2228361 | NCBI WGS metagenome assembly FWPU01 (sample SAMEA103939777, study PRJEB20133) | metagenome | reverse complement strand
GAGAAACGTCGTAAGACAAGGGGTAAAATTGCCAGTATGCCAGTATCAAAAGCAGCTGGATTCCCACCACCAACAACATCACGGCTACGACCGCGGCGGCAACAACACCGACAATCACTCTCCCCCATTTGGCTCCCACTGCTTATCACCTCCTTCAGAGTGGGTAGCGCCGGCATGGCTGTTTCTGTCTCATGGACCAGTCCATAGGAGGGTCAGGAAGGAAACCGCCCCCCGGATTGGGCGTGCGGTTACGCGGGTAATAAGGTCCACACCAGTTACCGTAGAGAGGCAATCCGCCCTTGCCGCGTAGGGTAACTACATGCCCCGCGATATACGCACTTGTGCCCATCCATAGGAGAGACTTTTCACCGGTTCTGCTCCACCTCCACGGCGTCTGGGCACTGCCCTGCTGGTATCTGACTACCCCGAACAGGTCATAAAGGTTGTTGCTCAACACCTGCGCACTTCCGTTCGTAATCACCCCCGCCGTGCCAAACGGTGTGCCATTATGGAGTAGTCGTCTTTCCTCGCCCCTCATACTCAGCAACCATCCTCTCGTCCAGTTGCAGAGGAATGCCGACAATCTTCCATCCGTCTTTCTCGCGTAAGACCGCCTGCATGTAACGCCTACCACGCAGGGAATACTCGACAAATGCCAGCTTCTCCTCAGGACTCCACGTGCCTTTTTGTAGCGTCCGAACATACCGCTCTGGCATATTCATTAGCACGTAGCCAGTCAAGAAACGGTAACTGACGCCCACGACCCGCACATGCGTCAACTGCTCATCTGCACGTAGCTGGGCGTTGGTCGGGTTTCTCTCCCTCCAAGCTTGACACCATTTCAGAAAGCGCTCCTTGCGTGCCTTCTCGCTCAGCGTGCGGTCGGCGAGAAATCTGTCCGCGGAAGACAGAAGCAGGTAAAGACGTTCGTAGTCTTTTTTCAGCCAGAGCGTCACCGCCTGGCGCGCTGTAGCCACCGCCTGTTGTTTTTCCTTCTCGCTCAGTCGTAAGAAGGGGGGAGTAGCTGGGGCAGGGCATACCGCACCGCATGACAGCAGAAGGGCAAGCACTATCAAAGACTTTGTCATTGTACCACACCCTCCCACATTTTCTTGACCACATCCACACATCTGTTGACGCACTGCTGCCATGCAATACCTCCGTTGTTCTGGAGCCACCGGTTAACACACTCCCCAAGACGATCGCTGTTCCACACTCTCTCAGGAAGTCGCCGACCTTCTCGTCGAAGGACCTCACACCTGTGAGAAACCGTCGTGATTTCTCTACCATCCACGGGAGCTGCTCAGTTGGGTATATGATAGCACCGCGTTTATATTTTGTCACGGGCTTTTGCCGGGGTGACGAAAGATTTTTCTGAAAAAATCTCGAGCGACGAGCGGCAGGGGTGCTCCCGCTGGAGCACGAACCTCCTGGTGAGCCGTCTCAAACCCCTCTCCCGACCTCTCCCCGACGCGGGGAGAGGCGTCTGCTCCCCTTCCCTCGCAGGGAAGGGGCTGGGGGTTAGGTTTCATCAACTCATGCTGAGGCGTCAGCCGAAGCATCTCTCACGAAGAACAACCTGTGGTGAACCCCCAAACGCCCCTTTGCGTGTACAATAGTAGAGGGAAACCGCCGAGGGGCTGGAGCCTGCTCGCGGGGTGCCCTATTTCAGCGTGAGGAGGTGGTCTGACGGTGAGTCAGGTGGAGATTCGCTTTGGAACAGACGGCTGGCGAGGAGTGATTGACGAAGACTTCAACGAGGCGAATGTGCGTCTGGTAGCGCGTGCGGTCGCCGAGTATCTGCACGACGCGAAGCCAGAGGGGCATGGTGTCTTGGTGGGGTATGATAACCGGTACAAGAGTGAGGTGTTTGCCCGCGTAGCGGCGGAGGAGCTGGCGCGGTGCGGGTTACCGACCGTGCTTTCTGCCAGCTCGCTGTCCTCGCCTGCGCTTTCGTACGCCGTGCATCATCGTCAAGCACAGGGCGGTGTGATGATTACCGCCAGCCACAACCCGCCACAATTCAACGGATTCAAGTTCAAGGCAAACTACGGCGGTTCCGCCCTGCCTGAAATCACCGAGCAGATCGAACGGCATCTCCAGCGCGTGCTGTCGGGAGAGCCGGCTGGCGTGTACGAACCGGCGGAACTGCGCACGGAGAACCTGACCACCGCCTATCTGGAACACCTGAAGACGCTGGTAGACCTGCCACGCATTCTGGACGCCCGCTGGAAGATGGTTACCGACGCGATGCATGGCTCCGGCGCAGGCTATCTGCGCGCCCTGCTGGAAGGCGGGCGCGGACGGGTGACCGCCATCCGCGAAAACCGGGACACGCAGTTTGGTGGGGTAAATCCAGAGCCGATTGCTCCAAACCTGGGCGCGTTGATGGAGACGGTGGTGCGCGAGGGGGCAGACATCGGCATCGCGCTGGACGGTGACGCCGACCGTGTGGGCGCGGTGGACGAGAAAGGACGGTTTGTCGACAGCCATCGCATCTTCGCCATCACGCTGTACCATCTGGTTCAACGGCGTGGCTGGCGCGGTCGAGTGGTGAAAACCATCTCCACCACAAATATGATTGACGCCCTGTGCGAGCGGTTCGGTCTGCCTCTAACGGTAACGCCCATCGGCTTCAAGTACATCTGCGAGAACATGCTGAAAGGCGATGTGCTGATCGGAGGCGAAGAGAGCGGCGGTATCGGCATCCAGCACCACATTCCGGAGCGCGATGGGGTGCTGATGGGCTTGATGCTCCTGGAGGCGATGACACTGGGCGAGAAGAAGCTCAGTGAGCTGGTGCAGGAGGTGTTTGACCTGGTGGGCGAGCACCACTATAACCGCATCGACCTGCACCTCGCGCGTGAGGAGATGCCTGCCGCGCGTCAGCGCGTGGCACAGACGGAAGCTCGCGAGGTAGCCGGGCTACCGGTCAAAGCCATCGACCGCATGGATGGCACGAAGTTCCTTTTTGAGGACGGCGCGTGGCTGTTGTTGCGGGCGTCCGGCACCGAGCCGGTGGTGCGCGTCTATGCCGAAGCCTCCAGCCCCGAACTGGTGGAGCGGTTGCTGAAAGCGGGCGAGGCACTGGTGCGGGGCGAGTAGATACCGGACAAGCTTTGTCGCACGCCGCCAGCAACCGCCTGCTTTGCCCGAAAGAATGGGCGTTTTGCTTTCTCAGCACGGGCATCTCGCCCGTGCTAAACGCGTGTCAAACAGTCCTCTCAAACTGTTGACAAGATTTATTTTGCTATGATAAACTTCTAATTGAAGAATGCTCAGAGGTGCTGAGAGAGGCTACAGGCTCCTTCATCCGCTCGCTTCCTCTTTGCTCCTACGAGCATATTCGCCACATCCCTGAGAAAGGAGACACACTGATGCACACAAAGCCTTTGCTTCACGCACGGAGCTTGCCCCCTCTGCTCATCGTGTGTCTGCTCTGCCTGACGGCGCAGGCGCAGCCAATTATCTATCAGGGGATGCTCAAAGAGGGAGGTGTTCCTGCGAACGGAACCTACGACTTCCGCTTTCGCCTGTACGACGCGCCTGTGGCGGGTTTGCAAGTGGGCGTGGATGCACTGGTGGACAACCAGAGCGTGCACAACGGTCTATTCACCGTGGAGCTGACTTTTGGTGGAGGTATCTGGACTGGTGCCTATCGGTATCTCGAGATTGCTGTGCGCCCTGGAACGAGCACCGACCCATTCACCGTGCTGATCCCCCGCGTGCCGATCGCGACTGTGCCCTACAGTTACTTTGCGTCGAGAGTCCCCTGGAGCGGCGTGATAGACCCACCAAGTGGGTTTCCTCCCATAGGCTCGGCAGGGGGCGACCTGAGCGGGACTTACCCGAACCCCACGGTGGCTGGCTTGCAGGGGCGTGCGGTGTCCAACAGTGCACCCAGGAATGGTCAGGTGCTGAAGTGGAACGACAGCGCCTGGGCGCCGGCAAGCGACAGTCTCACTCTACCCTTCAGCGCAAGGGTCGCTGACTTCGTCGCGTTCCAAGTATACAACGACGTGGATTATGGCGCGTATGCCGGCTGGTTCGAAACCCGCTATGGCGTCGGGGTGTTTGGTTACGTAACTAATAACCAGTACGCCAACCCCGGCGTACTCGGAATGAGCGAAAGCCCAGCGGGCTGGGGCGTCCGAGGCGTTAACAATTCAACAGGCGCAGGTGGTTTCTTTCTCTCGAAAGAAGGCAAGAGCGGAACCGTTGCCGCAGCAATGGTAACCATCGACGGCAGAAGGAACCCCGCCTGGTATTCTGACTGGCCTTCAAGCTGGGATGGAGGCTTATCCGCATGGGACATCGCCTGCGCGGGTATCCGCTATAATGTGCTTACCGCACGCTCCGATGAACGGCTCAAGCGCGACATTCAGCCCTTAGACGCCCAGCACGAACTGCAACGCCTGCTCCGCTTGCGCCCCGTGTCCTACTTCTGGCGCGATAAGCATTTGAGCGCGGCGATGCAGGACAAGCCACAGTTTGGGTTCCTTGCGCAGGAGTTGCGCGAGGTGTTTCCCGAGCTGGTGTTGGAAGGCTCTGACCCCGACAAGACGCTCTCGGCGAACTATCAGGCGTTGATTCCCTTGCTGGTGAACGCCATGCAAGTGCAGCAGGAAACGATCCAACAGCAAGAGGCTCGCATCCAGCGGCTGGAAGCAGAATTGCAACAACTGCGTGCGCTGGTTTCTCGCTCACGTTAGCCTCCTTCTCCAGACAGGGCGCTGCCTGCGCCCTGTCTCTCCTATCACAATCGTAGGCTGACGATGGTCCTAGCACGCCACCACAGCAACGCGCCGCAGGAAACACCGCACGTCCACCGAATCACGAATAGCAGGGGTGAAGAAGCATGCACTGCACAAAACGGATAATACGACGGTTCACGCTGTTGGCGCTTCTGGCGTACTTCGCAACCTGCGCCACCTCCCTGTATGCCAGACCCCTGCGCGTTGTCAGTGTGGTCACCGGCGAGGGACATGACATTGCCACCGTCTCGGCGACGCTATCGTGGTTGTTGAAGAGGCATGATGGCGTTGAACATGCCCTGACCAGGGACATCCACACGCTCAGCCCGCAGAGCCTGCAAAGTGCGGATGTCGTGGTGCTGTATGCACCCAACATCGTAATACCCGACGGGGCGAGAGAGGCACTGACAGACTTCGTTCAGCGCGGGGGCGGTTTACTGCTCCTGCACACGTCGCATGGTGGCTCCTTTGCGGAGGCAAATCCGGGCAACGTGGTGGTGGAGGTTGTTCTGCCGAACCATCCGGTGCTGCGCTGCGTCCCCAGCTTCCAGATAACCGATGCGCCTGCACAAATGACCACTGGCGAACAGGCAACCCTTCTCGCCCGTCAGCGCAACGGACAGCCACTGGTCTGGGTTCAGCAGGTGGGCAGAGGGAGGATATGTGCCACCTCGCTGGGGCATGCTCCATCGGCATGGAGGCATCTCTCGTTCCAGCAAATAGTGCTGAACGCCGTGTACTGGTGTGCGGGGCGCAGGTATCCAGTCGCACGCACCCCTGGTCCGCCTGCCGGCTTCCGTCCGCTATTCAACGGTGTCAATCTGGAGGGCTGGGGTGAGGTCGGTTCGCCGGTGTGGTTTGCGCAGGATGGAGTCATCATCTGCACGGGCGAGAGTGAGGGCACGGGCTGGTTGCGCTCCAACAGGATGTACCGCGATTTTGTCCTGCGTCTGGAGTATCGCATCTCGCCCGGCGGCAACAGCGGCATCTTCCTGCGAGCACCGCACTACGGCAGAAGCTCCCGGCTGGGCATGGAACTGCAGATTCAGGATGATGGCACCAGCCCACCCAGCAACACCTGCACCTCCGCGGTGTACAGCGTGGTCACCCCGCGTGTGAACCCCGCCAAGCCCGCCGGCGAGTGGAACCAGGTGGAAATCACGCTGAAAGACAGGCACCTGCGCGTGGTCTGGAACGGTCAGCTGGTGCACGACATCGATCTGGATGACCCCGCGCTCAGCGCGAACCTGCCGCGCACGCACCTGCTCTACCGCCGTCCGAACTGGGGCTATATCGGTCTACAGAACCATCGCAGTCTGGTGGAGTTCCGGAACATCTTTATCCGCGAGCTTCAGTAGGCGCGCTGGATCAGCTCGTTCCAGAGGGCGCGCTTGATGGCGTTGGACACCTGCTGAGCCAGCTCCTGCATGCTCTTGCCGTACAGGACAGCGTCCTCCGGCTCGATGGTCAATATCGGATTGTTGCGGGCAACGACGGTGCGCTTGTCGCTCGTCAGCCGGATGTCGTACATCTGAATGCCGTCGTTGAGCAGAGCATCGAGCCGTGCGCTGATCTGTCGCGCGCGCTCCGCCGAGCTCTGACCGTTCGAAGGGGCAGGTGCAAACACGGGCACGTTGTCCAGATACACTTCGGTCAGGCTATGGTTCTCGATCGTTTTCTCTTTAAGCTCCACCGGCAGTATACGCGCTACCGCCCGCCGGTTCACCGGGATGTTCAGCTGCTTGAACAGGTCGAGCATCGCCTGTGCACGGGCACGGGACGGCGGGTGCGTGCGGAAAATGCCCAGCTGCCGCTCCGGGCGGCGGGATTCATCTCTTGCCAGCCGCTCCATGAAGGTCAGCATCCCCACCGGATTGTAGTTGGTGCGCATCAGGTAGTATATCGCCGCGTGGTCGGCATCCATCTCGGCTTCCTGCGTGAAGCCGTTCAGTTTGGCAATCTGGTAAAGCTGCACCCCCAGCATCACGTTGTTCAGGTCGCGTGCGGGCGCGCCGGTCAGCACCAGCACCAGCAACGTAGGCAGGGTGACCCGCCGGTTGATTTTCTCATTTTCCTCTCCCAGTCGAAGCAGGTGGTGATGTGCGGCATGCGCAATCTCGTGCGCCAGCACCGCCGCCAGCTCGTGGTCGGACTGCACGTAATCCAGCAAGCCCTTGTTTACATAGATAAAACCGCCCGGCAACGAGAAGGCGTTCACATCTTTGTCGTCCACGACCTTGAACGTGTATTGAAACTGCGACCGTTTATTGATTCCCCACGTAATCGGGATTTCGGAGGCGTTGGCGACAGCCGCAATCTCCTGACCGATGCGGTTGACACGCTCTACCAGTGCCGGGTCAGTGACCAGTTTGAGCGTGCGCTCGATCTCCTGCGCAGCTTCGCGCCCCATGCGCACTTCGGGGTCATCTTCTGCCTTGGGCTGTGCGAAACTGCTCCCTGCCTGCATCATCCACAGCAGAGCCGTTACGAGAGCCAATACAGGACGAAACCATTTTTGCATTGTGATAAAGCTCAACCTCACTTGGTTATCCATTCCATTATAGCATACGGAAACAGTCGGGTAGAGCGTGCCTCCACCTTATCAGACGCCGTGAAACAGCGGGCGGTTTCGCCAGCCCCCGCGCTCTGGCAGGTATGCTATAATGATATGTCTCTGTAGAAGCCAGAAGGCACACGATAATGGAAGGTGCAGTAACCATCGCGTCTGACGTCGCCATAGTGCAGACGACCTTACCACTACCTGACGAGCTGTGTCTGCAGGACATATACGCTCGCCTGCCTCTGGAAGATAGCGGAACTGCAGTGCTGGACAGCGCGGGTGAGCCCTCGCCCAGGGGCAGGTTTCCACTGGCACGCTATAGCATCATCGCACAGGAGCCGTTCGGCATACTGGAAGCGCAGGCAGATGGCGCATGGTGGCACACGACCGCAGGGAGCGAGTTTCTGGCGGGAGACCCTCTGCACCTGTTACAGTGTGTTCTGGAGCGGTATCGTCTGCCTGTCGAATGCGCCAGCGTTCCTTTCCCTGCCGGCGCAGTGGGATTTCTGAACTACGGGCTGAAAGCATTGCTGGAACCCTGCCCGAACCGCCTGCCTGCGCTGAGCAGACTGCCCCTGTTCCGGTTTGCGTTCTACGATGCCATCGCTACGATCGATCTGCACCGTCGTGAAGTGGTGTTCAGCTCCACTGGCTTGCCGGAGGTGGGAGCGAGGCGCGTCATCCGGGCACACGAACGGCTGGAGCAGTTACTGGCACGATGGCAGGAGGTTCTGCGAGGCTCGCACCCGTTCCGCCTTCCGGTGTTTCGGGCGGGGGGAGTGCAGAGGCTCTGGAGCCGTCACGAATATACGCAAGCGCTGTATCGGGTGAAGCGGTACATCGCGGACGGGGATGTGTATCAGGTGAACCTGGCACAACCGTTTCAGGCGCGGTTTGAAGGCGCATTGTCCGCCCTTTTCCTGCGAGCGCGACAGGTCAGCCCTGCACCGTTGACCGCTTTTCTGCGGACGGACGATTACGCCATCGTGAGCCTGTCGCCGGAGCGGTTTCTGCATCTCTGCCCGGTGACGCGTCGGGTGCATACGCGCCCCATCAAAGGCACGCGCCCACGCGGGAGTAACGAACAGGAGGACAGACGCCTCGCCGACGACCTGAGGAACAGCGCCAAAGACCGCGCAGAACACATCATGATTGTGGACCTGGAGCGCAACGATCTGGGGCGGGTGGCGCAGACGGGCACGGTGCAGGTGGCGGAGCTGATGGCGCTGGAGGGCTACGCACAGGTATTCCACCTGACCAGCACGGTCGAGGCGGTGCTTCGCCCCGAAGTAGACCTTGCACAGATTCTGCGGGCTACCTTTCCCGGAGGCAGTATCACCGGCGCGCCCAAGATACGCGCCATGCAGATTATCGAGGAAGTGGAGCCGGTGGCACGGGAGGTATACACAGGCGCGATCGGCTACATCGGCTTTCATGGAGGGCTGGATCTGAACGTGGCGATACGCACCGCTGTGGTGCGAAACGGCGTCATCACGTTCCACGCGGGTGGCGGTATCGTTGCCGACTCGGATGCCGATGCGGAGTACGAGGAGACGCTAGCGAAGGCGCAGGGCTGGTTCGAGAGTATAGCGGGTGCGGAGAGGCAACAGGATGCAGTGGGTCTGGAAGGACGGTCAGCTCTGTCCGGAAGATGAGGCAGTCCTCAGCGTGCGAGATGGAGCGGTTCTGCACGGGGCATCGCTGTTCGAAACCCTGCGCTGTTATCAGGGACGACCGTTTCGCCTGGAGGCGCACCTTCTGCGCCTGCGTCGGTGGATGGAACGCCTGCACCTCTTTGTCCGAGCCCGACGGGAACTGAACCTGGACGCTGAGGCTGTCCGGCAAGCCATCGGCGAGTTGCTCGAGGCTAACGGTTTGCTGAAGAGAGATTCGCGCCTGCGTATCACGGTCACCGCGGGGGCGGAAGGATACACGCCCTCCTGTTTCCTGCTGGCAGAGGGCATCGATGACGAGCAGATTCGGCAGTGGCAACGAGGAGTACACACTGTGCTGATGCCCGATCCACGCGCTATGTCGGGCGAAGTACCCAAGTGGGGGAGCTATGCGTGGCATATCGAGGCATATCTGCAGGCACAGGCGCAGGGAGCGGGCGAGGTCATCTGGTTTCGCGACAGCTACTTGACCGAAGGCGCACTCAGCTCGCTGTTCGTTTATGACGACGACCGACTGCTGAGTCCGCCGCTGGAGGAAGGGATTCTGGCTGGTATCACCCGGCAGGTGGTTTTCGAAATCGCTGAGCAGACCGGCATCAGATGCGTAGAAGAGCGACTACCCATACGGGCGCTCCACGAGGCACAGGCGGTATTCCTGACCAACTCGGTGCGCGAGATAGTGCCCGTGCTCTCGGTGGATGGACGCCCACTGGCGTCACACCCCATCATCCACCAGCTTCAGCAGGCTTACACACAGCTCGTACAACAGGAAACCGGCACAGGTCAATAAGCCAGTCCTCTATCGTAAGAGCGCAACAGACCAATCACCTTGCCGATAACGCGCGTCTCTTCGGGACGCACTTCAATAGGCTCATACGCCGGGTTCGCAGGCAACAGGCGCACCTTGCCGTTGTCGTACTGGATACGCTTGATGGTGGCTTCATCGCCGATCAGCACGGCAACCAGTTCACCGTTCTCCGCGGTGCTTTGCGGTTTGATAATCACCAGGTCACGCGGCAGGATGTGCTCGCCCACCATCGAGTCGCCCCGCACCCTCAACAGGAACGCTCCTTCGATGTTATGCACCATCTCTCTGGGCACCGGCACCAGCGCTTCGATGTTCTGCGAAGCCAGCACGGGTGTGCCTGCTGCGATTGTACCGACCAGCGGTAGCATCGCTACATCGGGGGAGCTTTCCAGATGCTGAACAAACTCGGGATGCACCACGCGGATACTGCGGCTCTTATGCTCGCGCTCGATGTAGCCCTTACGCTGAAGAGCGTCCAGATGCACCGTCACGCCGCGCAGGCTGGAGATGCCAAACTGGTTGCCGATTTCGCGGATGGTAGGAGGATAGCCGTTCTCTCGCGTATAATGCAAGATGTAGCGCAGGATCATCTCCTGTTTGTGTGTAAGCCCTCGTGTCATGCTCCTCCCTCCTGAAATAACTACACAAAGTATATACCACAATTGGTCTACTTGTCAACAGTTGCCTGACCTGTGTTGCCAGTGCGTACAGGACATTTCATGGCTCCCATTATACCTCATTAGTAGCCCGGTATTTGCGCACCTCCCGGTGAGTCGGTGGATGGTGTTTTCGGCTCGGCAGGGGTTCCTCGCCCTCCAGATTACTGTGTCATTGCGAGCCTTCGCCAGAAGGCGAAGCAATTCCCTTGCGTATCGCGGCAGTCGGAGGAGATTGCTTCGTCGCTTTGCTCCTCGCAATGACACGGGGGATACTACTTCATCGTCGGGACGATGATGCCGCGCAGGATGATCTTTTGGGCGAAGATGAACACCAGCAGGGTGGGTAGCGCCGCAATCACCAGGCTTGCCATCCACACCCACGGGTAGCTCTCGCGCCCCAGCTGCCACAGGAACACCATCATCGTCCACATCTCGGGCTTCTGCACCACCAGAAACGCCCACATGAAGCCGCCATAGGCGCCGGTGAACGCGCTGAGGGCAATCACCGCCAGAATGGGCATCGAGAGCGGAATGGTGATGTTCCAGAACATGCGCAGCTCGCTGGCGCCGTCCAGCATCGCCGCCTCGTACATCTCCTGCGGCAGGCTGTCAAAATACCCCTTCAACAGGAAGATGCCCATACCGCTTGCCAGTCCCGGCAGTACCAGCGCCCAGTAGGTGTTCAGCAAGCCCAGCTCTTTGATCAGCAGGAAGTTGGGTATCATCGCCACTTCGGCGGGGAACGCCATCGTTGCCAGCAGGGCGAGTAGAATCTTGTGCGCGTAGGGCAGGTTGAACCGCGACAGCCCGTACGCCGCCAGCGGCTGAACCGTCAAATGCCCCAGCACGGTCATCAGCACCAGCACGAAGGTATTCCAGAGCGCACGCCCGTGGAACAGGATATAGTCCAGCACCAGCCGGTAGTTGCGCGTGAGAAACTCCCGACGGATGGAGTCTTTGTATCGCCAGAAAGTGAGCACGTCGGTTTCGGCGCGTGGGGGGTAGACCTCTTCCCATCGCCTCCACTGGGTGCCGTGAGCGTTGTTTACCGCCTCCAGCGTGCCGTACTTCCGGCGAAGCCAATCGCGCCATAGCCCTTCCACCGTCACCAACCGCTTGGTTTCAGGCGGCACCACCGTATCGGTGAACAGCACCCAGTCGGCGAAGAAGCGGGTGTCTTCCGGCATCGTGGTGGGATAGGTGAGGTCTTCCACGTGCGCGGTGCGGTGTCGTTCCCGAAGGAACCGGCGCCACTGGTTGTCCCAGTTGCCCTGCACGCGCACGAAGAGCAGGGGAAACCGCTCGCGCACATAGCGGTCCCACAGCGCTTGCCAGCGCGGCTCCTGCGGTCGCTCAGAGGGGAACAGCACATCGCTCAGTGAGGGGTACTTCGTGCCGAGCAAGGCGTTCAGTTCGTCCACGCCGCCGATATGCCGTTCCACCCAGTTCAGGAAGCCATCGGTCGCCAGAATCGGCATCAGGTCGTGCGGGGGCAGGGTACGTCGGAACTGCAGGTAGAGCTGGCGCAGGGGAGCGGTCTCCCGGCGCGATTTGTGCGTCAGGTCGTACTCGAACGGCGCCACTTCGGTGAAGCTGGTGTAAGAGGTCTCGTAGCGGCGGTTGAACGCCTCGATGTCATCCCCGAACTGCCGGGTCAGCCAGCGGGCATATCGCTGGTTGGTGGGGCGGGTGCGCTTGTCGTCGATGAAGTATGCCTTCACCCACTCATCGGGCAGGGTGCGGACGCACTCCAGCCAGTCGTCCACGCGCCGTTGCACCTTCGGGTCGTGACCATTGTAGTCGGGTATCTTTTCCAGAAAGCGGAAGCTGGTCACGGTCAGGCGATGGATCCGGCGGGCGGTGTTGAAGTCCGCACCGTAGCGGTCGCTCATCCATTTGCGGAAGAGGGCGGTATCTTCGCGCAGGTAGGCGGGGATGACCTGCCAGTCGTCGAAGTCGGTGTCGCTGGTGAGCGACGCGCCCAGCATCAGCAGGAAGGGGTAGATCATGGTCACCGAGCCCAGGATGAGCACGGTGTAGATGAAGGCGTACACCGCGCGGGCGGTAAGGGTGCGTTGCTCGCAGGGACCAAACAGCGCCATCTCCGCTCACTCCAGCGCGTGCGCCGCGCGGAACTCCACGCGCTTCAGGATGCGCAACTGCATGATGGTAAACCCGATCAGCACGGAACCCAGTACCCATGCCATCGCCGTGGCGTATCCGAAGCGCAGATACAGGAAGGCGTTCGTCCAGATGTGGATACCCAGCACCATCGTGGAGTTGGCGGGACCACCTCCTGTCATCACGAACACGTTCTGCATGGCGTGGAAGCTACCGATGAACGCGCCGATGAAGTTGATCATGATCAGCGGTTTGAGCGATGGGAACATGATGTACCACATCTTGTGCCAGAAGTTACCGCCGTCCACCGCGATGGCTTCATACAGGTCTTCAGGCACGGTTTTCAGCGCAGCAAGATAGATAAGACTGCCCGGTCCTGCACCCGCCCACACGCCGGGTATCACCACACACAGCATCGCCAGCCCGGGCGTATGGAGCCAGTCGATGTAGCGCACATCCGGGGGCACGAGGTGCAGGGCGTGCAGGATAGGCATCATGATGCGGTTGAGGAAGCCGTACGGCGTGGGGTCGTAGAACATCTTCCACAGGAACATAATCACCAGCCCGGTGGTTACGGCGGGCAGATAGAAGATGACGCGGAACAGGATTTTACCGCGCGGTACCTCGTGCAGGAGCAACGCCAGAAAGATGGGCGCGACGAAGCCGATGGCGAGGTTCAATCCTACGTACAGCACGGTCGCCCTCACGGAGTTCCAGAAGTCGGGGCTGGTCATCACCTCGATGAAGTTCGCCAGCCCGATGAACTCGCTCTTGCCGTAGATTCTGTAGTCGTAGAACGCCATCAGCGTGCCGCGCAGAAGCGGGAGATACTGCCACAGCGCCACTGTCAGCAGGGCTGGCGTCATCACCGTCCACGCCGCCATCGTCGTGTATCGCCGGCGTGCGCCCGACCCCACCACCTGCGACACCTTCGTCTGCAAAGTGCCCCCATGCACCTGCGACTGCTCGCGCATCGCCCACACGAAGCCATACCCCACCAGCGGCGCCACCAGCAGGAAAATCACCGTGCCCCAGAAGTTGCGCCTGCGCTCTACCTCTGGCGGCACCACCCGATACAGCTTCGCGTTCACCTCGTTCATGCTGGTCTGAATGACCCTGGCGGGGTCCCTGTACTGACCGCCGTCGTAGACGATGGTGTCGATGGGCACTGCCAGCTCGTGCCCCTCCACATGCTGGTAGTAGGGATCGTGCGGCTGGATGCGCCCGTAGCGTGGAGCCTCCTCCATCGCGCGGCGGAAGGTCGGCTCGTAGTCCTCGTACTCCTCTGTGAATCCGAACTTCTTCAGGTTCTGCGGGCGCACCAGGTGCGGATAGCCGTTGCGCACGTATATTTCTGTGATGATGCGCTGAGCCTCCTCACTGCACCGGAACACCAGATAGTCCCACGCCGCCTGAAGCACCTTTGGGTCGCGAGCGGCGCGGGCGCTGATGCACCAGGCGCGTCCACCGGTGAGCGCGGCGCGCACTCCACCCTCGCCAGCGGATGGTGGAGGTCCCAGCCCAATCTGGTCGGGGCGCAGTCCGCCCTGCGTCAGCACCTGGTCGATGACCTGCGGGTTGATGTGGTCGAGCATCATAGCGATTTCCCCGCGCTGGAACATCTCCACGGGGTCGCCGCCTACGCGCACCACGCCCGTATATACCGGTAACCCATGCAGGTCGCGCCCACACTGCTTACAGCGGAACCGGCACTGTTCCGGCTTCACGGGGAGGACCGTCCCACATACCCGACAGGTCACCCGTTCGACGCGGGAGCGAATCGGGTTCTCTTCCTGACACTTCGGGCAGACCGCCACCGGCAGGTTGTTGGGGGTGGAACAGTCGGGACAGCGCGTCCACTCCGTCCAGCGCAGGCGTTTGTAGAAGCGCAGAGCCCTTTGCCCCGGCTCGCGTCCGTAAGCCACTTTCCATCGGCGCGGCTGGTCGGCGAGACTGCGCCCGCATGCCCGGCATCGGCACTCCTTGTCCTCCTGCCGGAACTCGTTCACCGTGCCGTCGACGGGGCAGGTGCGCTCCTGCAGGGTCATGTCCCCGCCCGCCTGATACACAAAGTTCGTGAAGATGTAGCCCGCGGTGTAGCCAGTGCGGATGGCGGTGCCGTACTGTCCGGTCTGAAAGCGCGCGCCCTTGACATGCTTTTCGGGGAAGGTCAGCCGTTGCGCGAACTCAAAGTACTCCTGCCAGTCTTTGGGCGGGCGCGGGGGAACGATGCCCGCTTCCTCGAACAGGTCACGCCGGTACCACAGCCCCAGTATCCAGTAGTCGCTGACGATGGCGTACAGTTTGCCGTCCGTTCCGCGCGCGGCGTCGTAATGGTGTTCGGTTAGCCCCAGCGAGGGCGGTTTCCAGTGCGGATTACGTCTCTGATGCTCGCGCAGAAGATCGTCCAGAGGATAGAGCAACCCCTGCCGGATGTAGTTCTGCACCTGCCGGATGCTGAGGTCAAACACATCGGGGGCGCGGTCCGCTGCGAATGCCATCATCTGCTGAGCCTCTGCCAGCCCCTCCGGCAGAGCCAGCCCGGTGACGCGCTCGTAGCGGTAGTTAGGATGCTTTTTGAAGAAGGCGTCGAACACCGCCAGCTCTGCCGCGTTTTGCACCCCGGTGGCACTGCGCAGGGGGATGTTGGCAAGGCGGATGGTCACCACCTCCTTGTCGCGGCCATCCGCGAAGCCAGCCGGAAGGCATAGGCACAGGTATATGATGATGAGAAGACTGTGCTGACAGCGCATCACAACCACGCGAAACCTGCTCTACAGCAGTTATGCGTTTAATCTTATTCGCGTCTGAGCAGGAAGATTCCTGCCCAGACGCACGCTATTCATCCCCGATTTCGCCGAAGTTCATGACCAGCCAGGCGAAGTCCCAGAGTGTGATTTCGCCGTCGCCGTCCAGGTCAGCGTTGATGTCGTAATCGTCCTCGCCGACGGCGGTACCGAAGGCGCGTACCAGCAAGCCGAAGTCGAGCAGGGTGACCTCGTTATCGCCGTCGATGTCGCCGGGCATCAGCCGAACCGCGAACCTGCCCAGACTTCCTAGACGACCTCTACCTGCAAGGAAGGGGGCACCCTTTACAGTCAACACATAGTCGCCCGGCTGGGCGGGGATGGCGAAGGTAGGAGAGGTAGATAAGCCTGCGGGCTGAAGGGACAGTTGTCCTTCCTGCGCCACCTGTCCCGTTTGGGCGTCGCGCAGAGTGTAGCGCAGGTGCTCGGGCGTTGGTCCCTGCCAGCCGTTCAATGCCAGCTCACCCTCCAGGAGTGCGCTTCCCTGCGAGAAACGGTATACTGCCACATCCTTTAAAAACTTATCGGTGAGGAGGTAGTTGCCGAATAAGCGATGGAAACCTTCCACATTCATCTGGTAACGGGGGAGAGGAGGCCGCAGGTAATGACTGATGTTAAAGCACTCAATCTTCGTTGTTGAGATGAGGAAGAGGAGTTTGCCGTCATCCGACACAGCCACGGTAGCGTTGCTCTGGGTTGGCAGGATACCTGACGTGCGCAGGCGGAGCGAAGGCAGGTCATAGACCCACACGGTGGCTTTCTCCATATCGTCCATCTGTAAGAGGTATAGAACCGCAGTGCTGCCATCTGCGCTGAGCGCCACCTGCTGGGCGAAAGAGAAGAATCCGAATTCAGGGTCTGCGGGTACGCTCAGCAGTTGGGTCATATCGTCGGTACGCCATACCCCCAGCTCGCCGTAGCCAGCCACAGCCAGGTAGCGCCATCTGCGCTGAGAGTGAACTGTAGAGGTAAAACGCCTAAAAGCACCGGCATGACCTCGCCGCTGGGTGCGTCAAACGCCACCAGCTCTGGATCCGAACCGTAGAGACCACTCTGCCAGCGAATAGCAAGTAGCTTGCTTCCGTCGGGCGAGAAGCAGAGATTGCTCACGGGGGCAGGCGTCTCCCACAACAACACGCCATCACCGGCTGGCGGTAACGCAATCAGCACCAGTCTGTTCTGAAAAGCCGCCGCGAAGTAGGCGAGGTCGGCAGAGATTGTGTTCTCGGCGGGCATCTCGTCAAGAGGCAGGCGTACCCGGCGTAACTCTGTTCCGTCTTCTGCGCGGTGTAGGACAAGCCAGAGAGCCTCGCCGACAGCCTCTACCACAGCGACCTGACTGCCGCCTGCGACCACTCCAACCGGCTGAACGACACGTTGCCTGACTTCTCGTACGACCGAGCCTGTGTTCACATCGACCTGCCTCACTCCGTTCATTGCCAGCAGATACAGGCTGGCGCTATCGGCAGAGAACTGCGCGCCAAGCATATCACCATACAACAGCCAGCCATCCTCACCCGCTATCTGTGCTCCGTCGGAGAGCCTCCAGAGCGCCCATTCTGGCCTGTGATAGTAAGCCCGGGTGCTTGCCGCCAGGTATCGCCCATCTGGGCTGATGACGAGGTCAGGTGAGGGAGAAGGAGGATAATACTGACCCTCAAACCGGTAAATCAGTTGTCGGTCGGCTATTCGGTAGACGCTGATGTGATCGTGCGAAACCGCGATGGTTTCCCCGTCCGGTGACAGTGCGATAGCGTATGGCGGTGCCTGGAAATCAAAGCGTGCCATCTCCCGCCCGGTTGCTGTATCGCGAACGCTAACCGTGCCGGCTCCATAGCCGCCCCAGGCGCCTTGAGCATCGACTGAATATGCCAGCCGCGCACCGTTCGCGGAGAGGGCTATCCGACAGGCATAGGGGTCGAACGACACGTTCCAGGCAAGTACCCTCCGCGGCGGCTTCATCTTCCATAGCGAGACCTCACCGCCTACCAGCAACGCCAGGTATTCGCCATCGGCGGAGGCTTGCGCCTCGACGCGACCACCTGGGACCGTCGCCAGAACCTGCACCGGGCGCAGGCTGGGAAGATGGCGTAAAACCACTCGCCCCCGATCCCTCTCGTATAGCACCAGCAGGTTCTTGCCCGCGAACCACGCTTCACCCTCAAGATAATGGACTGGGACGCTTTCTGTCAGCCAGTCCTGCGATGCCCGATACAGCCCGCGCCCATACACCACCCACTGTCCGTCGGGCGAGAACTGCAGATTACCCAGCCAGTTGGGAGCCGAGAGCTTGCTCCACAGCAGTTCGGGGGTAATCGTCGGCTGTGCAAGGCTGACCGCGCCGAAGGCACACAGCACTGCCAGCACAGCCATGAGCAGACCAGCGGTCTTGCGCATTACCGAACACCCTCCTTCCGGCAAGTGATGAAACGGGAGTAGCCTATTATCGCATAAGAAGACAACACTGTCAAGGGGAAGTTGATGGTGTTTGAAATCTCACCCAACACCCGTGTCATTGCGAGGAGCGATAGCGACGAAGCAATGTCCTCCGTCTGCCGCGACTCGTAAGGGGATTGCTTCGCCTTCTGGCGAAGGCTCGCAATGACACAGCATTTGTCACCCTGAGCGAAGCGAAGGGGCTCGGCTGCGCAAGAGAAATGAGATGCTTCGCTATGGCTCAGCATGACAGTTAATTTGTTCATTGTGTCACTTTATATTGTCATTCTGAGCGCAAGCGAAGAATCTCGGAGATGCTTCGGCTAAAGCCTCAGCATGACAAAAGAAGTGGAGGGCGAGGCTCCGTCCGAGCCGGTGACACCGTACGACGGCTTACTGGGAGGTTCGCCCTCCATGGTCTGTACTGAATGTTTCTCAGGCACCCTCAGCAGAAGTCTTCCGTGACAGGTTCAGTTCCGCGTAACTGATGAGCCGGATGCCTCGCTCGGTAATACGACGCATCACCCGCACGCTGGTGAAGGCTCGAGTGACCGCGTCGCGCTCCTCCGCTACGTGCTCGTAGCCGGGATGTCCCAGCGCACGCATTTCAGGTGTGTTCAATCCCGGATGCTCCACGATCAGCCACGTGCCAGGCGTCAGGCGGTCAATCGTTTCCAGCAGGCGCTCCTCCATCTCCAGAGGCACGGTGGTCGAACTGCCGGCGAAAGCAACGTGCCGGACGCCTTCGTGTTCCAGCGGCAGGCGATATTCGTGCGAAAGCCGTTCGGTGATCTCTCGCAGGTCGGGCGACGCCATGGCGGTAAACATGTGGCAGGAGAGGTGAGAGACCTGCGGGATGTCCTCCAGCGCTATCTCGATCTGAGCGCGCAGTTCCGCCTCGACTTCCTCCAGCCGATAACCGCTCTCCAGAAAGCCTGTGCCCGGCGGAAAATCTGGGCGCTGGCTCGTCATGGGCAGGAAGTGCCCACATCGGTCGCACAGGCTGGGCGCGCGGGTAACCGGTCCCCATTTGTAGTTTTCCCACTCGCTGGTCAGTGTCAGATGCACTCCCACATCCAGCCCGGGATAGTTGCGAAGTAGGCGCACCGCCTCCGTGTACCACGGCGCGGGCACCATCACCTCCACACTGCGCATAATCCCTTTGTAGTAGCACTGGATACATGCTTGATTCGCCGCGTGGCACGAGCCCATGTCATCGCCACGCACGATGAGACGAGTCTCGCCGTTGCTCTCAGCACGCTGTGCGTCCGGCATCATGTTCTCACCTGCCTGAGATAGCTGAATAGTGCATTATGCCTTCAACGCGCCGCTGGTCACTCCCTGCACGAAAGCGCGCATTCCCACCGCAAAAAGCGCGATCAGGGGCAAACTGCCGATGACATAGCCCGCCAGCGTGGGACCGTAGTCCAAATTGAACTCGCCGGCAAAGCGCGTGACGCCCACGGTGAAGGTCTGCAGACTGCTGTCGCTGATGGTGACGAGGGGCCAGATGTAATCGTTGTAGATGCCCAGTGTGCTCATGATGGCAATAGTCGCCAGCGTGGGCAGGGAGAGGGGTAGGGCAAGGTGGCGGTATATCTGCATGTCGCCCGCCCCGTCCAGGCGCATCGCCTCGAACAGCTCGTCGGGCAGGCTGGCGAAAAAGGTGCGGCACAGCACCACGCCCAGCACCTGTCCACCCGCAAGGTAGGGCAGGATCAGCGCCCAGCGGGTGTTCAACAACCCCATGCTCTGCACCAGCGCGTAGGTGGGAATGAGCGTGAGGATACCCGGCACCACCAGCAGAGCCAGAATCAGCGCGAAGATGGTATCCCGGCCGCGGAAAGTGAGCCTTGCCAGCGCGTAGCCCGACAGCGAGCTCAGCAACAGCACGCCCGGCACAACCACCCCGGTGACGATGAGCGTGTTCAGCAGGTAGCCCTTCAGCGCAGACGCCGCCTGAGTATAGAAATCCCAGCGAGCCGGTTGGGGCAGACCCCAGAAGCGCGTGAAGATGTCGGCGTTGGCCTTCAGCGAGAGCAACAGCATCATCGCGAAGGGCAGTAGCGACAGCGCCAGCAGGACGAGCAGTAGCGCCGTCCCCAGCACCTCCGAAAGGCGCGGCATCCGGCGTCGCGGTTTCATGTCAGCCTCTCCAGCCTCCTCCCCCACAGCAGATTCAGCACCGACAGCGCGAAGATGGCAACGAAAAGCGTCAGCCCGATGGCGGCGGCGTAGCCCAGATGCCCGAAGCGGAACGCCTGAAAATACATGTGCAGGGCAGGTACGTGTGTTGCCAGACCGGGCCCGCCGCCCGTCAGAATCAGGATACTGCCGAAATCCTGCAGAGTGCCGATGAGCGTCAGTACCACCAGCAGGCGCACCTGAGGCAACAGCAGAGGCAGGTCCACATAGCACACCCGTCGCCAGCCAGTGACGCCGTCCACCTGGCACGAATCCCACACATCGCCCGAAATCTGGTTCAGCCCGGCAAGGTATATCAACAGAGCCAGCCCGCCCGCCCACGGAAAGCCGATGCCGATAATTGCCCACAGGGCGGTGGCGGACTCGCCCAGCCACGAGCGCGTTAACGCGTGCAAGCCGAACAGCTCCAGCAACTGGTTGAGCAAGCCCACACTGCCGTCGTAGATGAAGCTCCACAACAACATGGTCACCATGCCAGGCACCACCATCGGCAGGATGAAGGCGGTGCGCAGGATGTACTGCCATCTCGGCGAGCGCAGGCTCATCAGCAGTTCCGCCACCAGCAGGGGCATGGTGAGGGTCTTCAGCACGCTGGCGATGAGCAGGATCAGCAGGTTGCGCAGGCTCAGGCGCAGGAACTCATCGTGCCACATCGCCACGAAGTTGCCCACACCGATCCATTGCGGAGATTCGCCGGTCTCCCAGCGCGTGAACGCCCTCGACAGCCCCAGCACCGCCGGAGTGTAGTTGAACAGCGCCAGCAACACCAGCGTTGGCGCCAGCATCAGTGTCACTATCAGCCAGGATGACCGGCGTCTGCTCATGAGGGCGTATCCTTGGTTTGGGGATTCATGTCCAGCTTCTGCATGGCGACCACGCGGGGTACAGCCTCTTCCATCAACCGCTGGTAGCGACGCAGAAACTCTGGCAGGGAGATGCGTCCCTCCATGTATCGCTGTGCCCACACCGTCCACTCCCACACCGACTGCTGTTCGTCCATCAGCCCGCGGAACGAAAGCTTCTCAAAACCTCTGCCCTCAAAGGGGCGATAATATGCCTGCAACTCGGGCGGCATCCGGACGCCAGGTATCAGCATGGGACCGCTCAACGCACGGCGGTTACGTACAGCCTCGTCTATCAGCACCTGCGCGCCCCGCGGGCTGGTGAGGAACATCAGGAAGTCCACCACGCGAGCCGTCTGCTCAGGGTTCTTTTTCACCACGCCCAGCACCAGTCCGGGACCGCCCACCCCGCGGAAGGGCGGTATCTTGAACCGCGAGGCGGTGAGCGGAGGCACGGCAAACACGCCCCACTCGAACCGTGCACGGGCGGGCAGGTCTGCCATGTCCTGCATCAGGTCGCCGATGAGCCACGAACCTTCCAGCAGAATGGCGGCGCGCCGGGTCAGGAACAGGTTGTACGCGGTGATGGAGCTTGCCCCGTGGAACCCGCGTTGCCAGTGGCGAGAGAACTGTTTGATGTTCTGGTACAGCTCCGCAAACCGCTCGCCGTCGAAACGAATGATTCGCTTGCGCACCGCATCCAGCAGGCGTTCCCCGTTGATGATGACCAGCGAGTCGTTATACGGGTCATTCAGGTTCAGGCGGAAGTTCGCGTTGCGTGTGGGGTCGTAGTCCCAGTCGCCCGGTCGCGACATCACCAGCGGAACCCACTGCCGGGTGTAGGCATCGGTGAAGAAGCGTACGATCCAGCCTACCGTGCCCGACCAGTAGGAATCGGCGTTGCCCGGCACAGCGAAGGGCATGTAGCCCGCATCGCGGATCCGCTCCGCCAGTGCGAGCATCTGTTCCCATGTGCGCGGTGGGCTGATGCCCAGTTTGCGGAACAGTGTGGCGTTGTAGTAGAAGCCGATCTCCACAAAGTCCACGGGGATGAACGATACGCCTCCCGCCGTTTTGAACTTCTCCAGAAACTGCGCACTGAGGGTGTGTATCCACGCTTTGCCGGTGTAAGGGTTGATTCGGGTCAGGAAGGGCGCGAGGTTCACCAGCAGACCCTTCTCGTACATGCCCCAGGCGAAGTTGGCGTTGAACAGGTCGGGGGCTCTATCGCCCGCACCGGGGATTTGCGTCCTCAGCCACGTTTCGTAGCCGTTGACGGGCATCACCTGCACCTTCACCTGCACGCCCGGGTGCAGGCGTTCATATTCGCGCGCAAGGCGGTGGAACCCCTCACGGTAGTTCCCGCTCACGGTGGCAAGGAATATCTGCGCGTTCGGCTGGGGCATCGGCGTGTTCCTTGGGCGTTGTCAATAGCTTCGACAGGGAGGTGAGACCTCCTGCCATTGCATGGACACAGCGAGAAGGTCCCGAACACCTCCGCATACCCTTTTCAAATCGCGGAAGTTGGTGTAGTATATTAGTGTAGTGAAGCGACTACCGTAGAGATCCATTCCATCAGGTCGGGCGTATGCCTGACCAGGCAACGCAGAAAGGATTACGACCATGGCACGAAAATACACCACGATTGACGGTAACGAAGCAGCGGCTTACTCCGCTTACCGCACGAACGAAGTGATTGCCATCTACCCGATTACCCCCTCCTCCCCCATGGGCGAACTGAGCGACGAATGGGCAAGTAAAGGTATCCCGAACATCTGGGGTACTGTGCCCACCGTTCGCGAACTGCAGTCCGAAGGAGGAGCGGCGGGAGCAGTGCACGGCGCATTGCAGGCAGGTGCGCTGACCACCACCTTCACCTCCGCGCAGGGTTTGTTGCTGATGATCCCCAACATGTTCAAGATCGCCGGGGAGCTGACCAGCACGGTGTTCCACATCGCAGCGCGCACTGTCGCCACGCACGCCCTGTCCATCTTCGGCGACCACAGCGACGTGATGGCGTGTCGCTCCACCGGCTGGGCGATTCTCTTCTCCAACAACCCGCAGGAGGTGATGGACAACGCGCTCATCGCGCAGGCAGCCACTCTGGAGGGGCGCGTGCCCATCCTGCACGCCTTCGACGGCTTCCGCACCTCGCACGAGGTGCAGAAGATCGAGCAGCTCACTGATGACGACATGCGCGCGATGATCGACGATGACCTGGTGCGAGCGCACCGTGAGCGCGCGCTGAACCCCGACCGACCCGTCATCCGCGGTACCGCGCAGAACCCCGACGCCTTCTTCCAGGCGCGGGAGCGAGTCAACCCCTACTACCTCGCCATGCCGAACATCGTGCAGAAGGCGATGGATAAGTTCGCCTCCATCGTCGGCAGGCAGTATCACCTGTTCGACTACGTGGGCGCACCCGACGCTGAGTACGTGATCGTGATGATGGGCTCGGGTTGCGGCACCGCCGAGGAGACGGTGATGGCTCTGCTGGAAAAGGGCGAGAAAGTAGGGCTGGTAAAGGTTCGGCTGTACCGCCCGTTCTCGCGCGAGCACTTCCTGAACGCCCTGCCGAGAACTGTGAAGGGCATTGCGGTACTCGACCGCACGAAGGAGCCGGGTGCGCTGGGCGAGCCACTGTACGAGGACGTGATGACCGCCCTCAGCGAGGCGATGATGGAAGACGCTTTGCCCTTCGAGCGCGTGCCGCGCGTCATCGGTGGGCGCTACGGGCTGTCCTCCAAAGAGTTCACGCCGGCGATGGTCAAGGCGGTATACGACGAACTCGCCAAAGACAAGCCTAAGAACCACTTCACCGTGGGCATCATCGATGACGTGACGCACACCAGCCTCGACATCGACTCGAACTTCAGCACCGAGTCGCCTGATGTGGTGCGCGCGGTGTTCTGGGGACTGGGTGCGGACGGAACTGTCGGCGCGAACAAGAACTCCATCAAGATTATCGGCGAGGAGACGCCCAACTACGCGCAGGGCTACTTCGTGTACGACTCCAAGAAGTCGGGTGCCGTGACCGTGTCGCACCTGCGCTTCGGTCCGCGACCGATTCTGGGGGCGTATCTCATCCAGCGCGCTAACTTCGTCGCCTGCCACCAGTTCCACTTCCTCGAACGCTATAACGTGCTGGAGATGGCGGAAGAGGGCGCGACCTTCCTGCTGAACAGCCCCTTCGGACCCGAAGAGGTGTGGCACCACCTGCCTCGCTCCGTTCAGCAGGAGATTATCGACAAGAAACTCAAGTTCTACGTCATCAACGCCTACGACGTGGCGAAGAAGGTGGGACTGGGGGTGCGCATCAACACCATCATGCAGACCTGCTTCTTCGCCATCAGCGGGGTGCTTCCGCGCGACGAGGCGATTGCCAAAATTAAGGACGCCATCCGCAAGACCTATGGACGGCGCGGTGAAGCAGTGGTACAGCAGAACTTCGCCGCGGTGGACGCAGCGCTGGACAACCTGTACGAGGTGAAAGTGCCCTCGCAGGCGACCAGCACCTTCGACCGCCCGCCGGTGGTGCCCGACCACGCGCCGGAGTTTGTGAAGCGGGTGACCGCCGAGCTGATGGCAGGACGCGGCGACCTGTTGCCCGTCAGCGCGTTCCCGCCGGACGGCACCTTCCCCACCGATACCGCCAAGTGGGAGAAGCGCAACATCGCGCTGGAGGTGCCCGTGTGGGAGCCTGACCTGTGTATCCAGTGCGGAAAGTGCGTCTACATCTGTCCGCACGCCACCATCCGCGCCAAGGTGTACGATAAGGAGCTGGTGCAGAACGCGCCGCCCACGTTCAAGTACACCACTGCCAAGTGGCGCGAACTGCCCGACAAGCTGTACACCATTCAGGTGGCGGTGGAGGACTGCACGGGCTGTCAGCTGTGCGTGGAAGTATGCCCGGCAAAGGACAAGAGCGACAGCTCGCGCAAGGCGCTGAACATGCGCCCGCAGATCCCTCTGCGCGAGCAGGAGCGCGCCAACTGGGAGTTCTTCCTCAGCCTGCCGGACGTGCCCAAGCACGACAGCCTGCGCTTCAACAATATCAAGAACGTGCAGTTACTGCGCCCGCTGTTCGAGTTCTCTGGTGCGTGTAGCGGCTGTGGCGAGACGCCGTATGTGCGCCTGCTGACCCAGCTCTTCGGCGACCGCACTGTCATCGCCAACGCCACGGGTTGTTCCAGCATCTACGGCGGCAACCTGCCCACCACCCCGTACAGCGTGGATAGCGAAGGACGGGGGCCCGCCTGGAGCAACTCGTTGTTCGAGGACAATGCCGAGTTCGGTTACGGCATGAGACTGGCGATCAACCAGCAGGCGGCGTATGCCCGCAAACTGCTGGAGGAACTGCGCCCGCTGATTGCCGACGACGAGCTCGTGGACGGTCTCCTCAACGCTGACCAGTCGGATGAGGCTGGTATTGCCGCTCAGCGCGAGCGCGTGGCGAAGCTGAAGGCGAAACTGGCTGGTCACGACGGGCTGAAGGTGCGCGACCTGCTTGCCGTTGCCGACATGCTCGTCAAGAAGAGCGTGTGGATTATCGGCGGCGACGGCTGGGCATACGATATCGGATACGGCGGGCTCGACCACATTATCGCCAGCGGCGAGGATGTCAACATCCTCATCCTCGACACGGAGGTCTACTCCAACACCGGCGGGCAAGCCTCCAAGGCGACCCCGCTGGGTGCGGTGGCGCGGTTCGCTGCGGGTGGTAAGCCCACCGCCAAGAAGGACCTGGGCATGATGGCGATGCACTACGGCAACGTGTATGTGGCGCAGGTAGCGATGGGCGCAAACGAACTGCAGACGCTGAAGGCGTTCCTGGAGGCGGAGGCGTTCCCGGGCCCATCCATCATCATCGCCTACAGCCACTGCATCGCGCACGGCATCGACATGTCCAAGGGGCACATCCAGCAGAAGCTGGCGGTGGATAGCGGATACTGGCCGTTGTACCGCTATAACCCTCTGCTGGCACAGCAGGGCGAGAACCCGTTCCAGCTCGACTCCAGCGGACCCAGCATCCCGTTGAAGGAGTACACCTCCAAGGAGGGGCGCTACCGTATCCTGATGCAGGCGAACCCGGAGGCAGCCGAACGGCTCATCCAGCAGGCTCAGGAGGTAGTGGAACAGCGGTGGCGCTACTACCGGATGCTGGCAGGCAAAGGCGACGGGTCGAAGTAGCCAGATGATGCGGGGCTGGGCAAACCAGCCCCCATGTTCCCCCGATGATTTCGTCTTTCAGGAGGAGTTTTGACGATGGACTTGGGCACAACCTATATGGGGCTATCTCTGCGTAATCCGCTGGTTGCCTCGTCTTCCCCGCTATCCCACAAGGTGGACACCATCTGCAAGCTGGAGGAAGCAGGCATCGGCGCGGTGGTGATGTACTCGCTGTTCGAGGAGCAGATCACTCTCGAGAGTCAGCAGCTGGACTACTTCCTGACGCACGGCACCGAAAGCTATGCCGAGGCGCTCAGTTACTTCCCCGACCTGGGCGAATACAACGTGGGTCCAGATGAGTACCTCAACCTCGTCCGCAGGGCAAAAGAGACGGTGGGCATCCCCATCATCGGTAGCCTGAACGGCGTATCCGCTGGCGGATGGGTGAAGTATGCAAAGATGATCGAGCAGGCTGGGGCAGACGCACTGGAGCTGAATGTGTACTACCTGCCCACCGACCCCGATATGCCCGGCACGGAAGTGGAGCAGATGACCGTGGACGTGGTCAAAGCAGTGCGTGCGGAAGTGAATATCCCGCTCGCGGTCAAAATCGGACCCTTCTTCAGCTCGATCCCCAACATGGCGAAGCGTCTGGCGGAGGCGGGGGCGAACGCGCTGGTGCTGTTCAACCGCTTCTACCAGCCCGATATCGATATCGAGAACCTGGAGGTGACGCCCCATCTGGTGCTGAGCAGCTCAGATGAGATGCGTCTGCCTCTGCGCTGGACGGCGATCCTGTATGGGCGCGTGCCGGTGGATCTGGCGATCACCACCGGCGTGCATACCTATCAGGATGTGCTGAAGGGGTTGATGGCGGGCGCGAAGGTCACCATGATGGCTTCGGAACTTCTGCAGAACGGACTGGGACGTATCGGGCAGATTCTGCAGGAGATGCAGAGCTGGATGGAAGAGTACGAGTATTCCTCCGTTCAGCAGATGATCGGCAGTGTCAGCCAGAAGAACGTAGCGGAACCCGCCGCGTTCGAGCGCGCCAACTACATGAAGGTGCTCGATTCCTACAAGCGTCTGATATGAAGCATAAGCGGGGGTGCACCACTGCGCCCCCGCTTATCAGGCTCCTGATCCGAAAACGGTCGCCCGTGTCGCTGTAGCCCGGGAGGGAGGACTACCGCACGCTGTCGGCGATGGTGCGCCGAACGATCAGATCCGCGATCTCTGCGGAAGAGACGTTGTATTCACCCGCTTCGATCTTGCGGCGAAGCTCCTCCACCAGCTCCGCGCGCTCCGGCGGGATTTCGTCCAGCAGGAACTTGATCTGCCGGATCTCCTGCGCGCGAGGCGAGAGCTCCACCGAGGCGGCGGGTGCGACCTCCTCCTGAGCGTCGATCGGCGGAGGGGCGGACACCACTGCCGCACCCACCCTGCCCGTGCGGCTCAACTCCAGGACCCGGCTGACTTGTTCCAGCGAAACCTTCATGGTTGATCCTGCCTCCTTGAACGACGCTCCAGAGGAGCAACGTCGTGTCGTTCGGCAGAACTTCGGCAGCCGGGCGATCATATCCCGACCCTCGTCGGGACTTAGACCCCAATGGCTTTGCGTCCCCACATTTCTGTGGGTTTGCCTTTATCGGATCCGCCTGTCAGTATGCATTATCGGCAAATCTGCAGAGGAACTTTAGGGTTCGCCCCGCCTTTTTTCAAAAATCAGTATAGCAGGAAGGGGTTATGCAATGCAAGCGCTTTTTCGGCAGGCTCATCCCTGTTTTCGTCATACCGTTGACACACTCAAAACATAACTGTTATAATCGCTTGGCTCTTGCAGGAGCGCGGAGCCGGATAAGCGTAAACCTGTAGTGACCTGCTATCCCGCAAAAGGAGGGTGCTATGCCAGAGAGCAGACGGTTTGTGAGTTGTCTCTTGTTGTTGTGGGTGACGCTTATCTTCGTGCCCTTCGTCCGGGCGCAGGAAGAGACCAACGTCCCCGCACTGGCGTCGCTGGCAGCGCGAGCCTCCGTGCGAGCTGCCTTCGAGAAGCGCGAAGCGGAAGCCTGGGCAAGACAGCACGGACTGCCGGTGCGACGCAAACTCCCCAACGGCGCCACCATCGAGATCATGGCGGTACGCAACGGCGTTCCTGTCTACTATGTCACTTACGGATTGGAAGCCGCCGATTCACTCAGCGCCGATGAGCTGTGGCCCGGCGGTTCGACCGGGCTGAACCTGACAGGCGCAGGCGTGACGCTGGGCATCTGGGATGGGGGCTCGGTAGACCCCTCGCATCCCGAGTTTCTGGGGCGCCTGCGCATCCGCGATGGCGCCGAACCGCACGACCATGCCACCCACGTGGGCGGCATCATGGCAGCGGCTGGGGTGAATCCGCTGGCGAGGGGGATGTCCTTCGCGGCAACGCTGGACAGCTATGACTGGAGTAACGATACCGCCGAGATGGCAGATGCCGCGCGTGCAGGCTTGCTGGTTTCGAACCACTCGTACGGTATCAGCGCCGGCTGGGTGTGGGACTTCCTCTGGATGGGCGATACCAGTATCAGTGCCCGCGAGGACTGGAAGTTCGGCTTCTATGGCGACTGGGACCGCGAGTGGGACGAAGTCGCCTACAACGCGCCCTACTACCTGATCGTTCGTGCTACGGGCAACGATCGGGGGGAGGGACCAGCATCCCAGCCTGTTCAACACTATCACATCGACGGAGGCCAGTATAACGATACCCACGATCTCGATGGCGGCAACACGGGATTCGACAGCATTCCCTCGTGTGCAGTAGCGAAGAACACCCTGTCGGTCGCAGCCGTTTACCCCATTCCCGGTGGCTATGCAGGACCCGCCAGCGTGCGCATGAGCAGTTTCAGCGGATGGGGACCGACCGACGATGGGCGCATCAAACCCGACATCTCGGGCATCGGGGTAGGGGTGTTCTCCACCATCATTGGCGGCTACGAGACAGCCGACGGCACCTCTATGGCATCGCCAAGTGTCGCGGGCGCGCTGGGGTTACTCATCCAGCACTATCGCCAGACGCATGGCGGGGCGAACATGCGCTCTGCAACCATCAAAGCGCTGGTTATCCATACCGCCGACGAATGCGGTCCCGCGCCCGGTCCCGACTACATGTTCGGCTGGGGACTTCTCAACGCGAAGACCGCTGCAGAGGTTATTTCCCAGAGCGTCAGGAACCCCTACACGATTCAGGAGAGAACCCTGCGCAACGGCGAGACGCACACCATCCGCGTGGTGTCGGACGGTAGCCAGCCGCTCAAAGTCACTATCGTGTGGACAGATCCGCCGGGTACTCCTCCGCCCGTATCTCTGGACCCGCCAGACCGCATGCTGGTGAACGACCTGGACCTGCGCGTGACCAACGGAACCACCACCTACATGCCCTGGGTGCTGAACCCCGCGAACCCCTCCGCCCCGGCGACCACAGGCGACAACGTGGTGGACAACGTCGAGCAGGTAGTAGTCCCCAATCCGCAGGCGGGTGTGTACACCATCACCGTCACGCATAAGGGTATCCTGCGCCCGGCGGGCAGGCAGGCGTACTCCATGATCGTCACCGGCGCGGTAACCCACACCCTGCAGGTGAGCTCCACCGACCCCGACAGCGGAGTCACTATCGCCGTGACCCCGACCGACATCAACGGGCAGGGTGATGGAAGCACCCCGTTCAGCCGGGTGTACGATGCTGGCGTACAGGTGACGCTTACCGCTCCTGCCACCGCCCCGAACGACAACGTGTTCATCAAGTGGGTGCGCAACGGCGCGGACTTTTCCACCAGCCGCACCATCACCCTCACGATGGACACCGACCACGACCTGCGGGCGGTGTACGAGTTCATCTCGCCCGTTCCGGTGCTTCTGCAACCGTCAGCGAATGCGGTGGTGTCGCCCACGCCGACCTTCCGCATGAAGGCGACGTCCTCGCCCGGGGCAAGGATGCAGTATAAGGTGGTGGTCTATCAGGGCGACCAGCAAGTTGCCGTGTTTGACCAGACCACCGACACCACCGGCTGGAGTAAGCCCGACTACGCCAGCGGCGAGGAGGCGGTGCTGAGCGTGCCTGCCTCGCGTGCCCTGCCGACGGGGACTCTGCGCTGGCAGGCGTTTGCCTACGACGGCATCCGCTGGAGCGAGGGCAGTGTGCTCCGCGGCTTGATTGTCAACCAGATGCCAAACGCGCCCGTGCTGGTCAGCCCGGCGGCGAACGCCATCGTGCTGGGCACACCCACCCTGACGGTGCGCGCGACGGATTCCGATAGCACCGACACGCTGAAGTACCGCATCGTCTTCAGCCGCAACGGAAACGCGGTGGCGACCTTCGACCAGACCGTGGATACCGCTGGCTGGAGCAAACCGGGCTACACCAGTGGAGAAGACGCCACTCTCACCGTGCCATCCTCGCGCGCGCTGAACCCGGGCACCTATCAGTGGCAGGCGTTCGTCTACGACGGCAAGCAGTGGAGCGATGGCAGTGAGAGCCGAACGATCATCGTCAATTCGGCACCGTCTGCCCCCGAGCTCCTGCAACCAGCGGGCAACAGCTTCGTGCCACATACGCCCACCTTCCGCCTGCGGTCCACCGATGCCAACGGCGATAGCCTGCAGTACCGCATCATCATCCGGCAGGCGGGGCAGGTAGTGGCAACCTATGACCAGACCGTGGACGCTACCGGCTGGAGCAAATCCAGCTATGCCAGCGGCGAGGAAGCGGTGTTCACCGTGCCAACAGGTGCTGAGCTGGCGACGGGCGCATACCAGTGGCAGGCGTTCGCGTACGACGGCAGGCAGTGGAGTAGCGGCAGCTGGGAGCGCGGTTTCACGGTGGACCAGGCTCCCGAGGCGCCGGAGATACTCAGCCCTGCTGGCGGGGCGGTAACCTCTGCCACGCCGGAGTTCCGCCTGCGCACTACCGACGCCGACCTGTCAGACGGACTGCGCTACAAGCTGGTCATCTCTCGAGCGGGACAGCAGGTAGCGGTGTATGACCAGACCGTGAGCACCAGCGGCTGGAGCAAACCCAGTTACTCCAGCGGCGAGGAGGCGGTGTTCCGCGTGCCTGCCAGCAACGCGCTCAGCGCGGGAACCTACCAGCTGGAGGCTTACGCCAGCGATGGTCAGCAGTGGAGCAGTGCCGGTACGCGTTCGTTCAAGGTGTCTGGTAGAGTGCCGGGCAGGCTGGCAGGCGTAGGCACCTTTGCCGTGAGCCTCGTCTTGCCTGACGCCAGCCGTTCAGCCATCGGTGCAGGGAGCGTGCCCATGAAGATGTGGGATGCCAGCACCCAGTCCTACGTGGACGCGCCGGCGAACCTGCTTGTCGGTGTAGGCTACTGGTTCAATGCCACTCAGCCGGTAGCATTGAGCGTCGCGGGCAATGCTCTGCCCGTGTCGTTCCCGATAGCGCTGAAGCGCGGGTGGAACTTCATCGCCAGCACCTCGGCAGACCCCATCGCGTGGGATGTAAACGCCATCCGTGTTCGCCGGCTCGGGCAGGAGGTCACCCTCCGTCAGGCGCGGCAGTCTGGATGGATGGAGGACCACGCATGGGGATGGTTGCAGGATGGCGCCAACCCGGCGACCGGACGCTATGTGCTGGTGTATGACCCGCGCGTGGTGCCCGGCGCGATGAGCGTGATCGAGCCGTGGCGAGGCTACTGGGTGTATGCCCATGAGGAGTGCGAACTGCTCCTGCAACCCTCGGATGGCATTATCCCGATTGCCAGCCGGTCGGCGTCCTCCAGCGCGGAGGGATGGGCAGTGCGACTGGTGGTGCAGACAGGTTCCAGCAGTGCCGAGGCGATATTCGGAGCCAGCCGCTCTGCCGAGGATGTCGCAGTGGGATTACCTCCTGATCCTCCGGTGACGTCGTCCTCGCCAAGGGTGATGCTGTTGCGCAACGGCTCTCCGCTGGCGGTCGACGTGCGTGCCGAAAGCCGCTCGAACGCGCCGTGGGAGGTGGAGGTGAGCATTCCCGCCGACAACGAGGGTACCGCTACTTTGCTGTGGCAGGGCGTGCATCAGGCGCCTCGCACGGTGAACCCGGTGCTGGTGGACCTGCAGACCGGTGAGCGGAGGTTCCTGCGCACGACCAGCTCGCACACCTTCGCGGTGAGTCGTCAGGGGGGCGTGTATCGCTTCCGCATCGAGATGACACCGCAGAGCGGTCTTCTGCGCCTGTCACAGGTGCGCGTGAGCGGCGGGCGCAGTGCCGGTGGACGGTACACCATCTCGTTCAACCTGAGCGCCAGCGCGCAGGTGGAGGTGAACATCTTCTCCGCGGGCAGGCTGGTGCGGCGGTTGACGAGTGGAAGCACACGCTCGGCAGGCATTCAGCAAATCACGTGGGATGGGCGCGAGGCAAGCGGCGTTGCCCTGCCCGCTGGCAGCTATCTGGTGGAAGTGAAGGCGGTCAGCGCGGACGGGCAGGTGGCTCGCGGTAGCGTGCCCATCGTGCTGACACGGTGAAGGGAGGTGGCATGATGAAAAAAGCGATAACCGCGTGGAGTTTGCTGGCAGGGCTGTTGCTGGCGGGCTGTGGCGGCGGGACGGAGAAACTGCCCTTCGACCCCACCCCGCCGGTGATCGGCACGCCGTCGGTCAGTCGGGAGGCGGGCACCAATCGGGTGCTGGTGCAGGTGCAGGCGTTCGATGTGGGCACAGGGGTAGCCTCGGTGGTGGCACTGGTGGTTGGCACCGACCCCACGCCTGTGCCTGTCGCCATGCAACCCGTGTCCGGCACGACCGAACAGTATCAGGCAGTGCTTCCTGCCAGCACAGTGCGTTTGCAGGTGAAGGCGGTAGACCGCAGCGGAAACGAGGCGTTCTCTGCCGAAATCCGCGTGCCACCTCCCGCACCACCGTTCTGATGGGCTGAAGCATGAGGGGCAACCCAACCGGGTTGCCCCTCTATGGACGCACGGCGTCTCTCAACACTTCCCAGAAGATACGCACATGGTGGGCGGCGGAGGTGCGGTTCGGTTTGCCCACCAGCCACGCCCCGCACCACAACAGAAGCCTCAGCAACGCGCCGAATGCAATCAGCAGGCGGTAAACGGCAACCCTCCATCCTCCATACACCTCGCGGAAGAAGAGCAGACGACTGCGGTTATACGCCTTCACCATTTCCGCTCGTATCGACGCCTGCTCACTGCTGGCGCCCAGATAGTGTCGGAACTTCGCTTCGGGCAGGTAGTAGATGCGTCCGCCCGCGGTGCGGATACGGTGGCAGAGCTCCGTATCTTCGGCATACATGAAGTAGCGATCGTCAAACAGGGGAAAGGAGCCGTCTGGCTGCCGACGCAGAAGCAGGCACGCGCCCACCACCTGCTCTATCTCCCGCACGCTATCGTAGCTCCACCACGTCAGGTTATACCAGCCGAACCAGCGCGAACGCGGAAACAGTTTCGCCAGCAGGGTCTGCTCGCAAAACACCGCCCACAGCGTCAGCCGTTCCGAACAGGATGGCTGTATCGAGCCGTCGGGCAGGATGAGCTGTCCACCCGCTGCGGAGGCATCGGGGTGGCCGCGCATGAAGTCCAGCAGAGCCTGCAGGGAGTGGGGCAATGCCTCGGTGTCGCTGTTGAGGATGAGCGCAAACTCGCCCCGCGCGAGACGCAAAGCCTGATTGTTCGCCCGTCCATATCCGAGGTTCTGCGTGTTGGCAATGAGGCGAACCTGCGGGAACTCCGCGCGCACCATCTCCACACTGCCGTCTGAGGAAGCGTTATCCACCACCCACACCTCAAACGGCTCCTGCGGGGGATGCGTGAAGAGTGAGCGCAGGCAGGCGCGCAGATACTCGCGTGTGTTCCAGTTGACGATGATGATAGACAGCGCTGGATTCATGCGACTGGCGTCGCCACGGCTCCACCCGTAATCAGCGACGCCAGCTTATTCGCCTCGGCAACCTCCACATCCTCTGGCACGCGCTGACCGGTCGTCAGGTACGAGATGGGCAGGGGATGTTTAACCGCCACATTCAGGATATTGCCGAAGGTGGTGCTTTCGTCCAGCTTCGTCCAGATGACGCGGTGTAAAGGCATCACCGAGAACCGTTGCACCACGTCGCACAGGTCGCGCGTCTTGGTGGTGGCGCTTAGCACGAGGTGCACTTCGCACTCTTTGACCTTCTCCACGCACGCTTTCAGCTCGCCAATCTGCATGGTGTTGCGCTGACTGCGCCCCGCGGTGTCCACGAAGATGATGTCCATGCCGGCAAACTCGCGCACCGCGGCAGGCAGTTCGGGTGCGCTGTATACCACTCGGATAGGCACGTCGATGATCTGACTGTAGGTGCGCAGCTGTTCCACCGCCGCGATACGGTAGGTGTCTATGGTGATCAACCCCACACGATGCTTCTGCAAGAGCGCATATTGCGCCGCGAGCTTGGCGATGGTGGTGGTCTTGCCCACGCCCGTCGGACCCACCAGCATCACCACTTTCGGCTGACCCTTTTCTATCGTGATGGCGCCGGAAACGGTCAACCTGTCCGCAATCAGAGATTGCAGAGCGCTCTCCGACATGCTCTCTTCCGGAACCGACTGGAGCAGTTCGCGGGCGATGGCTTCTTCGACCTCCGCCTCCCTCAGCAGGGACAACCAGCGATTCGGCGTTGCTGGGGCTGGTGAGACGGTGTTGGGCACCACTGCCACACCCTGCTGTGCCAGCTGCGCGAGCATCGCTTTGAGGTTCTGGATTTCATTCTCCAGCTGCGCGATGCGGGATGGTTGTTCATCCGGTGGAGGCGAGCCTACCACGCGCTGAGGAGTGCTGACTTGAGGGCGCCGGATACTCTCCAGTTCCGGGTTGTCCGAAGCCCACACCTCCACCATTTCGCGTCCCCACACACCCAGCACACGTTTATTCACCTTGCGCGTTTGCACGATCACCGCATCGCGTCCGAGGTCGGCGCGAACCATTGCCAGAGCCTCAGAAATCGTCTTCGCCTGATATTTGCGGATGTTTGCCATGTCGTTTCCCTCCTCCAGAAACAGTTATGCAGCCTGCGTCGCTGTCGAGAACATCGGAACATTCACCATCGCCACAGCCTCCACCGTTACCCCGCTTGCCACCTCGTTGTAGGCGATGCACGCCACCGAAGGCATCGACCGTTCGATCAGCCGTCTCAGCGGAAGCCGAATGTGTGATGAGCAGAGAATGACCGGCATGTAGCCCATTGCCGCCATGTTCTCTGCCTGTGTGCCGATCTCGCGCAGAAGAGCACTGGCAAAGCCGGTGTCGATGGCTAATTGCAGTCCGGAAGCCGTCGGCTGGACACACTCACGCAGGCGTCCCTCCAGCGAAGGCTCCAGCGTCATCACATACAGCACGCCGTTGCCGGCGATATACTGTCGGGTGATGGTGCGCGCCAGCGATGCACGAACCAGCTCACCCAGCTGGTCGAGGTCTTTGGTGCGCGGTGCATAGTCCGCCAGCGTTTCGAGGATGGTGCCCAGGTCGCGGATGGGAATGCGTTCGCGCAGGAGATGCTGAAGCACTTTCTGTACCTCGCCCACGCTCATCAGGTCGGGCACCAGTTCCTGCACTACTGCGGCGTTGCTCTGCTTGATGTGGTCGAGCAGGGTCTGCACATCCTGCCGCGTGAGGATGTCGGCAGCGTGTTGCTTGATAACTTCGGTGAGGTGTGTGGCAACCACAGCAGAGGGCTCCACCACCGTACAGCCCATCATTTCGGCGGCATCGCGGCGGTCAACGGGTATCCAGTACGCGCTCATGCCGAAAGCCGGCTCTCGGGTCGGGATACCGCCCAGCGATTCCATCTGCTGGGGGTCGTCCACTCCCATCGCCAGCAGATGCTGAGGATAAACCTCGCCTGCCGCCACCATCTCGCCCTTGATCTTGATGGTGTATTGCTGATTCTTCAGTTGCAGGTTGTCGCGGATGCGCACAGAGGGCAGAACGATACCCAGCTCCAGCGCCGTCTGCCGTCGGATGAGGTTGATGCGCTCCACCAGGTCACCGCCTGCAGAGGCATCCACCAGTCCCAGCAGTCCCAGACCCAGCTCCAGCTCGATGGTATCCACAGTCAGCAGAGGCAACACCGCTTCCGGTCCCTTCGGCGATTCGGGAGCGGGCTGGCGTCTGGGGGCAGGTGTCTCCGCCCTGCGGGTGCGCGCCTTCTCGCCCTGTGTGACGGCGTAGCCGATACCGCCAAGCGCCGCCGCCAGAAGCAGGAGCTGGATAATCGGGAAGCCGGGCACCAGCGCCATTGTCACCAGCATCCCTGCCACGATCCACGCGGGGCGAGCGCGGGAGAAGAGTTGCGAGAACAGATCCTGCCCGATGTGCGTCTGGGTCGCCGTGCGGGTCACGAGGATACCGGCGGCGGTGGAAATGAAGAGCGCGGGTATCTGCGCCACCAGTCCCTCACCGACGGTCAGCAGGGTGTAGGTGCGAAGGACGGTCATCGCATCGCCCTGCCCGTTGCGCAAGCCGATGAGGAACCCACCCACGATGTTGATGATGATAATCAGCACCGCAGCGATGGCATCACCGCGCACGAACTTGCTGGCACCGTCCATCGCGCCGTAGAAGTCCGCTTCCTCCTCGATGGCTTTGCGTCGTTCCTTCGCCTGCTCTTCGGTGATGAGACCGGCATTCAGGTCGGCGTCGATAGCCATCTGCTTGCCGGGCATGGCGTCCAGCGTGAAGCGTGCGGCTACCTCCGCTACGCGCCCCGCGCCGTTGGTGATGACCACGAACTGCACGATGACCAGAATCAGGAACGCCACCACGCCCACGACGTAGTCGCCGCCCACCACGAAGTTGCCAAACGCTTCGATGACCCGCCCAGCTGAACCCTGTCCCAGGATCAGCTTGGTGGCAGCGATATTGAGCGACAGACGGAACAGCGTGGCAATCAACAGCAGGGAGGGGAACACCGAAAACTGAAGCGGTTCGTTTACGTATAGTGTCGTAAGGAAGATGAGTGCTGCGCCCGCCAGATTGACCACCAGACAGGTGTCCAGCAACCACTCGGGCAGGGGCACGATGAGCATGACCACCACGCTCAGCACCGCCAGCGCCATAATCAGGTCGCTGTACCTGCCGAGTCGGCTGCCCAGACGCGAGTTGGTCAGTAGTCCTGTCATCCGCAGTATCCACCAAATGGGCGAGGTGTTCCCCCGTAGAAATATCGGCAAAGCTCAGAGGTTTCTCAAGGTTTTGGGGGGATACGGATACTGATTATCGCAGAAGCAGGAGCGTAGGGTTCGCCTCGTGCCGTCAAAAGCCTACGGAAACACCTATTGTGTAAGTTTTTGCAGAAAGTTCTTCACCTCATCAAGCACCGGGCTATGCCAATCCCAGTAGCCAGCCTCTGCTGCTTCTCCAAGCCGAAGCCCAGCCTTTGGACGCGACGCCAGATATGCCTGCACTTTCGCTTTCGCTGTGTTGGCAGGCAAGTTAAGTTGTTGCTGTGTTAAGCAGTGGAAAAATGCCTCCACACAATACATTGCTGGGTCTTCAGCGATCGTTGCCAAGCAAAGGTCCTCCAGCGCTCCAGTTTGTTTGCTACCCGGCAGTATGAGCACGCCAACTCCGGGATTACTACCAGCGAAGTTTAGAGGAAAGGTTGGTACCGGTAGTCCGACACGCTTCAGGGCGTCACAGACACTTTGCAAAGCGATTTCAGGGTCCTGGTCGGCATCGCGCACTATGCCCAGTCGGACGACGTGTCCGAAATCTGGTGACATGGTCAGGGCTTTCAGACGCGCTCTCAAGTTGTTCTTGCCCTCTATGTTGAGCACCTGCACACTGGGTAAACCCATGTGCTTTGCAAGGGATTGGAAAAATCTCACCTCATCATTTCCTTCAACGACCAACAAGCGGTCAGACGATAGCCGGGTTGGTGCTGTCATTACCTGACCTCCAACCCAACTTCAAGAGCTGCGTCCAGCGTATCGTGGTCGTAACCGTAAGCGCGGACAGTCCCATCCACATTCTCCAGACGGTACAGCCCGAAGTCGTAGTCTCCAAGCTCAGAGAATGCTTTATGGGCAGCCGCGACACACTCTATGCTGTGAGTGGTAGCGAATACTTGCGTACGGAACTCCCGTGCAACCTCACCGGTAGCTCTCCATATCTCCGGCAGAACAGAGTGGTGAATACCGTTTTCGATCTCGTCTACAAGCACGACGCCATCTGGAGCATTGGCGATGTGCAGTATCAAGCTCGTCAACCGAACCATACCTCCGCCCATCAAAGGCAGTGGCAACATGTGTCCATGTCCGGTGTCGCCGTACAGCATCGGATTGCCTCCCAGCGCCACCACCGCGAGCCGCTTCAGTCTGGGTTCGATCAGCCGAAGCACGCGCACAAGTACCTCTTGCTTTCCCAAAACTTCCAGCTTGCTATAACGTTCAGCGTCTTCGCTCGGAGGAATACGCACAAGGGCGTTCTGCAGGAAGGCAGGAAACGGCGGGGAGGGAACAGGTGGCGCTATTTGAATGCCTCCCTGAAGCAGAAAGAGATACGACTTGCCTGTTCGTTTTGTGACCGCTTCTTCGTATTCCAGTTCCAGTGCCTTGACAGTTTCTAAAAATCCGGGCGGCGCAGGACGGGCTTCTGCGTCCCGGCGGTAGCCGATGGCGTATTGCACCGCCGCAGGCAGTTTCTCAATCTCAGCAGGCTCTTGCAAAGTACGAAGGCGCAGGACGCGACGCTTGGTTATGGTGTTCTCACCGACAATCTCTATCGGTTTGGATGTATCGAGCTGGTAGAACAGACTATCCCAAGGTGCTTCTGCCCATCGAGCCACCTCGACACGGACAACTTCGATACCGCGAAACGCGTTGAGCCTCAGCGTTAGCTCGGGATTGTATGCTCCACAATGCAGAAAAATCGCCTCTAGGAGCGCCGTCTTTCCCACGTTGTTTACACCAGTGATTAAGTTCACACGCTTCAGGTCTCTTAGCTCCAGCTCTTTGAAGCATCTGAAGTTCCTTGCCGCGAAGTAGCGGTACATTCTGTATCCCTCTCTTGCTCCACGCTGAGATAAATATTGCAAGCTTATGTTATCAGGCTATGCTCCGTAAACGGAATACCTCTACCTCAGCCCTGTGCGCTTCCTATCCGATTATACAAAGTCGATTCATGGTATGCAACCGTCGTTTTTTCATCGTAACAGCAGAAGCGTGGAGAGTGGAACTGCGAGTACACGGGGGTCGGAGATGGCGACATCATCGGTCAGGGTGACCAGAATGCCAAAAGGTGCGTTGTAGACGGTCTTCTCGTTAAACGCCCGCAACGCCAGGGTGTCGCGATGCTCGTCGATGCGCTGGCGATATTTCACCTCAACAGGGATGCGATGCTCCCCCACGGTGATAACAAAATCCACCTCCGGCTCCGCGCCGCGCTCAGGAAACCATGCAACATCCAGACCGGGTATCGTGCCCAGAAAGTATCCAACCACGCTTTCCGCCAGATGTTCCGCGAGGTCGCTGAGGTGGATGTTCTCGCGAAGACCTTCCGCAGTGAGCGGTATCGATTCCTGAAGCCAGCTGGCACGCAAAGAGTGGTCACACAGGCAGATTTTGGGGTTGCCTTTGCGTCGTTTCAGGCGGATTTCCAGCGGCTGAACGAGGCGCAGTAACAAGGTGTCGTTCAGGAACCGCAAGTAAGCCAGTACCCCTTGCCATCCGACGTTCGCAGACAGAGCGGTTTGCAACTCCTGTACGATCACAGCCTGACCCGGCGCCTGCCCTGCATAACGACATGAGAGCCGAAAAATCTCTTCCAAAAGGTGTTGGTCGCGTTTGCGTCCTCGCTCGCCGACTCGCAGGTCGTGTTGTATGACCCGACGGATAATGGTCTCGTTCAGCTGGTCTGCAACCTCTTCCCACGGACGGTCGGTGCGGACCTGCGCTACGGGGTATCCGCCACGCTCGGAGAAGGCGGCGAACGCCTGGTCACGGAGGGAGCGGTGTTGAATGCCGTGCTGACGCAGTTCCAGCCAGAATGCTCGCTCCTTCAGCACCTTCAATCCGTTGAACGGAAGAGCCGGCGGGATGTCACCCCAACCGCGCAGTGCGGCTATCTCTCTTAGCAGGAGCGTGCCCATCTCGATTGTGGAGATACGTCCTGCGAGGCTGTCACGCCCCTGCTCAATGCGCAGAGCGGAACTGCCTGTGAGCAACACCCTGACCGCATGATGGTCGACCAGCGCCTTCACCTGTGGCGCCCAATCGTTGAGATTCTGCACCTCGTCGAAGAACAAGAACACCGGTTGTCCCTGACGTGCCCACTCGTTGAAGGTTCCTCCCAGCACGTTGTTCTCGAACCAGCGAGACAAACTCAGGATGGGGTCTCTCAGCCCTCTGAGGGAGGGTATCTCGTCGAACTGCACCCGAAAGACACGCTTTGGGCTGATTTGTTCTTCTTCCAGCAAATGCTCGATCATCTGCTCTTGCAGGGTCGTCTTACCGACCTGACGCGGTCCGCGAAGCACTGTGACAGGCGCCAGCCCGTTCTTGAGGTGCTGGAAGACAGGTTCGAACAGCCAACGCCGAAACGCTGGCAGGGGGCGCATCGGTTTGCCTCGCCACCAGGGGTTGGTGTCGTACAGAAAGTCTACGAGCTCGCGGCTCAGTAGACTGCGCGAATCATCGCCGTGTGACTGCTCGCCTTTCATGCTTCACCCTCCAGACCGCGTCTGGTACGCTACTCTCAGGTCAGGCGCCGTTTCCAGCGTGGAGCGGTGACCTTGCGCCAGATGTATCCCAACCGCACCGACCAGCTGGGAGCGCGATAGAGGTCCAGCAGGCGGATGCCCAGATAGTGCAGGCGTGGACGTTTGCACATCTCGAACAGCAGGCGCAAACTGATGGGCATGGGCAGGAAACGCAGGGTAGCCACGATGTGCTGTGGAACGGGCACCTTCAGCATCTGCGACAGGTCGTGCAGAGCCAGGTGCACCGGGCGGGTCGTGCCGAACTCGTAGGCATCTACTACGGCATCATGCCACGAGTGTATCTGCGAAATCAGCCGGGCAACGTCTACCAGCCACTTCAGCCCCGAACCGCAGTGGTGATAGTAGTAATGTGCGCACAGGTAGCTCAGGTGCGCCGGCGCGGTCAGCACCGGCATATCGTCGATACCCGCGCCCGACACTGCCGTGACACGCTCCCAGATACGGCGTCGCGATGGAGGATAGAAGCCTGGAGCGTCCAGATGTGCTTCCAGCCGAAACAGGATGTTGCCCTCCTGCCGGATGAAGGTGCTTTCGCCGCGGTAGTGCACGCCAAAGCCCTTGCCCGCGATGTCTTCGTCCTCCTCCTGCCAGCCCAGGTGATCCATCACCGGTTTGAGGATGTTCACGTCTTCAGGGTGCACCAGCAGGTCGATGTCTTTCATTGCCCGCATACCCATGTCGGGGTATACCGTTGCCAGCAGTGCTGTGCCCTTCACCACCACAAAGCGCACACCGGCATCTCTCAGCGCGGGCACGACCTGCCCCAGCTTCTCCATGTAGAGCAGGTTTGCCGTTTTCTGCAACTGGTAGTCTGCGCGCAATCTCTCGCGAACAGATGAGGGCGCATCCTCGGGTAGCAGAGTGTAAAGCAGTCCAGCAACACCCTCGGCGCGAGCCTGTGCGACCAGAGCGTCCCACTGGTCGCTCTCCATCGGCAGCCAGCGAACCGGTTCCTCGCGACACCATGCGCCTATCTGCGCGCACAGCAGGTTGCAGGTAGCGGACGTGCTACAGTCAGCTTTCCGACCTCCGAGCATCGCGTGCCCCCTAAATCTCTCCCGGTTTCACCATGCCCAGCTCCCTGCCATCCGGGCGTACTTTCAGACCACCAAACCGAAGAATCGCCACTCTGGAGGCGTCTCTCAGCGGGGTGCGCACGGTGATGGTGCGGTTGACGAAATCGATACGTTCGAGAATGCCTATCGCCAGACAATCGCCCTCTGCGTCCAACAACCCCAGCAACAGTTTCACAAACCGGTGCACGCCCGCGATGGTGACGTGCGCCACCCGGAAAGTCTCTTCCACAATCACCAGGGCGCGCTCATCCACCACCTTGTCGGTAATCACAAAAAGGTGTTCCGCACTGCGCTCTGCCCAGAACACCCGCGAGCGCAACGTCTCCTGCAGAAAGTGAATTTCCTTCCATTCCAGAGGTGTGCCCGTGTTGAACCAGGTTCCCTCACAGCCCACCTGCGCCATCTCGAAGACATGCTGGCGGGAATCCTGAAAGTAGCGAAAGAAGCGCATCATCCGCCGTTGCTGGCGCATCTCCGGAGATTTCATCACCACGCTGTCGGGCACGGGGAGCCGAATCAGCGTGCAACGGCGCTTCTCAATAGGGCGAAGCAGGTGCTCCAGCTCGTCCTTGCGCTGAATTGCCACCACGAACTGTGGACGCACCGCCTCTACTTTGGCACACTTGAGGCGCCGGGCAGAGGCGCCTGCCACGAAACCGGTGGTGTCGATGATGACGGACTGTGCACCTGCGCTCTCCGCTTTGGCAACCATCGTGCGCACGCCGTTGACCGTCTCCAGCATTCTTCCGCGCGGTGTGCTGGAACCCACGAAGTAGATACCCTGCGGCACCACCGCGTGCAGTGTGGGCACAGGCACCTCCAGCAACCCCATGCCGATCGTGGTGGGCGGACCGATCTCGGACTGCCCGACGTCCGCATCCACCACCGCGACGCGGATGCCGTGCGAGAGCTGCCGGTTCGCCAGCAGGGTCGCGAAGGTGGTTTTGCCCACATCGCGTGCGCCCAGTAGAAGCACCCGCGCCTGCTGGGTAGCCAGCGTCTGCAGTGCCTGTTCCCACTCCGGCGTCGTCTGTTTGAATGAGCCGTTCATCTGCATCGGGTTGTGCCTCAGTGCCTCCTCTTCATTATACGACCAGATAGCGCCTGCCCGAAACCTCTTAGCATAATATTAACCGCTTAACTGCAGATGGTGCAAGCCACTCGCTGGTTATTATGGGGTGTTTCCGGTATAATCTTGACAGCACAAACCTGCCCGAGGGCATAGAGGCATGAAGCGCTCCACCTGGATAGCGATTGCAGGGGCGGTGGTTTTGCTGGCGGCGCTGATGGTCATGTGGCGCATCGCGACGACGCCAGTGCCGCCGGAGGATGAACAGATACGTACTCGTCTGGAAGAGGTGCGGCTGGCTATCGAACAGCGCGACGTGAACGGCATCATGGACGCGGTGTCCAGCGATTTCGACGCCTTTGGCTACTCGCCGGAGCGTTTGCGCATCGAGATAGCGTCGGCGTTTCGGAGAGGGGTAAAACCCCATGTGCGCTATACGAATCCTGTTGTCATCGTGATTGGTAAAGAGGCAACAGTGAGCATGCAGGTGGAGGTCTGGTGGGAGGACATGGGGCAGGTGAGCCGCCACGAGCCAACCGACATCCGGCTGACCCTGCGCAAGGAGCCTGCCCGCAAGTGGCTGGTCATACCCATCGAGAAATGGCGCGTGGTAAACGTGGAGGGGATTAGCATCGGTGAGCTGGAATAGTCGGGCGGAATATGTGAAAGTGGACTATCAGGTGCACACGTTCCTGTCGCATGATGGGCGAGCCACCATGCTGGAACACTGCGCCCGTGCGCTGGCTCTCGGTCTGGACGAAATCGGCTTCACCGAGCATAAGGACTTCGACCCCAACGACCCCGTGGTGGATTACTTCGATTACGACCTGTTCATGGATGAGATTGTGTATGTGCGCGACCTGTTCAAGGGGCGGTTGCGTATCCGCGCCGGTGTGGAGGTCGATTATCAGCGCTGGTTCGAGCCGGAGGTGCGTGTGTGGCTGAGCCAGTATCCCTTTGACTACGTGCTGGGCTGTGTGCATTATGTGGACGCGCTGATGTTGATGACGGATGAATATGTGGAGCGTTTCCCCACCGCACAGGAGGCTTATGCTCGCTACTTTGACGAGGTGCTGTACTCCGTGCAGAGCGGGCTGATCGACATCGTGGGGCACCTCGAGTATGCCAAGCGGCGCGGAACGCCACGATTCGGTGCCTTCGACCCGTCCGAGCATCGCAACCGGCTGTTCACCCTGTTCGACCTGATGGTGGAGAAGGGCACGGTGCTGGAGATAAACACCGCCGGTTTGCGACAGGACGCGAAAGACTTCTATCCGTGCAGGCAAACGCTGGAGTGGTACTTCCAGCGCGGAGGGCGGCTGATCACCTTCGGCTCGGACGCGCACCATCCCGACGATCTCGCGCACCGCTATCTCGATGCCTTGCAAATGGCCTGGGAAATCGGGTTCCGCGAGGTCGCGGTGTTCGAGAACCGGCAGATGAAGGTGCTTCCTCTCCTCAAGAGCAGGAAATAGCTACTTCTATGGCGTGCCGGTCGTTGTCGCCGCGGGCGCACGCACCACCAGCACCTCGCAGGGAGCCTTCTGCAGCACGGTGGTCAGCAAGCCGTTGGCAGTGGCGGGGTCGCCGGGAGTGACGCCCAGGATGAGCTGGCTGGCATGTTCCTGCTCCGCTGCCATCACAATGCCACGCGCCAGGTCCCGACATCGCTCTACCCGTTTTTCCACCTTCACCCGCGCCCGCTTTGCCATCTCTTCCAGCCGGGTCAAGGTGCTCTGCGCCGCCTGCTCTTCTTCGGGCATTGGGGTGGTCAGGGCGAGCTTCTGAGGAACCACCAGGATGTAGACGATGTGCAGGACGGCGTGCTGGTCCCTGGTCATGTGCAGGGCGTGCTGAGCGGCGTACTCCGCGTCGAGACCCTGCCAGACGGGCAGGAGTACCACCTTTTCCGCGCCGACCTCCGCGCTTTCGTAGGTGCTTGGCAAGCCGAGCGAGGCACGCGCCTGCGCCATCGTGCAGGCAACGGGCAGCTGGGAACGCACGCCCGGCACCCGACGCAGTACCTCCATCACATGCTCAGGAATGTCGCACAGCACGATACGCGCACCGTGCTTCTGGATGTATGCCTGAGCATCGGCGAAGGTCTCCGCGCCCTCCTCGGTGCATTCGGTGATGCCTGCACAGTTGATAATGATGCCTGCCGGATTGCGTTTGAGCAGGAGATTGGCCGCTGCCTTGATGGTCAGCCAGTGGTTCCTGGTCAACGCACCCAGCAGGTTCACCGTATCCTGACGCGCTTCAACAATCATGCCTCATCGCCTCTGCAGAACGCTCTGCTATGAGTATTATACGCACTTTTGTTAAGATACTGTTTGGCTAACTCCATATTCTCGAGAAGTCCATCTCCATCGTGCAATCATCGAAGGTAAATTGCCATTTTTCAACGTGAACGGTCGCTTTCAGGACGTACTGCGTTTCCTGCAGCTCCAGAACCTCCGCCTGCTGAGCATCCGGGTTTACCAGCACGTAATATTTGACGCCCTGTTGCGCGTAGAGTTCCCTCTTCAAGATGCGGTCTTTCTGCTCGGTAGAGGGGGAGAGCACTTCAAACACCAGCACAGGCGGCTTGTCCAGATATGCTCCCGACACCTCCCCGCACACCACCAGATTGTCCGGCTGGACAACGGTGTCTTCGCAAATCTTCCAATCCACAGGCAGCAACGCCCTGCACTGGGAACACCCTTCCAGCGCGCGCTCCAGCTCCGCCGCGATTCGCTGGGAGACCCGCTGATGCTCGATAGAGGGCTGGGGGCTCATGGCGAACGGGATGCCCTGAATCAGTTCCCACCGCCCTTCCCAGTGGATGTAGTCCTCGTAGGTGTAGTGCGGCAGGTATCTGGGTATGCTCATCGTGATCTCCTAAGGCATGGCAGGAGGCTGGAAGCTCTTCAGCTCCTCCTCGCTCTGCGGCACCTTCAGCCGACCATCTGCAATCATCTGGCGCAGGGTCTCGATCTTGTCCAGCACCTCCTGCGGCACCAGATGTTTGGTGTATTTCATGGGGCTCAAGCCGACACCGTTCTCTTTGATGCCCAGGTCCTGCGTGCCTGGCTGGAACGTTCCCTCCTTCACCGCCTTGCACACCCCGAACACGGCGTTGTCCACGCTTTTAATCATGCTGGTCAGCACGAAGCCCGGCGCGATGTAGTCCTGGTCAGAGTCGACGCCGATAGCGAAGTGCCCCTTGCCACGCTGTTTCGCCGCCTCGATGACGCCTAGTCCGCACTGTCCGGAGGCGTGATAAACGATGTCCGCGCCGCGCTCGAACTGCGACAGAGCCAGCTCCTTGCCTTTGGCGGTGTCCGTCCAGTTGCCGGTGTAGCCTACCAGCACCTTCGCTTTGGGGTTGGTGGTCATGACCCCTGCGCGATAGCCTGATTCGAACTTCTTGATGAGCGGTATCTCCATCCCGCCGACGAATCCAACGGTACCGGTCTTGGTCATAGCCCCTGCCAGCGCGCCGACCAGGAAAGAGCCTTCATGTTCGCGGAACTTCAGCGACACGCAGTTGGGCAAATCCGGGGCGTTACCGTCCACAATGGCAAAGATGGTGTTCGGGAACTGCGGGGCAACTTTCTTCAGTGCATCTTCCATCGCGAATCCCACTGCCACCACCACATCGTAACCCTGCTGTGCCAGCAGGCGCAGATTCTGCTCATAGTCGGGCAGTTTGGCGGATTCCAGATACCGCACCGCCGCGCCCAGCTCCTTCTCAGCGCGTTGCAGTCCTCGCCATGCCGACTCGTTGAACGAGCGGTCGCCGATGCCCGCGATGTCCGTCACCATCGCTGCACGCAGTCGCTTGCCCTCAGCGGGTGCCCCTCCCGTTGTGGGCTGAGGCGATCGCCTGGCACACGCGCTGAACAGTGCCAGCACACCGAGAATCAGCAGGATGCGAGTCGCTTTCACTGTACCATTTCCTCCACGCAGTCTATGCCTCGTCAGAGCCGTCGTCGTCGCCAGCCTCTTCCTTGCCGGTCTGGTAGAGCGGCTTGGTGCGGGCGATCAGACGCTGTTCCACCTCTTTGCCTTTGGCGACGCTCGATACCGGCAGGTAGCTGACGTAGCGGGCTTCGGGTACGTCCTGGTTGTTCTAGTGTTCGATGAGCCGTTGCCTGAGATTGCTGGGCTCGAAGCCCACATACAGCACCTGATACTGGGCATCGCGGAACCGATACACCGCCGAGCAGGCGGGAGCCTGCTGAGCGGTCTGCAGGCTCCATTCCAGCACGCCCGAGCTCCAACGCGGGTCGCGCTGAAGCTCGTGGTTGATCCACCGCCGAAACATCCCCTTCAGCGATGCACCAGACAGCGCCGCGATGTATTCCGCGCGATCCATCATGTCCGGCGGCAGGCGCAAGCCCACCACCAGCGCACGCCGTACGGCAGGTTGTGGTTTGCTCTCCTCGTCAGCCATCGCTACTTGTGTATCGCCATCCTCTCGGTATCTTCAAATGCTTCCAGCAATGCTTCGGTCAGCGTCGGGTGGGCGTGGATGGTATGCGTCATCTCCTCGATGGTGCTTTCCAGCTGGATAGCAGTCACCGGCTCGCCGATCAGGTCGGTGGCGTGCGGACCGACGATGTGCACTCCCAGAATCTCGCCGTAGCGCGCCTCGGCGACCACCTTCACCAGCCCGTCGCGCTCGTTCATCGCCATCGCTTTGCCCAGCCCACGAAAAGCGTATTTACCCACGCGCACGTCGTATCCCTTCTCGCGTGCCTCCTTCTCGGTCATCCCAACCGATGCCACTTCAGGCACGGTGTAGACGCAACTCGGCACGGCGCGGTAGTTCATGCGCCTCTCGCGTCCCATCGCGTTGCTTGCTGCGACGATGCCCTCCATCGACGCCACGTGCGCCAGCTGGATGCGCCCGGTCACGTCGCCGATGGCGTAGATTCCGGGTACGCTGGTCTCCATCCGGTCGTTGACCGCGATGCCCTTCTCATGCGTCTTGACGTTCACCGTTTCCAGCCCCAGACCGTCCAGCACTGCCCGTCGTCCCACCGCCACCAGCACCACATCGCATTCGATGGTCTCGTCGCCTTTCTCCGTCTGCACCACCACCTGCTTCACGCCGTCCTTACCGTGCTGAACCTCCTTCACGCGCGAGTTCAGCAGGAAGCGGATGCCCTGACGGGTGAGACTGCGCTGAAGCTCGGCAGCGATGTCGGCGTCTTCCAGGGGCAGTATCTGCGGCATAATCTCCACGACGGTCACCTTCGAGCCGAGCCCATTGTAGATGTAGCCGAACTCGCAACCGATAGCGCCGGCTCCGATGATCAGCAGACGCGGCGGCACGCTGGTCGCAGAGACGGCGTCGTCGCTCGTCCAGATGCCCTCACCTTCCAGCCCCGGGATGGGCAGTTTCACCGGCGCGGAACCGGTAGCCAACACGATGGTTCGCGTGCGGATAGTCTCGGTGGAGCCATCGGGCAGAAGCACTTCCACCGTGTGATGCCCGGCGATTCGTCCTGTTCCCTGAATGTGCCTCACGCCGTTCTTCTTGAACAGGCTGGCGATGCCGTTTCTCAGGGTAGAGACCACTTTATCTTTATGCGCCATCATTTTGGCGAAATCGATGGTGACCTCGCCCGTGCTGATGCCGAAGGCGTCTGCGTGCTTCACCTGCTGATAGCGCTCCACCGCGGCGATCATGGCTTTCGTGGGGATGCATCCCCAGTTCAGACAACAGCCACCCAGATACTCTTTTTCAATACACACCACACGCCCGCCCAGCTGCGCGGCGCGAATGGCTCCGACATATCCTCCCGGTCCCGCGCCGATGAAGGTCACGTCGACATCAAACTGGTCAGCGTTTGCCATCTGCGTGCGAGCCTCCGTCTGTGGTTGGGATTGGTCGAGTTGAGCAGCTCGCGCGAGCAGCTGCTCTGCCTGGGTAAGGGGGTCTACCGTCTTGACGGGCGGTTCCATGACGACGGCGTCTCGTGCGTCGGGTTGTGGCATGGTTCCTCCTCAGGTCTGTATCACCATGTGCCCGGGGCGGGACTCGAACCCGCACGCCTTCCGGCCCGGGATTTTAAGTCCCGTGCGTCTACCGATTTCGCCACCCGGGCATGTTCCTTACAAAAGTATAGCACGGCAGGGCAGGGAAGGCAAGGGCAACGCGGGCACAAGCCGGTTGCAGGGTAAATCGACGCTCGCAGCAAACAGAATCAGCAAACGGACTTGCCGTGCAAGGGGAGGACGATGAAACCGACCGTTCACGTGACCACGATAGACTACGTGATTATTGTGGGCTACCTGCTATTTGCACTCGTGATGGGCGTGATACTGGGCAAGCGGGCGTCCAGGAGCCTCGCAGAGTATTTCGCAGCGGGGCGGACATTGCCCTGGTGGTTGGCGGGGACCAGCATGGTGGCGACCACCTTCGCCGCTGATACTCCGCTGGCGGTCAGCGGGCTGGTGCGCACGCAGGGCGTGGCGGGCAACTGGTTCTGGTGGAACGGCGTGTTCGCCAACATGCTGGGCACGTTTCTGTTCGCTCCGTTGTGGCGACGCAGTGGCGTGCTGACCGATCTCGAATTCATCCAGCTACGCTACGATGGCAAACCGGCACAGTTCCTGCGCGGGTTCCGCGTGCTGTACTCCTCGCTCATCTACAACTCCATCGTGATGGGATGGGTCATTCTGGGAGCATCCAAAATCGTGCAAGCGACCTTCGGCTGGGAGCCGTGGGAAACGCTGGGCGTGCTGATTGTCATCACCTTCGTCTACACGCTGAGCGCAGGGCTATGGGGCGTGGTCATCACCGACATCGTGCAGTTCGTGCTGGCGGTGACGGGCGCAGTTTGGCTGGGCATCGCATCCCTGCAGGCGGTTGGCGGTGGCACTTCACTGGTCAGTCAGCTGGCGGAGCGTGGTCTGCTGGACCGGCTGGCTCTAGTGCCCACGCCCGAGATGCGCGAGTTGTGGGTGGCGTTTTTGACCTATATGCTTCTGCAGTGGTGGGCGGTGGGGCGTCCCGACGGCGAGGGCTACATCGCTCAGCGTATCCTTTCCACCCGCGACGAGCGTCATGCTACGCTGGCGTTCCTGTGGTTCGCCTTTGCGCATTATGTCATCCGCCCGTGGTGGTGGTTGCTGGTGGGACTGGCGTCGCTCATCCTTATACCGGAGACAATTCCTGCTGCGCGAGGCGGCGACGAGGCGGCGTATCCGATGCTGATGGGCAGACTGCTTCCCGCCGGCGTGCTGGGTATCATGGTGGCGTCCCTGCTGGCGGCGTTCATGAGCACGATGGACACGCAGATGAACTGGGCGGCAAGCTACCTGACCAACGACTTCTATCGCGCCTACATCCGCACGAACGCATCCGACCGGCATTACGTGCTGATAGGCAGGATAGCCACCACCGTTATCCTTGCGCTGGGGGTAGGGGTGTCGTTGATTACGCAGGAGATCAGCAAGGCGTGGATGTTGCTGGCTGGGCTGAACGCCGGTATCGGCACGGTATCGGTGCTCAGGTGGTTGTGGTGGCGCGTGAACGCCTGGAGCGAGCTGAGCGCGATGCTCACGGCGCTGGTCGCCAACACGGTCATCCACATGCTGGGCTGGATGAAGGTAGCGCCGTTCGACATGCTCATCGAGAAGGAAGGTTTTCCGTATCGGCTGATGATTATCGTGGGGCTGACGCAGGTGGTCTGGCTGGCGGTAACCTTCCTGACGAGCCCCTCCTCGCGCGAGAAGCTGGTGGAGTTCTACCGCAGGGTGCGTCCGCCGGGCTGGTGGGGACAGGTAGCAGAAGAGGCTGGCGTCCCGGCCACCCGAATCGGATGGGGCTGGCTTGCTGGCTGGGCTGGCGGGGCGCTCATGATATATGGCGGACTGTTTGCGCTGGGCGGGCTGTTGCTCTGGCAGACGACGTGGCTATTCGGTGGACTGGTCGCCTTTGCAGTGGGCGTGGTGGGGGTGCGTTACGGTTTGCAGGCGACGTGGCGCCGCTACGCGGAGGTCACCGAGCAACTCGCTTAGCGCAGCGCCTTGCGTATCTGGTCAAACACGGCGGGCGGGGCGTTGCCCAGCAGGGCAAAGTTCACGTCTCCCTTGCTCCACACGTCCACGCGTGCGGAGATGGGCGCCAGTCTTTTGAGGAAGGGCGCGTTCGGTCGCAACGGCAAGCGCGTCTGGAACACCAGCAGGGAAGAGACCTCGTCGGTGTAGTGCAGGCTGACCAGCGGGCGTGTCTGCACGAGACGTAACCGAACCTCTACCAGCCGGAAGCCTTTGGGCAATTCGTTCGGTTGCCGGATGGTGAAGGGCACGAACGGTTGTGCCTCCGCTACGCTGGCAAACACCCGCACGGGCGGCAGGATGTCTTGCTGAACCGCCTGAGGCGGGAAGCGCGGCTCGAAACGCTCAGGCGGAACGGTAGCTGGCAATGCCACACGCACATACTCCGTGCGCATCCGCACCTGCCCGCGTGGGGTCAGCTCCTCCATGCGCAGAATCACGCCGTACTCGCGGTCTATCCACCAGCGTCGCAGAGGCTTGCCGTCGGGCGCGGAGGCTTCCAGCAGGATGGTGCGCCTGCCTGCAACCGACTCCACTCCTTTCACCGACAGCACCAGCTCTCGCCGGCGCAGACGTTCCAGCAAATCCTGGCGACGGCGAAGCATCTGCGGCTGGTCAGAGGGCAGTATCTGCACCTTTTTCAGGCGGGGCAGGTAGTGGAAGCGCCTCAACCCGTCGTCGATAAGCACCTCACCGCGGCGGGGCGTCGGCTCAAGGTATTCCACCCGATAGCGGATGCCGGTGCGAACGATGCGCTCGCGCACGGGTGGCAGGGGAGCAGGCAGGAAGAACTGCGTGACGCGCTCTCCCTCCAGCGCCACCGTGCGCTCGGCGCGAGCCATCCGCTCTAACCACTGCATGGGCGTCTGCGCCATCGCGCCGAGACACGCCAGGCAAACCAGCGCTATGGTCGGCAGGAAGACCTTCATTGCGACACCGACACCGCTCGCAGAGTTTTCATCTGCGCCTCGCGCGCCAGCATCTGCAGAGAGGGGTCACTGAAGCCGTCGTGCGCCGTTGCGCCCACGTACTCCTGCACGATCGCCTGCGCCAGCGTGGAATCTTCCTGAGGCAGGGCAGGAAGCACAGGCTCGCGCGAGGCGTTCCACCACCAGCCCAGCACCGCCAGCACCGCCACCGCCGTTGTCGCGAAGGAGAGCCTCCACACCGTACGAACTGCTGAACGCCGACGCAGGGAGGCGCGGGCGTGGTCGCGGATTCGGCGTGAGAGATGTGCCGGAGCGTGCTGTGGCGGAACCTGCCTCATTGCCTGCTTGAGCCACTGCTGTTCGTGCACTGCGTGGGCGCAAGCCTCGCAGGTGGAAACGTGCCTCTCCAGTCGGACTGCCGTTTCGAGCGCACAGCGTCCGTCCACGTACTCTACGATTGCCTCTTGCCATTCGCGACAGGCTTCCATCGTCTATTCTCCGTTCACATAGCTTGCCAGGGCGTTGCGCAGTTTCGCTCGCGCGTGGAACAGGCGCGACTTCACCGTGCCAATCGGGATGTTCAGCGCCTGTGCCACCTCCTCATACGACAGCGATTCGATATCATGCAACACCAGCACCTCGCGCATTGCGATGGGCAGGTGGTTAATGGCGCGGTGCAGGTGCTCGCTCAACTCCTCGCGCAGGAGGAGGCGTTCCGGCTCGTCGCGGTAATCGGGCAGGTCGATGGAGTTCTCGGTGTCGCCGACCTCCGAGTCGGCGGGACGCCAGAGGGGGAGCCATCCCCGCTCGCGCTGGCGGCGGCGCAACAGGTCACGACACAGGTTCGTAGCAATGCGGAAGAGCCACGTCTGCAGACTGCTCTCCTGCCTGAAGCCGTTCATCGACACCAGCGCTTTGAGGAACACCTCCTGGGTGATGTCCTCGGCGTCGGTCTCGTTCTGTACCAGCCGCCTCACATAGCCGTAGATTTTGTGCTGGTAGCGTTCCACGATCTGGTCGAAGGCGGTGAGGTCGTTGCCCTTGCATCGCGCTACCAGCACGGCGTCGGCGTCATCCAAGCGCATTGCCCTCTCCAACGGCGATGCCCCCTTACCGCACTCTCCTGCGTACATTATGGACGATTCGGGGCGGGAAAAGTTCACACATGCCGTGTCATTGCGAGCCTTCTGAAAAAGGCGAAGCAATCCCCCTGCGGTTCGCGGTGATCGAGGGGATTGCTTCGTCGCTTCGCTCCTCGCAATGACATCGTTTGGATGGTTGGCTACCAGTCGTCGCGCTCGGGCAGGTCGGCGTAAACGGGTGTGGACAGGTACCGTTCGCCGGTGCTGGGCACGATGACCACAATCAGTTTGCCTTCGTTTTCGGGGCGTTTGGCGACTTTCACCGCGGCGTGCACCGCCGCTCCCGACGAGATGCCCGCGAAAATACCCTCTTCACGCGCCAGCCGGCGCGTCATGGTGAACGCCTCTTCATTCTCCACCGTGATAATCTCATCGATCAGGTCAACGCGCAGAATGTCCGGGATAAACCCCGCGCCGATCCCCTGGATCGGGTGCGGACCACGTGGCTTACCCGACAGCACTGCGGATGCGGCAGGCTCCACGGCAATCGCTTTGAAGGAGGGTTTGCGTGGTTTGATGACCTCTGCTACTCCCGTAATCGTTCCCCCTGTGCCCACTCCTGCTACCAGAATATCCACCTGCCCGTCGGTGTCGCGCCAGATCTCCTCGGCGGTGGTGCGGCGGTGGATGTCGGGGTTGGCAGGGTTCTTGAACTGCTGAGGCATGAAGTAGCGGTCGGGGTCCGTGGCGATGATCTCCTCCGCTTTGCGGATGGCTCCGGGCATTCCTTCTGGGCCCGGCGTGAGCACCAGCTTCGCGCCCAGCGCGCGCAACAGACTGCGTCGCTCCACCGACATCGTGTCGGGCATGACCAGCATACATTTGTAGCCCTTCGCAGCGCACACAAACGCCAGCGCGATGCCCGTGTTGCCAGAAGTGGGCTCGATGATGATAGTGTCTGGTTTGATGCGTCCTTCGCGCTCGGCAGCTTCAATCATTGCCACGCCGATTCGGTCTTTCACACTGGAGAGCGGATTGAAGTACTCCAGCTTGGCAGCGATGGTGGCTTTCGCCCCGTCGGTCACGCGGTTCAGGCGCACCAGCGGGGTGTTTCCAATCAGTTCAGTCACATCGTTGGCAATACGCATGTTTGGCTCCCTTCTACAGGTATGGTGCAATGCTCTGTGCTTCGTCTAACAGACGCTTCTGTTCCAGCAGGTGCTGGATGGTGGTGGAGTCAAGCAGACGCCAGATGGTATCGGATGTGCGCCTCTGGAAGTCGCGGATGCACTGGATGGAGGTGGTTTCCGCGCTTTCACGCGCCAGCGCCTCGGACGGCTCGAAGGATTTCTCGCCGGAGAAGGCGCGCACGATGTCGCCGACCGTGATCTGCGATGGGGGCTGAGCCAGCTCATAACCGCCCCCCACTCCACGGATACTGCGCACGATGCCGGCGCGCTTCAACACCGCCAGTATCTGGTCCAGATACGGACCGGGAATAAACTCCGATTCCGCGATGTCGCGGCTCTGGATGGGCACACCCGACGGCTGTTGCGCAAGGTAAAGGATACTGCGCAGAGCATACTCCAGTTTCGCGCTGAACAGTGGCATCGTCCAATTCCTGACTTTGTTGATTAGTCAATGTGTATTTTAACACACTCGGTGTTGATTGTCAAGGGAGTGCTGAACATGATATAATGCGGGCGGAAACGGGAAGGAGGTGCGCAACGCATGGCTGGACATTCCAAGTGGCACAATATCCGCCTGCGCAAAGGCAAGCAGGACGCCGAGCGGGGAAAGCTGTTCACCCGACTGGCGCGAGAGATCATCGTGGCGGCACGGGAAGGCGGCGGCAACCCCGATGCCAACCCCCGTCTGCGTATGGCGATACAGAAGGCACGCGACGCCCACATGCCGCAGGAGAACATCAAACGGGCGATACAGCGCGGAACGGGCGAAATCGCTGGCGCGGCATACGAAGAGGTGGTATACGAAGGCTACGCGCCGGGCGGGGTGGCGGTGATGGTGGAATGCCTCACCGATAACCGCAACCGCACCGTGTCGGACGTGCGGGCTGCCTTTTCGAAGTGCGGCGGGAGCCTGGGCGAGTCGGGGTGCGTCAGCTGGATGTTCAAGCCGCGCGGGCTGATCCGTATCCCGAAGACGGCAGGCGATGAAGATACCGTGCTGGCAGCTGCCCTGGATGCCGGCGCCGATGATATGACCACCGAAGAGGAGTTCTACGAGGTATACACCGAGCCGGAAGACCTGCATCGCGTGCGCGAGGCGCTGGAGTCCGCCGGGCTACCCATCGAGAACGCAGAAATTACGATGTTGCCCACCACTACCGTGCATGTGGAGGGCAAAGAGGCACAGCAGGTACTCCGCCTGATGGATATGCTGGACGATCTGGATGATGTCCAGCAGGTGTACGCGAACTTCGACATCGCCGAGGAAGAGATCCAAAGCGCCGTACGTTAGTCAGGGGTGGTATCTGTCCATGTCTGCCCGGCATCTGCTCGTATGCACCTTGCTGTGTGCCCTCATCTCATTGCGGGTGAGCGCGCAGGCGTTGCTGGTGGATGTGGTGCCGGGCTTCGACGGCATCGCACCCTCGTCAGGTTTCTATCCGGTGACGGTATGGATACAGGGGCAACGCGGAAACGCCCCGCCATCCGTATGCGAGGTGGAGGTAACCGCCAGGTCGTGGACGCGCGACAGCCGTGCCCGCAAGCTGGTCACCCTGCCGGGCGGAGCGGTGTCGCAGGCGGTGAGCCTCACACTGTACGTCCCGGACGAACCGTACGAGTTTACCGCTCGTCTCATCCTGCGTGGGCGCGTGCTGGCGGTGAGCAAACCGGCTTCGGTGCAGACGACATCGTGGTTTCCTCTGCTGGTTGGGTTGGGCACAGACTCGTGCACTTTAGCGCATCTGCCCGATCGCTCGCTGGGTGTGGCAACGATTGGCGGGCAGGTGAGACTGGCGGAGTCTGTTCCGCCACCTCCTTCCCTTTCGCCCTTTGGTCCCCCGCGCGACGATAAACGGGTCTTCATCGGGCGGGTGCGCAACAGCCTGCCACCTGAACTTGCTCTGGCATATCGCGGCGTGGCGGCGGTATCGCTGGACGACCGCGCGTGGGACACCCTCAACGAGCGCCAGCAGAACGCGCTGATTCGCTATGTGCGGTCAGGTGGCGTGCTGGTGGTGCATGGGGTGGACATCAACCGTCTGCAGACGCTGATGCCGTCCGGCCTTCTACCGGTGGAGCCCCTGGGACTGACGACCGTATCGGTTTCCGCGCTGGGTAGCTGGCTTCCTGCCATCCGGCGCGTTTCAGGGGCGGTGGACGTGGTGCGTTCGCGTCCGCTGGGGGGCAGTCGCGTGTTGCTGTCCGCGGGCGATGTTCCGCTGGTGGTGTCTGCGCCAAGGGGATTTGGGCAGGTGGTGTTCCTGGCGTTTGACCCCGGTCAGCCCCCCTTCAGCAGTGACGATGTGGCGCATGCCCTGTGGAAACGCCTGTTGCGGTTGCACGTCAACCGCTTTGTTCCGCCGGTTGCGCGTGTCGATGAGACTTCGCCGTGGCAGGGTCAATATGACACGATGACAATTTCCCTTTCCAGCTTGAGCTATCCGTTGATACAGGCGGTAGGTAGCAAGCCGGTTGCGGTGGCATGGCTGGTCATCTACCTCGGCGTGTATATTCTGGTGCTGATACCGCTGAACTACCTTCTTCTGCGCAAGCTGGACCGGCTACAGTGGTCGTGGTTCACCCTGCCGGCGATTGCGGTGCTGGTATCGGCGGCGGGCTATGCGCTGGCAACGCAGATGCAAACTGGCTCGCATCAACTGCGACGGTGGACGGCACTGTATACCGTTTCTGGCTCCCCGCAGGCGGTGGTCGAGAGCGACTGGGTGCATTACAGCGCACGCACCATGCGGTATCGCCTGCGCGCCACGGTCGACGGCGTCATCTTTGAGACCTCCCCGAAGGATTTGCAGGCGGAGTGGGGGCTGGAAACCCCGCAGGATGAGCCGACGGACGTGCGTGGCGTGCAGATTGCCTTGTGGTCGGCGCGCACCTTCCATCTGAGCGGTGAGACGACCCTGCCCGGCGCGGTGACGGTGTCCGCGAGCGCGGTACACGGTGACACGGTGCAGTTAACTGTGTGCAACGGCACGCCGTACACCCTGCGAAACCTGCGGATGCTGACTCCGCTCGGCGTCAGTGAGACTCTCGGCGAATGCCCTGCAGGTGGGGAGGCTCGTGTGAGCGTTCGTGGGAAAGATTTTCAGCCGAGGCGCTTTCACGAGATTTTCGATGAGCCGTGGAAGCGCAGCTGGTCGCAGGATGAGTGGCGCGAGCAGACGCAGTTGCTGTGGGAGTGGAACGTGGGTTCTCACATGGCTGAGGCATACTTGACGAGTCATTGGTACCTACCGCCCTTCCGGTGGTCACAGGTTTTGGGCAGAACATGCGCTCTGCTCGCGGAGGTAGACGGCTTTCCTGCACCGGTGGAAGTCACCCCTTCTGGTGGCTTCGCGCAGGAGCAGGTGACGGCGCTGGCGGTAGTATTCGAGATGCCCGGAGGCAAAAGATGAGTAACTGGCAAGAGAACCCCCTCATCCGGCGCGAACTGCTGTATCGCCTGCGCCCCCAGCCGTCTCAGCGTCCGGTGATTGTGCTGGTGGTGGCGCTGTGTCTGATCGCCGTGGTGCTGTTCTACTGGGCTGCGCTGGAGAGCATTCGGTACACCACCGACTACCGCGACCTGTTGACTGCCACCCTAGTCATCCAGACGTTGCTGGTATGCGTAGGCGCACCGGCGGCGACCGCCAACGCCGTATCCAGAGAGCGCGAACAGCGCACCTGGGACCTGTTGACCGTGACCCTGCTGAAACCGCATGAGGTGGTGCTGGGCAAGCTCGTGGGAAGGATAATCCCTCTGCTGGGCATCGTGGCGCTGGGACTGCCGATGATTGTGCTGTGCGTGATCGGGGACCCCGACCTGTTGCTCAGCGCGTTGCTGGGCACGCTGTGCGTGCTGGTCACTCTGATACTGTACAGCACGGCGGGCTTAGCCGCGTCCTGCTTCAGCCGCAAAACGGTCACTGCCACCGTGCTGGCGTACCTCTTCGTGGGGGCATGGGTGTTCGGCACGCTGATTCTGTGGGGGCTGACCGAACTGCTGTTGCCCAGCATCGGTCGAGGAACTGCCACTGTCTGGATGACAGTCAACCCCCTGGCGGTGATCGAGCCGGTCGTGAGCAAATTCTCTCCGGGCGGGTGGTCAGGCTCCGATATGCTATATGGGCTCAGCCCGTGGGTTCTGCTGGTAGTCTATGCTGGCTTGACGCTCGTGCTGGTGTGGCTGATGGTCAGCACGTATCGCCGCTGGGCGTACCGGTAAGCGCACTCACCTCGTCCTGCGCTCTTGCCCTTGACGAGACGCCTTTTGTCTGATACCATCTAAGCAGTGACGGTACGAATCGCTACGAGACTGGTAGGCGGTTCACCGCGAATCTTGAATCCAAGAAGGAGGAGAGTCATGGCGGTAAAGGTCGGTATCAACGGCTTTGGGCGCATCGGACGGCTGGTCCTGCGCGCCATTCTGGCGAAGTACCCCAACGACATCGAAGTAGTTGCCATCAACGACATCGTCGATGCCCATACCAATGCTCACCTGCTGAAGTACGACACCAACTACGGAACGCTTCCCAACGAAGTGAAGGCAGACGACGAGAACATCCACGTTGACGGCAAGGCAATCCGCAGTTTCGCCATCAAGGACCCCGCCACCATTCCCTGGGGCGACCTGGGCGCGCAGATCGTGGTGGAAAGCACCGGTCTGTTCACCGACGCCGAGAAAGCGAAGGCGCACCTGCGTGACACCGTGAAGAAGGTGATTATCACCGCGCCCGCCAAGAACGAGGATGTCACCATCGTGATGGGCGTGAACCACGAGACCTACGATCCCGCCAAGCATCACGTGGTCTCCAACGCTTCGTGCACCACGAACTGCCTCGCGCCGGTGATGCGCGTCCTGCAGGACAGCTTCGGCGTGGAGAAGGGGCTGATGACCACCGTGCATGCCTACACCAACGACCAGCGTGTGGCAGACCAGGCGCACAAAGACCTGCGCCGGGCGCGCGCCGCAGCGATGAACATCATCCCCACCTCTACCGGCGCGGCGAAAGCCATTCACCTGGTGGTGCCCGAGCTGAAGGGCAAGATGCACGGTATCGCCCTGCGCGTGCCTACCGCGACCGTGTCGGTGGTGGACCTGGCAGTGGTGCTGAGCAAAGAGGCGACCGAGCAGGAGATTAACGACGCCCTGCGCGCCGCGGCGAACGGCCCGATGAAGGGCGTGCTGAAAGTGGTCGACGAGCCGCTCGTCTCCAGCGACTTCAGGGGCGACGATCACTCTTCCATCGTGGATGCCCTGTCGACGATGGTGCTGGGCGGTAATCTGGCGAAGGTGCTCGCGTGGTACGACAACGAGTGGGCATATTCGGTGCGCGTGGGCGACCTGATCGACTACATGGTGAAGAAGGGGCTGTAACCCTTTGCAGGCGAAACGGGCGGGGCAACCCGCCCGTTTTGGCGTGACACGAAGGAGGTGTGCCGATGAACAAGAAGACGATTGAGGATATCGACGTCAAGGGCAAGCGCGTGCTGGTGCGCGTGGACTTCAATGTGCCTCAGGACGAGACGGGCAAAATTACCGACGATCGTCGTATTCGTGCTGCCCTGCCGACCATCCAGTATCTGGTCGATCACGGCGCGAAGACCATCCTCGTCTCGCATCTCGGGCGTCCCAAGGGCAAGCCGGAAGATAAAGAGAAGTTCACGCTGAAGCCGGTTGCCGAGCGACTGAGCGAGCTTCTGGGCAAGCCGGTGCCTCTGGCACCTGACTGTGTGGGAGCCGAAGTGGAGAAGATGGTGCAGGCGATGAAGGAAGGCGACGTGCTCCTGCTGGAGAACGTGCGCTTCCATCCCGAGGAAGAAAAGAACGACCCCGAGTTTGCCAGACAGCTGGCGTCGCTGGCGGAGGTGTATGTGAATGACGCCTTCGGCACAGCGCACCGCGCCCATGCCTCCACCGAGGGCGTGACGAAGTACCTGCCCGGCGTGGCTGGCTACCTGATGCAGAAGGAGATCGAGTATCTGGGCGGCGCGCTGGCGAACCCGAAGCGCCCGTTCATCGCCGTGCTGGGCGGGGCAAAGGTCAAAGACAAGATCCCCGTCATCGAGAACCTGGTCGGCAAGGTGGACAGGCTCATCATCGGCGGGGGCATGGCATACACCTTCCTGAAGGCACAGGGGAAGGAGATCGGACAGTCTCTGCTGGATGCGGAGTCCATCGACTTCTGCAGAGAGATGCTGACGAAAGCGGGCGATAAAATCCTCCTGCCGGTGGACGTGGTGGTGGCAGACGGCAACCCGTTCGAGAAGGGACCCGACGGTGTGCAGACGCAGGTGGTGTCGGTCGATGCCATACCGGCTGACTGGCAGGGCGTGGACATCGGTCCGGAGACGCAGAAGCGCTTTGCCGAAGCGGTGAAGGGAGCCGGCACGGTGGTCTGGAACGGACCGATGGGCATCTTCGAGTTCGACAAGTTCGCGGTGGGCACTCGTGCTATGGCGCAGGCGCTTGCCGAGTCGGGCGCGATGACCATCGTGGGTGGTGGCGACTCGGCGGCGGCGGTGGAGCAGCTGGGCTTCGCCGAGAAGATGACGCATATCTCGACGGGCGGCGGCGCGTCGCTCGAGTTCCTGGAGGGCAAGGTACTGCCCGGCGTAGCCGCCCTGCAGGACAGGTAGCGTCATCGTTGATGTCATTCTGAGCGAAGCGAAGAATCTCTGAGATGCTTCGCGTCCGCTCAGCATGACGAGAGTAATGGAGGGCGAGGAACTCCTACCGAGCCGTTTGATGCGTTGGACGCCGGCTCACCAGGAGGTTCGCCCTCCACAGGGTAACGGGCAACATTATGGGCGGATAGACTCTCGCCGAGCCGATGATGAGACCTAACCCCCAGCCCCTTCCCTGCGAGGGAAGGGGAGCAGACGCCTCTCCCCGCATCGGGGAGAGGTTGGGAGAGGGGTTTCAACCGGCTCACCAAGAGGTTCGTCCTCCACGGGGTGAAGTACGGCAACCTGGAAGGCGTTAGTGCAATACCCTCCCCGCTTTCCTTGACATCAGGCAAAACTCGGCATATAATTACTTGGTGAGTTTCCCGAATCTCACCGTGACATTTCACCCTTTGCAACACTACAGAGGAGGACAGGAGCAGCGATGCATTTGATAATCCGAGCGGGGCGCAAGAGGATGGCTCTTCTTGCGTCGTCGCTGTTAGCGTTGCTCGCCGTCTCACAGGCGCACGCCGCCGAAGCCATCGAACTTCCCCCCTTCGGTCCTACCGAGCGGATGGTGCTGTGGGTGGTGCTGCTGTTTGCTTTGCTGGCGGTAGGCTTCGGCTTATGGCTGCGCGCGTGGACACTGAAACAGAGCCCGGGCAATGAAAAGATGCAGGAAGTAGGGCGCGCCATTCAGGATGGTGCCTACGCCTATCTGAGGCGACAGGCATCTACCATGATCTGGTTCGTCCTGCTCATCACCATCGGGCTATGGCTGCTGTACAGACCCGTCTATGCTGACAAGCCCATCCTGGCGGTGGGAGTGGCGCTGGCGTTCTTCATGGGCGTCGCCGCTTCGTACTTCGCCGGCGTGGTCGGCATGGACATGGCGGTGAAGGGCAACATGCGCACCGCCAATCAGGCGTTGACCACGTTCAAAGGCGCGCTGGAGACCGCCTTCCGGGCAGGCGCGGTTTCGGGGATGGCAACCGTCGGTCTGGGACTGCTCGGCGCCATCATCATCTTCCTGCTGTTCAAGGAAGACGCGATGAAGGTGCTGGTCGGCTTCGGCTTTGGTGGAAGCCTCGCCGCGCTGTTCATGCGCGTGGGCGGTGGTATCTACACCAAAGCGGCGGACGTGGGCGCAGACCTGGTGGGTAAGGTGGAAGCCGGTATCCCCGAGGACGACCCGCGCAACCCGGCAACCATCGCCGACAACGTGGGCGATAACGTGGGCGACTGCGCTGGTATGGCAGCGGACGTGTTTGAGTCCTACGAAGTCACCCTGGTGGCAGCGATTATCCTCGGCGCGGCAACCGCCAGTGTGCTGACCGGCGCGGCAGTGCTGAAGCTGATTATCTACGCCCTGCTCGTGCGTGCGGTGGGCGTCATCGCCTCCATCGTGGGCGTGCTGGGCGTGCGCGGTGCCGACCGTGAAGACCTCGACCCGATGCGCCCCATCAATGTGGGCTTCAACATCTCGTGGTGGGTGGCTCTGGTGGGCTTCGCCATCGTGAGCTACTTCTTGATGAACGACATTGCGCTGAAGCCCGAGCTGGACGGCAAGCAGGTCGAGTGGTGGCGGTTCTTCCTCGCCAACGCGGCGGGTCTGGTGATGGCTCTGCTGATCGAACGCCTCACCGAATACTTCACCTCTACCCAGAAGAAGCCCGTAACTGAGATCGCCTACTCTTCGAAGACTGGACCGGCAACGATGATTATCGAGGGCTTCGCTACCGGTCTGGAGAGCAGTGTGTGGGCAGTGGGCGCGATCGTGATTGCCCTGCTGATGCCGCTGTTCATCTTCCCGCCTGCAGAGTTCGGCGGGGCGATCCTCTCGTTCTACGGTATCGCGTTGACCGGTCTGGGTCTGCTGGCGACCACTGGCTTCATTCTGGCGATGGACACCTTCGGTCCCATCTCGGATAACGCCAACGGCATCTTCGAGATGTCGGGTGCGTTGAAAGAGCAGAAGGTGGTGAAGGGGCAGCTGTCGGGCGATCGCATCGTGCACCGCCTCGACTCGGTGGGCAACACCACGAAGGCGCTGACCAAGGGCTTCGCCATCGCCACGGCGGTGGTAGCGGCTACCGCGCTGTTCCACTCGTTCGTGGAGGACGCGAAACTGTACGACCCGAGCCTGGCGCAGAGAGGACTGCAGCTGGGGCTTCCGCTGGACGTGCCCGAGATCTTTATCGGACTGCTGATCGGTGGGGCGGCGCCGTTCCTGTTCTCGGCGTTCTCCATCAAGGCGGTAGGGCGCGCCGCGTTCCAGCTGATCGAGGAGGTACGTCGGCAGTTCCGCGAGCGTCCGGGCATCATGGCAGGCACTGAGAAGCCTGACTACGGACGCAGTGTCGCCATCGTAACCGCTGCGGCGCAGAAGGAACTGCTGGGTCCGGGCGTGCTGGCGATTGCCCTGCCGGTGCTGGTGGGCTTTGGCATGGGCTTCAGTGACCCCGTAAAGGGCGCGCAGGCGCTGGGTGGTTACCTCGCAGGAGCCATCCTCACCGGTCAGCTGATGGCGGTGTTGCTGGCGAACTCGGGCGGTGCCTGGGACAACGCTAAGAAGAAGATCGAAGACGGACTCTTCGGCGGCAAGGGTACCGAGTACCACAAAGCGGGCGTCATCTGCGATACGGTCGGCGACCCGTTCAAGGACACCGCCGGTCCCGCGCTGAACCCGCTCATCAAGGTGATGAACCTGGTAGGTATCCTCATCGCGCCGGTGGTCATCCAGCCCATTCCGGCAGGGGCGCGTCTGGCGATAGTGCTGGTGGCGCTGGCGGCGCTGGCGTTCGCGGTCTACTGGAGCAAGCGCGGCTCCATCGTCGATCAGGTGGAGCTGGCAACCGCGACCGCCGAGCCGGTACCCACAGGCAAGGACGGCTAATCACTTCTGGCGAACGACAAGGCGAGCAGGGTGCACCTGCTCGCCTTTTTGGCAAAGATGGAGAAATTGGCTCAACACATGCATCTCACAGCCACGCAGGCAGACGTGGCTCAGGTTCAGCAGTGGCTATCCAGCTACATGCTGTACGCGCAGACGGGCGTGGTGCCAACCGTCGAGGTGCGCCCGCATGACGCGCACATCCCGCTGATGAAAAACGTCCGCTGGCGGGGCACGCACGTGCAAGTATCCGCCCGTGCCCTGCAGGAGATACCGCCGAGACTTCTGGCGCTGATTGCATTCCGCAACTACATCGAAACAGAAGCCCGTCGGCGGCTCATCGCTCGTTCCCTGGTGCTGTCGCTGGTAATAGCGGTCGCTGGCATCTACGTGATAGGTGTTCTGATTGATCGCCTGCCCAACTACTACTTTCGCCACGTGCTTCATCTGGTGGTGCTGTTTCCTCTGCACCTGGTCTGGCGTTGGCGCGATGCCATCGAGCGAACTATGGACCGCGAGGTAGCCGAGCGAACACGGGAGGCGCACCTGCTCATCGAGGCGATGGAGGGGGCACTGCGGGTAGACCTGCTGGTGGGCGTGCACAGGAGATACTGCGAGGCGATGCTGTCGCGCCTCAATGTGTTGCGCACGGAGAACGGCTATCCAGAACTCACGCTGGACGATTTGATGCCTCCGCCAGAGCCGGAGGACGGTGACGGCGAGCAACCCGTTGCGCCCGCGCTCAGCAAGTCAGAGTTCCTTCGGCGCCATTCGCCGGACGATTACAGGCAGGTAGACAGGGTCGTACTCAGGGCAACGGACAGGGCTGTCTCGCAGGAGAACTAACCCTCTGTGTCGAAAGCACTCCAGAGGAGGAAGAAGCAAAGACTCGATGCCACGCATCAAGCCACCAGCCTTGCGACCCGGCGACACCATCGGGGTGGTCTCGCCGAGCAGTTACAAAGCCCCTGAGGCCCTGCAAACCGGTATCGCCAAGATCGAGAGGCGCGGCTACCGCCTCGTGTACGGCGAACATGCTTTTGACCGACGCGGGTATCTGGCAGGGGAGGACCGCGACCGCGCTGAAGACCTCAACGCCATGTTTGCCCGGCAGGATGTGAAGGCGATACTCTGCACGCGCGGAGGTTATGGCGCGTCGCGCATTCTGGACTATCTGGACTGGGGCACCATCCGCGCCAATCCCAAACCGCTCATCGGCTACAGCGACATCACCACCCTGCATATGGCTTTCCTGCGCTACACGGAGATGGTGGTTTACTACGCGCCGATGATCATCACCCTGTCACGCGATGTCTCCGCCCTTGCCGAGCAGAACCTGTTCGACATCCTGGAGAAACCGGAGCCGCTGGGCACCTACGATACGCGAGAGGGCAACGTGCAGACGCTGGTGCCGGGCGTGGTGGAGGGCGAACTGACCGGTGGATGCCTGTGTCTGGTCACCGCTACCTGCGGCACACCCGAGCAGATAGACGCCAAAGGCAGGATACTGGTGCTGGAGGATGTGGACGAGCCTCCCTACGCGGTGGACCGGATGCTGACACAGCTCAAGCGGTGCGGTGTGCTGGACGAAGCGGCAGGGTTTGTCATCGGAGAGATTACCAACTGGGAGCAACATGCCGGCGACCCGTCCGAAACCCTGACCATTGAGCAGATCTGGCAGGACATCATCGTGCCGCTGGGTAAGCCGGCGATTACGGGCTTTCCCTTTGGACACGTCACGAACCCGCTTACGTTACCGCTGGGCGTGCGAGCCAGACTGGATGCCACGGCGGGTACGTTGACACTGCTCGAACCGGCGGTATCCTGAGCAGAGATAACAGCACGCACCGGCACAGCCTGCCGTCGCGGGCAAGCCACAATGTGCCGGTGCATGAACTACCCCGGCTCGTACGTCAACGAAAGATTGCTTCTATTGGCGCTGGCGTGGAGTAGTTCAAACCTAGTACTGTCCGCAGCTACTGCAACCGCCCGCGGCCTGCCCCTCTTCGGTCGCAAAGGAGTTGCCACAGCCGCACGAGCGGATAGCGTTCGGGTTATCGATCTTGAAGCCTCCGCCCAGACTGTCCTCCACGAAGTCCACTTCCGAACCGCTCATATAGCCCAGGCTCAGCGGGTCTATCACAATCTTGACCCCGTGCGAGTCGAAAACCTGATCGCCCTCGTCCACGATGTCATCGATCGCCATACCGTACTGCAGTCCAGAACAGCCGCCGCCCGCCACAAACACACGGAGCATGGCATTGCTTTTGCCCTGCGCCTGCATGATGTTGCGAATCTCGGTTGCTGCACGTTCGGTTAGCGTGATCATGTTGCCTCCCTTGCTCCTTCTCGTCCGGTGCTCACTGATGGTAGTATACCAGAAACGGTAAGGTTATTGCTTCTGGGTATTTAGTCAGAAAAATTATATCCGATTTTCAAAACAAATACAAGCGGGACGAGCGCCACCGCCCATCCCGCCGTTTGCTCCACCTACTCGATGCCCTGTGCCGCGAGCCATCGCTCGGCATCGATCGCCGCCATACAGCCCGATCCCGCCGCCGTGACCGCCTGCCGGTAGACATGGTCCGCCACGTCGCCCGCGGCAAACACGCCCTCCACGCTGGTGTGCGTGCCGTGCTTCAGGATGATGTAGCCCTGTTCATCCATCTCCACCTGACCGACGAAGATGTCGGTGTTGGGCTTGTGTCCGATCGCCATGAACACGCCGTCGATCGGTTTATCCCACGTCTCGCCTGTATGTACGTTACGCAGGCGAACGCCGGTCACTTTGCCCACGTTCACGTCGTAGATGTCATCCACCACCGTGTTCCAGATGAACTCAATTTTCGGGTTCTCGAACGCCCGTTTCTGCATGATTTTGCTGGCGCGCAACTGGTCGCGCCGGTGCACCACATACACCTTCGTGGCGAACTTCGTCAGGAACAGCGCCTCCTCCATGGCGGTGTCTCCGCCACCCACCACGATCACCTCTTTGCCGCGGAAGAAGAAGCCGTCGCAGGTGGCGCAGGCGGAGACTCCCTTGCCCTGTAACGCCTTTTCTGCCTCCAGCCCCAGCCACTTCGCGCTAGCGCCTGTGGCGATGATCACCGCGTGCGCCTCATAGTGGTTGTCCGCCCCGTCCCACAGCTTGAACGGGCGCTGGGAGAAGTCCACGCGCGTGATGACGTCAGTGATTATCTGCGTGCCGAACCGCTCCGCCTGCTGGCGGAACAACTGCATCAGCTCGGGGCCCATAATGCCCTCCGGGAAGCCCGGATAGTTCTCCACCTCGGAAGTAATGGTCAGCTGTCCACCCGGCTGGAGCCCCTCGAAGAGCAAAGGCTCCAGATTCGCTCGCGCGGTATAGATAGCGGCTGTGTATCCCGCCGGACCGGAACCGATAATAATCACCTTATGCGTCACTGTATCGCACCTCCTTGTTGTCACCTCACAGTTAGATACGCATGGACTATGGGTAGATTCCGCGTGTGATGATGGCGTCCGCCACCCTGCCCACGCCGATAATGTAGGCGGCGGTGCGCATATCCACCTTGCGCGTCTTCGCGGTGCGCACCACCTCCTCGAACGCGCTGATGAGTACCCGCTCCAGCTTCTGGTTCACCTCGTCCTCGCTCCAGAAGAAGCTCTGCAGGTCCTGAACCCACTCGAAGTAGGAGACGATCACGCCTCCCGCGTTTGCCAGAATATCCGGCACCAGGAACACGCCTGCCTCGTTGAGGATACGGTCGGCTTCGGGCGTGGTGGGTCCGTTAGCCCCCTCGATGATGACACGCGCCTTGATGCGTGAAGCGTTCTGGCTGGTGATCTGGTTGCCCAGCGCGGCCGGCACGAGAAAGTCGCAGGGCAGTTCCAGCATCTCCGCGTTGGTGATGACGTCGCCCACAGCGTACTGCGGCAGGCTACCCTCGCGCCTCACGCAGTGCTTCAGCAAAACAGGGATGTCCAGTCCCTTCGGGTTGTATACGGCGTTGACCGCGTCGCTGACGGCAACGACCTTTGCGCCCGCCTCGTGGAAGAACTTCGCTGCGGAACTGCCCACATTGCCGAAGCCCTGTATCACCACGCGTGCACCCTGCAGAGGGATGTTCAGGAGCTGCGAGCATCGGTTGGCGACCATCACCAGCCCGCGCCCGGTGGCTTCAATGCGTCCCTCCGAACCGCCCACGGCGATAGGTTTGCCGGTCACCACAGCAGGCACGGTGTAGCCCTTGTGCATACTGTAAGTGTCCATGATCCACGCCATCACCTGCGGGTCGGTGCCCACATCCGGAGCGGGAATATCGCTCTCCGGACCGATAATCACGCTGATTTCGGTGGCGTAGCGCCTCGTCAGGCGTTCCAGCTCTTTGAGGGACAGCTTCTTGGGGTCGCACATCACCCCGCCCTTGGCGCCACCGTAGGGAATATTCACCACCGCGCACTTCCACGTCATCCACATTGCCAGCGCGCGTACCTCGTCGAGGTCTGCATGAGGGTGGTACCGGATACCGCCTTTGGACGGTCCGCGTGCGCGGTTGTGCTGGACGCGGTAGCCGGTAAAGATTCGCACGGAGCCGTCGTCCATCTGCACGGGGAAGTGCACCGTCAGTTCGCGTTCGGGGTATTTCAGGAACTCGTGGATGTTCGGGTCCAGGTTCAGCATTTCCGCCACAATCGCCAGTTGCTCCAGCGCCATCTGATAGGGGTTCGCGCCGTTGCGCCCCTCGTTGTGCGTTGTGGTCATTGCAGTGCCTCCGTTCTTGATGTGTTCAGGATGCGTATACCAGCCCGGAACTCGGCGGAATGATGCGCCGCACCCATCCAGCTATCGGTATAATGAACAGCAGATTGTAGAGGCTCTCGCCTGTTGCCAGATACGCCCACCGCGCCACATTCTCCTGCGGGGAGAAGAGGAAGAACACCGCTTCGCACAGCATACCACCTGCCAGAGCAGACAGAATCAGCACCATCGGGTGCTCGCGAAACACCCGCAACTCCAGCAACCCCAGCGATGCCCCCAGCACCATCCTGCTGACGAGATAGCTTCCGATGGACATTCCGACCACCGTGCCCATCAGCCATCCCGCAAGCAAGCCGTAGGCTGTAGCGACCTGCACGGAGCTGTTCACTGCAATCGCGATGAGCACCACTTTGTTGAGGTCAGGCTGTACCCCCAAAATGCGCATCCGGTGCGCCAGCGTCGCCTGCAGAGCCGTGGCAACGACCATCAACAACACCAGTTTGAGCCACCAGGGTATTCTCATTCAGGAACCACCTTCCCCGGGTAGATGATCACCTCTTCCAGGCGCGTTGCTTCCACAAAGGGTTTCACACGCGCCTCGCGCATCCCTGTCTGTCTCTGTTCTCGCACCTCTTCCACGACGCCGATGGGAATGCCCGCGGGATAGACGCCGCCCAGCCCAGAGGTGACCACCGTGTCGCCCACGCGCACATCGGCGTCCTTCGCGAGGAAGGTCAGCACCAGGTGGTCTTCGCCGCGCCCTCTGCAGACGCCCACTGCTCGCGATTCCGTACGCTGGATGCGCGCTCCCACACTCGCGTTCGGATCGGTCAGCAACAGCACATGTGCCGTATGTCGGGTGGTCTGGTACACCACGCCGACCAGTCCGGCATCGGTAACCACCACCATGCGTGGACGCACTCCACCTGCCTGCCCCCGAGCCACGATCAGCGTATGGTAGTAGGCAGACGGCTCGGTGCCGATCACGCGCGCCACCAGAGGGCGCCCGGGTTTGGACTGTGCGAAGTTCAGCAGGCGACGCAACCGCTCGTTTTCCTGACGCAGTTCTTCCTGCGCCACCTGCGCCATGCGCAGTGCCTCTATCTGCTCCCTCAGTTGTCGATTCTCCGCGCTGAGGCGTCGTCCGTGAATCAAGCCATAGCCGAAGTCGGAAAGGAAGTTGCCTGTGGAGCGCACGGCAGACTGCATCGGCGCGACGACGAACATCACCAGCTCAGCGAACGGGTTGGTGGCGCCTCGTTCTACTGCGCGATTGTGCTGGATGCCGACAAGCAGAGCCACGACAGCGAGAAGCACAATCACCCAGAACCGCTTGTCGCGCCAGAGAGCAGGCATCAGAATCGAAACCTCATAGTGAGCGACCGGTGTTTAGGTCTCCTTACGACCGGCGTGGACCGCCAGTGCCACATCCTCCAGAACCACTCGGCGAAATACGTCAGTGTTACCAAATCGCCTGCTCGCGTCGAGTATTTCGATGCCCGCGATACTGCCGTCCGCAGCATAATCTACTGCGATACCTTCCGCGACGTGTTCCGTGGTGACAGTTGTTTCGATAAAGCGGATGTACAGCGCATCCACTTCAGCATCATACGTGATTCGCATCAAGTGCAACCTCCTGACTAAAAATAGTATACGTAGACAGTTACGACCACAATTTCGAGTGTTTCCTCTACAAATATCGGGCGCACCTGCTTAGTGGCGTAGTACTTGCCGTTCCACTCCTGCTCAAATGGAAAGTCTTTACGACACTCTAATCGCCCATGGTCAGCCGGTACCCACGGGGCAGTGCGAATAGCTTCAAGAATCTCCTCTTCTGACGCCCCGCGGTGACGCATGTTCTCGAGGGCGTGTCCCGACAAGCGAATCGGTTTCACTCGGATTAGCCTCGCTTTTGGATGTTCGCTGGGCGCTGGTCAGTAAGAGCGATTCGTACCAATCAGCACCTTGCGCAGGCTGGGATTGGTCTCGATCTCCTCCAGAACCTTGCCCGTGCCGATGACCACGCAGCTGAGCGGGTCAGGAGCCACATGCACCGGCATTCCCGTCTCTTTGGAGATGAGACAGTCCAGTCCACGCAGGAGCGCGCCGCCACCTGCCAGCATGATGCCGCGGTGGATGATGTCGGCGGCGAGTTCGGGTGGCGTCATTTCCAGCGTCAGTTTCACCGCCTCGACGATGGCGTTCACCGGTTCCTGAATGGCATGGCGTATCTCTTCGGAAGAGATGACCGCGCTTCGGGGCAGTCCCGTGATGAGATCGCGCCCGCGCACCTCCATCGTGGTTTCCTCTTCCAGCGGGTAGGCAGAACCGATCTGTATCTTCGCCTCCTCGGCGGTGCGATCGCCGATGTAGAGGTTATAGGTGCGGCGTACATAGGCGGCGATCGCCTCGTCGATCTCGTCGCCGGCGATGCGGATGGAGCGGCTCGCCACGATACCCGAGAGCGAGATAACTGCCACCTCTGTCGTGCCTCCGCCGATGTCCACGATCATCGAGCCGGTCGCGTCGGCGACGGGCAGTCCCGCACCAATGGCAGCTGCCATCGGTTCTTCGATGAGGTACGACTCCTTGGCGCCCGCCTTTTTGCAGGCATCCATGACCGCCCTGCGCTCCACCTCAGTCACACCACTGGGAATACCCACCACCACCGTTGGCGCAGCCCACGAGCGTCGGTGCACTTTCTGGATGAAGTAGCGGAGCATCTTCTCGGTCTGGTCAAAGTCGGCAATCACGCCGTCTTTCAACGGGCGGATGGCGACGATATTGCCCGGGGTGCGCCCCAGCATCCTTTTTGCCTCTTCGCCGACAGCCAGAACCTTCTTGGTATCTTTTTCGATGGCGACCACCGAAGGCTCACGGAGGAGAATACCTTTTCCTCGCACGTGCACCAGAGTGTTTGCCGTGCCGAGGTCGATACCCATATCCCGCGAGAAACGTCCCAAAAACCTTTTCCAGATTGCCATGCGAGCCTGTTTACTCCTCCATCCTGCACGATACACCAGTATATCATAACATAAAACGAGCACTCCCGACAGGGGCGCTCGACAGATAGGACGGGGGCGCGCCCATCGGCGCGCCCCCTGTAGCAGGCTTATCCACTCCCTCCGCCGCCTTCGCCGCTACCCTCGAGCCGAATGGCACGGTAGCCGCCACGAGAACGGTAGTACAGGAACTGCAAGCCGAACAGCACCACGAGGATGACCGGCAGGATGGCAACGTAGCGGATAGCCATCGCTGCGCCCTGACGCAGAGCCTCTTTGATGACCTTGACCTGTTCCTGAGCGGTGGGATCGCCAGCATTTGCTCTGTCTTCCACCTCTTTTGCCTTCTCGGGGCTGAACTTACTGTCGATCACCACCACCTGCCTTAGCTCCGGAGTGAGGTGCTGGATGGTGTGGTGGTCGTAGATGCGCCCCATCACCGGTCCGGCGATACCCGCAGCGATCATACCGGTCGCGCCCATGACCGCCAGCAAGAACTCGCCACCGCGCGGGTAGCGCTCGGAGGTGATTCCCAGCATGGTGGGCCAGAAGTATGCTTTGCCAATGCCGAACACGGTCGCTGCGGCGAACGCCACCCCAGCGGCAAAGGCATGGCTGAGCCAGTAGAGACCAATTGCCGCCAAACCGGCGCAGATTGCCAGCAAGCCCACCGGGGTGAGGAGCCTGGTCAGCGGACCGGCAAACAGACGCAAGACGAACATCAAGCCCGCGGTGTACACCAGGAACAGGATACCGCGAATGCCAACCGTATCGGTGAGCACCGAGCCTACCCACTGGTCGGGTCCCAGTTCGGTGATGGCAGTCATACACATGCACAGCATTAACAACAGCACGCCCGGTCGCAGGATCTCCTTGAACATCTCAGCAGTGGAGACGCCCGATGCGGCACGCTCGGTGGGCGGGAACTTCTCGGTCCATATCATCGCGCCGTAGATGATGGCAGGGATGATGATGGTACCGATACGTACCTGCCATGGTGCATGGAGGAACTCCGCCAGCGCGGTGGTCAGCAGTCCTCCGATAACCAGCCCGCCGGGCCACCAGGCGTGCAGGACGTTCAGCTTGTGCGTCTTGTCGTCTGGGTACATCGTCGCGGCGAGCGGGTTGATGACCGCTTCCACCGTACCGTTCGCCAGCCCGACCAGCAGGGTGGAAGCCAGCAACACCGGGAAACCGTACTGTGGGGACAGGATGGTGAAGACGATGCCCAGGATGTGCCCGAGGCACGCCAGCTTGAGCAGTCTTCCCATTCCAATGACGTTACACAGGGGGCCCACAATCAGGATGGCGATGGGAAACCCCCAGATGCCCATGAGGTTCACAAAGCCCTGTTGTTCGTGGCTGATGTTGAAGGTAACACCCAGCTCCTTCAAGATGTCTGCGCGAATGGAGAACGCCATCGCGGTGGTCACCAGCGCGATGCAGCTGGCGATGAAGAGCTTCTCGCGATGGTAGGTGCCAGACGAACCGTGTGCGTTCAACCTCCTACCTCCTTTAATCCTGAGAGTGTAAGATGCTGTTGTGCATTATCATAGAACGCACGAGCGTTCTCGTCAATATGTTCAATGTGTGGAGCGGTTGCACCTGCTCAGAAACTCATGTTACAATGGGATTGACGACAGGAGGTTCATCGAGCGTATGCCCGTGATCGAACAGAACATCTGGATCAACGCGCCGGTAGAGAGAGTGTACGCGGTGGCGCGAGAGGTGGAGCGGTTTCCGGAGGTCATGCCCGACTTGCAGTCGGTAAAAGTGCTGGAGCGAAGCGAAGATGGTTCCCGCACGGTAACGGAGTGGACGGGTGTGGTGCGGGAGTTCAACAACATGTACGTCCGGTGGACGGAAGAAGACCTCTGGGACGACAGGGCGCATACCTGCCACTTCCGGCTACTGAAAGGCGACCTCCAGCGGATGGAGGGGGAGTGGAGGTTTGTGGAGGAGCAGGGCGGCACACGCTTCTTCTCGCGCCTGGAATACGAGTACAACGTGCCGTTACTCGGTGCCCTGGTGAAGAACCTGATTCACAAGAAGCTGGAAGAGAACGTCAGTATGGTTCTGGAGGGCATCCGGCGACGAGCGGAGGAGGGTCATTAACCCTGCGCTTCCTGATCGGCTTCGTGTAACACCTTCTGCACCTCGTCCAGCATCTGGACGATCTTATCGGTCGCCTCGAGGATGCGCTCGACGTAGCTGCGCTGTTCGGGCGACAGGTCGCTGTCTGCCAGCAATTCGGCAAAGCCTATAATAGCTGTAAGCGGAGCGCGCAGGTCGTGGTTGAAGCGCGAGGAGACCTCTTTACGGACTTCGCGCCACCGTGCCAGCTTGCGGGAAAGGGCTTCACAGGTTTCTTCGGGCATAACGGGAACCTCCAGAGCAGATATGACTTCATAAAAGAGTATAGCACGTTGGGGGCTGGTTTGTCAGCAGGTTGGAGCATGAGAGAAGCGGAGAGCGGTACCATTGACAGGCAGCGGCTGGAGTGGTGGCAGACACTGTTGCTACCCTTTTCGTTGCTGTACAGTGGGGGGTTGGAACTTTACCTCTGGTGGAGACTACCCAGACAGGCGCGAGCGGCGGTTCCTGTGGTATCCGCAGGAAACCTGTCGGTGGGGGGTACCGGCAAGACGCCTGTGGTCATCGCGCTCTGTCGGCACCTGCAGGGGCAGGGGCTGAAGGTGGGCGTTCTGAGCAGAGGCTACGGTGGGAGCCTGAGCCTGCGTGGTGGTGTGGTCTCGGATGGCGAGCGCGTTTACGCCTCGGTCGCCGAGGCGGGTGATGAACCGTTGATGATCGCCCGCCAGCTTCCGGGTGTGGTGGTGTTGGTGGGCAAGGACCGTCGCAAGACCGCGCGCCAGGCGGTGGAGCAGTTTGGCTGTCAGGTGCTGGTGCTGGACGATGGGTTCCAATACTGGCAACTGCATCGGGATGTCGATCTGGTTTTGCTGGACGCGCGATGTCCCTTCGGCAACGGATGGACACTGCCCGCTGGTATCCTGCGCGAGCCGGTTCCGCATCTGCGTCGTGCGCACGCGGTGTTGATGCAGGGCGAGTGGGCATGCGATGAATCCTTTATCCACCAGTTTCCCAGCATACCCTGCTTTACGTGGCACAAGGCGTTCGTGGGAATCCGTCCTCTGCACGAACAGCCTCCTGAAATGATGCCAGACCTGAATGGCAGGCGGGTATTTGCGACGGCTGGTATTGCCAGCTTCGACTCGTTCGTGGAGACGCTGAGGCAGGTTGGGGCAGAGATCGCGGGCACGTGGAGACTGCCCGACCACTACCGCTACACCCCGGCCGATGTGCAGGAGGTCCAGCGTCGTGCGCGTGAGTGCCGAGCGGAGCTGGTTGTGGTTACCGAGAAGGATGCTGTGAAGCTGGAAGAGATGCCGAGGATGACGCTGGACCCCCCCATAGTTGTCCTGCAAATCGAGGCACGGTTTTCCGACGGGTTCTGGCGATGGCTGGATGCACGCCTGCGCGCCGCCTCACAGCAGGTCGCCCCGGCAGAAGGGACACTCTGACCCCGCGCCCGGGTGCAGGCAACCGCACCGCGAACACTCCCGCCAGCCCTGCTGTTTGCGTATCTGGAGCAGACGGTGATAGGAGACGAGGCTCTCGGTAATGCGGGCGCGCACCTCGGGGTCGGCGATGGGTTCGGTCAACGAGTGCAGGTAGGCGATGGTTGCCTCGTCGATTTCCGGCTCTACGAGTGGCTTTTCTTCGCCTGTCGTCTCTTCCGTTGGCTTCTTGCGGGAGCGGGGCTTCACGCGGAAGATGAGCTCGGTGAAAAGAGGAGCACCCGCGTATTCGTTGAGCCTCTGCAATATCGTTTCCTGCTGGAAGCGGAGTTCCTGAATCCAAGCGTTGCTCTTCACGGCGACGAACACTTTGCCGTCCTTCATCGCTTCGGGCTGGGCGGCGGCGGCAACTGTTTTGCCCACCGCCTCTTCCCAGTTGAGCAGGGCGCGAAACGCCCTCAGCCGGTCGCGCCATCCCAGCGCGTCCACCGTCTCGTCCAGAATATCGCGCAGTAAGTTGGGGCGTGCCATTTACCTCATCACCTCGATATGCCCGTTTTCCACCCGGTACATTCGGGCGGCGGCGAGGATCTCCTGCGGAAAGGTCTCGGCGGAGGTGGCGGTGATGAACGCCTGCGCCCCACGCAGGGTCATGCGCAACAGCTGCGCACGCCGGATGTCGTCCAGGTCGGACATCACGTCGTCGAGCAGGACAATAGGCGGTTCCTGACGTTCGTGCAGGGCGAGTTCGAACTCCGCACGCTTCAGGCTCAGCATCACGGTGCGCTGTTGCCCCTGCGAGGCGTAGACACGCGCTTCCCGTCCGTCGACCAGCAGGGCAAGGTCGTCGCGCTGGGGACCAACCAGCGTACTGCCCCGGCGCAACTCCTCCTGACGCACCGTCCGGATTGCTTCACGGAAGCGTTCTGCCACCTGCTCGCGGTCGTCGGTCAGCCCTTCGATGGAGGGCGCATATCGTACTTCCAGTTCTTCGCGCTGTTCGGACAGCTCACGGTGCGCCTGGCTTGCCCGTGGCTGGAGGGCAGTAATAAACCTGTCCCGCGCCACCACGACCGCGCTACCATAGCGCACCAGCTGTTCGTCCCATGCCTCCAGCAGGTCGATGGTGGAGGGCGTCAACGCGCCGCCGCCCTCGCGGATGCTCTTCAACAGGCGGTTGCGCTGTTCGAGGGCGCGCTTGTAGCCCGTCAGTGCGCGTGCGTAGGCGGGACTGAGCATACTGATTTCGATGTCGAGATAGCGTCGCCGGTCGGCGGGTTGCCCGCGCACGATGTCCATATCCAGCGCGCTGAAGACGACCACATTGAACAGCCCCAGAGCGGCGGTAGCGCGGTGTGCCTGCCCGTCTACCTTCACCGTGCGCGGATGGTTCCGACAGAGATCGATTTCCACCTCCACATCCAGCGACTGCTCGCGGTGAATATGTGCGAAGACGCTCGCCTGCTGAGCCTGCCAGCGTATCAGGTCATCATCCTTGCTGGTGCGCAGGGGTCTGCCGGTCGCCAGCAGGTAGATGGCTTCCAGCAGGTTCGTTTTGCCCTGCGCGTTCTCGCCAGTGATGAGGTTCAACCCGGCATTCGGCTCCAGTTGCAGGTGCTCATAGTTTCGGAAGTTGCTGAGAATGAGTTTCGTCAGGTACATAGATGGGCTCGCGGTGAAGTACTTGTTCCAGAACCGATAATATGGTACAATAAAAACGCGCGACCGAGTCTGCCCCAATGGCAGAAGTTCGGCCGCGCCAAAGACGCCCGCTGGCAGCGGGCGCGTTTTGTTTTACAGACGTACGATTCCATCAGGGTCTGAACGCGACGCAGGCAGATGAAGGAGAGGACGTAGCAATTCGAATAGCCGGTCGACATTGAAACTTCTCAGGCTCCCCTTACGATGTTCCCGTCGGTATAATGCGTGCGCGTCGAGGTCCGCGATCTGTATGAAGTACGAATGATGAGACTGCCGCATGACCGGGTCCTCTACGATACAGTCGATAGGACGCAAGTAGTAGCCCCGAAAGTTACTGGGAATAGGGTTGTAGACGCGCATTCTTCGTAATAACTTGCGTATCTTGACTTCATTCGTTTCGTCTGCGAAGATGAGACCTATCGCTCTTTCCTCCTGGTGCGCCATGAAGTTCTCATATCGCTGAATCAAGAACTGCCATGCTCTGACTTCCAGGTCTGCTGAAGATGTAGACACATAACGTGGCTTCTTCTTGTCTACATATACGTTTAGAATCCTCGCATAACTAAGCCGTGATGATACCATCTCAAGCACGTCGCGGTATAGACTTACTCGAATCTTGCGCGGTATCTGCTTGAGTGCAGGGTTGCCCCTGGGATGAATGATCTCTGAACCACGTAACTCTGCTCGTACTGGGTAACCGTACTTTAACTTGACAAAACGCCGAATATCTACCAGAGCCGAGAGATAGTCACGCCACCGGTCAGCTGGGACGATAAGACCCGTGAGAATGAAGAAGGACGTTCCTTGAACGTCCGGCGACCGTGCCGGGTCCCAGCCGCCGGGGTCTCCACATTCATCAACATACATGAAGAACGTTCGGCTCACACTATATAGAGTTATGCTTCGCGGCGGCTAATCCTGCAGTCGCTTATCTCTTGGTTTCGTTGCCCGTGTGACAACGCTTAGCCAGTGGTATGCTTACCCCAGATCCACGCCGTTGACGCGCAGGCAGAAGCGGCAGTTCAGCACCTCCGCCGCCTTGCGACACATCACCATGCGGCTCAGGAATATTTCGAAATACTCCATGACGCTGGCAAAGGTGGTATCGATCTGCAGGTCGAGCCGGATGATACGCTTGTCGGCGTCCACATGAAGGTTCGAACGCTGGACAGCATGGTTCACCCGGTCGTGGATGTCGTAGGTCTCCGGACGGGGGTTCTGCACGCGGCTGTAGTGCACGTCGGATTTGTCGGCGATGATGACCGCCGCCGAGGCATAGTCGATGGGCACGCCGTCCCCCTCTTCATGGTTGCCGATCGCGGCGACCACCGCGGCGATCTCACGCGGGTCCATGCCCATTTCGTCCAGAATGTTCATGGCGATCACCGCGCCGATTTCCGGGTGGTTGTTGCGGTTGACCATGTTGCCGATGTCGTGCAGGTAGCCAGCGATGGCGGCGAGTTCCGACTGCCGTGAGGTATAGCCCAGCGGTTCGCAGATACTGCGTGCTACCGAAGAGACCACTCCGGCATGGCGATGTCCGTGCTCGGTATAGCCGATAGCCGCCATCTGCTGGTTCGCAGCGTCTATGTAGATGCGCACCTTGGGGTAGCTGCGCACGTCTTTCAAGGTTACTTGCTGAAGGCTTATCATCCTGTTTCACTCCTCTCTCGATACCGTATCCCCTTCCGGCAAGTAGTTCTGAAGGAACGCCCGTGTGAATTGTTCCAGATTCCCTTCCCGAATTGCCTGCCGAATGTCGCTCATGAACCTCTGGTAGAAGTACAGATTGTGATAGGTTGCCAGGCGTGCCGCCAGTATCTCCCGTGCGTTGAACAGATGCCGAATGTACGCCGCACTGTAGCGCTGACACACCGGGCAGTCGCATTCCGGGTCTACCGGACCAAATTCATCAGCGAAACGCGCGTTGCGCAGGTTTACCCGTCCGCGGCGGGTTATCATGGCGGCGTTGCGTGCCAGACGGGTGGGCAGAACACAGTCGAACATATCCACCCCGTTCGCTACAGCATGCAGGATGTCGTCCGGCTCACCAACGCCCATCAGGTAGCGCGGTTTCTGCTCGGGCAGGAGGGGAGTGGTGAACGCCACAATCCGGCGAATCTCCGCTTTCTCCTCACCGACTGCCACGCCGCCTATCGCGATGCCGGGGAAGTCCAGCTCGCTGATAAAGCGTGCGCTCTGCTCTCGCAGGTCTTCGTACACGCTTCCCTGCACAATGCCGAACAACGCCTGCTCGGTGTTATGTGCTTCCAGACATCGCACTGCCCATCGGTGGGTGCGCTCCATCGCCGCCCGTGCCTGCTGGTAGGTGCATGGGTTCGGTGGGCATTCATCGAACGCCATGATAATGTCCGCACCCAGCGCGTGCTGTATCTCAATGGCGCGCTCCGGCGTGAAGGTGTGCATGGAGCCGTCAATGTGCGACCGAAACTCCACCCTGTCCTCATACACCCGCCGCAACGCCTGCAGGCTGAAGACCTGAAACCCGCCGCTGTCTGTCAGTATACCTCTATTCCACGCGATAAAGCGATGCAGACCTCCTGCCTGCGCCACCCGTTCGTGTCCGGGACGCAGGTACAGGTGGTAGGTGTTGCATAGAATTATACGGAAATCGAGGCGCTCCAGTTCTTCCTGGGTCATCGCCTTCACCGTGCCCTGCGTGCCGACGGGCATGAAGACGGGAGTTTCCACCTCGCCGTGCGCGGTACGCAGGATACCGCACCGGGCGCGCGAGTGCGGGTCGCGCGCCGTGACCTCGAACTGCAGAGCCGGAGGCGGTTTCATGGTTCAGACTGCGGCTTCAGCAAGGGGTTGTCGGGGGCGATCTCCGCCAGTCGCTGGAGAGCCTGTTCCGCCTCCGCCTGTTTGCCTGCCTGACGCAGTGCCAGCACGAGGTTCGCCTGCGCCTCTGCATAGCGAGGGTTCACCTCCAGCGCACGACGAAACGCCTCTTCCGCCTTCGCGTAGTCGCCGAGCGCGAGCAGTGCCACTCCCAGCCGGTTGAACAGGTCAGGGTATGCGCCGTTCACACTGATAGCTCGCTGGTATTCCTCGGCGGCTTTGGTGTACATTCCGCGGCGGTAGAGGTCGTCGCCCAGGCGGGTATAGAACTGGATATCCTCCACCTCGCTGATGCGAACCTGCTCCAGCGCTCGCAATGCGCTGGCGAAGTCACCCTTCTCGTAGTGTTCCATTGCGGACTGGAAGGCGCTGGTATGCAGGCGCGGCTCCAGCGCGACCGCTTCCTGCAGAGCCTGCCGTGCCTGCGCAGTGTCGCCCTTTGCCAGATAGCAGATGCCCATCTGCAGTTTGGCGAAGGCGAAGCGCGGGTTGATTTCCAGAGCCTTCTGCAACGCCTCCACCGCCTCGCTGTACCTGCCCATCTGCCTCAACGCTACCCCCAGATGGCAATGCAGGTCAGCGAAGCGCGGATGTATCTCGATAGCGTGGCGCAGAGCCGCTTCCGCACGTTCCAGAAGCCCGCCCTGCAGATAGCGCTGTCCCAGCTCGGCGTATGCCTGCCCCAGGTGGAAGCGAGCGAGACGGTGTACTGCTGGGTCAGAGGTGCCTACCTGCTCGAACTCGGCGATAGCCTCCTGATACAGTCCCTGGTCCAGCAGGCGCACGCCTCTGTCGTAGTGCGGATTGCGTCCCAGAACCAGCTCGCGATTGAAGAAGGTCATACCTCGCACTCCTCTCAGACGTTCACAGCGATGAAGGACGCGCGAACGGTGTGGTGTTCGCCGAGCGTCCAATGCCGTAGTATTGCAGTCCTGCCTGTTTGACCTTTTCGGGGTCGTAAATGTTGCGTCCGTCGAACAGCAGTGGCTGGCGCATTACCTCGCGGAGGCGCGCCATGTTCAGCTGGCGGAACTCGTTCCACTCGGTCACCACGGCGACCGCGTCGCATCCTGTTGCGGCGTCGTAGGCGTTCTCGCAATAGGTGATTTGCGGGAAGATGCGTTTTGCCTTGGGCATGGCGATGGGGTCGTAGGCACGCACCACCGCACCTTCCGCCAGCAGGGCTGTGATGATCTGCAGGGACTTTGCCTCGCGCAGGTCGTCGGTATTGGGCTTGAACGATAGCCCCAGTATAGCGATGCACCTGTCCTGAAGCCCACCCAGAGCGTTGCGCATCTTGCCCACGAAATAGAGCGGTTGTTCCACGTTGATCTGCTGAACCGCCTTCAGCAGTTGAAAGTCGTAGCCCAGCGCCTCGGCGGTAGCGATCATCGCGCTGACATCCTTGGGGAAGCAGCTTCCGCCCCAACCCAGCCCTGCCTGCAGGAACTGGTCGCCGATACGTTTGTCATAGCCCATGCCCTTTGCCACCAGTGTTACGTCTGCCCCGCTCAGGTCGCAGATGCGCGCCATGGCGTTGATATACGATATCTTCATAGCGAGGAAGCAGTTGGATGCGTATTTGATGAGCTCGGCAGAGTTCACGTCGGTGATGATCATCGGGCGCTCGAGCGGGGCGTAGAGCTCGATCAACTTCATTGCCGCCGCCTGGTTTGGCGCGCCGATGACGATTCGGTCGGGATGCAGGGTGTCGTAGATGGCGGAACCCTCGCGCAGGAACTCGGGATTGGAGACCACCTCGAAAGGCGGGTGCTCGGCAGGCGCGTACTGCTCGATCCACTGGCGCACGATGTCGCCGGTGCCTACCGGCACGGTGCTCTTGTTGACGACCACCTTCGGGGCGTTCAACGCCCGCGCGATGTGCCTGCACGCCTCCTGCACCTGCGAAAGGTCTGGCTGTCCGTTGGGAAGGCTTGGTGTACCGACCGCGATGAAGACCACTTCCGAGCGGCGAACGGCGTGCTCGGTGTCGGTGGTGAAGGAGAGCCTGCCTTCGGAGACGTTATGTCGCACCATCTCTTCCAGTCCGGGCTCATAGATGGGCATGATTCCCTGCCGGAGCATGGCGATTTTCTCCTCGTCCTTGTCCACGCAGATAACCTCGTTGCCCAGGTCGGCAAATACTGCTCCTGTCACAAGTCCCACATAGCCCGTACCGATAACGCTCAGTTGCATCTCCTCCACCTCTCCTGATGATGCCAAACCCTGCCGGCAGGCAGGGCGGGCGGTATACTGTGCCAATATGGATTATGCCAGTTACGGGGATTCCGTTCAGGTGTGTATGGAGAGTATCTCGTAGTCCACAGTGCCTTCGGGTGTCTGCACCTGCACGATGTCACCCACCCGTTTGCCCACCACGGTCTGACCGATGGGCGAGGCGGCGGAGACGTGATCGATATCCTCGTCGGGTACCAGCACGGCGGCGGAGGCGGTATCCACCACGCGAAACGTCCACTCTTCGTTGTGCTCCAGGTCCTTCACCGTGACCACGCTGCCGATCGCCACCGCGCCGTCCTCGCCCGGCAGGTGGTCCACCACCTTGGCGATTTCCAGAATCCGCTGAATCTCGCGGATGCGCCCTTCGAGCATCGCCTGGGCGCGTTTCGCCTCGTGGTATTCGAAGTTCTCGCTCAGGTCGCCCTGCGCCCGGGCGCGGCGGATACGTTCCGCGCTTTTGGCACGCTCTTCCGTCATCAGCCGTTCCAGCTCCTGTTTCAGCTGGTTGTAGCCCGCTTGGGTGAGGATAATCTCGTCGCTCATCGTCCAACAACCTCGATACCGCTACGATTGGTCAGAACCATCCAGGCAAAGCGTGGCAGTAACATCACTTTACCGATTTTGCGCGGGTTGTGTCCCACGCGCCACAGCCACTCCATACCCATTCTCTGCATCCACAGCGGGGCGCGCTGAACTCGCCCCGACAGCACGTCCAGAGTACCGCCAACGCCGATACTGACCGGCACCCCGAGTTCGTGCCGATAGCGCTCGATCCACTTTTCCTGTTTGGGAATGCCCATCGCCACGCACAGCACATCAGGACGCGCCTGCCGAATCGTCTCTATCACTTCCGGCTCCGATTCGGGGGAGAAGTAGCCATGATGATAGCCCACAATCTGCACGCCGGGATAGGTTGTCTGTAGTCGCTTCACAGCCTCTTCCGCTACACCGGGCTGGGCGCCGAGCAAGAACAGCCTCAAGCCCTTTTGTGCGCTGAGCCGTGCCAGCCGGATGACGATATCCACCCCGCTCACCCGTTCCGGCATGGCGATATGGTGACGTCGGCACGCCCACAGGATGCCGATGCTATCCGGCGTGACAAGGTCTGCCCGGTTGATTATATCGCGCAGGTGGCTATCGGTCTGCGCCATCACCACCATGCTGGAATCGGCGGTCACCACCTGTCGGGGCGCGCCTTCCTCGACAAAACGCAGGATGTGCCGTACCGCCTCATCCATGCTGACGGCGTGCACGCGCACCCCGAACACCGAGACCGCCGGTATGTTCTCCTGTACAGGCACAGTAGCCGTTTCCATCATATTCACGCCTATAAGTATACACGAATCTGCCAGCCTTTTCCTGCCCTGTGCGTGTTGACATCGCCGGTCGGGGGCATTATGATAAGAACACATGGCGCGGTGAAGGAGACGAACATGGAGGGAGGAAGCCGGTTTCTGTCCCGTCGTCAGGCGCTGGCGGGGCTGGGCGTGCTGGCTGGCACAGCGACTTTGGGTTGGAGCAAAGCGGAAGCGCAGGGTGTCACCGTACGCCCGCGCACCGCAGGCTTTGTGAATGTGCGGGACTTTGGAGCGCGGGGCGACGGCAACACGGACGATACCACCGCCTTCGAGCGGGCGATAGAATCGGCGAAATCGCAGGGACTGGCAGTGTTCGTACCGCGAGGGGTATACCGAACCACCCGAACGCTGGTGGTGGAGAACGTCAGCATCACCGGTCCGACGCCGGGCGTTTGGTGCGCTGATACCGATGTCCTGCCCATCCTTCTGCCGAAGCACCGCGACGCGCCCTGTGTGCTGATGAAAGCGGGTGGTGGTCTGCAGGCGCTGTGTATCCGCTACGACTGGGAGCGCGAGCCAGACTCGGGACCGCCTGCCGTCGTCGTGGGTGGAGTGGGCGCGTATATCGGCTACGTGAAAATCATGTATTGCTGGGATGGCATCATGGCGGATGGTGTCTCCAATATCGGTCGGCTCAACGTGGAAAACGTGTTTATCGTCGCCCCACGCAATATCGGGTTACGGGTGACGGGCACATGGGATGCGCCGACCATCCGCAACGTGGAAGTGTGGAATCTGGGTCCCGTACCTCGCCCGCTGGAGAAGGGCATTGGCTTCGATCTCGGCAAGAACGACCTCCTGCGTATGAGCGACTGCTTCGCCTTTGCGATGCACACTGGCTACCTTCTGCGCGACAGCATCCCCGGTTCCAGTATCACCGGCGGAACGTGGGGGGGCTCACCGGTTGTTCCACAGACTACTGCAGTGTCGGCATCGAGGTGCGTGGCGAAAACACGGTGAGCGTGACGGGAGGCACCTACTGGAACCACCACCCTAGCGTGCGTGTAAACGGCGAAAAGGCGCGAGTGCGCGTGACGGGGGCAGAGTTGAAGTCCAACGCGGCGCCGTGTGTAGAGGTAATAGACAGCGAGCAGGTGGTGGTGGACGGGTGCAGTCTGGTGCGTGCGATGGAGGAGTATGACTTTCCTGCTGTACATCTGCGCGGTGGTCATACCACACTTTCGGGCAACCACATTCGCTCCACGTCTGAAGGGGTGCGTGTCGACGCGGGCGTGCGTTCCGCCTTGCTGGCAGCAAACACCATCGAGGCACCTGACGAGCGTGCAGTGGTAAACAACCCACCTGCCAGCGCGCGTGTGGCGCTGTGGGGCAATCTAACGGTGTAGCGGGTACGCTAGTCGTTTGCGAGCTCAGCGCAAATGGCGGTTGGCTGGAGCTGGCGGCTGCGTTGACGGCGTGCGCGCCAGTAAAAGTAGGCTACGGTGGCCAGCACCGTCACCACTGTGCCTGCCAGCAACGCGCGGTCAATCTCGCTCAGAATGGAGGAGCCGAACCTGTTTACCAGATACACCACGGCGAAAAAGCGCGCTCCGCGTCCCACCACACTGGCGAGCATCATCGACCACACGTTGTAACGAAACACGCCACTGGCGATGGTGAAGATTTTGTAGGGCAGGGGAGTGAATGCCGCAATGAGGATGGCATACATCCCGTACCGCTGGTACATGCGCTCTATTGCCTGTATCTTTTCCTCTTTGAACAGACGGTGAAGGAGCGGGTATCCGCCCACTGTACCCAGAACCCAGCCAAGTCCTGCACCGAGCACACTTCCCGCCGTGCACACCGCGGCAACCAGCCACGGTGAGGGAGCGGAGGGCGATAGCAAGAGGGCAACCAGCAGAACGTCGGGAGGCACAGGAAAGACGGAAGATTCGAGAAATGCAATACCAAATAGCCCACTCAGCCCGTAAGCCTCAGTTATATGCAATGCCCATTGTTTCAGCCCTTCCATTGTTCCTCCCGATAAGCAGAAGGCGATACCACGCGCGACATGGTCCGTATGCGCACGACGGTTTCGGAAACATTATTCCATATATACGGAGGTGATCATGCGCAGAGTGCCATTAATGGGGTAAATCCACGCTCATGGGGCGCTCTTGCTGGCGAGAGGGAGTAAAGGTGGTGAGCAACTAGAAAATGGTGGACCGTGGAGGACTCGAACCTCCGACCCGCTGATTAAGAGTCAGCTGCTCTGCCAACTGAGCTAACGGTCCACCGGGGCAAAAAAGTTGGTGGAGCTGAGGGGATTCGAACCCCTGGCCTCTTCAATGCCATTGAAGCGCTCTCCCAACTGAGCTACAGCCCCATCCAACGCACCGATTATTATACAATATCTCACCCTGAGATGCAAGATAGCACCCGAAAAGTCTCAGCAACCTCTCAAGCCTCTGCACCCTCTACGCTACTTGCTGCCGATCTTGTAGATCTTGGTACCGCAGGTCACACACGTGCCGACGGTTGCGGGGCGGCCGTTCTTCAGTGTGATCGCCGTGGGGTTCTTCATCTCCTTCTTCGCCTTGCATTTCACGCAGTAGCCCTCCATCGGAATACCCCTCCCATTATTAAGGATAGTTTATGCATTGCTTCGTGATGCCGAGCAGAGATTCCTACCGGCTGGGATGCAATTTGCAAACATTTTTGAGATAATCGGAGAAGGTTTCGGCTTCCGTTTCAGGGAAATGCACATACACCACACTGCCCGGGAGCCAACGCACATGCCTGACTGGAAGCGAGAAGGTGTGCTGATGCTGTTTTCAGCCTTCGTGAGCCTGCTGGCTGGGTGGCTGGCATGGCTTGGATTGCTGTCGACGCGCTCGCTGTCCGGTACGGGGCATCTGGTGGCGCTTTTGAGTGTGGTAGTTGCTTCCATCCTGCCGTTGTTCGTTCATCGAATCATGCGCCAGCGCGCCCAACCGGGCGACCCCGTCATTCTGCCTATCGTCTTTGCTCTGGGCGGCGTGGGGGTGGCGAACCTGCTGGGCGCGGCGGGCAGAGGCGATCTGACATTCGCTACCAGACACAGCATGGGGCTGTTTGCCGGAGCCGTTCTCGTGGCTGTGCTGGCAGGGATGAGCCATTCGCAGAGGAGGTCTTTGCTCCGGTACCACTATTTGTGGGCGTTGCTGGCATTGTTGCTGGGACTCCTGCTATTGCTTTTTGGCAAAGGACCGGGCGGAACCCGGCTGACCCTTTTCGGGTTCCTGCCTGTGGAGTTGATCAAGCTCTTGCTCATGCTGTTCGTGGCGGGCTACGCGGCGCGGCATTTCGGCGTGGCGGGGCCACCACGCACCGGCGTACACTGGTGGCAGATACGGTGGCAGGAACTGCTTCCTCTGCTGGTCATGTTCGGGTTGCTTCTGTTCATATTTGCGCTGGCTCGCGACTTCGGTCCCGCCTTGACCATGTATCTGACACTATTGATGATGCTGTACCTTGTCGTGGGCAGGGTTCTGTTGCTGGCGCTGGGCGGCTTACTGCTGGTGGCTGGGGTAGCACTGGCAGAGGCGCTGGGTATCGGGGTATTGCCTACGCGCGTGGCGATGTGGCTGTCTCCGTGGTCGGTGCAGGAGGAGCACGCTCGACACCTGGCGCAGTGCCTGTGGTCGCTCGGCACGGGGGGGATATTCGGCACCGGGCTGGCGCTGGGCAATCCGGAACTGGTTCCCTTTGCACGCTCGGATTCGGTGTTCAGCACCTGGGGCGAACAGATGGGGCTGGTGGGCACGCTGTGTCTGCTGTGCCTGTACGCTGTGTGGATTGGGCGGGCGTTGCGTATCGCGCAGAGAGCAGGTCATGCTGAGGACCGCCTGTTGGCAGGAGGCATCGCTCTGCTGGTAGGCACTCAGGTGGTGCTCATCTGCGCAGGGGCTGTCGGTCTGCTACCGATGACGGGAATGTCTCTGCCGTTTATCGCGCAGGGCAACTCGGCTCTGCTCGTCAATTTCGCCATGGCGGGTTTGCTGTACAGTATCAGCACCGCGCCTGCGGGACAGCCTGCACAGCCGGTTTCCTCAAGACATCGGGCGCGGTTGCGTGCGGTTGCGACGGCGTTCGTCCTGCTGATTCCGTGCCTCATCGGAGCGCGCTGTCTGTGGGTGCAGGGGTGGAAGTCGGAGGAGTTCGCCACCCAGTCGCTGGTGATACGAACGCCAAACGGCGAGATGCTATACCGTACCACCAACCCGCGCCTGGAAGCGATCGCCCGAAGGATACCGCGTGGGCGGATACTGGATACCTCCGGTGAGGTGCTGGCGGAAACGCGGGATGGGCGCCGGGTGTATCCCTGTGGCGAAGCCTGTGCCCAGCTGGTGGGCTGGCTGGACGCGCGCTTCGGCGGTCCCACCGGCGCCGAGGCGAGGTACAACCGTCGCCTGCGGGGGTACAGGGATTCGCGCGAACTGCTCGCACTCTACCGACGCAAAGACCTGCCTTTTTTCCGCCTGCCTGTCGGACAGGATGTGACGCTCACCGTGTCACGCGAGGCACAACAGCGCGCCCTTCGTGCCCTGCGACAGGTGTATCCCGATGGGCATGGCGCGTTTGTTCTCATCGACGCACCGACTGGACACGTGCGCGTTGCCGTTGGAATGCCCACTTTCGACCCCAATCGCCTGAACGCCGAGCTGTGGAATCGCCTGCGCACGCGCAAGGATGCTCCCCTCATCTTTCGCCCTGTGGATGGGCTGTATGCGCCGGGCTCGGTGTTCAAGGTGGTCACTGCCGCCTCGGCGCTGGAGAACGGCGTTCCCCTGCGCCATCACTGCCGTCACGCCGAGCGCAATGTGCGCTGGAAGGTTGGCGAGAAAAGCTATGTGAAGCCCCGCCTGAGCGACCATCCCTCGATGCGGGCGCACGGCACACTGGGTCTGCGCGATGCGCTGAGGCTGTCGTGCAACCTGTATTTCGCGCACCTTGCCATCAGGCTTCAGCCGGAAGCGCTGTACGAGACCGCGCGTCAGCTCGGTTTCGCAAATATCCCCAAGCCGGAAGAGATGGCGCCCGAGTTGCCCGACACCGGTTTCGGGCAGGGTAAACTGCTCGCTTCGCCGCTGGAGGTGGCGAACCTGATGGCGACGGTGGCACGCCGAGGGACGTGGCAGAAAGCGACTTTCGTGCCCAATGGCGGCGGCTCGCGAACTACACTCAGCGAAGCCACTGCGGAAGCCCTCCAGCAAATGATGACCGAAGTGGTGCAGACAGGCACTGCTTACGGTACCTTCGCGGGCAGTGGGTGGGAGGTGTACGGCAAAACAGGTACTGCCGAAACTACCGAAGGCAATAAGAAACCGCACGGCTGGTTTGCCGGCGTGGTGATCATCGATGGGCGACCTCTGGCGTTCGCGCTGATACTGGAGCACGGGGGCAGTGGGCGCGAAGCGGCCCGCGCCAGCCGGAGAATCCTGCGCGAGGTGCTTCCTGCTCTGCAGGCAGAGTGACACGGCGATACGTCGCTAACTGGCAATCGGATAACGCCCGTACTCTCGGCACGCCTCGTAGAAAGCCAGCACGTTTTCGAGAGGGGTTGCCGGATTTACCTCGCTGGACGAGCCGATGAAAAAGCCTCCGCCGGGCGCGGCACTCTGCATTGCCTGCTTCACCGCCTGTCGGATCTGCTCGGGCGTGGCGAGGGGTAGCAGTTGCGAGCAGTCGATCCCGCCCACCAGAATCAACCGGTCGCCATATCGTTTCTTCAGCGACTCCATCTCCATGCCCGCCAGCGGTTCCAGCGGGTTCAGACCGTCGATACCCGCCTCCAGCAGATCGTCCATAATCTGCCACAGGTTGCCGTCGCTGTGGAAGATGACCTTGATGCCCGCCTCATGCAACGGCTCGATACAACGCTTCAGCATCGGGATGAACGTGCGCCTGAGAAACTCGGGGGAGAAAAGCAGTCCGTTCTTGTAGGCGATGTCGTCGCCGATGAAATGCAGGGGGCACAACTGCTCCTCCGCCGCCACTTTTGCGTAGCGATAGGCGTTTTCCCCTTCCAGCTCCAGCAGAGCCTCCACTTCTCGCGGGGCGTCGTAGATGGCGTAGGCGAACCGCTCCTGACCCATCAGTCCGTATGCGGCGTGGAACCCGCAGCCGCCGGGCGGTACGAACAGCGTGCAGGGGGCAAATCGCTGTTGCTCCTGCCGTATCCAGGGCACCCACTGCGAGCCTATCCACTCCCATGACACCGGTTCCGCTCGACGCAGGTGCTGTCGCAGGTCTTCCACGCTCTCAATCTCATAGTGCACCTTCCACGCTGTCTGCCCCGAAACGCGATGTTGTCCCTTGCCCTCGCCCAGCAGAGTGCCTTCCTCTTCGCGCTCGAAGGAGCGTCCGTAGCCACGACAGAGGTCAATGCCCAGCCCGTGGTACACGCGCACCATGGCGGTCGCGTAGTCATCACCCGGCTGGCGAAAGTGCCTGACCGTCGCGGGATTGTCGATGTAGTCCCATATCGGCACGCGGTCACCCTCTTGAAAGTGCATCGATGCCTCGATGCGCGCCCAGACCGTCTCGTCCAGCTCGCCACCATAGCCCACGGATGGACGCACCATGATGGTTCCTCCTTTTTGAGTACGCTGTAACATTCTACGCCGCTGGGCGGTCTATACCCTTGAAAGGGGGGCTGATGATGCGCCTGCATTTTCCTGCGTGGCTGACCTTGTGGCTGCTGGCTCCGGTGCTGGGCGAGCTGATCAGTGGCTCGTCGCCCCCGAAGGAATACTTCCAGCCTGTGATGTTTGTGATGCTGTCGGTTTTGTATGGGGGTGGGGCGCTTCTTGCGCGTGAGTACACCGTGCTATGGCGCAAGGATTGGCGAAGCCTGTTGTTGCTGGGTGTCGCCTATGGGATCGCCGAAGAGGGACTGATGTGCAAGAGCTTCTTCAATCCCGGCTGGCCCGATGTGGGCAGGCTGGGGGAGTATGGGCGCTGGGCAGGTGTCAACTGGGTCTGGGCGTACTATCTAACCATCTATCATGCGCTGTACAGCGTGGGCATGTCGGTGATGCTGGCAGAGGTGTTCCACTATCACCAGCGCGCTGAACAGTGGCTCAAGCCATGGGCGCGTCGCCTGCTTCTGGTTCTGTTTGTGCTGGACATCTGGTTGGGATATCGTTTCTTCCCCTATAAGCCGTCTCTGCTGGCGGTTGCTCTGACCACTGTGATCATCGTTCTGCTAATATGGACTGCGATGCGCCTGCCGGCGCGTCGGGACGGTGAGACAGCAGGGCAAGCCTCGTCGCTATGGAAGTTCGGCGCGTATGGGTCTGCAGTGAGCCTGTTGTTCTTTGTCGCAATGTTCGCGGCGCCTGAAACCGGCATTCCTGCGAGCATGTATTTGCTCCTGTCCGCTCTGGGCACGGCAGTATGTGGCTGGCTCCTCTGGCGCATGAGTGGCGGGGGCAAGCGGTGGTCGGTACGGCACCGCAGCGCGCTAATACTGGGCGTGCTGGTCACTTTTGCCCTGCTGGATATGGCGTTGGCTGTCAAGCCCAGCCCGAGCGTGGGAGATACGTCCGGGATGCAGGTGGTCGCACTTGGAGCAATGGCTCTGGGTGTTCTGGCTGGGTGGGTGGCGAGGAGGGCGGAGTGTATTGGGCACTCAATTTGGTGACACCTTCTCTGTAGCCGAAAGCATCAAACCGCCTCGAAGGGCCGTCCCCCTTGCCCGACGAGGCAAAGGTTTGGTATACTGTAATGGCGCGAACGCGCAAAGCGTTCGCGAACTTTTTGTGTTATTCACACCGGAAGGGGTTGAAATATGGCATCGGCACAGCAGATTATCGCCGACATCACCAGAGAGCAACTGCGACACGACCTGCCCGAATTCGGCCCGGGCGACACCGTGCGCGTACATGCGAAGGTGGTGGAGGGCAACAAAGAGCGCATTCAGGTTTTCGAGGGTGTGGTGATCGCCCGCAAGCACGGCGGTATCAGCGAGACCTTCACCGTGCGCAAGATTTCGCATGGTGTGGGTGTGGAGCGCACCTTCATGCTTCACTCCCCGCGTATCGACAAGATTGAAGTGGTGCGCCGGGGCAAGGTACGCCGCGCCAAACTGTACTACCTGCGCAAGAAGATCGGAAAGGCTGCTCGCATCAAGGAACTGCGCACGCCACGATGACCGGCGAATGGGTAGAGTGGATAGCGAACCTGAACGTTCGCTATGTCCTGCTGATTTCGGCTGTGCTCACGCTGGTGCGTGTGGGGCTGGTGCCTGTTGCCAGCCCCCGCTGGCGCTCGTTCAATGAGCTGCTCGAATCTGCAGTGCTCGCCTTCATTCTGGTCTTCCTGGTCATCCGTCCGTTTGTCGTGCAGGCTTTTTACATCCCTTCAGGCTCCATGCGTCCCACCCTGCTCGAACAGGACCGCATTCTGGTGGACAAGTTCACCTTGCGTTTCCGAGAGCCACTGCCGGGCGACATCCTGGTCTTCAAAGCCCCACCCGAGGCAGACCCGCGCGAGATCGAGTTCATCAAGCGGTGCGTGGGCGTGCCGGGCGATGTGATCGAGATTCGCAACGGCGTGCTGTACCGTAACGGCGTCGCGGTGAACGAACCGTACATCGCCAGCCCACCAGAGTACGACCTCAAAATCATCGACGGACACGTGTACGAGATAGATCGCTACGGCGATGTGAGGGAGAACAAACAGCTCGTTCTTGACCCGCATCGTGAAGCGTATATTCGCGAAGCGCCGTCGGACAAGATACCGCCCGGCAAACTGCTGATGCTGGGCGACAACCGCAACGATAGCAACGACGGACATGTCTGGGGTCTGCTTGATCGAAGCAGGGTGGTGGGTAAAGCATGGATTCTGTTCTGGCCTCCTCAGCGCATCCGCATTGTGAGGTGAGAGGACTGGTCGCCGGTGTGGACGAGGCGGGGCGAGGCTGTCTCGCCGGGCCGGTGGTCGCCGCCTGCGTAGTCTTCCCCTGCGAGCCCGCCGAACTGCCAGACTTTATCCGCGATTCCAAAAAGCTCTCCGCGCCCCGCCGGGAGGAGGCTTGCCGGTGGGTCTACCGGAACGCGCTGGCGGTGTCGGTGGGGCTGGCGAGTGTGGAAGAGATCGACAGATGGAATATCCTGCAGGCGTCTCTGCTGGCGATGCGCCGGGCGATTGAGAGGACGCCGATGACGCCAGACATCGTGCTGATTGACGGGATGCACGTTCCTGATGGACTGCCTTGTTCAGCACGGGCAGTGGTGGACGGCGATGCGCATGTACCGGTCATAAGCGCGGCGTCGATTGTGGCGAAAGTGGTGCGCGACCATCTGATGGAGCAGTTGCACTGGCTGTATCCGCATTACGGCTTCGCCCAGCACAAGGGCTATGGCACTGCGCAACATCGGCAGGCGATTTCGCAGTTCGGGTTGAGCCCTCAACACCGCCGCAGTTTCTGCACCCGGCTACTGCACCTGCCCTTTGGAGAGGGCGATGGATAATCGGCAGACTGCGCAGGCAGGCGAGCAGGCGGCCGCAGAATGCCTGAGCCGACGTGGTTGTGAGATTCTTCATCGCAACTGGCGATGCCCGTACGGCGAGGTGGACATCATAGCCCGCGAAGGGGATACCATCCTGTTTGTGGAGGTCAAAGCGCGCCAGAATATCAGATATAGCCTCCCCCGTGAAGCGGTAGACGAGCGCAAGCAACATCGCCTGCGCAAATGCGCCGAGCTCTATCTGAACCTGTTCTGCCCGGAGGCGCCATGCCGCTTCGACGTGGTGGAGGTCTGGTGGCAGTCGGGAACTGTCCGCACGCGATGGCTGCGGGAGGCGTTTTGAACTGTTCAGCCTGCAGGAGAATCGGCGCGGTGGCGAATCTGACTATATGCACCATCGTAGCGGTCTCGTGAAGCCATGAAGCAGAAGGAGGGCGTGAGTTGGCGCGTCTGCATCAGCCGATATGGCGAACAATCTGGTTGAACCTCCTGCTGGCGGCAGTGTATGTGGCGTCGGCAAGGGTGGGGTTGCTGTTCGCGTATACGCACGGCATGGCAACACTCATCTGGATGCCTACGGGCATTTCGCTGGCGGCGGTGTTGCTGGGCGGAAACAGGATGCTGGCAGGCGTAGCGCTGGGTGCGTTCGTCAGCGTCGCCCTTTCGGATGTGCCTCTGTGGGTCGCCCTCACCACTACGATCGGCAATACGCTGGAAGCATATCTGGGCGCTTTGTTTCTCACCCGCCTCGCGCGGTTTGACGTCTCGCTACAGCGAATCCGCGATGTCTGGCACCTCCTGTTCTGGGCTGGAATGCTCAGTACGATTGCCAGCGCGACCTTTGGCGTCACGAGCCTGTACGCGGCTGGGGTGATCGCGCCAGCCGAGTTCCCCAGAACGTGGCTGATCTGGTATCTGGGAAATCTCATCAGCAACATTCTGGTGGCACCGCTCATCCTGGTCTGGAGCCGTCCACCTCGCTGGCAGTGGCGACAGTTGCTTGAATTTCTGGGGATGCTGATACTGACGGTGCTGGTAACCAGTACGATGTTTGGTGCGTGGTTCCCCACACAGCCCTATCCTGTAGTGTTCCTGGTATTCCCGATGCTCATCTGGGCTGCCATCCGCTTCGAACAGCACGGTAGCACCCTGACCACTTTCGCCTGCAGTGCGCTGTCAGCCTGGCTGACCATCTCCGGGCGCGGTCGTCATGCGGCTTTTGGGTTGCAGGAGAGCGTGGCGTTGTTATGGGCATTCATGCTGGCTTCGTCCTTACCTGCCTTGTTGCTGGCGGCGTCGATGAGCGAGCGTCGTCACGCGCAACAGCAGATGCAACGCGCCTTCGCACAGATCCAGCAAATCCTCAACAACGCGCCCAACGTCGCCGTTCAGGGCTACGATGCGGAAGGGCGGGTATTGTTCTGGAATCAGGCATCCGAGCGTCTGTACGGCTTCCGCGAGGAAGAAGTGCTGGGCAAGCGCCTCGGGGAGTTCCTGCTCTCGGAGGAGGACGCTCAGCAGTTCGAGCAGATGGTTCGGCACATTGTGGAGACGAGACAGCCTGCGCCCCTGCGGGAGTGGGAGACCCACTCTGCGGAGGGCACCCCGGTCTACATCCTGTCTGCGCTGTTTCCAGTGCTGTTGGAGAACGAGGAGGTGCAGGTTGTCTGCATGGACGTGGACATCACCGAGCGCAAGCGGCTGGAGGCGGAGATTCTGCGTGCGCAGAGGCTGGACAGTATCGGCAGGCTGGCAGGCGGAGTTGCCCACGATTTCAATAACCTGCTCACCGCCATCATGAGCTATGCGGACCTCGCGCTCGCTCGTCTACCAGAAGGGCACCCGGCGGTCGAGGATATTCAACGTCTGCTGGACACCGCCAATCGCGCCGCGGAGCTGGTGAGGCACTTGCTGGCTTTTGCGCGTCGGCAGAGCTTCTCCCCGCAGGTGGTGAATCTGAATGACCTCCTGCAGGGCATGGAGCCCATCCTGAACCGCCTGCTCGGTAAGCATGTTGTTCTCGACCTGATCCTCGACCCTGCACTGAAATCCGTTCGGGTAGACCCTACTCAGATGGAGCAGGTGATATTGAACCTCGCCGTCAACGCGCGGGACGCTATGCCGCAAGGTGGCTCACTGACCATCCGCACCGCGAACGTAAATCTTGGCGTTGATTCGCCTTTACCGCACCCAGAGCTTGCGCCCGGCGAATACGTGATACTCAGCGTCAGTGATACCGGAATCGGTATCGACCAGGAGCATCTGGAACATATCTTCGAGCCCTTTTACACCACCAAAGGCGAACAGGGTACCGGTCTGGGACTGGCGGTGGTGTATGGGGTGGTCAAGCAGAGCGGAGGACATATCGAGGTGGAGAGCGTGTCCGGACAGGGTACCGTGTTCCGCATCTACCTGCCTGCTATCGCCTGAACCTCTGTTACTGTGCCCTACCCTACACAACATTCCCTCGTATACCGAAGATTTCTACGGGAGTAACTCCCATTTCGCGGTAGGAGGTTAGTATGAGCGCGGCGACCATGACTGCCACTGCTGAACGGCAGGTAGTAGCTTTTCGTCTTGGCGAGGAGACATACGCTATCGACATCTCGCACATTCAGGAGATCATCCGGATGCGCGCCATCACCTTCGTGCCCCGCGCGCCGCATTATATGCGAGGAGTGTTGAACCTGCGAGGACGCATCGTGCCGGTGATGGACCTGAGCGCACGCCTGGGCTTGCCCACCCACGAGGAGACCCCACAGTCGCGCATCATTGTGGTGGAGGTTGGCGGCGAGAGCATCGGCTTGATCGTGGACGCAGTGTCCGAAGTGCTTCGTCTGCCGGAAGACCAGATCGAACCGCCCACGCAGATGACGGGGTCGGAAAGCGCGAACTACATCAGCGCACTGGGCAAGGTAAACGACCGGCTGGTGTTGTTGCTCGATGTGGAAAAGGTGGTCGAGAACGTCGGACAGTAAGCCCGGTGGACAATCTCTTTGCATGTGAACTACCGTAATTCTATGCCGCGAGGTTGCGATCGATGGACACCACCGAGTATATTGCCCTGTTTCTGGAGGAGGCAGCGGAACAGATAGACATCCTGGAGCAGGACATCCTGCAGCTGGAACAGTCGCCCTCTCAGGAGGTTCTGAACGAGATATTCCGCGCTGCGCACACGCTAAAAGGCTCATCGCGAGCGATGGGCTTCACCGCCATGGGCGAGCTCACCCATGCGATGGAGGATGTCTTTGATGCCCTGCGCAAAGGCGAGATTGGCGTCAGCACCGAGATGGTCAATCGCCTGTTCGAGGCGCTGGACACGCTCAAAGCCATGCGCGACCAGATTGCAGAAGGCGGCACCTCGGACATCGCCTGTGACGAGCTGGTGCAGAATCTGCGCGCCATCCTCAGCGATACTCCGGCATCTGCACCCCCGGCGAAGAATCAACCCGCCAGATCGCCCGAACTGGCTGAGACAAAACTTCAAGAGCACGAGCGCGAATCTGCCCTGACCGCCATCGACAACGGGCTGAGTGTGTACCAAATCACCGTTCGGCTGGCGGAAGACACACTGATGAAGTCCGTGCGTGCGCTGATGGTTCTGCAGGCGATCGATGCCAACGGAGGCGCGGTGCTGGCATCTCAGCCCGATGAAGACGCCCTGGATAACGAGCAGTTCGACGACACGTTCCAGCTTCTTGTCGCGACGGATAGGCCCATCGATGACCTGCGCAACGTGCTTCTGCAGATCAGCGAAATCCGCGACGTGGTGGTGAGCGAGTGGCGTGAGGCTTCCAAACAGGTCACTGCGCCCGCCGAGGCGGAACCCGAACAGAAGGCGGAAGCGCCATTGTCGTCTGTGCAGTCTGCCGCACCTCCAGCAGAGGAAGCGAAGGAACAACCGACCCAGTTGCAGGCTCAGCCTGAGGCTCAGGTGGAGAAAACGACAAGCCGCACGGCGGCGTCGCAGACCGTGCGCGTCGATGTCGAGCGTCTGGATACTCTGCTGAACCTGGTGGGCGAGCTGGTGATTGACCGCACGCGCGTGGCTCAGCTGGGGCGCGAGTTCGAGGGGCGTTTCCAGCACGATGAGCTGGTAGACAGCCTGCTGGAGGCGGCAGCACATATCGGGCGCATCACCGATGAACTGCAGGAACACATTATGAAGGCGCGAATGCTGCCCATCGAGCACGTGTTCAACCGCTTCCCTCGCATGGTTCGCGACCTCGCGCAGAAGTTCGGCAAGGAAGTGCGTCTTGTGATGGAAGGGCAGGAGACGGAGCTCGACCGCTCGGTAATTGAGATTATCAGCGACCCGCTGATTCACATGTTGCGCAACAGCGTGGACCACGGTATCGAGCCACCCGACGAACGCGAGGCACTGGGCAAGCCGAGGCAGGGTACCATTCGCCTCAGCGCACGTCACGAGGAGAACTACATCCTGATCGAGATCGAGGACGACGGCAGGGGTATGGACCCCAACCGCATCCGTGAGGTGGCGGTGCGCAAAGGCGTCATCACCCGCGATTCTGCCGAGCGACTGAGCGACCGTGAAGCGCTGAACCTTATCTTCGCGCCCGGCTTCAGCACCGCGAGCCAGGTAACCGAGGTATCGGGACGCGGAGTGGGGATGGACATTGTGCGCAGTAACATCCAGCGCGTTGGTGGTGTGGTGGATGTGGACAGCACGCCCGGAAAGGGTACGCGCATCTCGGTGCGGTTGCCGCTGACGCTGGCGATTATCCGCGCCCTGCTGGTGAAAGTGAACGGACAGGTATATGCCATCCCGCTGAGCAGTGTGCTGGAGACGCTGAAGATCGACTCCGAGATGATACAGTACGTGGGCGGCAGACCGGCGATCGTCCTGCGAGGATGCACTCTACCCCTGCTCAGTCTGCAAACGGTCTTCTATGGCGACCAGCACTGTTACCAGAGTGACCAGCCGATGTTTGTGGTGGTGGTCGGGCTGGGCGAGCGACAGATTGGGCTGGTAGTCAACCACCTGATCGGAGAGCAAGAGGTGGTCATCAAGTCGTTGAGCCGGTATCTCGGCGAGATCAACGGCGTATCGGGCGCCACCATTCTGGGCGACGGCAGGGTGGCGCTGATACTGGAGGTAGCAGACCTGTTCCATCAGGTGTCGGCATGTGCTGCATGAGTGAAGAAAGGAGCTGGGAGGAACCTATGGGAGAGCTTTCCTGTGCAACAAACTCGAGACCGTCCATCGACCGAAAGGAGCTGGAGGCAGGCATCCGTGAAAGCCTCGACCGTCTGCCTCCAATGCCTGCGGTGATTACTCGCGTCATGGAGTTGACCAGCGATCCCAACTGTACTGCGCAGGAACTGCAGAGGGTCATCGGGATGGACGAGGTATTATCGTCCAAAGTGCTGAGGCTGGTGAACTCGGCGCGATACGGGTTCCCCCGGCGCATCACCACCCTGTCGCACGCCGTGATTCTACTGGGCTTCGAGACCATCCGCAACCTGGCAATTGGGGTAACGGCGGTGCGCCTGGTGCTGAGGCATGACGCGGGCAGTCCGGTAAACCGGCAACGCTTCTGGGAGCATTCGCTGGAGACAGGGCTGGCGGCATCCGCGCTTGCCAAACACCTGCGCAAGGACCTCATCCTGCGCGAGGAGATGTTTCTAGTCGGTCTTCTGCACGACCTCGGCATCCTGTTCCTCAGCCAGAACTTCCCGACAGAGTACCGGTTGGTGGTGGAGAGTTCCAGCACGCTGGAAGATGTGCTGTCTGCCGAGCAAGAGATTCTTGGCGTCACGCACTGCGAGGTGGGCGCGAAGATGGCGGAATTCTGGAACCTTCCGCCCGTGTTTGCCGAGGGAATGCTCTGTCATCACAACCCCAATCCAGAATCCCCATTCTTCCAGCAGGTCAGCGCAGTGTATCTGGGCGACCTGATGTCACACAGCATTGGCGTGGGTGAGGGAAGTGGGAGCCTGCCCGCCATGCCTGAACCTGTTCGGGAGCTCTTCCAGCTGGATGAGAGCGCATGGGACTGGTGCCGGCGGGAAGTGGAGATGCAGATGGACTCGGCACGGGATTTCCTGCATATCCTTCAGTCTCCATGACGGAGATGTGGAACTATTCTTCTGGGCGGAACGCCTAACCAACTGGTGCTGAACACCGGATGGTTTGTTACCATTGCTCTGCGTTCGGGTTGAAGTCGCAGAGAGTGTGTGCTATAATCCTTTCGGTGCAGAGTAACCATCCGTAGTATGCAGGAGAGGAACAGGTCGATTATGGACAACGTGTTTCAACTGCGCTCACAGATAGAAGCACTCCAGAAAAGCCTGGAAGAGAAGGACAGATATATCGCGAAGCTGGAGCGCGATTACCAGGAGTTACAGCGCAGCTACCGCGAGCTCGAGCAGAAATACCGCAGTACCGCCGAGACGGTGGAGACACCGACCGCTATCACCGAATTCGAGGAGACCCTCAAACGCCTTGTACACCGCATCGCCATGATTTTGCAGGCGGAGAAGTGTGTCTTCATGCTGTTCGATCGGGAAAGCGGCGAGCTGTATGCGGTACGCCCGGCGTTCGGTTTGACAGACGATGAGATCCGGAGCTTTCGGGTGCGTGCCACGCAGGGCATCAGTGGTGAGGTATTTCGCACCTCCCAGCCTATCATCTTTCATGACGCCGTGAACGACCCACGCACCCTGCAGGAGCATGTGGCGCTCCTGCGCATTCGTAACGGCGTCAGCGCGCCTCTGATAGTGGAGAAGCGCGACGAAGAGAACCGCGTCATCGACCGCATCACCATCGGCGTGGTGCATGTGTTCAACAAGCGCTATGGTGGCACGTTCATCGACGAAGATGTGCGCCTGCTGGAGCGTCTGGCAAGGAACGCAGCGGCGGTCATCGTTAGCGCACAGATGTACCGCGAGGTGGTGGAAGAGAAAGAAGAGCTGGTGCACACCATCGAAAGCCTGTACGCCGGGCTGGTGATGGTGAACAAACACGAGCGCATCACGCAGATGAACGCCTCCGCGCGACGTATCTTCGGCATCAAGAACGGCGAGAATGTGATCGGCAAACCCTACAAGGATGTCATCCAGATCGATAAGGTGCGCGAACTGTTCGAGAGCGCGCTGAAGGAAAAGAACGAGGGCGCCGCGGAGATTTCGGTAAAGGATCACGAAAGCGATGCCGAGCGTATTTTTCAGGTGCAGGCGGCTATCGTGCGCGGTGATGAGGAGAACGACCTGATCGGTGCGGTTGCCATCTTCAACGACATCACCGAAATCCGCAACGTAGAGCGCATGAAGACCGCATTCGTCTCTACGGTCTCGCACGAACTGCGAACGCCCCTCACCTCCATCAAAGGTTTCGTGTCCACCCTTCTGCAGGACACCGAGGGGTTCTATGACCGGGAGACACAGCGCGAGTTCCTGCAAATTATCGATACCGAGACCGACCGCCTGAAGCGATTGATCGACGACCTGCTCAACGTGTCGCGCATCGAATCCGGACGGGCACTGCAGTTGAACCCGAAGCCTGTGGACCTGCCGAGCCTGGCGGAGCGAGTGGCGACTATCCAGCGTTCGTACACGACCAAGCACCAGATCATCCTCGATTTCCCCGAGGACTTCCCCACGATTATCGCGGACGAGGACAAGGTGGATCAGATCCTGACCAACCTCATCAACAATGCCATCAAGTACTCTCCACGCGGTGGGGAGGTGCGCGTGAAGGGCGTGTTCGAAGGCGAGTCGGTGCTCATCAGCGTCAGCGACCAGGGTATCGGTATTCCTAAAGATCACCTGCCCAAGATTTTCGAACGCTTCCACCGCGTGGACAACCGCGACACGCGCGAGGCAGGCGGCACCGGCATCGGGCTGTTCCTGGTGAAGCATCTGGTGGAACGGCACGGTGGACAGATCTGGGTGGAGAGCCAGGAAGGCAAAGGCTCCACCTTCTACTTCCGCCTGCCGCTGGAACCGCCACCGGATCAGCCCGGACCCGAAGAGCTGGCGAAGTAGTGAACAACGTGTGGGATGACGTGCTACAGTGCCGGGCAGATGCCCGGCACTGTGCGTTCAGTGGAATATCTGCAGGGTAGGCACGTCCCAAATGACCCCGATCAACGACCACAGCGCGCCCATCGTGTAATCGCCCAGCACGAGCCCCAGAAAGAAGGGCAGAGTGCGCCGGTACATGCGCAGCCCGCCGTATCTCAGCACAAAGAACTTCACCAGCCACGCGATAAAGAAGGGTAGCCAGAGCCATACCAGACCTGGCCCGATGCAGTAACCCAGCGGGTGGAAGGGAAAGCCCACGAAGCGCGTGCGCATGGCATACAGGAATAGCGTGAACAGACTGGATACACCGACCACCCCCCAGCGGTTCACCTCTGCCTTGAACCCCGATTTGATGGCGCTGTCCAGCCAGTTGAAACTCTCCACGCCCGTCCATACGGCGAACCCGCGACACTTCGCCAGCGCGCCCTCGCGATATAACACGTGCAGACACGCCCACTGCCCCGCCACCGTCGCCACCGCCAGCGCCAGCACCATCGGCAACACCAGCCGACGCAGGGGGATGCCGTGCTCCTGAGCCAGTTTGAACCCTTCCATCTGGCTGGGCATGATGTGACTGCGGTTCAATCGCCAGAACCAGTGGCTGAGCGCGGCGGCTGCCATCGTCGCCGGGGTCATCAGGTGCGAGTCAAACAGGCGGAACAGGCGTATCGGCTCGAGGTCCCAGACGGTGTGTTGTCCGCCCGCTTCGGCGCGTACGCGCGTAATGCACAGCGCCAGCAGGAAGTACGTGACTACCATCAGCAACACCCAGAGCAAACTCATGCCCGCCAGCCACCAGAACCCAGCGAAAGCAACCAGTCCTGCCAGCGCACCCCATACTGCCATATTGTAGGGCAGAGGTTCTTCGCTACCGAGGGAGCGGTCCCCTCGCCACACAGCAGTGAATATCTCCTTCAGGTAGCCCCGGCTGGCGTAGAGCAGTATCACGCCGAAGGTGACCCACGCGCCGATGCCCTGCTCGCTCACGTAGGGGAAGTCCGGGATATTGCTGTAGCCCAGCTGATATCCGATGACCATCTGCGCCTTGATGAACAGGTAGAAGAACCAGCATGAGAACGACACATCCAGAGGCACCAGATACGCCAGACCGATGGCAAACGGATAGAAGGTGCGTACGAACCAGCCGACTGCCGTCCACGGCGGTTGGGTGAACTGGATGGGTACTGCCCGCGTCTGGAAGTGGGGCAGGGCAGGGAACCACTCGTGCAGACCGTTCAGCAGGTCGAGCCCAGCAGAAGCGAGAAAGCCCAGCCACAGGACACGGGTGCGTATCATCGCGCCCGGCGTCAGCGGTTCGGTGAGGGCGAGGGGGAGACGCACAATGGGGAAGGAGAGGCGGGTCTGGTCCATCCATACACGACGGAAGATGACGTTCAGGCAGAGCATCGTCCATCCAGCAATGAGGATGAACAGGCTCCAGAAAGCCAACGGCGCCAGCCACATGCGCAGGACATCAGGGCGGTAGAGGGTGCTGTTGCCCTGAAAGAACCCCTCCAGCAGGTCTTTGTCCCACACCAGAAGCCATCGCGGCAGGTGAGGAAAGAGGGTATCTTCCCAGCGATTGGTGGGCGAAGCGAACCAGCGTGCCCAGCCCATCAGCGAGATGAGGTTGATGATGAAATCGTGGGTGGCGACGGTGCATGACATCACCAGCATGATGTAGATGACCACCAGCTCCGCCGGAAACAGCGTCCAGCGAGGGGCAACCCGGCGCAGGAGAGCGTTCAGGGCAACTAGCACGAGCAGATAGAAAATGGGCGTGACGAATAGCGGATTCAGGGTAAGGATGGCGTACCAGCGCAGTTCCGCCACGATCACCCAGTACACGTTGAGCGGGATGAGCAACAAGCCCAGCACGATCGCACGCGGTCGCAACACCCCCGACGGAGGCACTCCTGCATGGTGGTCGGTCTCGCCGGCGGCGAGGGCATTGGCTGTGGGCGCGCGCGTGCTGGGCTTGTCCATCGCCTCCCCGGTCACTGTGCCTTCGGGAACGCAGGTGGAGCCAGCGGTGTGCCTCCCTTACGCTTGTTCGTCAGCCGTCCTGTACGCGACAGGTCAATCGGCTGGAATCCGATGCGCCCTGCGGGCGAACCGGGCTTGAGCCGAAAATCGTCCCTGTCCGGATTCACGAACAACGGGTCGGCGATGATGGAGTTTACGTCCATGCCGCGCGCCCGCCATTCGTCCCAGCTCCATTTGGCAAAGCGGATCTCACCGCCTCCCTCGTGCCAGTACAGGTTGCTGTCGAGGCGATACTGGTCGTCATCCCAGTTGCCATGCAGGAGCGGTCCCTCGCGCCAGCAGACAATGTTGCGCTCGAAGGTGAACGACAGGTGCTGTTCGGGGCGTGTCCGCTGGATCTGTCCCTCTCTGGCGAAGGCGAAGATGTTGTTGCGCACCGTGTTGTTCCTGCCGTAGTGCTGGTGGAACCCGCCTGTCTTGGTGCGGTAGACCACGTTGTTCTCGGCAACGATGTCGGTGGTGCCTTCGTCAAAGTAGATTCCCCAGCCGCCGTACGCCACGCATTCCACATCGTGTATCAGGTTGTGGTGCAGGACAGTGCCTCCCTGGTAGCCAAGGGTGTAGATACCGCCCATGTCGCTGAGCCTGCCCTGCCCGATGTGGTGGATGTGGTTGTAGGCGATGGTATTCTGGTTGCCGAGGTGCCGGGAGTATCCCCATGTCCACCCAACCGAGATGCCCGTGTAATACAGGTCGCAGATTTCGTTATTCTCCACGCGGTTGCGGGGGGATTGCCCGATCCACACGCCCACTGCGGCAGGATGCAGGCGTCCGCCATGCGCGATCAGGCAGTCGCGAACCACGTTCTCGGCGGTAATCTCCTCCTCGTTGGTGGGGATGTCCGTCGTACCGATTTTCACTCCTCCCGCACCGAGGTCGGTCAGCTCGCAGGTTTCCACGCGGATGCGTTTGCACGCGCGTCCGATGTCCACCGCCCAGTTGCCGGTGCGTAATACATTGCACCTCTCCAGAGCGCAGTCGCGCGCGCCGGTCATACTGATGACAGCGGGCAGAATCACCTCTGCCTGAGCGAAGTTATAGCCTTCGGGCGGGGTGGCCCAGTTCGTGTGCGCAAAGGTCAGCCCGCGAAAGATGATGTGCTGAACCCAGCGCTGGCTGGCGAGGTCGCCCTGCAAAAGCACCAGCGTTTCCAGCCTTGGGGCGATGACCAGATTCTTATCCGGTGTTTCGGCGGGCATCGGGATGTAGGTGAGTTCGCCCGATTGTGTATCCAGATACCACTCACCCGGTCGCTCCAGCGCCTCGCGCACGTTTTCCACAAAATACCGATGCCCTGTGTGTAACCCCGACCACCACTCGCGGTAAGCGGTGGTTCCGGTGAAGACCACGGTATTCGTGGCGGTGTCCACCTCTTTGACGCGGAGGCGTGCCATCGTCCAGAACTGGGTGGCGATGACCTCCACGTCCTGCAGGTTGTGCCAGTCGGGGCGCAGTTCGCCCGGCTTGAAGCGGAATCGGTCGTAACCGCGCTGTCCTTCCGGTGGGGCAATCTCTTCGGCAATGGTATAAACTCCGTCTTTAGGCAGTCGCGGGCGGTATCGGCGCTGACCGTCCACCCACAGCGTGATGAATCTCCACTCGCCTTTCTGCACTTCGGGCAGGTGCAGTTGCCAGCGTCCATCGGGCTGAACCTTCCATCCGCGCAGGGGTACTCCCCCGCTGATGATGGGCTTCTCGTTGGGGTAGGCGGTGAAGATGGTGGGCGACTGCGCTGTGCCTGAATCCTCCGGGGTGAAGCGGAGCGGTTCGGAAAGATAGTACATCCCGCGGCGCACCATCACCACAACTGGGCGGTTGAGTGTGGTTCGCTGTCGCAGTTCGCGCACCGCCCGCTGAGCGCGTTGTAGCGTGGCAAAGGGCCCGTCGGTGCGCTGTCGGTTGGGGGCGGGCAGTTTGCCCGACCAGTTGTCGTTGCCGTTGGTGGCGACGTAGAAGTCTGCTTGAGGTGCTGAGGCGTCGGCGGAATACGCCATCGCAATGAGAGACAGCATCAGGATCATCCTCCACATGAGCGCGTTCTCCGGTTCTGGTTTCAGGATGTTGATAAACTGCTTCGCGCCCGTGGGAGGGGGATTCCTGCTGTTGCAGGAGCTCATCTTCGATAATGACCTTTGCCACGTCTCGCTTCAGGCGGGCAAACTGGGCGGAGGGCAATTTACCTCCCTGCTTCTCGCTACGTATATGCCCATACACCCGAAACCCTGCGAGTTCTTACTGCCCAAGCCCGCGTCCAACGCCATGCGGAACAGCGGCTCGGGCAGGCTTACCTAGTAGATCCCGCTCCACGCCCGAATCACCGTGCCCTTATAGAACGCCACGTGCTGGTTGCGGGCACTCACGCGCACCGGCTTGACGTAACCGTCCTCTGCCGTCACCTCTGTGTCCATAAAGACACGACACTTGCGCTCGAGGTTTCGCACAATCAGCGAGGAGAACTCCTCTTCCCACGGCGAGTAATAATAGGTCTTACGCCTTCCGTCAGGATGCATCAGCGTGCTGTACACCGTGATCGGTGACAGCGCACGCAACAGGGCAGGGCGCTGGTACGGGGTGTCTGCCTCCACCTCCACCGCCGTCAACTCCGCAACAGCCTCGCCGAAACTCACTCGCCGATTGCGCATCACGTTCATCGCCAGCGACTCCAGAAAGCGCACATCGGGCGACGCCACCACCAGCGAGAACTCGTCCGCAAACACGATCGTCCCCCCATCGACCACCGAACGCCCCTGCAAGCGCGAGAAGGTGAACAGCCGCAGACGCCGTTTGCCCTCCACAAAACCCTCGTCGTGCAGAGCCTGCGCCAGCGACTCGTCCAGATGGCGGTAAAGAAAGCCCTGAACCAGCTGATTGTAGTGCAGAGGTAACCTGCAGACACCATCTGCAGGCGCAAAAGTCAAACGCAGACGCAAAACGTTCACCTCCCTTGCGTTTTCGATTCTGCCTGTTGTCGCGCTTTCCTTCGGGTGGTGTGGAACCTCTTCGCTCTGTGTGAGCGGTACAGCGTGTCATTGCGAGGAGCGATAGCGACGAAGCAATCCCCTGCAACTGCCTTGAATCGCCGGGGGATTGCTTCGCCTTCTTGCGAAGGCTCGCAATGACACGCTGTTTGTCATTCTGAGCGGAGCGAAGAATCTCATGAGATGCTTCGGCTGGCGCCTCAGCATGACGTCAGTGGCGGTAATGACTGGAGGGCGGGTCGCGCTATTTGTCATTCTGAGCGGAGCGAAGAATCTCATGCGATGCTTCGGCTGATGCCTCAGCATGACAAATAACAGGCTCATTCCGCCATCCATTGCTGTCATTCTGAGCAACGCGAAGAATCTCTTGAGATGCTTCGGCTGGCGCCTCAGCATGACGTCAGTTGCGGTAATGACTGGAGGGCGTGTCGCGCTATTTATCATTCTGAGCAACGCGAAGAATCTCTTGAGATGCTTCGGCTGGCGCCTCAGCATGACGTCAGTGGCGGCAATGGCTGGAGGGCGTAGCAGGACTCTTCATTTTTCAGAGCAAAACACTTTAGTAATCGTTCTGCAGGAGGGAGGTCACCGATGAACAATCTGCTTCCCACCGAAGCGGATGTGCAGTTTTATCGCGAAAACGGTTACTGGATCGCGCCGAAGATACTCTCTGATGAGCAGATTGAGCTCCTGCGCGAGCACCACGCAAAAGTCATCGCGGGTGAATACAGCACCCAGCGTCCGCCGTGGTGGCGCAGTCATGAGCCTGGCGCGTCCATCCAGAGCATCGTGAAAATAGACAATAGCTACTGGTGCGACCCCGTGATTGCCAGAGCGGTACTGAACCCATTGATCGGGGAGATGGCGGCGCGGTTGACCGGCGCGAAGGGCATCCGCCTGTGGCACGACCAGCTGCTTTACAAACCGCCCGACACCGGTGCGCGCGGCAACGTGGGCTGGCATCAGGACTATCACTACTGGCAGTGCACCGACCCGCCCGAACTGCTCACCGCGTGGCTGGCTCTAGATGATGTGAACGAGCAAAACGGCTGTATGCAGGTGGTGCCGGGCAGTCACAAGTGGGGTCTTCTACCCGAAGGCAACTTCTTCGAGCAGGACCTGGAGACGCTCCAGCGTCGCATCGAGGAAGTGTCCGGAAAGCCGTGGCGCACGGTCAAGTGCGAGATGCCTGCGGGCGCGCTCAGCTTCCATCACTGCCTCACCATCCACGGTAGTGGTCCTAACCTCAGCCAGCGTCCGCGCCGCTCGTGGGCGATCCACCTGATGCCCGACGGCGCACGCTACCGGGCAGGCACTCCCGGCGACGGGCATATGAACGTGTTCTTGCTGGGCGGAAAGGACTGCGAACCCTTCTCCGGTCCCTATTTTCCCCTGCTGTATCACGAAGAGGGAGCGCGCGTGTGGTGAAAAAAGCCCCCTTCCATGCGGAAGGGGGCGAGAGGGCTGAGGAGTGGCTGAATCAGTCGACGACTTCCGGCTCGCGCAACGGCACCTGCTCCTTCGGGTAGACGCCCCGGCGGAATATCGTGCGCGCAATCCAGTTGCCCATGTCGTCGAACACCGTGTACACGCAGGGGATAACCACCAGCGTCAACAGCGTGGAGAGCAGTAACCCTCCGATGACCGCGACACCCAGCGGGGCGCGGAACTCCGAGCCTCGCCCGATCGCCAGCGCCACCGGCAACATGCCGAACACCATCGCGAAAGTGGTCATCAGGATGGGGCGCAATCGCGTAGGACCGGCTTCCAGCAACGCCTGCAGGCGGGGCAGTCCGCGACTGCGCAGGGTGTTGGTGTAGTCCACCAGCAGGATGGCATTTTTAGTCACCAGCCCCATCAGCATGATGATACCGATCATCGACACGATATTAAGCGAGTTGCCGGTGATAATCAGCGCGAGCAGAGCGCCGATCATTGCCTGAGGCAGGCTCAGCATGATGGTCAGCGGCATCAACAGAGACTCGAACAGCGCCGCCATCAGCATGTACACCAGCACGATCGCCAGCAGGAGAGCCTGGAACATGTATCCCCCTTCTTCGCGCTGGAACTGCAGTTCGCCCGCCCAGTTCAGGCGTACACCTGGCGGCGGCAGGTTCGCCTTCGCCAGCGCTTCGTCGATGACCAGCTGCATATTGCCGGGCGAATAGCCGGGCTTCAAGTAGGCGGTGAAGGTGACCAGCCGCTGGCGGTTCTTGCGGTCGATCTTGGTAGGACCGCTGGACATTTCCACCCTGCCCACATCCGCAAGGCGCACCGGACGCCCGTTGAAGTAGCCGATCACGTAATCGGCGATGGCGTTCAGGTCGGCGCGCTGTGTTTTGGTCAACTGCACGCGGATGTCGTATTCCTTGCCCGCCTCGCGGTACTTGGTGTCGGTATTGCCTTCCACGTAAGTGCGCAGCGCCGCGGCGACCTGCGCCACCGTCATGCCCACCGAGGCGGCTTTATCAGGGTCCACACGCACCTGCAGTTCCGGCTTGCCCAGCTTCCACGAGATGTCGGGGTCCACAATACCCTCGATGGGTGCGACCACCGCCATCACACGCTCCGCCGTGCGCACCAGCAGGTCGGTATCCTGCCCGGTAAGCTCGATCTCGATGGGGGCCCCCGCGCCGCCACGGAATCCCGAAACGGCGTTGACCTTGATTTTCGCTCCCGGAATGGTGCCCACTTTCTGCCGGATTTCGTCCGCGATGTCGGTGCTTGGGCGGGTGCGCAGGTAGTGCTGTTTCACAAACGGCAGCCACCCGACGAGCCGGTCGCCCAACGCCTGCTTTTCCATACAGGTGACCTGTATCTCGCCAAACTGTGCCCCGCGACCACCCGTGCCCACAAAGCCTGAGGTGGTGTTCCCAACGCTGGTGAAGATGCTCTCCACATCCTTGCGGATGGACGGCGTGTTCCAGATGACATCCTCAATTCTCTGCAAGACCGCGTCGGTAGTAGACAGCGAGGTGCCAGCAGGCATCTCCACCGTGATCTGGATCAGCCCCTGATCTTGATCGGGTGCGAAGCGGAAGGGGAGCAGGGGACGCCCCCAGAAACTTCCCAGCAGACCGGAGAGGAAGAAAGCACCTGCCATGATGAAGGTGCCCCAGCCTGCTGTGAACAGCGGTTTACGATTACTGCGCCACACCAGCGCCATCAGCCAGAACAAGAAACCAACCCCTGCCGTTAGCCCAGCCACGAAGGCGGCTGGGACGATGAACACCTTGCCAACCAGCGATCCGGCTATCACTAGCAGGATGCCGAGTAGAAGGGCGTTCCCGACCCCGATCACCAGCCACCGACGACGCAGAGCACGCTCCAGAATGCGCCTGTAGATGCGGTCGAGCGCATGGTAAAACCGGTCGAAGGCGGCGAACAGCCCACTCTTTGCCTCCACCTGCTCGCCCGCACGAAACCAGCGCGATGCCAGCATCGGGGTCAGCGTGAAGGACACCAGCAGGGAAAAGAGGGTGGCTGTGGCGACGGTAATGCCGAAGGCGCGGAAGAACTGTCCCACGATACCGCCCATGAAGGCGACAGGCACGAATACCACCACATCCACCAGCGTGATGGTGATCGCCGCCAGTCCGATCTCCGATCGTCCGTTGAACGCAGCCTCTTCTGGCTCCTCGCCGTTGGTGAGGTGGCGGAAGATGTTCTCCAGCACCACGATCGAGTCGTCCACCAGAATACCTACTGCCAGCGACAGCGCTAGCATGGTCATGGTGTTCAGCGTGAAGCCGAAACCGTTCATGACCAGGAAGGTGCTGATGATGGAGGTGGGTATCGCCAGCGAGACGATGAAGGTACCCCGCACGTTGTGCAGGAACAGGTACACCACGAACACCGCCAGAAAGATTGCTAGAAACAGGGCGACGCGCAGATCAGTTAAACTTTCCAGCACGAATTTGGACTGATCTTGCGTCAGCACGAACTCGATGTCGCGCGGGAGCTCGCGCTTCAACTGCTCGATCTCGCGCTTGACGCCGTCACATACCTCCACGGTGTTGGCGTCTGCCGCTTTGGTGACGATGATGGCAACCGTGTTCTTGGTATTCACCCGCGCGGCTTCGGTACGCTCGGCGATGTCGTCCCTGACGGTGGCAATATCCGCCAGCCGCAGGACGAGGGGCGCGCCCATCGGGTTCACGCGGTTGGTGACCGGGATGCGCACGTTGCGAATCTCGTCCAGATTCTGAAACTCGCCCACCACGCGCACGCTGTACTCACGGCGTGTCTCTTCCACCCGTCCGCTCGGCACGTTCAGGTTAGCCGCTTGTAATGCCTGCACCACCTGCAGGATGTTCAGTCCGTAGGCGTCCAGTCTTCCCTGATCCACTTCCACCCGGATCTCGCGCACGTCGCCACCCACCACGTTCACCGATGCCACACCGGGCACGCGCGCCAGCCGGTTGCTGACAATCTCCTCCGCGATGTAGCGCAGTTGTTTGCTGGGACGCTCGCTGGACATGCCGTAGTACAGCACCGGAAAGGCGTTGATGTCTATCTTGGAAATGGAAGGCGACAGTGCCTCGCGGGGCAGGGTGGCGCGAACCGCATCCACCTTCTCGCGTACGTCGGCAGCTGCCTGGCTGGAGTTGATACCGAGATTGAACTCGATCGCCACCAGCGAGATACCTTCCTGCGAGACCGACGTGACGTTCTTCACGCCGTTGATGCCGTTCACGGCGTCCTCGATGCGTTTGGTGATCAGCGTCTCCACCTCGCGCGGTCCCGCGCCCGGATACACGGTGGTGACGATGACGTACGGGAAATCCACACTCGGGTTCAGCTCCACGCGCATCCTGCTGGCGGCGGTCCATCCCAGCACCGCCAGGGCGGAAAACACCATCAGGATAAAAACGGGACGCCGTATCGCTACGCTTGTTAGCCACATCGCTGGTATCCCTCCGTGCTATGAACCGCTGGCTGAGGTCACTTCGGCTGTTTGCAACTGCTCCACGCGCACCTTGTCGCCGTCGCGCAGGTTCTCCTGCCCCTGTACCACTACCTGCGCGCCGCTTTTGATGCCGCGCACCTCTGCGTCGGCGCCGTTGATGTAGCCTGTTTGCACCACCACTCGCCGCGCCACGTCTGCTTCCACCACGAATACCACCCGCTGGCCGTCTTGCACGATGATGGCGTCCTTGGGAACGAGTATCACGTTGCGATGCACATCAACCAGTATCTCGCCACGGGCGAACATCTGCGGTTTCAGCTTGCCATCTTCGTTGCGCATGTCCACGCGCACGATGAAGTCACGCGAACCCTCGGTACCGACGGGATAGACGCGGCTGACCGTACCGCGAAACTTCTCGCCGGGATATGCGTCAACCGTGACCTCTACCGGCTGACCAACGCGCACATATCGCACCTCGGTCTCGGAGACGCGCGCCTCGAAGAAGATGGCGTTCAGGTTCACGACGCGCACTATCGGCGAACCGGCGCCAGCCATCTGCCCGGGCTGAGCCATCCGCATCGCCACCGTGCCGTTGATGGGCGAGCGAATGAACGCGCTTTCATACTGCTGACGCGCGTAGGCGAGCCCGGCTTCTGCCTGCGCCACCAGAGCCTTCGCCGCGTTCACCTCGTCCTGACGAACGCGCAACTGCAGGTCGCCCGTGCGAGCCAGCCGCACCGCCTCCTCCGCCTGCTTCACCAACGCTCGTTGTGCCTCGATGTCCTCCTGACGCACTCCTTCCTGCACCAGGCTCAACTGCTCCTGTGCGGTGCGATACTGCGCCAGCGCGATGTCGTAGGCGGTCTGGGCGGCATCCAGCTGTTGTTTGGGCACGGCATCCTGCTGATACAGCCGACGGATCCGCTCGAGGTTTGCCTGGGCATTGTCCAGATTCGCCTTCGCCGAGGCGACCTGCTGTTCCACCTGCTGACGCTCCTGTCGGCGGGCGCCGGTCTCCATCGCGCGCAATCGGGCGCGGGCTGCCTCCAGCGCTGCTTCCGCCTGACGCAGGGAGGTCTCATTTTGCGTGGGCTGAAGTTCCAGGGCGGTCTGTGCTTGCTTCAGGCGGGCGCGAGCCGATTGTAGTGCTGCTTCTGCCTGCCGAACCTGTGCCGCCAGGTCGCTGGTATCCTGCTGAGCCACCACCTGTCCGGCGCGCACGGTATCGCCCTCGCGCACGAATACCTGCGCAATTTTGCCAGGCACCTTGGCGGAAATGGTAACATCATCGAGCGTCTGCAACGAACCCGTCACGGAAATGGTGAACGGGATGTCTCCCGTGCGTGCGCTGACCACAGCTACTGCAGTAGCCGGCGCAGTTGCCTCCTGAACATTGGGTGCGGACGCACGCCTTCCGCATCCGCTCATCATCCCTGCTACAGCCAGCATGGCAAAACCCAGTATCATCGCTTTCCGGTACACCGTTAGCCTCCTTCATCTCACCGGGATAATGTCGCCTCAGACGGCTGTGCGTAGCGCCCCAGAGCCTTCTCCAGCCGGGACCACGCAACGCGCAGATCGTAACGGGCGTTAACCAGATTCTGTTCAGCCTGCGTGTATGCCAGCTCGGCGTCGCTCAGCTCCAGCTGCGTGGAGACGCCTGCTTCGTAACGCACCCGCGCCACACGCAGGCTTTCGGTGGCAGCCTGAAGACCCTTCTCAGCTGTGGCGACCTTTTCACGCGCCTCCTGCAGGCTCAGGTAGGCATTGCGCACCTCAAGGGCAATTCCTTCGCGGACGTTTTCGATGGTAATCTTCGCCTTGTCCACGTCAGCGCGTGCCTGCTCGATGCGTCCCCGCGTCTGCCCGCTATCCCACAGCTTGAACTGCAGGGCAGCGATGGTGGTATAGCTCGATTCGCGCGGCTGAAATGTAGAAGTTTTGAGGTTAAAGTCCCACTGACCGCTCACCACCAGGGTTGGCAGGAGGTCGCGCCGCGCAGCGGTCACCTGCTTCTCTGCCAGCGCTACGCCGAGGTTTGCCTGTATCACCTCCGGGCGGCGATTCAGTGCCTCTTGCAGGCAGGTCGCAAAGTCCATCTCCTGTGGCTCGGGCTCGTCGGCGGGCAGTAACTCTACCGGCTGGTCTACCGGTCTGCCCAGTACGTTATTGAACGCCGCCTTTGCCAATTGCAGGGCGTTGCGAGCAGTAATCAGTGCCTGCTGGGCAGAGGCGACCGCCGCATCCGCTCGCATCACATCCAGTTTCGGGCTGACGCCCGCCTCGACTGCCGCCTCTGCCAGCCTGCGTCGTATCTGGGCGTTCTGCACTGCCTCTTCCGCCACCTTCACCAGTTCCTGCGCGCGCAGTACATCGTAAAATGCCTGCTTGACCTGCAGGACGACTTCGTTGCGCGTGCGCTGGACGTCCAGGTTGGCGATGCGCGAGTACAGCGACGCAGCATCCGTCGCCGTGCGCACCAGCCCGCTGATGTCCACCACCTGGCTCAGATTCACCGTTGCCGTGCCCGAATCGATGGGCTGGATGGCGATCTCGGTGAAGCTGAAGGTGTTGTTGATAGGGTCAAAGGAGGGGAACTTCGCCTTCGGCACGCGGTCGAGCCGGCGGTAATTGGCGGAAACATTCAGCTGAGGCAAACCAGCTCCTTTCGCCTCCTGCACTCGCGCATTGGCTTTGCGTTCATCCTGCAGTACCGTGCGCAGGGTGCGACTGTTCTGAAGAGCAATGCGAATACTATCCTGAAGCGTCAAAGCTTCGGGCGCTGATTGCGCCCAAACACTACCTGCCACCACAACAAGCAGAAGCACCGTTCCCAGACGACACCAGTTCACTCGCTCTCACCTCCTGACTGTCCGAACTGACTCTCCAGTCGTTGAACTTCACGCTGAAACATTTCCAGAAACTCCCGAACCGCCTGCATCTTGAAGGCAAGGAAGCCAGCGTACATCGGATGCCTCATGATGATGAGCTTATCACCCGGCTCGATGCCCAGTTCGCGCCTCGCCTCTGCAGGGATGACAATCTGCCCTCGTTCCCCCACTGTGACCATACCGTAGGTTGCGTCCTCCAACCGACACTCCTGTTGATGATTCATTGCGTACCCCCTCATTCATGTAAATCATACGAATCATGTAAATCATGTGTTCCTTTCTATCGTATCGCAAGAGTGCCCTGCTTGTCAAGGGGCTATGCCAGTCTTTTTGAACAATTGTTCAGATTCTTGTCCAGGTCGTTCCTGCGCCCATATACCCTCCAGCACCAGCGGAACGCTGTTGCACAGGAACCTTTCGCGGCGCTCACGCCATTGGCGCTCAGGGGCATCTCCCCAGGCAAAAAAGAGCGAGAACGCCGTGCCCAGCAACATGCCTGCTACCGATTCGGCATCTACATCGACACGGAAGATACCACGTTGTTGCTGTTGCTGGATGTAGCGAGTAAGGTTCGCAGTATTGTCTTCCACCATGGCGCGGAAGTACTTGTGGCAGACAGGGTGGCGAATAAACTCTACGATGAACATCCTCGCCATTGCGGCGTTATCGTACATCATATCGAGGAACTCGCTGAGCACCCTCTGCAGAACCTCAGCCGGATGCGCTTCGCCCGCTTCGTCCAGCACTCGTCGCAGGACGGGGGCAAAGCTTCGCGCTTTCAGCACCTCCTCGAACAGATGCTCCTTGTTGCGGAAGTAGTGGTACAGCAGAGCCTCCGTGACACCAGCCGCTCGGGCGATGTCGCGGATAGATGCCCCGTCGTAGCCCTTCTCTGCAAACTGGTGCAGGGCGGCGTCTATTAGCTGCTGTCTGCGCAGTTGCGCCTGCTGTCTGCGCTGAGAATATCCCTTCGCCATCAGCCCTTTCGTTGAACAATCGTTCAGTCAGCGTGTATTGTACCTGAGGCGAGGGGTGGGATGCAAGGGAGCGCGAACAGATGCTGCAACGTTACTCCGCCACTTTGAGTACACTCAGGAAAGCCTCTTGCGGTATCTCCACGTTGCCCAACTGCTTCATCCGCTTTTTGCCTTCCTTCTGCTTCTCCAGCAGCTTGCGCTTGCGGGTGACGTCGCCTCCATAGCACTTCGCCAGCACATTCTTGCGGAACGGAGGTATCCGCTCCGCGGCGATGACCTTACTGCCGATAGCCGCCTGTATGCGCACCTCGAACTGCTGACGCGGCACCACCTGACGCAGGCGTTCCACCAGTGCACGCCCCCGGCTGTAGGCGCGGTCACGATGGGTGATGAAACTCAGCGCATCCACCGGTTCGCCGTTGATCAGGATGTCCAGCTTCACCAGTTCAGACTGGCGATACCCTATCGGCTCGTAATCGAAGGAGGCATAGCCTTTCGAGCGACTCTTCAGCTGGTCGTAGAAATCCAGCAGGATTTCCGCCAGCGGCAGGTCGTAGGTGAGCAGGACACGGTTGGGTGCAGGATATTCCATTTTGACAAACTCGCCCCGACGCTCCATCGCCAGCTCCATCATGGGTCCCACGTATTCGCTGGGCACGAAGATGGTGGCGCGGATGTACGGCTCCTCCACGCTGGCAATGGTGGTAGCGGCGGGCCAGTGCGCCGGGTTATCCAGCATGATCACCTCGCCTTTGGTGGTGGTGATGCGGTAAACCACGCTGGGCGCGGTGGCGATGAGCGACAACCCGAACTCGCGCTCCAGCCGTTCCTGCACGATGTCCATGTGCAGGAGCCCCAGGAAGCCACACCGGAAGCCAAACCCCAGCGCGGCGGAGGTTTCCGGTTCGAACACCAGCGCCGCATCGTTCAACTGCAGTTTCATCAGCGCATCGCGCAGGTCGGCAAACTCCTCGCCATCCACTGGGTACAGCCCGCAGTACACCATCGGCTTGACGGGCTTGTAGCCGGGCAGGGGTTCTTCGGCGGCGCGCTCGGCGTCGGTGATGGTGTCGCCCACGCGGGTATCGCCGACCGTCTTGATACCGGCGGTGAGATAGCCCACTTCTCCTGTGCGCAGCTCGTCACCTTCCTGCAGGCGCGGCGTGAAGAAGCCCACGCTGGTCACTTCGAACTCGCGCCCGGTGGACATGAAGCGGATGCGCATACCGGGGCGCACCACGCCGTCCACCACGCGGATATACACCACCACGCCCAGGTACGGGTCGAAGTGCGAGTCGAAGATGAGCGCACGCAGGGGGCGGTTGGGGTTGCCGCGGGGCGGGGGTATCTTGTGCACCACCGCTTCCAGAATCTCTTCCGTGCCGATGCCCTCCTTGGCGCTGGCGAGGATCGCCTCTGATGGGTCCAGAGCGAGGATGTTTTCGATCTCGTGCTTCACGCGATCGGGGTCGGCGGCGGGCAGGTCGATCTTGTTGATAACGGGGATGATTTCCAGTCCGTTGTTCATCGCCAGGTTCACGTTGGCGATGGTTTGCGCCTCTACACCCTGCGAGGCGTCCACCACCAGCAGTGCGCCCTCGCACGCCGCCAGACTGCGCGACACCTCGTAGGTGAAGTCCACGTGTCCCGGCGTGTCGATCAGGTTCAGTTCATACTCCTGCCCGTTTCGCGCACGGTAGGTAAGCCGCACCGCGGTCATCTTGATAGTGATGCCGCGCTCGCGCTCCAGGTCCATCTGGTCCAGCACTTGCTCCTGCATCTGGCGGGGGTCAATCGCGCCCGTAAACTCCAGAATGCGGTCAGCAAGGGTGGACTTTCCGTGGTCGATGTGCGCGATGATACAGAAGTTTCGGATATGCTCCTGCGGCGCGTGTTGCATTGATGCCTCCTGCACCACTGCCATTGTATCCGAGAATCGGTCGTGATGTCAACCATCTCCGGGCGCTCCATATCCCCGCAAAATTGCCATGTGCTATGAACCGTCGCGTGCCAACAATTTCGAGTGGCATGCGTACAGGTAGGAGCAGGAAGATGGCTGGTCGGAGATGGACGCCGCTACTTTTTCCACATAGCTGGCAGATCGTGGTGGTGGAGGTGCCAGCGGAGCAGTTCGAGCAGGTCTCGCGCCGTAACCGCCAGATATGGCGGCAGCTGGCTCGCGTAGACCCTGCGCTCGCGCGCGAGGTAGAGCCTTTCCTGAACTACTGCCTCGTCAACGGCAACTCCGACGCATCCGCCGTTCACAGCACGCTGTAAGGGTCGATATCCACCTGCAGGCTTCCGCCCTCTGGTGCACGAAAACCGTCCAGCGCCTCACGAAGCAGGTCAGGTAGTGCCTCCGGCTGAGCGCACTTGACCATGCAGTGCCATCGCCACAAGCCTCTCAGGCGGGCAATTGGTGCCTGAACGGGTCCCAACACCTCTGCGTCAATGCCGGATGAGTGGATTACCTGCTTCAGACTCTGCGCCGCTTGCTGGCAAGCCTGTTCTGCCTTCGCCTCATCGGGGTGGGTGGCAAGCAGGTTCGCGAGGCGAGAGAAGGGTGGGTAGCGCAGTTCCTCGCGATAGGCGATTTCGCGCTCGTAGAACTGCAGATAGTCGTGCGTGGAGGCGCACTGTATCGCCTCATGCTCCGGGTTGAAGGTCTGCACCACTACCTCGCCCGGTTGCTCGGCACGACCCGCTCTGCCCGCCACCTGCGTCAGCAGCTGGAAGGCGCGCTCCGAGGCGCGAAAGTCGGGCATGTGCAGGGCGGTATCCGCGCTCACCACGCCCACCAGCGTCACGTTGGGAAAGTCCAGCCCCTTCGCCACCATCTGCGTGCCGATCAGTACGTCAGCCTCCTGTGCCCGGAACCGCGCCAGCAGGACGTGGTGCGCTCCCTTTCGTGAAGTCGTGTCTCTGTCCATGCGCAACAATCTCGCTTCCGGAAACAGCCTCTGTACCTCTTCCTCCACCCGCTGGGTTCCCAGCCCGAAAGGATAGATTTGCGGCGCGCCACACGACGGACAGCGATAGAGCGCACCCTGCCGATGGTCGCAATGGTGACAGCGCAAAGAGTTGTCCACCTTGTGGTACGAGAGCGACACCGCACAGCGCGGACAACGAACTACCGTGCCGCACTTACGACACAGTACAAATGAGGCATATGCCCTGCGGTTGAGGAACAGAATGACCTGTTCGCGCCGCCTCAGTCGTTCCGCGATGGCTTCCGCCATCTGCTGGCTGAACACGCCGCCCTGCGCTCGCACTGCCTCACGCATGTCCACCAGATGCACCTGGGGCAGAGGACGCCCCTCCACCCGTGTGGGCAGGTGCAATAGCCGATGCACGCCCTGCTGAGCGTGGTAGAAGGTCTCGATGGATGGGGTAGCACTACCCATCAACAGGACTGCCCGTTCTCGCACAGCGCGCTGGATTGCCACCGTTCGCGCATGGTAGCGTGGCGTGTGCTCCTGTTGTTTGTACGCACCTTCATGCTCTTCGTCGATAACGATCAGCCCCAGATTCTCCAGCGGGGCGAACACCGCCGACCGTGCGCCCACCACCACTCGCGCCCGCTGTTCCCTCGCCCGACGCCACTCGTCGAACCGCTCTCCCGCGGATAGCCCGCTGTGTAGAACCGCCACCAGGTTGCCGAAGCGTGCTTTCACCGCCTCCACCACCTGAGCTGCCAGCGCAATCTCCGGCACAAGAATCAAGGCACTGCGCCCGCGCGACAGCGCCGTCGCCACCGAGCGCAGGTACACCTCCGTCTTGCCACTGCCCGTCACGCCAAACAGCAGGAAACTGCGATGCTCACCCGACTCGAGCGCCTGCCCGATTTCCTGCAGACAGCGTTGCTGGTCAGGGGTCATGCGCAGGTCAGTTCCCGCGGAGCTCCTGGGCACCTGCCGAAGGGGTGAGCGGTACACGGGCACATCCACGATATCCACCACCCCTCGCGCCTGAAGGCTCTTCAGCGCACTGGCAGAGACGCCAACCTGACGCAGGAGCTCTGCCATCGGCAGCATCTCCTCTTCGGTCACTGCCAGCGCACGCAAAAGCGCCGCCTGAGCCGGGGCACGCGAGGCGCACGCATCCGCCATCTGCTGAGCCTGCTCGGGGGAGACGTTCAGGCGCACGTGCAGGAGGGTGCGCACCTTGCCGGAGGCGGCTTCCAGCACGTTTTTCGTTTCCACCAGTCCGCGCCGCTTGAGGCGATAGGCCGCCGTGTTGAACAGGTTTGCCCCCAGCCGCGCCTTCGCGGTTGCCTCCGGCATTTGCCCGCCTGCCTGCTGGAGCAGTTCCAGTAACCTGCGCTCTGGGGCGTTCGGGGAGAGTTCCCACAGCTCCTGCTGATGCACTTGCGGGGTCAGGTGCAGAACCCTCTGCACATGCGCCACCATCTCGGTTGGGGCAAGCAGACGAATCGCCGGCGACAGCCCGCATCGATACTCGTGTGCCAGCCACTCCGCCAGCGCCAGGCGATTCTCGTCGAGAGGCACACTGCCCTGCACCACGTCGGCAACCGCCTTGAGTCTGCTCGCCTCCCCGGCATCGATGGCGTATCGTCGCGCGACGTAGCCCAGCGCCTCTCGCCCGCTGAACGGCACCAGCACGCAGCTGCCCACCTGCACCTGCCCCTCCAGTGCACGCGGAAGCAGATAGGTGAACACCTCCTGCAATGCTGCCGGCAGGTCCACCACCACATCGACCACAGTTTGTTGCGGTTGCCCTGTACTCAACGTCTTTTCCCCGTGTGCATCGTGCACCGGCTTCATTGTATCGAACTTTGAGTGGTGGAGGCAAACGGCAAGAGCAACAACTGCCAGCTCATCAATGAATCCAGTTTGCCGAGGTAAATGAGGCTGTTGACTTTGCCGTATTCACAATGATACAATAGTAACGATAACGATTTCCATCTCGTTCAAAGGGAGATGCGAACATGGAGTATCCGTTCTGGGATGTTCCTCTGCTGGGAGGCGGGATGCTCATTGGCATCATCGCCATCCTGCACGTGTTTGTGTCCCACTTTGCCATCGGTGCCGGACTGTTTCTGGTGCTGACCGAGCGGAAGGCACGTCGCGAGGGCGACGAGGCGTTGCTGGGCTACCTCAAGCGGCACAGCACCTTCTTCATCCTCGTGGTACTGGTGTTCGGCGCGGTCAGTGGGGTCGGCATCTGGTGGGCGATCGGGTTGGTGCACCCCTCGGCGACGTCCGCGCTTATCCACATCTTCGTGTGGGCGTGGGCGATCGAGTGGGTGTTCTTCCTGGTGGAGTTGCTGGCGGCGTTCATCTACTACTACGGATGGAACCGTCTGGACGCCCGCACGCACCTCACCGTCGGCTGGATCTACTTCGCGGGCGCGTGGTTGAGTCTGTTCATGATCAACGGCATCCTGACCTTCATGCTCACCACGGGCAGGTGGACGGAGACGAAGTCCATCGTGGATGCCTTCCTCAATCCGACCATGTTGCCATCGCTGGTGATACGCACGGCGGTGACCATTGCGCTGGCGGGGTTGTATGCGCTGATTACGGCTTCTGCTGAGGCGGACGAGTCCCTGCGCGAGCGTGTGGTGAAGTATGCCTCCAAGTGGGTGCTGGTGGGCATCAGCATCATCCCCTTCGGGGGCATCTGGTACATCTCGCGCATTCCCGACCAGGCGCGGGAGATTTCCATGGGCGGGGCGCCCGTGGTGACGCTGTTCGCTGCGGCGAGTGTCGTCTTCTCGGCGTTCGTACTGCTGGCGACCTTCATCGGTCCGTTCCTGTTCCCGCGCCGGTTCCATGTCACGTTTGCCTTTGTGATTGTGGCTCTCGGACTGATTACGACGGGCGTGACCGAGTGGGTGCGCGAGGCAGTGCGCAAACCGTACATCCTGTACAACTACATGTATTCCAACGCGGTGCGTACGGAAGAGGTGCAGGAGGTCTGGGAGAAGGGTGTGCTGGGTAGCGCCAAATGGGCACTGCTCAGCGAAGAGGACAGACAAAACCCGCTGAAGGTGGGCGAGCAGGTCTTTCGCTTCCATTGCCAGAGTTGCCACACGGTAAACGGCTTCAACGGCATCAAGTTCGCGGTGAAGGGCTGGAAGAAGGATTTTCTGGACGTTCAGGTTCAGAACCTTGACCAGTTGAAGGGCTACATGCCGCCGTTTCTTGGCACGGAGGAGGAACGGCACGCGCTGGTGGAGTGGCTTTACAGCCTGAATAACCCGCCTCAACAGGCGGCGCAACGATAGGGAAGGAGGTACGCTCAAATGCCTGTAGTTATTCCTCCGGCGGACCCTGCAGGGCTTCCTGCCCCTGCGTGGCTGTTGCAGATATTGCTGGTGTTCACGTTCATCCTTCACATTCTGGCGATGAACCTGCTGGTAGGCGGCACGGCTGTGATGGCAATCAGCTTGAGGAAGGGACGCACGAACCCGTTCTTTGCGGAGCTGGCACAGCGTCTCTCCAGAGCTCTGCCCGTTACCATGTCGCTCACCATCACGCTGGGCGTTGCGCCGCTGTTGTTTGTGCAGGTGCTGTACGGACAGGCGTTCTATACGGCGTCCATCCTGATGGCATGGCCCTGGCTGTCGGTGGTCGCACTCGTCCTGCTGGCGTACTATGGGCTTTATCTGGTGCAGTTTCGCCCCGACTGGCTGGGCAGGTGGGTGACGCCCATAGCGTGGGTCAGCGCGATTTTCATTCTGGTGGTGGGCTTGCTGTATACTCACAACGCCACGCTGAAACTGGCGCCTCAGAAGTGGGCGGAGCTGTATGCGGCGAGTGCGAGCGGTCTGCACCTGAACTGGTCGGAGCCGACGCTCATCCCGCGCTACCTGCACTTCATGGTGGCGGCGTTCGCGGTGACGGGGCTGGGCATCATGTTGCTGGGCGCGCTGAACCGCCAGAGCCGCCCCGAGTGGGCAGAAGAGGCAAGGCGTTTCGGGGCACGCCTGTTCATCGGCGCGACGCTGGTGCAGCTGGCGGTTGGGTTGTGGTTCCTCTTCAGCCTGCCGCGTGACTTCATGCAGAGCTTCATCGGCGGAAATGCCGTGCACACCGTGATTCTGTGGGCGGGTGTATTGCTGGCAGTGCTGGCGATGCTGGTGGTCAACCGGAGTGCGGTGGGTGCGGTCGCTTTGACCGTTGTGGCGATCGCGCTGATGTCGGTGACGCGACACACCCTGCGCGGGATGTATCTCTCCCCGCATCTGGACATCAACGCCATCCCGGTGAACCCGCAATGGGTGATGTTCGTCATCTTTGCGGTGTTGCTGGTCATCGGGCTGGGCGTGGTCGGCTGGATGGTGTGGCAGTTCGTGAAGGCGAGTAGAGTGGAACCGCAGACCAGCGGGTAGCATTTGGTTCTCCGTTTTGACGGTGAATGTGGCAGGGGCGGCCGGTCGGTCGCCCCTGCATGTTGCGCAGGGGTGCAGTGTGCTGGTATCATTTATCTTAGCCGGCGGACATGCCGAGGTGAGACCATGAGTGATTTCTGCCCCATAGAAGAAGCCATCGATCGCCTGAAGCGCGGTGAGATGATCATCGTGGTGGACGATGAGGACCGCGAGAATGAGGGCGACTTTGTGCTCGCTGCCGAGAAGGTGACTCCGGAAGCCATCAACTTCATGGCGAAGTACGGGCGCGGGCTGATCTGCCTCGCCGCTACCGGACAGAGGCTGGATGAACTGCGCATCGGTCCCATCACCAGCCGCTACACCGCCCGGCACGGAACCGCCATGATGGAACCCATCGACGCACGCATCGGCACCACCACGGGCATTTCGGCACACGACCGGGCACAGACCATCCGCCTGTTTGTAGACCCGCGCGCCAAGCCGGAGGACTTCGAGAAGCCGGGGCATGTATTCCCTCTCCGCGCAGTGGAAGGCGGGGTATTGCGTCGTGCGGGGCACACCGAGGCGGCAGTAGACCTCGCGCGGCTGGCTGGGCTGTACCCTGCAGGCGTCATCTGCGAGATTATGAACGACGACGGCACGATGGCTCGCCTGCCCCAGCTGATGGAGATGGCACGCGAGTTCGATATGTGCCTTATCACCATCGCCGACCTCATTCGGTACCGCCGGCGCTACGAGAAGCTGGTGAACAAGGTGGCGGTCGCCAAACTGCCCACGCGCTACGGCGATTTTACCATCCACGCCTACGAGTGCACCGTCGACCCCAACCCGTATGTGGCGCTGGTGATGGGAGATGTCACTGATGGCAAGCCGACGCTGGTGCGTGTGCACTCCAGCTGTCTGACGGGCGACCTGCTGGACTCCCTGCGGTGCGATTGCGGGAGCCAGCTCACCATCGCGCTGGACAAGATAGCGCAAGAGGGGCGTGGCGTGTTGCTGTACATCCAGCAGGAAGGGCGGGGCATCGGCCTGCTGAATAAACTGCGGGCGTACGCTCTGCAGGATCAGGGGCTGGATACCGTGGATGCCAACATCGAGCTGGGCTTCCACGCCGACGAGCGGGACTATGGCATTGGCGCGCAGATTCTGGCAGACCTGGGGCTGAGGGAGATCCGCCTGATGACCAACAATCCCGCCAAGCGCGTCGGGCTGGAAGCATACGGGCTGAAGATTGTGGAGATCGTGCCCATCGTGGGTCCGGTGACCCCGTACAACGAGTGTTACCTGCGCACGAAGCGCGAGAAGCTTGGACACCTTCTGCCTGATAACGGTCAGCAGGTGGGCGAAGCAAAAGTGGAGGATAGCGTGACCCATGCCAAAGACCTATGAGGGAGCTCTGGTCGGAACCGGTTACCGGTTTGCCATCGTGGTGAGCCGGTTCAACGAGTTCATCACTTCCAAATTGCTGGGCGGTGCGCTGGATGCGCTGGCACGCCACGGGGTGGACATTGAGAGGGACGTGGAAGTCGCCTGGGTGCCCGGATCTTGGGAGATCCCGCTGGTAGCGGCGCGTTTTGCGCGAAGCGGTCGCTACGATGCGGTGATCTGCCTGGGGTGCGTGATACGCGGCGATACCCCGCATTTCGAATACATCGCCGCGGAGGCGGCAAAGGGCATCGCGCACAGCATGATGGAGTCGGGTGTGCCCATTACCTTCGGCGTGTTGACCACCGACAACCTCGAGCAGGCGATTGAGCGGGCGGGTACAAAGGCAGGCAACAAGGGCGGTGATGCAGCGGTGAGCGCGATCGAGATGGTCAGCCTGCTCCGCCAGCTGCCCGAAGCAGGACGGTGACCCCGGATGCCCAGACACTGGAGCATAGCTCTTGCCTTCGTGTTCGGTTTTGCCTCCTGCGCGCTTATCCTGTACTGGCTGGGGTTTCAGCCTCCGTCGCAGTCGCGCCAGCTGGTGCTGGCGGCGCTGGATGCGCCAGCCAGGCAGACCGGTTCGGTGCCCGGCGCCGATGCTGTCGCGCAAGCCAGCGCGCGCATTGAGCCTGCCGTCGTGAATATCGACACCTTCATGCGCTCACCGCGGGCGCGGCGACTGGGGGACTTCTTCAGTCCGCAGGAGGCAATGCGCGGTTCGGGGTCTGGCGTGATCATCAGCCCAGACGGATACATCATCACGAACAACCATGTGGTGCGAGGGGCGGACGAGATTGTGGTATCGCTGGCGGACGGCAGGCGCTTCCTGGGGCGCATCATCGGCGCGGACGAGCAGTCGGACCTTGCGGTGATTAAGGTCAACGCGAGCGGATTGCCGGTTGCGGAACTGGGCGATTCGGACAAGCTGCGCGTGGGCGAGTGGGCGATTGCGGTGGGCAACCCGCTGGGTCTGGGCAGTACCGTGACAGTGGGCGTTATCAGCGCGCTGAACCGTCGCCGGTTGCCGGTCGAAGAGGGACGGTATCTCGAGGTGGCAATCCAGACGGACGCGGCGATCAATCAGGGCAACTCTGGCGGCGCGCTGGCGAACATTCATGGTCAGCTTATCGGTATCAACACGGCAATCGCCGCGCCGCCTGGTGGCGGATCCATCGGCATCGGCTTCGCGATACCCGTCAATCACGTCAAGAAAGTGGTGCGCGACATCATCGTGCAGGGTGGAACGGTGAAGCGAACGCGCCCGTGGATTGGTGTCTACTTCGATGCGGTGCGTCCCTCGGTGATGCGCAGAGTGGGTTTGCCCGACCCGAACGGGGTGGTGGTAGAAGAGGTCTTGCCGGGCAGTCCCGCCGACAAAGCAGGACTGCGTACCGACGATGTCATCCGGCAGTTTGGAAATCGCCCTATCCGCTCCACGCAGGAACTGCTGGAGGAGATTATGAATCGCCGTCCGGGCGACCGGGTGCAGGTCAGAGTGTGGCGTGGCGGTAAGGAAGTCACGCTGAGCGTGGTCATCGGCGAGGCACCCGTGCCGACCGGTCGGTGAGTTGAGGTGAGCAAGGTGGTGGATGAGATAGTCCGCACAGAGGAACTGCTGAAGCTGGCTCGGGAGTACCATCTGCTGGAGCTGGAGTGGCAGGAAGAGGGACTGCGCATCTTTATCCGTCGCGACCCGGCGACGGCAGAGCCTGTGGCGATAGCGCCTGCACCTGCGGCAGAGGTACCCGCTCCGACGAGGGCGCTGGTGGAACTGCGTGCGCCGATGACCGGAGTTTTCTACCGCGCCCCTTCGCCCGACGCGCCGCCTTATGTGGATGTCGGTGATTTTGTGGAGGAGGGGCAGATCGTTTGCCTGATCGAGGCGATGAAGGTGTTCAACGAAGTGCCTGCCGAGAAGTCGGGCAGGGTGGTAGAGGTGTGTGCCACCAACGGGCAACTGGTCGAGCAGGGAGCCGTGCTGTTTCGTCTGGAACCGGAGGAGGAAGTCGCGTGAGCAAAGAGGTCATCCAGCTGGGCATTCTCGGACTTGGCGTGGTGGGGTCGGGAACGGTGGAGGTACTCCGACGCAACCGCGAAAGCATCGAGCGCAAAATCGGGGCGCGGCTGGAGATTCGGCGCATCGCCGTGCGCGATGTCCACAAACCGCGTCGCGTGCCGGTAGACCGCTCTCTGCTGACCAACAACGCCTACGATGTGTTGGATGACCCGCAGGTGGACATTGTGGTGGAGCTCATTGGTGGCGTGCATCCCGCCAAGGAGTACGTCCTGCGTGCTCTGGAGAACGGCAAGCCGGTGGTGAGCGCCAACAAGGAGCTGCTGGCGAAGGAAGGCGCGGACATCATGATGGCGGCGGGCAAGTGCCAGCTGGATTTCGCGTTCGAAGGCAGTGTGGGCGGCGGCATCCCCATCATCCAGCCGATGAAGAACGCTCTGGCTGGCAACCGCATCGAGCGGGTCATGGGCATCGTGAACGGCACGACCAACTACATCCTGACGAAGATGGCAGAGGAGGGTACGGACTTCGAACAGGCACTGAAGGAAGCGCAGGCGCAGGGCTACGCCGAGGCAGACCCCAGCGCGGACGTGAACGGCAACGATGCCCAGTACAAAATCGCCATTCTCGCTTCCATCGCCTTCACCGCTCGCGTGCGGGTAGACGACGTGTTCCGCGAGGGTATCACGCGCATCACCCGGGCGGATATGGAGTGGGCACAGCGACTGGGCTACGCGGTGAAGCTGGTGGCTATCGCGCAGGAGGTGTCGGCAAAGGCGGTACAGGTTCGTGTGCATCCCGCGCTGTTGCCCCTGTCGCATCCGCTGGCGAGTGTTCGGGATGTGTACAACGCCATCATGGTGCGGGGTGATGCCGTCGGTGATGTGATGTTCTACGGGCGCGGGGCAGGTAGCCTGCCGACGGGCAGTGCCGTGGTGGGCGACATCATCGACGTCTCACGCAACCTGCTGTTCGGCTCGACCGGGCGCGTGGGCTGTACCTGCTTCGACCAGCGCTATGTGGTTCCCATCGAACAGGTGGAGACCCGCTACTACGTGCGGATGCGCGTGCAGGACCGTCCGAACGTGCTGGCGCAGGTAGCGGGAGTGTTTGGTATCCACAATATCAGCATATCGTCGGTGGTGCAGAGACAGGTCAATCCGCAGGAAGCGGAGATTGTGTGGATTACCCACCGCGCGCAGGAGGGCGCGATACGCCACGCCACCGCCGAGATTCAGCGATTGCCGGTGGTGCTGGACGTCTGCAACACCATTCGCGTAGAGGAATGAAGCTGATTGACCGCATGTTGCTGTCGGAACTGCTGGTGCCCTTTCTGGTGGGTACTCTGGCAGTGGTGTTGATGCTCATCGGCAACCTGCTCTTCAACTACGCGGAAGTGTTCTTTGCGATGGGGGTTCCCGTGCTGGCGGTGGCGCAGATGGTGGTGTATCGTACGCCCTTCCTGCTGGTGCTGACCCTGCCCGTAGCCACGGCGCTATCGGTATCGCTGGCGGTGAACCGCCTCGCGCGGGATTCGGAAATCGTGGTGTTGCGTGGCGCCGGTGCCAGTCTCCGGCGCATTTTTCTGCCACTGATGCTGGCAGGAGTGGCGATTTCTGTGGTAAACTTCTGGCTTGAGGAGTCGGTGGTGCCGGGTGCCGAGCGGCGGTTTCGTCAGGTGCGCGACAGGGTGTTCCTGATGCAGACGGCGCCCCTTCTGCGCTCCAACGTGGTGTTCCGGATGCGCGAGTATGCCTTCTACATCGGGCTGGTGGAGAGCGTGCAGGGCAACCGTGCCGAGCTCAGGGACGTGCAGGTATGGGAAATGCCCAGCACAGGCACGGCGCGCACCATTCTGGCTCAGCGAGCGGTGTACGATGACGGCGTATGGCGGTTCTACGACGCGCACGTGCATGTCTACGGCAAAGACGGCTTCGCGATAGACGCGCGGACAGAGGGCGAGATTACGATTAACCTGCGGGTGGCGCTGGAGGAGGTGCTCAGCCCGCCTGCACCCGAAGAGACCAACGCGGCGGAACTGCGCCGTCAGGCGATGGAGCTGGAGCGTGCAGGTATGCCAGCCACCCGATTGTGGGTGGGGTATCACTTCAAGTTCTCGATACCGTTTGCGTGCGCCGTGTTCGCGCTGTGCAGTGCCCCGCTGTCCCTGTACTTCGCACGGGCGGGCAGTTTTATGGGAGTGTTGCTGGCGATCATTCTCGTATTCCTGTTCTGGAACACCCTGCTGTTGGCTCGGTTGCTGGGCAATCAGGGGCTGGTTCCGCCGGTGATTTCCGCGTGGGCGCCCAACGCGCTGTTCACGCTGGGAGGTCTGTTCATTCTCTGGCGCTCGGAGTAGATGATGAGTCGATTGCAATCCAGAATGCACGGTCCGCCCGTGGCGAAAGAGGAGTTTCATATCGCGCCCTCCAGTGACGGCATTATCGCCGTGCATCTGCGCGAGGAGTGGCTGAAGGCGCTGTCGCAGATGGAGGAAGCCCGCGACATCGGCGACTGGATGCGTGTCCAGCGTGAACAGCTGATGCAGAATCTCCAGCCTCCTCTGGATGGCATGGAAGCCTGCTGTTCCTTCACCGCCCTATCCGATGCTGTGGTGCGCCGGCTGTTTGAACTGGCTGTACAGCGCGCCCGGGTGCCCAATCCCCCGGAAATCGCTGTCGCGGCGACGGGCGGCTATGGGCGCATGGAGCTCTCCCCGCACTCGGATATCGACATCACCTTCATCCCGGAACGCGATAGCGACGTCGCCACCGATCGCGTGATCCGCGAGATGTTCCACCTGTTGATGGACGTGCTGGTGGAACATGCGCACGTGAAGGTGGGCTACGCCTATCGCCTGATCGAAGACTGCTCCACGCTCGACCACACCACGCAGACCACGCTGGTGGACGCACGGCTGATCACAGGCAGTCGGCGCATCTTCGCCCGCTTTCTGGAAGAGTTCTGGGGGCATTTCAATCCGACCGATTTTCTCTTCCGCAAAATCATGGAGCGGCGTCAGATGCGGGCGAAGTTCGGCATCACCCCATACCTGGTGGAGCCCAACATCAAGGAGGGGGCGGGTGGACTGCGCGACATCCATCTGGTGCGCTGGCTGGGAGCCGGCTGGGCGGGATTGCCCACCGCGGGCGAGTGGCAATACCTGGTATCGCATGAGTGGCTGACCGAGCAGAACGCGCGCCAGCTGACGGAAGCACAGGAATTTCTGACCCGTGTGCGCAACCATCTGCACGTGCTGGCAGGCGAACAGCGCGACCTGCTGACCACCGCGAAGCAGGAGGCAATCGCCGACCGAATGGGCTACCAGGCGGACGGGCAGACGCCTGCCGTCGAGCGCTTCATGCACGATTACTACACACACGCCGTGCACGCTCACCAGATTTGCGAGGAGATTATTAACCGGGTGGAGCAGGCTCGCCATGTGCTGGGGATTGGGCTGGACTGCGAGCGCAAGGAGGTGGTTGCCGCCGAAAACCTTCTCCAGCGCGAGGACCCGGTATGGATGCTGTGGGCGGTGCGCCTCGCTCAGCAGTACGGACTGGAGCTGAGCGTATCCGTCCGGCGACTGATGCGGTCGGTGGCGGGTTCCCGTCCGCAGACGCGCGACCCGAAACACCTCGCGGAGACCTTCCTGTCCATCCTGCAGTCGCCCACTGGCGTGGCGCGTGCGTTGAGGCAGATGGCGGACACCGGAGTGCTGGGCTGGATACTGCCCGAGTATGAGCAAACCCGCAAGCTCATCCCGTATGACCCATCTCATGAGTTTACCGTCGGAGAACATTCCCTGCGTGTGGTGGAGAACCTGGAAGCGCTGAACAGTATTACCGACCCGCACTACGCCGACTACCGTCGAATCTTTCAGGAGACCCCGCATCGTGAGGTGCTGTATCTGGCTGCGCTCATTCACGACGCGGGTAAGGCTTTGCCTGACCAGGACCACTCCGAAGCGGGAGCGGCTCTGGCTGTGGAGGTAGGGCGCCGCCTCTTCCTGAGCGAGGACGCCATTGCCGACCTCGTCTTTCTGGTCAGGCATCACCTGCTGATGCAGGAGACCTCGCGTCTGCGCGACCTGAATCTGGACGAGACCATCCGCGGCTTCGTGCAGGTATGCGACACCATCGACCGCCTGAACATGCTGTACCTGCTCACCTACGCAGACACGCACGCGGTGGGCAGTGGCGTGTGGACGGAGGTCAAAGCGGCATTCCTGCGCGACCTGCATCGCAAGGCGGAACGATTCCTGATGGCGAGTGAGGCGGTAGAACATGCTCCACCCGATATGGGGCGGTTCCGCCGCCGGCTGGTGAAAGAGCTGAGCCTCGAGAACCTGCCCGAAGAGATGGTCACGCGCCATCTGAACCAGATGCCCGCCACTTACCTGTTGAACACCGCCCAGGAGCAGATCGGTCTTCACATCCGCATGGTGCAGGAGGCGATACGGGGCGTGCCCCAGCTGGCATTCCAGACCCCGCCCGATGCATCGGTGACGGAGCTGACGGTGTGCGCCATCGACGATCCGGAGCCGGGCTTGCTGGCGAAAATCGCCGGAGTGCTGTACGCCGGGCAGGTAGCGGTGCACGCCGCGAACGTGTTCACGCGCTCAGGCGAGATCAAGGTAGCGATCGACACGTTGTGGGTGGACTACCGCGGACGCCCCATACCGCCCGCCAAACGCGCCGAGATCGAAGAGCACATGAAAGCGGTGCTCACGGGCGAGATGTCTGTCACCGACCTGCTGACGCGCCGACGGCGGGTGGAACAGACCCCGCCCGAGCTGGTGCATCTGGTGATACACCACGACCTCTCGGAACAGTTCACCGTGATCGAGGTGCGCACCACCGAGCATATCGGGATGCTGTACTGGGTGTGCCGGGCGCTGTCGCAGCTCGGCTGGAACATCCACAGCGCCAAACTGACCACCTGGGCGGGCAAGGCGGTGGGCACGTTCTACATCACCGACGCGGAAGGACGCAAGATACACGCCGACGCCCAGAAACTGCGGGAGACGCTCGCTCAGGGAGTGGCGGACCTGTAGGATAGCGGGCGCTACGCATAGAAGAGACTGCTGGCGTATATTTCACCGGGGGGGGAGCAACGCATGATGTGGAGGGTTCTACCGGTGCTTGTGGTGATGCTGTCGGTGACGGCTCAGGCGGCGCCGCTTCGATTCTACGTATCTCCTTCAGGAAACGACTCCTGGTCCGGAAAGCTACCGCGAGCCAACTCCCGGCGTACGGACGGACCCTTTGCCACTCTCCAGCGGGCGCAACAGGCAGTTCGCGAAGTGAAAAAGCGGGGGCTGAGCCAGCCGGTAGAGGTTGTTGTCCGGGAGGGAGTCTATACCCTGCGCGAGCCGCTGGTCTTCACCCCTGAAGATGGCGGGACTGCGCAGTATCCCGTTACCTATCGTGCCGAGCGGGCGGGCAAGGTGGTTCTCAGCGGCGGAGTGCCGGTTAGCGGATGGCGCCGGCTGAGGGACAATCTCTGGAGCGCGAAGGTGAGCGTGTCGGCAGATTGGACGCCCCGCCTCCTGCGCGTCGGCGACCGCTGGGCAATCCGAGCCCGTCACCCCAACTTCGACCCACAGAACCCGCGCACTGGCGGCTGGCTTTTTGCCGGGTTTCATGGCGAGCGATGGGAGCGTGGCGTGTTCGGGCAAGGCGTGGGCAACATCCACAACGCAGGCGACGCGCTGGTGTGGCGCCTCCGTGTTCCCGAAGCGGGGGTGTACCGTTTGTGGATGCGCTATGCGGCAGACAACTCCGGTGAAGCGGCAGATATGAGCGGTCGCTGTGTGGTGCGGGTAAACGATGGTGAGGCGGTCGCTCTGCAGAACCTGCAAAACACGGGCGGTTGGGGCAGTTTCCGCTGGGCATACGTTGCCGATGTGCCGTTGCCTGCAGGCGAATGTGCTCTGCGATGGGAGAACGTCAAGGGGGGCGGATTGAACCTGGACGCGCTAGTGCTGGTGCAGGACGCCGACTGGAACCCGGAGCAGGCGATCGGCGACTTCCAGTGGTGGGGTGCTTATCGTCTCGACAAGCCTGCCAGTGGACACCTTCTGGTCATTCAGGCAGAGGCGTGTGACGAAGCCATCGGGCGCGAGGTGACGGTGCCGCTTCCTCAGCCTCCCGGTTCGCGTGATCACCTCGCCTTCCGTGAAGGCGACATCCCCCGCTGGCAGAACGCTAACGGAGCGGAACTGCACATCTTCCCCGCATGGGGCTGGGTCAACTCCATCGCGCCCATCGTGCGCATCGACTATGAAGCTCGACGTATCCTGCTCCCGCCAGACGGCTACACCGACGATATACGGCTGGGCAATCGGTATTTCATCGAGAACGTTCGCGAAGCGCTGGATGCTCCCAATGAGTGGTACCTTGACCGGCAAACCGGCGAACTGCTGTACATCCCGGAAATCGGTAAGATGCCGACCGGTGCCGTGCTGACCCGACTGGACAGGCTCGTCGAGCTCAGGGGAGACCCTGCTCGCAATCGCTGGGTGGAATACCTGCGCTTCGAGGGCTTCGTATTCATGGATACGGACTACACGCTGACCACGAACTATTACATGCCTGCGGACGGCGTGATTCGCATGTCGGGCGCGAGGCACTGCGAGGTCAGCAACTGCACTTTCCGGTGGGTGGGAGGATACGCTCTGGTACTGGAAGAGCAGAGCCAGCATATCCGCTTCGTCAAGAACCGCGTGGAGAACGTGGGGCAGGGCGGAGTCATCCTCATCGGGGATAACGCCAGCCAACCGCACCACAACCTGATTGCGGGCAACGTGATGAAGAATCTGGGGCTGGTGTACAAACATGTGGCGGGCGTGTATGTCATCACGGGAAGCGATAACCGCATCGCGCACAACACCATCTGGGATACGCCGCGTTACGCCATCTCGCTCAAGTGCCTCAGCGACAGGCAGAGCTCGCATCGTAACGTGGTGGAGTTCAACGACCTGCGTCGTACCAATCTGGAGACGAACGACACGGGCGCTATTGAAACGCTCGGGCGCGACCAGGCGGATACCGGCAACATCATCCGCTACAACCTCATTTTAGACTCGGTGGGGATGATCAGTACGCCCGACGGCAAGATTGTCACGCCATACTTCACGTGGGGCATCTATCTGGACGACTACAGCAGTGGCACCACGGTCTACGGCAACATCGTGGCACGCACAGTAAACGGCGGTATTTGCGTGCATGGCGGGCGCAACAATACGTTTGAGAACAACATCTTTGTGGATGCCAGTGTGGAGCAGATTCGTCTCCAGCCGCGCGATGAGTTCATGAAGGGCAATCGCTTCCTGCGCAACATCATTGTCTACTCCAACCCGCAGGCATCGCTCATCTTCTCGTGGGACAGGCGCACCGACCGCTTCGCGGAGTGGGACTACAACCTGTACTACCTGCGCGGTGGCGATGCCAGCCAGGCGCGCACCCCGTCAGGCACGCTACAGGATTGGCGTCGGGCAGGTTTCGACGCGCATTCACTGGTGGCTGACCCGCTCTTTATCGCGCCGGAGAAGGACGACTATCGCCTGCGCCCCGAGTCGCCTGCATGGAAACTGGGCTTCCAGCCCATACCGGTAGAGCGCATCGGCGCGAAGGGCTGGAAGGAGTAGTATCAAGCCCCCGCGGCGTCCCGTCCCGGGGGCTTTAGGGGATGCCTCACTCATCCCCAATCAGCCCGAAATTATGCACCAGAATGCCAAAATCAAACAGGGTGACCTCCTCATCGCCGTCGAGGTCGGCGTTCAGATTCCAGTGGCTATCGGCAGGCAGAGAGCCAAACGCCGCCACCAGAGCGCCGAAGTCGAACAGCGTTACCTCGTTGTCGCCGTCAATATCGCCGTTGATGAACTCCACCAGCACATCCTGCACACTGCCTTCGCTGGTGTCCACCTCCACCACACGGCGGAGCCAGTGTGACGGTTTGATAGCCAGCTGGAACACACCGGCGGGAGCAGACGGCAGCGTAAACGTGCCATCGCTTCCCACCAGAACGTCGCGGCTGGCAGGTAACGAGCCCGCGCGAATCTCGACAGGCACGCTCAGCGGCGGCCTGCCCTCATAGTCACCAAGCACCAGCTTGCCGTTCACCGCAGGCTCGATGAACTCATCCGCGCCGATATCCACACGGTTCCCGGCAACGCGCGTCTCGTTGTCGATGTCGGGTATCTGCGTCTGGGCTTCCGCATCGTTGCCCGCGTCTATGCACGGTGAAGAGGGGAGCAGGTGTCCGTTGTAGCCGGTCAGCGAAGGGTTCGCGGAGATATTGCCGTTGGTTCCTGTTGGGTCGGTGATACCTCGGTAGTTGTAAGAGCTGTTGCCGTAGACGCAATTATATCGCAGGTTTACGGAACCGCCAGATCGGAACACGCCCGAGCTGTTGAAAGCGATCACAGTGTTTGCGACATCGAGAGCGGAGTTGTAGGAGTAGATGCCGCCTCCATGCCGGGCGGAGTGGTTGAAAACGATGGTATCGTTCACGATGCGAGGATTGCTGTCGCGGTATATGTAAACGCCTCCGCCGTAGTCAGCCTGGTTTGCCGAAAGGATGCTGTTGACAACCTGAGGCGAGGATGCCCATTCGCAGTACAACCCGCCACCATAGTACCGTGCCATATTGTCGGTAAGGAAGCACCGTGCGATGTTGGGCGAGCAGTAGTAATACATATAGACACCTCCGCCTGCGTTACCCGCGCGGTTGCGGGCAATTATGCAGTCGGTCAGGTTAGGCGAGCAGTTATTGTAGAGGTAGATGCCTCCACCGTAGTTATCCGCCTCGTTCGCAACAATATGACACCCTGTGAATGTCAGAGAAGCAGGTTCCACGCAGACAAGCCCGCCGCCGTCTCTGCCAGCCCTGTTGTAAGCCAGAAGGCTATTGTCAACGTTGAGTGCGAGCGGCTGTTCCAGATACATGCCTCCCCCGCTCTCGATAGCCGAGTTCGACGTTATGACGGATGCTGAGATGTAACTGTAGTCGACGAGCCTGCCCCACAGGGCACCTCCGTACTGCCATGCAGAGTTATTAGAGATGACACTGTTGTATAAGCCGACGGCGCATTGCTGCCACACGGCAATGGCACCGCCTCTGAGACGCGCCGTATTGTTTCGCATACTGCACTCCACGAACCCCGCGGATCCGCCTGAGTCAATCTCGGCGGCGCCTCCCGAATTGGCGATATTTCGCTCAAAGGTACAGCGAGTGAAGGAAGCCATGAACATAACGCGCACAGCACCGCCCAGTGCTGCTTCATTATCCACAAAGGTGCACTCCGATGCCTGTAACCTGGCTACAGCCTGTAAGCCACCTCCATAGTCCGCCCGGTTGCCTGAAAAATGGCAGCGGGAAAGGATGGTCTCTCCGTTACCCGTTATTGACAGTCCCCCGCCTTCCATTCCGGCTGTGTTGTTGGTGAACACACAATCCTCAAACCGGTAGCTGCCAAAGGAGTTGACCCTCGCGCCGCCTGCGGTGCTGGTAGAGGAGTTGTCCCGGAAGAGGCAACGCTTGGCTACAAGCTGACCGAAGCACTCTAGCCCTGCCCCTGCATCTGCGCTGTTGGACACGAAGCGGCAGTCTGTCAGTGTGACGTTCCCGAACAGGTATGCGCCTCCGCCCAGAAGCGAGGTATTTCCGGTGAAGACACAGTTGACCACGTTCACGGTGCCGCCCAGGTAGGCGCCGCCTCCCCAAACGGAAGCACTGCAATCGCGCACCGTGCAGTTCACTACGGTGATGGTTACAGACTCGCCCCGGATTCCACCACCCCAATCTGTTGCCAGACCGTTCTCGATCGTGAGTCCGTCGAGAATCACTGGTGCGGTTTCACCTGCCGGTATGTCGACACCAACCCCTGCTTGCTCTCCATCCAGAATGGTAGCATCAGGGTCTGGTTCGGGGCGTGGGAAGGGAGGACGTTCCTCAAGGCTCGTTTCGGTGCCACGAAAGCCACCGTACAGACTCAGCCCGCCTTTGAGGGTGAGGCGCTCAGGATAGGTGCCTCGCGCGATCCAGATGACGTCACCCGGTGAGGCAATGTCTACCGCACCAGCAATGGTGCGTTTCGCTTCCGCCCAGCTGAGCCCACTGCGGGAGTCGTCGCCTTCTGGATGCACATACAGGGTTCTGGCAGTGCACAGATTCCCGGCGGCGAGCAGGAGAAGCAGATAACCGAGGAAGAACACGCGATGCATTCTCATCCTCTCCTTTCGCTCGTAGTCCAGCGCGAAGTTCTTGCATCGAAATCATAGAGCTCGGAGAGGGAGGTGTCAACAGGGGCTGTCGCCATCTGCGTACCGGCAAGCAACACATCACACGAGAGGACACCATGCCCGTTGGGGTGTATCTATACGGTGAGACATGCATTCGGGAGGGTTGAGCGTGGCAGAAGTGGTGTGCCTCGGTGAGGCGCTGATCGATATGGTTGCCCAGCAGAAGGGTGTGACCATTCAGGAGGCGAAGGGCTTTTCGCCAGCTCCCGGAGGCGCGCCGGCGAACGTCGCCGTGGGGGTGGCGAAGCTGGGCGTGCGCAGTGCCTTTCTGGGCAAAGTGGGAGCAGACCCCTTCGGCTACCTTCTGCGCGATACCCTGTACGCGAACGGCGTGGATGTGGGAGGAATGCGCTTCGATGAGAACGCCCGTACCGCGCTGGCGTTCGTCTCGCTCACCAAAGAGGGCGTGCCCGATTTCATCTTCTACCGCAATCCCAGCGCGGACATGCTCTACGAGCCGGGCGATGTGGATACACATCGTCTGCGCCGGGCGCATATCTTCCACTTCGGCTCCATCTCCCTGCTCGATGAGCCGGTGCGCAGTGCCACCCTGTATGCCCTGCAGATAGCGCGGGAGGTGGGTGCGCTGATTTCGTTCGACCCCAACATGCGCCCGGCTCTTTGGAAGAGCGAGGAGGAAGGACGGCAGGCAATGGAGCTGGGTCTGCGCTATGCCGATGTGGTGAAACTGAACGAAACCGAACTGCAGTTCCTGACTGGTGTGGCAACGCCGGAGGTCGGTACAGCGCACCTGTTCGCCCGGTTCCCCCAGATGGTACTGGTGGCAGTGACGCTTGGCGAGAAGGGATGCTACTACGCTACGCCGATGCACAGCGGGGCGGTGGCTGGTATCGCTGTAGAGGTGGTGGAAACGGTGGGCTGTGGCGATGCCTTCGTGGCGGCGATGCTGGTGCAGTTGCGCAAGCGGGCGCGAGGTCGGGACGCGGTACGAAACCTCAGTGCTTCGGAGCTGGAGAAGATGTTCGTGTACGCCAACGCGGCAGGGGCGATTACTGCCACCCGGCTGGGAGCTATCCCCGCTCTACCCACCGATGCCGAAGTGGCGCGGATGCTTGAGAAGATGTAACCCGGAGGCGCAAGATGAAACGAATTGGCGTGCTGACCAGCGGCGGCGATGCGTCGGGAATGAATCCGGCTCTGCGTGCGGTGGTGCGTACCGCCATTGTAAAAGGGCTGGAGGTTATCGGCATCGAGAGAGGTTATGAAGGATTGCTGAACGGCTGGCTGAAGCCGATGACGCTGTCGTCGGTGGGTGGGATTATCAATCGTGGCGGCACCATCCTGCGCACCGCCCGCAGTGAACGGTTCAAGACCGAGGAGGGGTTGCAGACCGCGTCGCAGGTGTTGAAAGAGAACGGTATCGAGGGGCTGGTGGTTATCGGTGGGGATGGCTCTTTCCGCGGGGCGGTGCGGCTGGAGGAGGTGTCGGGTGTCGCGGTAGTGGGTATCCCTGCGACTATCGACAACGACATCGGCGGCACCGAGTACACGCTGGGTTACGACACCGCCCTGCAAGTGGCGATGGATGCTATCGACAAAATCCGCGACACCGCCGACAGCTTCGAGCGCATCTTTGTCATCGAAGTCATGGGTCGCTCTCGCGGGTTCATCGCCGTAGCGGTTGGGCTGGCTGGTGGTGCTGAGGCGATTCTCGTTCCCGAAATCCCGTTCGACCCGGTGCAAATCTGTGAGCGACTGAAGCAGGGGATGGCGCGCGGCAAACGCTCGGCGATTATCGTCACTGCCGAGGGAGCGGCGAAGGCACAGGAGGTTGCGACCTTTGTGGAGATGTACCTGCGCGAGGAGGTGCGGGCGACCGTACTTGGCTACACCCAGCGCGGGGGCACCCCCACCGCAACCGACCGAATCATGGGGGCACGCTTCGGTGCGCTGGCGGTCGACCTGCTTCTGCAGGGACAAAGCGGGATGATGACCGCCGCGCGAGGCAACGAGGTGGTGCCCGTCCCGCTGAGAGCTTCCTGGGAGCAACCGCGGGTGCTGGACGAGAGCCTGCTGAAGCTGAACGAGGTGCTGGCGTCGTGATCGTCACCGTGACACTCAACCCATCGGTAGATAGACTGATATACGTGAAGCAGCTGGTCGCGCACGATACCAACCGAATCCTGCGCATCGAGGAAGATGTGGGCGGGAAAGGGGTCAACGTGGCGCGAGTGCTGAGACGACTGGATGTGCCGGTAACCGCTACCGGTTTCCTGGGTGGGCGCACCGGGCGCTACATCCAGCGCGAACTGCAGGAGGAGGAAGGCGTTCCCTGCGATTTCGTGTGGGTGCGGGGCGAGACACGTATCAACCTGGCGATTCAGGAAGAAGACGGCTCGCCGCCCACGTCGCTGAACGAACGCGGTCCCGCCATTTCTGAGGAAGACCTCGAGAAGCTGATCGGCAAAGTGAGAGCGCTGACGCAAGGTGCGAAATACGTCGTGCTGGGAGGGAGTTTGCCGCCGGGAGTACCCGCAGACATTTACGCCACGCTGGTGCAGGTCGCCGGCGACAGCGGTGCTCGGGTAGCGCTCGACGCCGACGGCGAGCCTCTCCTGCACGGGCTGACGGCGAAGCCTTTTCTGATCAAGCCCAATGAGATGGAGACGGAACGTCTTCTCGGTCGCGCGGTGGACACGCTGGACGACGCCGGACGCGCGGCACAGGAACTGCACAGGCGCGGTGTCCCGGTGGTTATCGTCTCTATCGGCGAGAAGGGAGCTGCGGTAGCGTGCGACGACGGGTGCTGGGTGGCGGTGCCTCCGCAGATTCGCGCCGTGAGTACCGTCGGTTCGGGGGATTCGATGGTAGCGGGGTTCTTGAGTGTGCTGATCAGACAGGGAACGATAGAAGACGCCATTCGCTGGGGCACAGCAGCAGGCGCAGCGACCGCCATGACCGACGGCTCCGACATCGGTACTGCCGAGCAGATTCGTGCCCTGCTGGAACAGGTGGAGGTGAGGCGTTGGTAGGGGACGGAGGCAGATGCCTGCGTAAGCTGAACGTAGCCATCACCGCCTGTGACAGATGCCCGCGGCTGGCGGAGTACATCCGGCAGGTGGCGCAGACCAAACGGCGCGCCTACAGGGACTGGGATTACTGGGGCAAGCCGGTGCCCAATTTCGGTGACCCGGAGGCGAAGATACTGGTTGTCGGGCTGGCTCCAGCAGCGCATGGTGGCAACCGCACCGGGCGCATCTTCACCGGCGACGAGAGTGGAAACTGGCTCTTCCGTGCCCTGCATGAGGTAGGGCTGGCAAACCAGCCGGATAGCCTGCATCGCGACGATGGGCTGGAGCTGAAGCACACGCTGGTCACCGCCGTGGCGCACTGTGCCCCTCCAGCTAACAAGCCCATGCGCGAGGAGCTGCAGAACTGCCAGCACTGGATGAAAGCCACCCTGCGCTGTGTGGACGGCTGGAAAGTCGCGGTGGCACTGGGCAGGGTAGCGTTTGACTGGAGCCTTCGCGCCCTGAAAGAGGTGGGTATCGAGCATTCCCTGAAGGCGTCACACTTCGCGCATGGCGCGGAATACCCCCTGCCCGACGGACGATGGATACTGTGCAGTTATCATCCCAGCCAGCAGAACACCTTTACGGGCAAGCTCACGCGCGAGATGCTTCATGATGTGTTTGCCCGGGCGGTGGAGCTGGCAGGGGTTGCGTAACAAGTAGTCATATTTCGGCAGCGACGGTCAGCACGCTTTCTGCCTCCGGCGGCAGGACGACGCCCAGTCCGGGACCGTCAGGAACGGTAACCATGCCGTTCCGGGGGTGCAGTGCATCTGCTGTCAGCCAGCCTGCGAGGAACTGCGCGCCGTTCAGAGCACAGGGTTTTTCGAGATCAGCCCAGGCGTAGAGGTGCAGGGCAGACGCCAGCGCAATATCCGGGTCGGTCAGCCCAGAGCCAAGCACCATGAGTCCGTTTTCCTGCATCAGGCGCACAATCTGCCGGGAGTACCACAGTCCCGCATTGCGCGCTGGTTTCAGTGCCACACCGTCCATCATGCCCAGTACAATGAATTCGGCGGTCTGTTCTGGTGACAGGATGCCCTCATCCATCACAATGGGCAGAGCGCCCTGCTGACGCAGTGCCTGGTAACCTCGGATATACACGGGTGGCAGGGGAGATTCCAGCAAGTCAACACCAGCTTCCGCAAGGCGCGGGGCTACCTGTAGAGCAGTATCCAGCGTATACCCAGTGTTGGCGTCCGCCCAGAGGAAAGCATCAGGGACATAGCGACGCACCATTCTGGCGAGAGCCACATCGTATTCCGGGGACTGCGGTGTGCCTACTTTGATGTTGAAGTGCTGGAATCCGCGTAATAGCCCCTCTTCCAGCTGGCGTTCGGCTTCTTCCATGTGTGGAGACGCGACTGTCCAGCTGATGGTGAGCGTCCGTCGCCTGCTCACGCCCAGCAGAGAGTGCACGGGCAGATTCCGCCTGCGTCCGACCAGGTCGTAACAGGCGATGTCGATGGCTGCTTTGCAGATAGGCTGTCCCAGCCCGAAAGCCGGACGGATGGTGGCGTGCATACGAGCATGTATCTGTTCCATATCCTCTGGGTCTGCGCCCACCACAGCAGGGGCGAGGTAGTTGCGCAGAGTGCTTTCTACCGTTTCCGGCGTCTCATCCGACCAGGTGGGCATGGGCACCGCCTGTCCCCAGCCCTGCACGCCCGAGTCGTCCGTCAGCCGCACCAGCACCGAGGGACGACGAATCACACCATCCGCTGAAGGCTTCAGAAACTTGAACGCCCCGACCACCGGGTAGTCGTAGCGGCCGACCTCCACTTGCACAATCCGAGCCATAGTGTTTCACCCTTGCCCGGCACGTTTCACGTTCGCGTGCAGACCTTCTGTGGTGTAGTATGGATCGTCTGTGTTGATGGGAAGTTTTACTACCTCACCCGTGCTGGCAGACCTGTAGATAGCGGTAATCACCTCCAGGCTCCTGCGAGCCTCATGCGCGCTCACTTCTGGCTGACGTCCTGATGCTATGGCTTCCAGCACATCCTGAAGCTGTGCGGCGTGACCATCGTATGCGCTTACTGGTGTGGCGGAGGCGATCTTCTGCATCTGTGCGATGTGTGTCTCATCGGGTTCGGGAAAGCCATCGGGACGAGCGCGTTGAGCGTGCAGATGCAGTTCGGGCAGGGTGATGTCTCCGTGATCGCAGGTCAGCTCGATGCGGTCACGGTTCTGGTGCGCGCTCACCGTGCTGACCAGACTACCGATGGCGCCGCTCTGGAAGCGCAGGACAGCGCACGATAGGTCTTCCACTTCCACATCGTGCGTAAAGGTATCCATTTCAGCGAAGACGGAGGCTACTGGCTCACCCACCAGCCACAGCAGGGCATCGATAAGGTGGATAGCATGGTTGATGGTAACCCCGCCGCATTCCCTTTCCCATGTGCCCCGCCACCAGAGTTCGTAATAGTTGCGCCCGCGCCACCACAGGCAGTCCGCCTTCGCAAGCACCAGCCTGCCCAGGGCGCCGCTGTGCAGAAGGTAGTGTGCCCGTCGGTACTCGGGGCGATAGCGGTTCTGAAATACACCTGCCAGCACTTTGCCCGACCGCTCTGCCTGTTCGATGATCCGATCACATTCCGCAAGCGACGCGGCAAGAGGCTTCTCCACCCAGACATGCTTACCCGCCTGCAGGGCAGAGATAGCGAGCGATGCGTGCGCAAATGGCGGTGTGCAGATGGAAACGAGATGCACGTCCTGATTGTTCAGCAGTTGCTCCGGGTCGCCGTATGCGTGTACACCTTCGCCGATCTGCCGGGCGAAGTCATGCGCCTTGTCAGGGAATACATCCGCTACTGCCACAACACGGCAGCGGTCTGCAAACTGCTGGTACGCTGACACATGCGCGCGAGCAATCGAACCCGCACCGATGATCCCAACCCCAATCCGTTCCATCGTGTCCACCACTCCGTTACTACCTGTCAAAGGAATCTTCTGGTAGAAAAGCTAAGAATCCTCTGTCTGAAGCGGGGAGGTGCAGGCGATGGAGTTGACCCTTTTACATGTGGTCGGAGAGAAGGTATGTGTGCTGTGTGGCGGTGTGTCTGTGCTCGAGTACCACTATCGTCCCGATGTGCCGAGGCAGGAAAGCCCAAAGCCTTACATTCATCCGCTTGCGACACCACGTGGAGACGTGTTCACGCTGGACCGACCACACGACCATCCCTGGCATCGCGGGCTGTACTTCGGCTGGGCGTCGGTCAACGAGACAAATCTCTGGGGAGGACCGTCCTACGTGCGGGGACAGGGCTATGTTGATCGGGGCGATCAGGGTGAAATGAGGCATGACCACTGGGAGAGGCTGGAGCGTGATGTTCAGGGAGTACACATCGTGGAGCGCGTGACCTGGCACACCGCAACCGGCGTAGACCTGGCTTACGAGCGACGCTGGCTCACTGTATACACGCCGGTCACGCCGCACGAGTTGCTGTTGACGGTACGCAGTGAGGTGCGGGCTTCCAGTGAAGACCTAGCGTTGCAGTTCAGCACCCCGATGATCGAGGGGCGTCCTGACCCATCGGGCTACAGCGGATTGACCCTGCGCCTGCCCCGATGCATGACCGGCGGTGAGGTGCTGAACTCGGAAGGAGCGGAGGGCGAACACGAAGTGATGGGGAAGGAAGCACGATGGGTGCTGTATCGCGCCATGCAGGACGGCTCATGCCGACCGTGTACTGTGGCTGTGTTCGACCATCCCGGCAACCCGAGACATCCCACCCCTTTCTTCGTGCGCGCCACGCCATACGGCGTGATCAACCCCGCGCTGGTATGGGACAAGCGGTTCGTTCTGCCTGCGGGGATGACTCTACCTCTGATCTATGGGCTGTACCTGCACTCGGGCGAAACGTCACCAGAACAGGTTCAATCTGCCTACGAGCGGTGGTTACGTATTGCAGGGTAAAGCTGGGCAGGCAATCGCCTGCCCAGCCTCTTATCGCCAGAGGAACTCGCCGGTGTCGAGTTTCCAGTCTGCCCCGAAGAATCCGCCTCCCAGCACGCCCTCCATGCCCTTTGTCAGCATGTCGGTGGAGAGCACAAGACAGTCAGGAAAGCCCGCGCCCGCGGTGAAGTAGGGCAGGCGGTCTGTCAGGCGCATTCCGGCTATGCCCGTTCCCGCGACTACAGCCACCACCGCCCTGTCGGAACCCGCCCGTGGGCGAACCAGCAAACAGGCGATGTTCTCTCCGTTCAGCTCTTTCTCACCGGCTTTCAGCGTGCCTCGATGCACCTGCACCGGGCTGTCGCCGAGCAGGAGTTGCCACGCTGAGTTGGTCTCGGCGTTTCCATACAGCACGACGTTGCGATCGCGGAAGCGTTCGGGCTGGAAGTCCACGTCGGCAATCACGTCGAAGGTGGCGTTGCCGCGATACCAGAACTGCTCCGAGTCGTACCGCGCCTTCGCAAACGCCCAGGCGTTCTCCTCCGGGGTGCCTTTTGTGCCGTACACCAGCACCGGGCGGTTCATGAATGCGCTCTTGAACCCGCCATATCGCTGTGGGGATTTCAGGTTAGCCCCAGGCGCTGCGGATAACTTCCACTGCCCGTTTTCCTTCACCAGCCAGATTTGTCGGTCGCGGGCGGGATAGGAGATGTTGCCGATACTCTGCCCATCCAGCTCCACGCTGATGGGTGCACCGGGCGCAACGTGTTCCAGATTCAGCGTAAGCCGCGCCACGTTGGTTGTGTTGCCCACGAAGCGCCGCTTGCCCGGGTCGTAGCGAATGCTCACCGTGCTGGGTCTCCACTGCTGTTCCTGCATCCCGATGCTCACCCAGTGGCACGAAGCAGATACCGCCGGGCTCATGGTGGTGAACTCCACGCGCCGGATGCTGTCACGAGTGGGCAGACGGTGTCGGGCGAAGAAGTCGAAGATAGGCATCCAGTCCACGCAGTCCGCGCCCGGTTCGTCGGAAATGTCCCACCAGTGTCCTGCGCCCGGCTGTTCGAAGTATTCGAAGTCGCGATGGAAGCCGCTCAGCGCGTCGCGCATGATGCGAGCCTGCGTGGCGGGCACGTTATCGTCGGCGTCGCCATGCAGGACGTAGATGCCGTGCCACAGGCTGTTGCGCACCAGCCCCAGCGTGTCGCTCGGCGAGGCACAGCGCAGAAGAAACTCCTCCAGCGGGTCGGTCTTCTCGTCGGCGGGGCGTTCGCGCTGTCCCAGCCGTGCACTGGTGGCGTATGTCCAGATGCTGACCCAGCCTGCACTGGGTGCAATGGCGCCAAACCGGTCGGGGTGCGTCAGCCCGACGTGCCAGGTACCGTGTCCGCCCATGGAGTGCCCCGTCAGGTATACGCGGTACGGGTCGGTGCGCCATCGCTTCTGAGCCAGTTCCAGCACCTCCAGTGCGTCCAGCCTGCCCCAGTCCTCCCAGTTGAAACCGTAGGGACGGCGGTTGGTGGGCGCGACCAGCGTTGCCCACGTCTTGGGCGAGTAGGCATCCACCTGCCCGATGGCTTCCACAGCCGCGCCATGCAGGGTGAGCACCAGCGCGGGCGAAGGGGCATCTTTACCGAGCCTCCGCGCGGGCAGAACGGCGTAGTACTGCACGCTCCCATCTATCTCGCTGATGAAAGTGCGCTTCTGCGATTCGAGGGGTTCGCGGATGCGCAGGGTCACCTCCGCGGTGTGTTCGGTAAAGGTCTGCTTGCCCTCTTTACGCAGGAGTCGAAGGGTGACTCTCACCGTGCCAGCCGAGCGCGGGATGCCCCCGCGAAGCCGTACCGGCACTTTGCGGATGCCCAGGGCGGGCAGTTCCGGTACTGCGCTCTCGGTGGCGCGACCTCCCTCCAGCGCCGCGGCAACGGCAAGCCCCTTTTGTGGCTGGTTCGTGGCGTTGACCACCACGATGCCGAGCCACACGTCCACCTCCTCGCCAACAATCAGGTCAGGCAGGGTGGCGTCGCGCACGTCCAGAAAGACATCGGCGGGCGGAGGCGTGAGTTTGGCGCTGAGCCTGCCCAGCCGACTGCACCGGAACAGCAGTTCGTTCTCCCCCGCCTTCAGCCGAATGGGCACTGCCACGTAGCCGTGTCCGTACACGTCGCCCACGCGCGGCTCGCCGTTCACGGTGACCATCACGTTGCCCTGCGCCTCCAGCAGAACTATTCTCTCGCGCTGGGAAGGTACGGCAATGAAGGCGTAGCCGTTGCGCAGGGCAGGGTGTTCGAACCAGCCGTCGGCGTTGGCGGTAACCGCCTGCCACTGCCGGGTGGAGCCGTCCGGGAAGGTGACCGTATCTCCCGCTTTGGGAACTGTCCACGCCCCGGATACCAGCAAAGCCTGAACCGGGTCGGTATACACTACCGTGCGCGCCATACCCCCTTCCACCGGCAACACCAGGCACTCGCGCAATACCTGTGCATCTGATCCACTGACCGCCGTCAGCAACCCAGCGACGACCAACAGCACCTGCAGTTTCATCCCATCCCTCTCCTTGCACTTACTGTGTCACTGGTTAGACCCGGCAGTAGCGAATACCTGCTGTCTGCAAGGAACCGTGCAACCCTTTACAGAAAAGGACGGCGGTAAACCTATGCAGGAGGTAACTGGGGTGTCGCTGCTGTACAAGCCGGACTGGGATAAGGTAAAGGAGCGCTATACTGCATGGTGGGCGCGCGAGGAGATAGAAGGACCTCTGCTGATCGTGTACGCTCCGCTGGAAAAACCTGTGGTGGAGGTGCCTGCCCCCAAGCCAGACCCAACCCCCGAAGAGCGATGGCTGGACATCGAGTATCGCATCCTCTCCAACGAGTGGCAGATGGCGCATACCTATCACGCTGGCGACGGCTTTCCCTGGTTCGATACCAATCTGGGACCGGGTAGCCTCGCCATCCATCTGGGCAGTCCGCCCACCTTCGACCACAACACCGTGTGGTACGGTAAAGCGTTTGATGACATCACCACCGCGCAGATACCGCCCTACAACCCCGACGAGAAGTACTGGAAAATCAACGCCGAAATGGCTCGGCAGGGCATGGAGCATTTCAAGGGCAAGGCGCTGGTGAGCTTTCCTGACTTTGTGGAGAATCTGGATACGCTTGCCTCTCTGCGCGGCAGTCTGGAACTGCTGACCGACCTGGTAGACTATCCTGAGCACGTGCATCGCCTCCAGCGAGATATTCTGGAGCGCTACTTCGACTACTACGACGCCTTTGCCGAGATCATCCGCGACGAGGACGGGGGCACGGTCTTCTCGGCGTTCAACATCTGGGGACTGGGACGTACTGCCAAACTGCAGTGCGATATGTCGTGCATGATCAGCCCTGAACTGTTCAACGAGTTCGTCCTGCCCTATCTGGAACAGCAGTGTGAGCGGCTGGATAACACTATCTACCATCTGGACGGCGTGAACGCCATCAAGCACCTCGACGCGCTGTGCAGTATCCGCAAGCTGAACGCCATCCAGTGGACGCCGGGAGCGGGACAGCCACACGCGGGCGACCCCTGCTGGTATCCACTGTATGAGAAGGCACTCAAGTCCGGCAAGGGTATTCTGGCGCTGGGGGTCACACCGGAAAGCGTTCAGCCGCTGGTGGAGAGGCTGGGCACGCGCGGCGTGATGATCAGCACGTGGGTGAACTCGCCTGAAGAGGCGGACGAGCTGGTGAAGCAATCCAGACGGTGGAGGAAGCAGGTATGATCCGGGAGCTGGCATGGAAGCCCGATTTCGCCACAACGATAGAGCGCTTCAACGCATGGTGGGTCGGTGAGCTGATAGACCGCCCGCCCGTCAGCCTGCACGTCACTCCCCAGCGCGAGTACCGCGCACCCGTAAAACAGCACGCCTCCCTGCGCGAGCGGTGGATGGACGTAGAGTTCGTGGTCGATTCCGCCATTGCATGGATGGAGTGCCAGACCTACGTGGGCGACTCCTTCCCGATTTACTGGCCCAATCTCGGTCCCGAAATCACCGCCACGCTGTTCGGGTGCGAGCTGGAGTTCTCGGAAAGCACCAGCTGGTCGAAGCCGGTGGTGCATGAGCCGGAGGACTGGCATCGCATCCTGCAGATGGAGCCGGACTTCGATAACCCCTACTGGCAGACCATCGAGCGCATGACCGACTATGCCATCCAGCGGTGCGAAGGGCGCTACATCGTGGGCATCACCGACCTGCACGGCAACTATGACATCCTTGCCGCCCTGCGCGACCCGCAGATGCTGTGCATGGACATGATCGACTGCCCTGACCTCATCGTGCAGGCGGACCGGCACGCGGCGAAGGCGTTCGTGCAGGCGTTCGAGCGCAGTTACCAGAAGGTCGCCGAGGCGGGCTTCGGGTGCACCACATGGCTTGCCGCCTACCATGAAGGGCGCTTCTATGTGCCCAGCTGTGATTTCTGGATTATGGTATCGCCGGAGATGGCTCGCGAGATGATCCTGCCCGACATCCTGTTCGAGATGGAGCCGCTGGAGCGCAGTATCTTCCATCTGGACGGGGTGGGTGCGCTGAAGCATCTGGAACTCCTGCTGGAGGTTCCCAACCTGCACGCGATCCAGTGGGTGTACGGCGCCGGGCAGGGACCGGCTTCGCGCTGGATAGACGTGTACCGCCGATGCCTGCAGGCGGGCAAGAGCGTGCAGGTGATTGCCGAAACCGCCCATGATGCGCTGACCGTGCTGGAGGCGGTCGGGGCGAGAGGCGTCTGGCTGAGCGTCGGGGAGACGTTCCGCAGTGTGGAGGAGGCACAGAGCTTCCTGCGCGAGGTGGAGCGGCTGAGCGCACGTTAAATGGTCATCCGTTGTTGTCCGATTGACAACCTCCATCGCCTATACTAGAATGTTCGCAAGAACGGAAAGGAGCGATGTGAAGGATGTATCGAGTGGTACTGCTCTGTCGCGATGCATGGTTGCGAAAACAGCTGGAGCGATGTTTGCGCGAGCACGATTTGCGCCTTGTTTCTTCGCCCCCGGTGGACGCAGTGGTGGCGGTGGAACCGGTGCTTTCGGAAGCACAGAGGGAGAGTTTGCAGGCGTATGTGGACTGCGGCAGTATCGAAGAGGCAGCGGAGAGGCGTGGCTGTTCGCCGCACACATTAAAGAACCATCTGCGGCAGGCGCGCCAGCGGTTGGGCGTAAAGAACTGCGTGCAGCTGGTCTGTCTGGCGCAGGCGCTGGGTTTGGTGGACGCGGTATATAGCTCGAAAGTATCAGAAAAATGGCACGAAAGCGCTATTGACACGGGGGGGGGGGGACGGAGTAGAATAGGGGTAGAAAATCACGTGTGAGGAGGTTTTTACCATGTTCAACATCGGTCTCCGGTCGCTACGGGTGCTCGTGGCTGCGCTGTCGGTGATGGTGCTTGCTTTCGCCCTCATCACCGACGTGACTCAGGCGCAGAAAGCGTGCAACATTCCCCATGACTGTAGCACGGATTGCGGAGCCATTTTCGGCTGGTACGGAAGGATCGAGCAAACCAACCAGCGGTACAAAACTGGCAACCTGACTTTACGATGTGGCGTAATGCGCCGATACGAAGATCCTGCGTGCAAACAGCTTAAGGCTGATCTGGGACCTGTAAATGCTACAAACGTTTGTAGATAGCTGGTATGCAGTTCTTAAGTTCCGCGGGGACAACGATGGCTCCTCGCGGAACTTTCAGGGGTAAGGAGGTACCGCTGGCATGCGTCGGAGGATAATCATATGGTTGAACCCTTGCGTCTGGTGTTTGTTTGCGGTATGCACAGGTGGGCAAGCGCAAGATGACATCAATAAACTTATGCGCGTTGTTGACAGCAATGCACGCGGACTATCCGCAGCCGAAGTACGCTACAAGATGCGTTGGATTCCGAGTCCGGCGGCAGGAATGCAGCTTCAGGACGTTTCACCACAGCTGGCACCGTTTCTAAGCGGTGTGTTAGGTCAACAACGAGAGGCTGAGATAAGGCTACTATACGACGGTTCCCGGTTTAGATCCGAATATACGGAGATCACACGAGACCGAAGTGGCAACATAGTCGCCTCCAGACACGAATATGGAGGCTTCGACGGCCGGATGGGCTGGCTCTTGAGTCCAGAGAGTAGAGAGGGTTCTCTTCTGGCAACCCCAGGACTGTTAGTGGACCCACGGATACCCTTTATGGTGCCATATTGGAACGGAATATGGTCAGCGAAACTGGCGGAGGCGCGTGAAGCGGGAAGGATACGCAGCATAGACTTCCCCGCATCGGCTAACTATGGCGAAGGGGAAATCATGGTCGTGCTTGCGAGAGACGATGAACGGACAGAGAAACTCTACTTCGCCCCGAAGTGGAGCTACATGCTTCGTAAACAGGAAACTTTTTTCCGCGGTCGCCTGTCTTCTATCGATGAGGTCACCAGCGCTGTGGAGGTCTCGCCAGGAGTGTGGTTTCCTATGAGGAGTGTTCACATACTATGCGATGATTCGGGTCGCGAGATCGTGCGCGAAGTTCGGGAAGTGATTTCTGTGGAGAAGAGGTCCCATATACCGATAAGCCAGTTTGCGCCCAACTTTCCCACGGGAACGCGGGTAAGTGACATGGTGAACAATCGTGTGTATGTGGTCACCAGTCCGCTATGGACGTTCCGTCGCACTTTGATTGCGCTGGTGGTCATCGCGTTGCTTACGGCGTTCTGGTGGTGGCGGTATCGCCTGCGAACCCAATCGATAGGAACATGAGAAAGCCAGAATATCGCGCGGTGGTGGCTGTTGTTGTTCTCTCGGGGTTGCTGTTACTACCTCGCCTGGGCAGTCAGTGTTTGAACGGTGAAGAAGCCACGGTTGCTTTACTGGCGGAACGCGCCTTGAAATATGGTTTACCACTTGCCCATGCGGAGGAGGGGCTAGTTACCCAGGAGTGGGGCTACGATTCCAACCGGCATGGCGTGTGGGTGATGACTCCTTGGTTGCCCATTTACGTCTGCGCCTCTGGTATTCTGTTGTTTGGGGATAATACCTTCGCAGTCCGTCTGCCCTTCGCGCTGGCAGGGGTTATTTCAGCCACTCTGCTCTACTTTGTGGCGCGAGGGATTGGGTACAGTCACCTGACATCGATTGGCTGTGCGCTGCTCTTGGCGGTGAATGTGCAGTTTTTGCTCTTCTGTCGGCGGGTGGGACCCCACGCTCTTGCTGTATTGCTTGCCATGCTTATCACAGCGGACAGTCTGCGCCTCTTAAGCCAGTCAACCGCGACAAGATGGAAGGTCTGGCTTCGCCTTGGAGTCTGGCAGGCTCTGCTGTTTCACGTGGATTACTGGATCGCTGTTCTCCAGGGAACAGGGCTGTTGGTGCTGTGGTTCTGGAACGAGGGGCGAAGATTCAGATCCGTTGTTGCAAGTTTGGCACGGCTTGTGCCTTTTTTGCTCCCGATCGTGTGCGCAATCCTACCGTTTGCTGTTTACGTTCACCTTACAGGCGGAATACCTGTCCGATGGTTGGGTAGCAGTGAACTGCCTGCAGGCTTTCGCGTCATGTATCCGGTCGCGGGAGTCTGGGAAGCGGGGCAATACCTTTTGAGCCCTCTCGTAATACTGGCGATCGTCCTGGCGGTTAGCAGCCAACATGCTGGCACCAGAAAGCCTTCCATAGTTTACGGGGCACTCACAGTTGCTACAACGTGCGCGGGCTACTACTTTATGCTGCGTGCGGTAGCCCTGCCCGCACGTTACCTTTACTTCGCGCATGTGCTTCCAGCATTTACATTACTGCTTTTCGAGACGGTTGTCGTGCTCCTTCGGCAACGCACGGCGTTGGGATTAGCCGTAGTAACGGCGATTACCGTATCGAACCTAGGCGAAATATGGCTCTCCTGGCTCACTGGGTTGGGCGCAAGCAACAGGCATTTCGTACCGCCGGTGCCAAAGTCATACCTGCTGGAATACCTCAGGGAGATTGCCTATCCGCCCGCAGGCCCTATTGACCGCCTCGTCAGATGGAGCAATGACCGTCATACTGATGTCCACACGGTCTTCGCTTCCTATGAGGCGGAGCCGCTGATGTTTCATCTACGAACTCGTTGTGTGCGCCGAATCCCTTTCGAGCAGCTACCTGATGTTATCATCTTAAGATCGGGTTGGCTGTGCGAATATGACAGAGTACTGATTCGGTCGTCGTGGCAGACCAGCGGGTCCGGCCGTTATCGCGTGAGCTGGCAGCGCGCGTCGAACGAGGTGCAAGCCGTTCTTCACTGTGCCTATGTGCGGGCAGTTTTACGACGGTTTAGATATCGGCAATTTGCTCTGCCTCCGGCCGAGCAGTGGCAGCAGAACAGCGATGAGGCACGCACAAGGTACTATTGTCCAGATAGCCGTTTGCGGGAGGTGTATGTGTGGCTACGCAAGTAGGGATACCGGCTACCAACACCGGATGGCGCCTTTCGATTTTGCGCGGCGCCGTGTACGTTGTTACCACTGGGCTCCTGCTGTACGGTTCACCCGCGACTGACCTGCTCTTTTTACGACTGCAACCACGTGCGGTGGCTGTCAATCCTGTCACCCTGAACACCCGCTGGGGCACAATGGCATATATGGTGGGTTGGCTGTGGCTGCTCGGGGTCATGGCATGGACGTGGCGACGGAGCGTGCGTGACGACGCAGGATGGCAGATGACCACGGCGTTTTGCGCTCTGAGCCTTCTCTACCTCGCAGACATCCTCCTTTCCACCAGCCCAACGATGCCCTACCATGAGCTATGTTGGGTATACTGGGTGTTTTCAGTATTCTTTATCACGACCATCGCATTTCGGCATCAAGTAGACCGCTTACAGCTACTGGACTTCATGTTGGTGTGCGTTGGTATACAGGCTGTTTTCGCTATCGCATACTACTTGCTCGACATCAACCAGTTCATCACGCCAGGCTTTGGACGCAGAACCAGCGGCACCTTTTTCAACCCAAACGTGCTGTACCCGGTCACCTTAATGGGAACGGTTTTGGCGTTTCACCGGGGTATGCACGAACCAGTAAGCCCCCTACGCTGGATGCTGTGGGGCACCGGATGTCTGAGTATGTTGGCTACAATGCTGACCTTTACGCGCGTCGCGTGGATTGCGCTTGCTCTCTGGCTGGCTGTGTTTGCCCACACTTATCGGAACAGGCTTCCAGTTGGCGCTAAGAGCCTGGTCTATTTTGTCGCAGCGCTCGTTGTGCTTGGTACGGTGTTTGTTCGCACGGGAGGACGTGTACTCGGCAACCCGCAGGATAGGTCTTTCTGGGGCAGGTGGCAAATTTGGATGGTGTCCTCTCATATCGTGATGCAACATCCAATCCTGGGGCACGGATTCCAGACCTATTTGCAGAAACGTGATGAATTCATGACGCCCGCGCTAAAGGCATTTGACCCGCGCAACACCGAAGCGAAAAACCTGCTTCTCAACGAAGCGGTGGAGTTTGGTTTGGTAGGTGTATGTTTGCTGTGCTGGAGCTTTGTTGCCACATGGCAGGTCTCTGCAAGGGCGCTGGCAGGACGGGTTTCCTCAGAGGAGGTACCGCTGTACCTGGGAGTGCGTGATGTATTGGTCGTATTGATGGTCTGCGGTCTTGCAGATACGCCTGTTTTGGAGCGGTACAGGATACCTTCTACTTGGATGCTGATGGTGTTGTTAGGTATGGTAGCGGGCTCTTCGGTGGGCCTTACTCCTTTCAGCAGGTGTTCAAGACACAGCACGTCGGCTCGCTGGCGGCGTCCGACGGTGGCGGTGCTGGCTGTGTTGTTATCTGTTTGCTTGATAGTGTTGGTTACGTTTGTCTCTGGATATGTGCAATATCGGCGCATGCAAACGTTGATCCCAAAACTGCCGAATATCGCACGCAGTGACCACTATACCCCTCTGCAGGAAGTTGCCCCTGTGCTGGTGCATGCCGTTATTGCTTCTGAAGACGGCAACTTCTACCAGCATCATGGGGTGGACTGGCAGGCCCTGCATCGTGCCCTGCGTGTCAACATCCGCAGCCTGCGCTTTCGGCAAGGGGGATCCACCATCACCATGCAGACCGCTCGTTATCTGATGCTGGGCAGGCAGAAAAGCGTCTCCCGCAAGATTGCCGAAGTCCTGCTAGCGCTGGAAATGGAGAAGCGTTTGTCCAAAGAACGGATACTCGAGTTGTATCTCAACAGCGCGCGCTTCGGACTGGGGGCAGAAGATATCGGCACGGCGTGTCAGGTATATTTCGGCAAGAAACCCTCAGAACTGACGTTGGCGGAGGCGGCTTTCTTGGCGGGCGTGTTGCCGGAGCCGCCGCGTACTGCCGCCGAGCTCACTCCGGAGAAAGTCCAACGTTGCAAGCAACGTGCCCTGAGCAGGCTGCAGGCTTTCTTCCCGCTACGCTATTCCCCTGCACAGATCGAGGAGGCGATGAACCGCCGTTTGACTTTCGCATGGGACAGGAGGTATTCGCCATGAGACGAGATGCGTTCACCCTGATGGAACTGCTGGTAGTTGTTGCCATCATCGCCCTGCTGGCGGCGCTGATTTTCCCGGTCTTTTTCCGCGCACGCGAGGCGGGACGCAAAACCACGTGCGCCTCCAATGTGCGCCAGCTGGCGCAGGCATGGCTCATGTACGCTCAGGATTGGGACGAGCGCACGCCCGGCGGCGCATATACCCGCTTCGCCGACAAGTTCACCGGCAGAAGCCCCGATGGCAAGCGATATACCGCACTGTGGGCGCTGTTACCCTATGTCAAAAGCGAACAGGTTTTCGTGTGCCCGACCCAGCTGGGATGGGATTTCAGCACCACCAACCCGGCGCTGGACACCCACCGCCCACGACAGGGCAGTTACACCTCCAATTACGAAGTGATGGACATCCCTCTGGCGCAGATTACGCGCCCGGCAGAGCTCATCGTGTTCGCCGACAGCTATAACCCCTGGATGGACTGCATCTACAATTGCAATAACTGCACGGGAGGCTGTAGTAGCTTTGTATGGGACCGGATCGGTAGAGGGTGCTATCAAGGCGACTGCACCAAACGCACCGACTGGCACGGTGGCGGCATCAACATGGTGTTTGTAGATGGTCATGCGCGCTGGGCGCCGCTGGGGGGCATCTATTATCGCAACTGGGCACGCGACCTCACGCCAGAACATCCCAACTGGAACAAGCCCATCACGCAGGACTGGTAGCCACACCCTTGCATCCCAATCCTGACTAAGGGTATACTTCTTATCAGGATTTAGCCACACTAAGGGGATGCGGGATGAGCGTGTGCGCACCTGCTGTGAGGACATCGCAACGGTTGCCGGGCGAGGCGTCTATCGAAACGCTGATCGGCAACACGCCTCTCATCCGCCTGCGCCGGGTGACCCGGCATCTGTCGCCCGGTGTGCAGGTGCTGGTCAAGGCGGAATGGTTCAATCCCGGCGGCTCGGTGAAGGACAGACCCGCCTGGAACATGATCCGCGTGGCGGAGGAGCAGGGCATCCTCACGGCGGACAAGATACTGATTGACGCCACCTCGGGCAATACGGGTATCGCCTACGCGATGATCGGTGCAGCTCGCGGGTATCGGGTGCAACTGTGTCTGCCCGCCAACGCCAACGCCGAACGCAAGCGCATCCTGCGGGCATACGGCGCGGAACTCATCCTCACCGACCCGCGCGAGCAGACCGACGGCGCCATCCGCAAGGTGCAGGAAATCGTCGCCGCCGACCCCGACCGCTACTTCTACCCCGACCAGTACAACAACCCCGCCAACTGGCAGGCGCACTACTTCGGCACGGGAGTGGAAATCTGGGAGCAGACCGGTGGAGAGGTAACGCACTTCGTGGCTGGCATGGGCACGACAGGCACGCTGATGGGCACGGGCAGGCGGCTGAAGGAGTACCATTCCGGCATCCGGCTGATTGCCGTCCAGCCCGACGGTCCGTTTCACGGTCTGGAGGGGCTGAAGCACCTTGAAACCGCCCTGGTGCCGGGCATCTACGACCCTACCGTGCCCGATGAGATCATGGAAGTCTCCACCGAGTCGGCGCACGCGATGGCACGCACGCTGGCTCGCGAAGAGGGGTTGTTTGTGGGCATCTCGGCGGCGGGGGCTATCTGCTGTGCGTTGCAGGTGGCGGAGAAGCTCGCCAGCGGGGTGGTGGTGGCGCTTGCGCCCGATGGAGGCAGTCGTTACATCAGCGATTCGCTGTGGGAGGAGGAAGGGTGATGCTGTCGATCAGTCCAGAACAGGCGTCGCAGATACGCCAGCACGCCAAGCAGGAGTATCCGCACGAGTGCTGTGGGGCGTTTCTGGGGCAGGTGATGGGCGACGATGTGCGCTGGGTGGAGCAGATCGTGCCCATCCCCAACGAGCAGACCGAAAACCGCGAGCGTCGCTTCCTTATTACGCCTCAGCAGATGATGGCGCTGGAGCGACAGGCGGCAGAGAAGGGGCTGAAGGTGCTGGGGTTCTACCACTCGCATCCCGACCATCCCGCCCGCCCCAGCGATTACGACCGCGAGAACGCCCTGCCGTGGTACTCGTACCTGATTATCTCGGTGCAGAAGGGCAAGCCTGCCGAGATGCACTGCTGGCGCCTGCTGGAAGACCGAAGCGACTTCGAGCGAGAACAGATGCAGATACGGGGGATGTAGACCCCTCTCCCGACTTCTCCCCGACGCGGGGAGAGGCGTGTTCCCCCTTCCCTCACAGGGAAGGGGGTTAGGTCGCAATCCAAATCATCGAGGTGAACCAACTCATGGCAGTAACCATCCTGATACCGAGCGCGTTGCAGAACTACACGGGCAACCAGAGCGAGATACAGGTGCAGGAGGCGCAGACCGTCGGGCAGGCGCTGGAGAGACTGGTGGGGGCGCATCCCGACCTGCGCAAGCACCTGTACAACGAGCAGGGCAAACTGCGCAGTTTCGTCAACGTGTATCTGGGCGAGGAGGATACGCGCTACCTGCAGGGTCTGGATACGCCCGTGAAGGACGGCGACACGCTGATGATTGTGCCCTCCATCGCGGGCGGAAGCCCGTCCGCGCTGGGCGAGGTTGCCCTGAGCAATGAGGAGGTCCTGCGCTACAGCCGACACCTCATCCTGCCCGATGTGGCGATGGAGGGGCAGTTGAAGCTGAAGCGGGCGAAGGTGCTGTGTGTGGGGGCGGGCGGATTGGGCTCGCCTCTTGCCCTGTACCTCGCCGCGGCGGGAGTAGGCACGATCGGGCTGGTGGACTTCGACGTGGTGGATTTCACCAACCTGCAGAGGCAGGTGCTGTATACCACCGACGACGTGGGACGTCCCAAACTGCAGTCAGCGAAAGAGCGACTGCTGGCGATGAACCCCAACATCGAGGTGCGCACCCACGAGACGCGCCTCACTCGCGACAACGCGCTGGAGATTTTTGCCGACTACGACATCATCGTGGACGGCACGGATAACTTCGCCACGCGCTATCTGGTCAACGACGCCTGCGTGTTGCTGGGCAAGCCGAACGTGTACGGCTCCATTTTCCGCTTCGAGGGGCAGGCGTCGGTGTTTGGGGCGAAGGACGGACCGTGCTACCGCTGTCTCTATCCCGAACCTCCTCCGCCCGGGCTGGTTCCCAGCTGCGCCGAGGGCGGGGTGCTTGGCGTGTTGCCGGGCATCATCGGCTCCATTCAGGCGATGGAGACCATCAAGCTGATTCTGGGCAAGGGCGAGCCGCTGGTGGGACGGTTATTGCTGTTCAACGCGCTGAAGATGCAGTTCCGCGAGCTGAAACTGCGCAAGAACCCGAATTGCCCCGTGTGCGGTGACAACCCCATCATCCGCGAGCTGATCGACTATGAGGAGTTCTGCGGCGTGCGCGGGGTAGAAGAGACTCCGACCGAAGTGGTGGAAGAGATTACCCCCACCGAGCTGAAACGGCGTCTGGATGCGGGGGAGGACATCTTCTTGCTGGACGTGCGCGAGCCGGTGGAGTGGCAGATTTGCCATCTGGAAGGCGCCACGCTGATACCCATGAACTCTGTGCCCTCGCGCATGCACGAGCTGGACTCGGCGCGGGAGATGGTGGTCTACTGCCGGTCGGGCAAGCGGAGCGCGCAGATTGTGGCGTTCCTGAAAGCGGCGGGCTTCCGTCGGGTGAAGAACCTGCAGGGCGGTATCCTGCAGTGGTCGGATGAGGTAGACCCCAGCGTGCCGAAGTACTGACCTGGCAGACTTCAGTGTTCAGACGAGGGGCAGGGGATAGCCCCTGCCCTCCAGCTCCCCGCGCCATACTTGATATTTATCCCCGCAAAATTACCAGATTCTCTTGCAATCACGGCATAACCCCGTACAGTTTACAGCCGAATTGGTACGCTACTTGCTTGCATAATGGGTGCGAATCACATTACGCAAAGGAGGCTTTTTCTGATGAAGCACTTTCGCACCATTCTGGCCGCCGCGATGGCTCTGGCGCTGATGACCAGCGCGCACGCCATCAGCTTCGTGACCAGCCGCCCCGCGCTCGGTGGAAACGACTACGTGGACTGGGGCGTGTTGGGACCTTCTTATACTGTGGTGACGAATCCCTTCATTATCACCTCGAACGGTGGTTTGGGGATGACCGTCTCCAAGCCCACTGGCGATTTCGAGCGTCGCGACCAGGGTGTTTCGCCGTTCCTGGGATGGGCAGGCAACTTCGCTCCCGGCGACCGTCTCTTGTGGACAAGGAACGAACTGGGTCCTATCGAAATCGTTTTCGATAGCCCGGTGCTGGGTGCTGGCGCCCAGATACAATCCGACAATTACGGAAGCTTCACTGCCGAAATTGCAGCGTATGATGCTATGAATAACCTGCTGGGCAGCTTTACGCTGATGGGCAACAGCACGTTTGCCCAGGACAACTCGGCTATCTTCGTCGGGGTGCTGGAGAGCAACGCGGTCATCAAGAAGGTCACGTTCAATGTATTGCAGGACGACTTCGCCATCAACCGGCTGGACCTGGTCACGCAGAGTGGCGGTCCCGTCATCCCCGAGCCGGGCACGATGCTGTTGATGAGCATCGGCGGACTGGCAATCGGTCTGGGCAGGCGCCTCCGCAGGTAGGAACCTGTCTTTCGGCACCTCCTGAATCTGCCCACCTCCGTCAGAGCCGGAGGTGGGCAGTCGTTTTACCGGGGTACCTCGCGCTCCTGGGACGCCGCGTCCAGCGTGAACAACGGTTGTGGCGTAAAGCCCAGCATGGGCGCCAGCAACACGGTGGGGAACTGCCCAATCGCCACGTTGTAGCGCATCACGGTATCGTTGTAAAACTGGCGGGCGTAGCGGATTTTGTCCTCCGTGTCGCTCAGCTCCTCCTGCAGGTGCAGGAAGTTGGTGTTCGCCTTCAACTCGGGGTACGCCTCCGCCAGCGCGATCAGCTGGCTGACACTGCTTTTGACCTCACCCTCCAGCGCGTCCTGCTGGGACGGGGTCATCGCCTGCAACGCCTGCGCCCGCAGTTCCGCGATGCGCTCAAAAATACGCTCTTCGTGCTGGGCGTAGCCGCGCACCGTCTCTACCAAACGCGGTATCAGGTCGTACCGCCTCTTCAACTGCACGTCCACCTGCGCCCGCGCGTTCTCCACGCGGTTGCGGTACACCACCAGCCGGTTGTAAGTTAGCACCGCCCAAACAATCACCGCCAGCAGCGCCGCGATGGCTATCCACATGGGTTGTTCTCCTCTCCGTTATCCTGCGCCACTGCTTCCGTCTCCGCCCCCACCGCCTCCTCCGCCGCTAAACCCGCCTCCACTGCTGGTGCTGGAGGACAGCGCGCTGGTGAGGTTCTGCAGGTTCTGCACGAAGCTGGTCATCCCTGCCATCGAGCCGGTGGAGAACCGCTCGCCAGAACTGCTGACGTACCAGCCGGGTTGAGACAGCTCATAAGCGGTTTCCTGAGCCAGCGTCGCCAAGTTGCGCAGGAACTTCTCCGCCACACCGAGCGACACCGCGTACACCAGATATCGCTCCCACAGCGGCAGGAGCTCCGGCCCGGCGTCGCGCATCGCACTGAAGTCGCTCATAAAGCGCTTGAAGGCGTCCCAGCGCTGAACCTCCCGCGCCGCCTCCGGACTGCGCCGCGACAGCGATACGAGCGCAACGATCAGCGCGATGACACTTACAGGCAGTACCGTGAACAGGCTCATCGGAAACAGCAGGACCGTGCCCAATCCGCCCGCAATGCCCAGACGCACCAGAAAGCGATTCTTTGCCTTCTCGCTCTCCGCGTCGTCGAGACGGAAGTGCTGGCGCTCGAACCACGTGCGCATCCGCTTGCCCCAGCCCTCCACGAAGCGATACATCTGCGTCTTCGAACCGCTGGTCTTTTCCGCCCACTTCTTCAGCTCGCCCTCGGTGACCGACTCGCCGTCGCCCGCCTCGAAGAACAGCACGCGCAACGCCTCTTTCTCGAACGGCTCCAGCGCACGCCCCTTGCGACCCGCGTTCACACTGCCATTGCCCATCAGCGCCTCGCGTCCTTCGGGCGTCAGCACATATCGCCGCTCTGTAGCGCGTACCAGCCCCAGCAAGGCATTTTTCTCCGTCTCCTCGATGCGCAGGTAGCCCAGCCTCGCCCCTTCCAGCACCGTTGCCGCGAAGCCCTGCACCACCTGTGTCGGTTGCGCCTTGCTTTGCGTCAGGATGGCGGGCACTACCGCTGGCGGCAGATCGCGGGGAGGCTCGCGCTCATACTCGATGGGCGGCAGTTCGGGTTCTCGTCCGTAACGCCTGTAGGTGATGACCAGATAGCCCAGCGTCCATACGCTGAGCGCGAGTGCCACGGGGGTTTCGATGGTCATCAGCAGACCTATGAGCTTGCCGATGCGGGCGCGGCGTTCCGCCTCGCGCAGTTCGCGTTCGGCGAATTGTCGTTCCTCTTCCAGAAACTGCTCGTACCGCTGAACGCTCTGCATGGGCGCACCGGTGAAAATCGCCGGGTCCAGCATCGCACGCACTTCTACAAAGCTGGTGGTCGGAATGTGCGTCTGCTCGATGTCCGCGCGGGTGAAGTCGCTGGCGATGTCCAGCCTGCCCGGCGCCGCCTGGCTGTGGATAAACACCTTGAACAGCTTGGAGCTGGGTGCAGGCGGGATGATGGTGATGCTCACACGCTCGATAGGGGCGTGTTCGTCCTCGATTGCCTTCCAGTAGAACTGTGCGACGTCCTCGTACCGCTGGACGGCGTTGCGGATACGGTAGCGCAGGCGAAAGCGACGGGTGGTGTCCTGCGCCCGATACTCCCAGCGCAACACCGCATACTCGCCTTCCATCGAGGTGGAGTAGGACAGAGGCTGACCGGTGTCGGCGTCCCAGACGCCCTGCCATTCGATACCGTACTGCCCATACTGCCCGCGCGTGCTGCGCTTCAGGTTTGCCCAGCTGAACGAGCCGGAGAACCGGAACGTGCGTATCTCTTCCACGTCGGCATCGCCGTTAGCGAGCAGGCGGTAGGTCTGCACGATAAGCGGGTGCTCGTACTCCTTCGCCGTCGCAGGCGATGTGAAGCACATCACGACCAGCACAAGCATCAAACCGATTCGTCGCAAAGTGAGCCTCCCTTCCGGCTGGCGACGCCCGTCCGCGCTGGAAAGCATCTCTATTTTCGGTAGCCTGCAGTAAGTATCCTGTCTTGTTTTGAGACACTGGCGGTGCAGAAAGGTTTCTACGGATGGGGAGCCTCGCGCCCACCAGCCGATTCTGCCATGCTGAACCTCGTCCTCGCCAACCGAATCTGCCATGCTGAGCGAGCGCGAAGCATCTCGTCTTTTCGCATGGCAAGACCCTTCGCTTCGCTCAGGGTGACGGTAACAGTGTCATTGCGAGCCTTCGCGAGAAGGCGCAGCAATCCCCTTGCGCATTGCTCGTGGAGGGCGAACCTCCGGGTGAGCCGGTTGAAAACCCCTCTCCCGACCTCTCCCCGACGCGGGGAGAGGCGTTTCCCCCTTCCCTCGCAGGGAAGGGGGGCAGGGGGTTAGGTCTCGTCATCGGCGGGGACGAAGCGTTGCCCTCCAGAAGTCTGCCACCACCTGCTGGAGGACGAACCTCGCGGTGAGCCGGTTGAAAACCCCTCTCCCGACCTCTCCCCGGCGCGGGGAGAGGCGTTTCCCCCTTACCTCGCAGGGAAGGGGGACAAGGGGTTAGGTCTCGTCATCGGCGGGGACGAAGCGTTGCCCTCCAGAAGTCTGCCACCACCTGCTGGAGGACGAACCTCGCGGTGAGCCGGTTGAAAACCCCTCTCCCGACCTCTCCCCGGCGCGGGGAGAGGCGTTTCCCCCTTCCCTCGCAGGGAAGGGGGTCAGGGGGTTAGGTTTCACCATCGGCTTGGCAGAAGCCTCGCCCTCCAGAAGCGTGCCCCCAGCCCTGTCATGCTGAGGCGATAGCCGAAGCATTTCAGAGATTCTTCGCTTCGCTCAGAATGACATAAATAGTAAACACAATGACTATAAAAGGACATATTTTGTGTCATTGCGAGCCTGTGCCAGCAGGGAAGCAATCTCCTTCGAATGGCGCTAAGCGGAGGAGATTGCCTCGTCGCGTTGCTCCTCGCAATGACATGGTTTGCGAAGGAGATTGCTTCGTCGCGTCGCTCCTCGCAATGACACAGGGGGCGAATGCGACAGCCGCGCGCCGCCTTGACTTTGGGGGGCGATAGCTGATATTCTTTCCACTGATTACGGAACACACGAGGTATTGCAGGGAGAAGGGATGTTACTGCTAGGCACGCAACGGGTGAACGCACGAGGTCATCTGGAAATCGGGGGGTGTGACGCGGTAGAGCTGGCAAGACAGTTTGGCACCCCGCTTTACGTGCTGGACGAAGCCACGTTCCGGCAGAATATGCGCGAGTACCGTCGCGCCTTCGAGAAACGCTACCCCCGCAACGAAATCGCCTACGCGAGCAAGGCGCTGTTGTGTATGGCGGTGGCGCGCATCGTCCTGCAGGAGGGCTACGATATGGATGTTGCCTCCGCAGGCGAGCTGTATACCGCGCTGAAGGCAGGCTTCCCGCCAGAGAAGCTGGTGTTTCACGGCAACAACAAATCGCTGGAAGAACTGCAGATGGCGGTGCGCTATAACGTCGGGCGGGTGGTGGTGGACAACCTGCTCGAGCTGGAGATGCTGGAGCGCGTCGCGGCAGAGGCGGGCAAGGAAGTGACGGTGCTCATTCGCGTGACGCCGGGCATCGACCCGCATACGCACCGGTTCATCCGCACCGGGCAGGCGGATACCAAGTTCGGCTTGAACATCCGCAACGGCTATGCGCTGGAGGGAGTGCGTCGTGCGCTGGCGTCACCGCACCTGCGTGTGAAAGGCATCCACTGCCATGTCGGCTCTCAGCTGCTGGAGACGGAAGCACAGGAGCGGGCGGTAAAGATTATGGTGGACTTCATGCACACCCTGCGCCGCCAGCTGGGCTACGTGGTGGAAGAGCTGAACATCGGCGGGGGACTGGGCATCCGCTACATCGAGAGCCATCAGCCGCCCACCTTTGACGAGTACGCCGAGCGCATTGTCGGCGTGCTGACGGAACTGCTCGACCGACGTGGTCTGCCGTATCCCGTGCTGTTGCAGGAGCCGGGACGTGCGCTGGTCGGCGAGGCGGGAGTAACGCTGTATACTATCGGCGCTATCAAGCAGGTGCCCATCCATCAGCCTCCGGGCACCCGCACCTACGTGGCGGTGGACGGCGGGATGTCCGACAACCCGCGCCCGCAGCTATACGACGCCGTGTACACCGCGCTGGTGGCTAACAAGGCAAACGAACCGGCAAGCACGGTGGTCACCATCGCGGGCAAGCACTGCGAGACCGACATCCTGATTCGCAACGTGGCAATTGCTCAGCCCGAGCCGGGCGATATTCTGGCGGTGCCCTCCACCGGGGCATATAACTACGCCATGAGCAGTAACTACAACCGTTTCCCGCGTCCGGCGATGGTGCTGGTGCACAACGGAAATGCCGATATTATCGTGGAGCGCGAGACGCTGGACGACCTGCTCGCGCACGACCGCGTGCCGGAGCGACTGCTCTCTGAGCAACGGGCGCCGGTGGGGTAGGTCGGAAACGAACTCCGCGCCACATAGCGTATTTTCGATAGCATCGCTGGATGGAGACCTGAAGGACAACGATGGGACCCATTGACTGGAACTTCGTGTTCATGCAAATACTGGCGTTCGTGCTATGCATCACCGTGCACGAATTCGCCCATGCCATCACCGCCTACCGGCTTGGCGACCCGACTCCTAAACGTCAGGGACGGGTGACGCTCAATCCGCTGGACCATCTGGACCCGTTGGGCACGCTCATGCTCATCCTGATGGCAGTGACAGGTGCACGCGGAATCGGCTGGGGCAGGGCGGTGCAGGTCAACCCCGCGAACTTCGAGCACCCGCGTCGGGACATGATGCTGGTGGCGGCGGCGGGTCCCTTCTCCAATCTGGTCTTCGCCGTGCTGATAGCGGGAGCGGTACGCTTCCTGAATCTTCCCATGACGCCCAGCCTTGCCGAGTTTCTGGTGCTGATGGTGTATATGAACATCGGACTGATGTTCTTCAACCTGATACCCATCGCCCCACTGGACGGCTCGAAGATACTGGCGGGCTTACTGCCTGCGGACGCGGCTTACCGCTATGAGCTGGCGATGTTTCGCTTCGGTCCCATCCTGTTGCTGGCGTTGGTGTTCATCGTACCGGGCGTGCTGAGCCTGCTGGTGGGGATGCCAACGTTTCTGGTGGTTTCGCGCCTGCTTGGTGCAGGCTTGTAGTCCTTATCATGACGACGCCCATTATCGTAGAGGGGTGAGTGGCGTGTGGCGGTACAGCTCCCGCTTATGGGAGAATGTGGGGTGGATAGCGCTTGTCCTCGTCCTGACACCTCTGCTGATGGCGCAAGAGAACCTCCCCCCGGAGAGTGCCCCTCCTGAAGTTCCCATCAAGCTGGGAGATACGGTCGTTTTTTCCCTGAGGCAGTCGCTCGGAGGTATCAGCGTGCAGGAGCGGGCGGCACTTATCAACGCACGTCTCGAACGCCTGGTGCGCGACCGCTACGCATCGCCTGACGACTTTGAAGTGGGAGTAGACAGCGCCACAGGCTTCCCCTTCGTGCGTCACAAGCGATATCAGGGCATTCTGTTCTCGATCAGTCTGGCAGACGCAGGGGAGCGTAGCCCGCTATCGGTCGCGACGGAGTATGCCGAACGTCTGCAATCCGCTCTGCGTGAGGTACGCCTGATGCAGGCTCGCGAAGAGGAACGACAGCGACTGAAAGCACTGCGGAGGGAATACCTGCGTGGCACATTCTGGGCGACCGTTTACACTCTGGCACTGTTCGTTGTGTGGGCAGTTGTTCGCAGGGCGATAACCTTCCTCGATACACGCCTGCGATCATCCCCATTTTGCCAGAAGGGGATCCGGTGGCGAGATGTCGAAGCGCTCTCGCCGAACCGCCTGAGATTGTTGGTCGATCGCATCCTGTCGCTGGAGCATCTGGTGGTGTACGCTGGTCTGGTAGTGGTGTACATTCAGATGCTGTTGGCAAGTTTCCCAGCCACCCGTCCTCACAGCAATATCCTGTGGCACGCCACAGCTCAAGCAGCCTCCCAGATCGGCAACGCGCTGGTCAGCGCGATACCCGGTCTCATTAACATCGTTCTCATCATCGTCATCGCACGGATCGTCCTGCGGGGGTTCGAATCTCTCATGCATCTCGCGCAAACAGGAGCGATCAGCCTGGAGCCCTACGTGCCTCACGAGTTCCTCGCTCCGACTCGTTCGTTGGGTAAGTTTATCATTGTCCTGATCGCTCTGTTTTTCATCGCTCCCAATATACCAGGGGCAGGCAGTGACTTTGCCAAGGTGGTAACCGTATTTGTCGGTGTCATAGTCTCGTTCAGCTCCACCACCACCATCGGCAACTTTCTGGCTGGGATCGTTCTCGCCTATATGCGTCCATTCCGACGCGGTGACAGGGTCAAGATCGGGGACGTGGTCGGCGACGTCGTGGACTCCAGCTTTCTATACACACGCCTTCGCACGGTGAAAAACGAGGATGTGCTGATCCCCAGCCTGCAGATACTGGGCGGAACCGTAGTCAATTACTCCTCCGCGCCGGAGGGAGTGGTCTTACATACAACGGTGTCTATTGGCTATGATACTCCCAGCACGCGTGTGGAACAGCTCTTGCTGGAAGCCGCGCGTCGCACGGAAGAGTGCGAGCAGGAACCGCCGCCTTTTGTGCTGGTTCGCTCGCTGGATGACTCCTACATCACCTACGAGCTCAACGTTTACACCCGTTGCCCCAATCAGATGCAGACGATCTACTCCCGCCTGCACAGGAATATCAAGGATACCTTCGACAGGGCGGGAGTAGAGATTATGTCCCCCCATTATGTAGCGGTGCGTGACGGCAATCAGGTGACCATCCCTGAGCCTCCAGAGTAGACGCTTACCTCCGCGCGGCGTCGCTCCACTTCTTGCGCTACGCCAGCGGCAACCACACTTTCATCGCGTGCGCGCCGCGGTTCGCCCATGCATAGTACGGTATCCACCGCACGGTGCACTCTCGCCACTGTGGCGCCACATATTGCGATGCGGGCACATAGAGCGGTTGTTCCTCCCTGCGCACCGTATCCACCTTTGCCGTGCCGGTGATGGCGACCACGCCTTTCAGCAACGAGCCGTCAAACTGCGCCTGCAGGTGGCTGACATCCGAGGGCAGGTAAAGCTCCATCAGGCTGGCGTCGGGCGCATCCACCTGCTCCACGCAGTACACCACCGGACCTCTCATCAGCACGCCGGATGCCCGGTCCTCCTCGATGCGCGGGTTTGCCCGCACCAGCTGAATGGGCATTGGTAGAGTGAGATGCACTGTGTCACCGTCCCGCCACTCACGGTCTATTACCGCGTAGGTGCCGGGAACTGCCTCCACTGCCTCGCCGTTCACGCGCAGATCGGCGGATGACGCCCATGCTGGAATACGCAGGGCGAGTGCGTACCTGCCCGCCGAAGGATGGAGCGTGATTTCGCCCGACCACGGATAATCGGTCTCCACGCGCAGATTGACCGGCTGACCGCTCGGCAAATGGGTGTTCAGCTCGCTGGAGGCGTAGAGCTGCACATACACGCTACGCTCGTCCGTGCTGAACAGATACGCCGGCAGGGAAGCGAGGGTGCGATGCACGTTGGGCGGACAGCAGGCGCACCCGAACCACGCCTGTCGCTCGTAGCCGCCGCGCGATTCCAGCGGGTTCATGTAGAAGTAGCGCGTGCCGTCCAGCGACACACCCGACAGGATGCCGTTGTACAGGGCGAGTTCCATCCAGTCGGCGTAGCGGGATTCAGGTTGCACTTGCAGTAATCGCCAGTTCCACATGAAGCCCGCGATCGCCGCGCAGGTTTCGGCGTACGCCCGCAGGTTGGGCAATTCGTAGGGCAAACCGAACGCCTCGCCCTCGTAGCGCGCGCCCAGGCCGCCGGTCACATACACCTTGCGCATGAACACGTCCTGCCACAGGGTCTGCAGGGTGTCCATCAGCGCACTTTCGCCGGTTTCGGCATAGAGGTCGGTCGCGCCCGCATAAAGATACAGCGCGCGCACTGCGTGCCCCACCGCCTCTTTCTGCTCGCGGAACGGGGCATGGTCGAGCAGATATACCGAGCCGTCCAGCACAGGCGGTTTCTGCCCGCGTGCGTCAATCATGCGCGACGCCAGCTCCAGATACCGCCGCTCGCCCGTCTCTCGATACAGCTCGATCAGCGCCATCTCCGCCTCGGGGTGACCACAGGTGCCCCATTTGCCCTCTGGACCGAAAAGCCGATAGAGCAGGTCGGCGAACCGGCGCGCGACACCCAGCAGTTTGTCCTCGCCGGTAGCGCGGTGATGGGCGATTGCCGCCTGTGTCAGGTGCCCGAAGCAGTAAATCTCGTGTGCGTGGTCGAGATCGGTGAAGCGCAGGGGCTTGCGCTCGCCCATGAAGTGCGTGTTTATGTAGCCGTCCTCTTCCTGCGCGGCGGCGATGACGTCCACAAACTCGTCGAGCCACGCCTTCAGGGTGCTATCCTGCGTTTGCGCATACGCCCAGCACGCCCCTTCCAGCCACTTGTAGCCGTCCGAATCGATGTAGCGCGGACCTTCCACCTTGCCGGGGCGTTGTCCGCTGACCACATAGAAGTTCGGAATGGTACGGCTTTGCCACAGTTGCTGCCATCCTGCCGGAATACCCGCCGAGGTGTTGGTCTGGTACCGTTCAGCCAGCAGCCCACCCAGCAACTTCACCTCGCGCACACCCACCGGACGCAGGCGTGCATGAGGGCTTCTCTCCGTACGCACCACTGGTGCGGGGGATAGAGATTGCATCTATGGTATTCAGCCTCCTGTATTCATTGGGGTTCCTGCAACGAGTGCTTTCACCGAGTGAGAGGCAAACTCCTGCCGAGCCGATGATGAGACCTAACCCCCTGACCCCCTTCCCTGCGAGGGAAGGGGGGAAACTCCTCTCCCCGCGTCGGGGAGAGGTTGGGAGAGGGGTTTCAACCGGCTCACCGGAAGGTTCGCCCTCCGCGGGCAACGCGCAGGAGATTGCTTCGCCTGCTGGCGCAGGCTTGAAATGAAACGACGGTTTGTGTTATTCTGCTTGTCTTTCTGTCATTCTGAGTGCAAGCGAAGAATCTCCGAGATGCTTCGGCTGACCCCTCAGCATGACAGGGTTGCCATCACCCTGAGCGGAGCGAAGGGTCTCAGCCATGCAAGAAAACGAGATGCTTCGGCTATCGCCTCAGCATGACAAATGACTGGCTCATCCCGCCATCTATTGCTGTCATTCTGAAGTCTATGATGTTTGTCAAGCTGCGCCTCTTATAGGCTCATACATCCGACCCTCCCGCAAGCACGCACATATCCGACGAAGTAACTTATTCGCCACCGCGTTCAGCACCACACGAGCACTCTTCCCCTCCGCACGCTTGCGGG